>Ga0208127_1000061_pt1 | contig 50543 bp, 48 predicted proteins | sample ETNtaG_6_FD_185751 | JGI IMG/M metagenome (GOLD analysis project Ga0208127, IMG submission 185751) | Marine microbial and viral communities from oxygen minimum zone, Eastern Pacific Ocean - ETNP201306SV45 (SPAdes) (version 2) | ecosystem: Environmental > Aquatic > Marine > Oceanic ... | reverse complement strand
GCCAGCGGACAAGTTGATCGAAGAACTTCGCACCGAGGATACGATTTGATCGAAGGTCAAGCCATGCCGCTTCAAATTCTCTTCCGAAACCTCGATTCCGATCTCATACGGACGGGCTACCTTCAGATTGACCATCGTTATATTCGGCAACGCGGCCAGATCGTCGCGAATATTCTCTCCCAATCGCTTCAAGTCGCGCTCGCCCAAATTCCCGGACACGACTACTGCAATCAAACGCTCCGTGAATGTATCCAAATTAACCCTCGGTCGCTCCGCTTCGACCGGAAAGGTATTGATAGCATCCACTCGATCCTTCACCTGATCCAGCACCTCCCCCATATCGTAGCCATCGTCGATCAGAAGAACCACGCTGCCCGATCCCTCGCGAGCTCGCCCTTCCATTTCCTTGATGCCCGCCACATCGAAAACCGCTTCTTCGATACGCATAACGATCGACTCTTCCACTTCCGAAGGCGTGGACCCTCGATAAGTCACGGAGATTTCGATCTCTCGCTGCAAGTAGTCAGGCCACTCCCGCAAAACCACTTTCTTAACGGCCATGTATCCACCTGTCAGCAGAATCGCGAACATGAGAATATTCGCCGCAACCCCGTTTTTCGCGAACCAATCGATTGCCTTATGCATATCCAGCGTCTCCTTTTACTATCTAACGAATCGCTTCGTTATCGTTTCTCTGACCCGAGGACTCGCTCGCGATGTCGATGCCGTCTTCTTGAACGACCGCCACCCGCATGCCTTCCGCCGGAAAACTCAAGGGCGTGAGGCACATCCGTTCGCCCGCCTTCAATCCACCGCTTACCACGAGACTGTCTTCGTCGCTCCATTCCACCTCGATTGACCTCCGGCGCAGTTGGTTGTCTTCATCGATGATCACCACGTATTCGTTTTTTCGATAATACTTGCGTGGCATCACGAACACATTCTCCAGCAGAACCCCTTTGATTTTCGCTTGCACGAACGATCCCACTTTCAAAGGCGGTCGACCATCCGGCCGCTTTCCATAGGGGTCATCCACTTGGGCAACCAAGAATAGCTGGCGCGAACGCGTGTCGAAAGCGCCTTCCGCCTGAACAACGCGCCCCTCCCATTCCACCACATCCTTGCCCACCGTTGTCGTCAGCTTAACGATCGGCTGATTGCTTTTGTCGACAGTCTCTCCCCGATACGACTCCTGCAAATCGATATACCCCAGCTCTCGCTCGCTCAAAGGCAATCGAATCTCCGCATAATCCACCGCATAGATCTGAGCTAACGCATTGCCGGACGTCACGAATTGCCCGATATCCACATTCTTGGAAAGGATTCGCCCTGCGTAAGGCGCAGCGATACGGGTACGCTCGAGATTCAGCTCGGCATTGTCGAGTCGAGCCTGGGCCGAGGCCTCATTCGCCTTAGCCTGATCCAACTGAGGCTTGCGAACGACCAAATCCGGCGGCTCCTCGTTCGGATTCAGTCGTCGCCAATCGACAAGCGCTTGTTCCGAATTCGCTTCCTCTTCCGCCAAGGCCAGCTTCGCTCGAGCCAGTTCGGCCTTCGCGGAAACCACTGCGGTTTGATAGTCGCGCGGATCGATCTCGAGCAGGACATCGCCTTCTTCGAAAAAGCCGCCGGCTCGGAACGAAGGCGAAATGGAGATGATCTTGCCCCTCGCCTCGGAAATCAAAGCGCTTTCGGTCCGAGCTTGCACCGTACCCTGCGAGCCGAGCCATACTTGATAAGACCCGGGCTGTAGCCGTTCCACGCTAACCTTTGGCAGAGACTCCCTTTGCGGAAATTTACGAGGCTCCGGCTCGGACCAGAAAATCCAATAGCAGATAGCCGACGAGGCCGCCAATACGGCCAATGGAGGAAAAGCTCTCAACAGATTCATAAGAGAAACGCCCAGTGACGCAGTCATTATACAATTTCGCTATTTCATCGTAATTTGGACCTGTCAACAACTCCGATTCGCCCCGAAAGCCTTGACAAGAGAGAGCGGAAACAAACTTGCTGGAATTCGACCTCAATCGAATGCGTCGCATCGGTCGCGTCCTCACCCTCGCATGCCTATTTCACATTCCCTTCAATACTACGCTCTCATCTGCTTCGCTGAACTCATGCGACTGCTGCCGCGACGAGCAGCGCTGTTCTTTGGTGGATGTCTGGGACAGATTGGATGGCTGACAGGGCTTAAGCGCTCGCTCGTCCTCTCCAATATCAAGCAAGCCCTTCCCCAGGCGACGGAAAAGGACCGGCGACGCATCGCCGCCCGATCCGCCCGCAATTTTGCCCGCACCATCACCGAATTCGTACGCTGCGACGGCAAAGACCGTCAAAATGTCCATGACTTGGTTTCCATCGATGGCCTGGATCTTTTGAGGGAAGCGATAAAAGCGGGAAACGGAGCCATCCTCATCACCGCGCACCTAGGGGCCTGGGCTCTCTACTTCTCCGCAATATCAAATGCGGGCATCCCCATATCGCTGCTGGTCGGCAAACAGCGCAACAAGCGAGTCGACGACTTCATTCATCGCATTCCTCCCCCCAACGACATCCTCATCCCCAAAGGACGTTCCGCCGTCAAGAAGATCCTCCATTCGCTCAATCAGGGCCGCTGCATCGTCATGGTCGCCGATCAGCACGCCGGCTCCCATGGTATCATGTCGGACTTCCTAGGCAGGGCTGCCCCGACGCTTTCCCTGCCAGGAGCCTTCTTCGCTCGAAATCGTCCACCCGTATTCACGATGGCGGGAAATCGCGTTCTCGATGGGCGACACCAAGTTACCATCCGTCCGCTTGCTTTCGACGAAACACTGGAAAAAGAAGCCCTCAAGCAAGCCGTGACCGACAAGTTCAATCAAGCCCTGGGCGAGGCGGTCATCGCTTGTCCCGACCAGTATTTTTGGTATCATCGCCGCTGGCGCGATTCAGACGCCGATATCATCGCGAAGTAACCCTCATTCTCTTTCCGACCCCATGAGCGACGACAAGCTAACCCGCATCGACTACTCAGACAACTACAGCGAAACGGGGCTGTGGGACAAGCTCGCCCAGTTTGCCAAATCGGCCGGGCGCGAAGTGGTCGAGAAAGCGCTCATCCTCTTCTATGCCGCATCGGACCCCGATACGCCTAAAAGGGCAAAGACAGTTATCTTTTCCGCCCTGGGGTATTTCATCCTGCCGCTCGACGCGATCCCTGACATAACCCCTCTACTCGGCTTTTCCGATGACCTGGGAGCATTGGCATTGGCCCTGGCAACCGTTGCCGCTCATATCAAGCCCGAGCATCGAGAAGCCGCCAAAGCCAAGGCTGTACAATGGTTCGGCGAGGCTTAGGCCGCCGCGAGCGCCCTGGGAACTAGTCCAGTTCCATCGAAACGGGACAGTGATCGGAGCCTAGAATGTCCGCGTGGATGGCGGCGCCTTTAAGGCGCGCTCGCAAGGCTTCTGAAATAACGAAGTAATCGATGCGCCACCCAACATTCCGGGCCCGCGCGTTAGCGCGGAAACTCCACCAGGAATAATGGCCCTTGCCTTGGGTGAACTCGCGAAAGGTGTCGACGAACCCGGCCTCGACAATGGAATCGAAATCCGCTCGCTCTTCGTCGGAGAAGCCTGCGTTCTTCCGATTCGTCTTCGGATTCGCCAAGTCGTCCTCCGTGTGCGCGACATTGAGATCGCCGCAGAATACCACCGGCTTGCTCGCTTCCAACTCCTTCATCTTGGCGAGAAAGGCCGCATTCCATTCCTGGCGATAAGGCAGGCGCTTGAGTTCGTTTTGCGAGTTGGGCGTGTAGACCGTCACTAAATGGAAGTCGCCATACTCCAAGGTCACGACGCGACCCTCCTTATCGTGCTCCTCAATTCCCAAGCCATAGCTTACCGCCAGCGGCTCGTGAGGCGTTATAATAGCCGTTCCCGAGTAGCCCTTCTTCTCCGCCTCGTTCGCATAGACCCTCAGTCCATCGGGCCAGCCAATCTGCTCCACGATCTCGCAAGTCGCCTTGGTCTCCTGCAAGCAAATGAAGTCCGCCCCGCAATCTTCGAAATAGGACATGGCGCCCTTCTTTACCGCCGCGCGGATGCCGTTCACATTCCAGGAAATGAATTTCATGAGGGCTTTGATAGATTCATCTCGCTTTCGAGCAACCGAAATTCGAGAAGAGCGCTTATGACCAACTGAGCGCTCGACAAGCGGAATGCGCTTTCTAAAGTCGCGCCACCTCTATGAGCCTCGCTCCACAGATTCCTCTAGGAACGCGTATTCCCGACGAACCGCACGCCGTCTCGGTAAGTCTGCCGACTATGGCGGACGTCATCGGCTACGAGGAACGCCAGCCCGAGATCATCGCCAAGATGAACTCCGGCTACCCCCGTTTCGTAAAGCACGAATACTTGCGGCAAATAGAAACCCATTGGGAGTCCTTTTTCGACAAGCCAGGCCACCCTGTATGGCTAACAGTATCGGACGCGGTGGCTCGTCAACTGGCGACCCATCTCGATTGCCCCGATTCGAAATTTCTCAAGCACCAAGGCGTCACCGGACTTAGGATACCGCCCGACGAGGACTTGAATCTCAAGGCCAAGCGTTTTCTCCAGCACGTTGGCGGCTACCTTTGCTCCCGCCAAGCCGAGGACTATCTCGTGGCCAACGGCCTTCGTCAGCGAGTTGAGCCCGAAAAGCTCTACAACGGCGACGCCGAAGAAAAGATTCTAAACGTCCTGCGTCCCTTACTCGCCGCAGAGAAAAACGACGACATCGTATTGGCCAGTTGCGGCATGAATGCCGTTTACGCCGCGTTCCAAGCGGTTAACGCCATTCAGGCTCCCAAGGGACGCAAGTCATGGATCAAGCTTGGTTGGCTCTACACTGACACCATGGCGATCCTGGACAAACTGTCCGACGATTCCAGCGATAACCAGAAGCTCTACGACGTCTTCGACATCGACCGACTCGAAGCTCTGCTGGAGAGCCGTCCTGACGAATTCGCCGCCATCGTAACCGAAACGCCCACCAATCCGCTAATCCAATCAATGGATCTCGTTCGTATCCGGGAATTGGCGACCAAGTATGGCGTTTACCTCGTCCTCGATCCTACGATCAACTCGCCCGCCAATGTCGACGTTTCGCCCTATGCGGATATTATCGTCAACAGCCTGACCAAGTACGCCGCAAGCGAGGGCGATGTCATCATGGGCGCCGTTTGCGCGACCGACCGATGTCCGGAGCGCGAAACCGTCAGTCAAAAGCTGCGCCAATACGCCGAACCGCCCTACCCGCGCAATTCCAGGCGACTGGCCCAGCAAATCGACGACTATCTGCCCCTGATCGACGCCACCAATCGATCCGCAATTCGCATAGTTGAATACCTTCAAGACCACCCCAATGTAGCCAAGGTTCATTGGTCTAAAGAAGAACGTTCTAAAGCCAATTACGAGCTCATCGAGCGAACCCCTCAATCGATCGGAAGCATGCTCTCATTTGAGCTCAATATCGATTTGGCGCGTTTCTACGATCGACTGACTTTGTCGAAAGGGCCCAGCTTCGGAATGAAGCGGAGCCTGGCCTGTCCCTTCATGTACTTAGCTCACTACGATCTCGTATCCACAAAGGAAGGGCAGGCTTATCTGGATCAGGCGGGAATCAGGGCGGATCTTATCCGATTCAGCGTTGGCGGCGAACCCGTTGAAGAAATTATCGACGCGCTCGGCCACGCCCTAGCCTAGCAACGCCGGCGACAATGCGCTCATAAAAGATTGAAAACCTAACCGGGGAGGCTACACCCACGAACATGAGCCGCAATGGCAGACCAGATACGGGGGAAATCCACTACGACTTGCCCTCGCCCTACATTCCGCATTCCAATGGTTTGCTTCATCTGCCGCGTTTCATCGCCAAAGCGAAGAAGGCGGTGAAGAACGAGTTGGGCAAATCCTACCAACGCAATTACAAGAGAGGCTTCGACCGATTTCTGTGCACGCATCTGGGTATCGACCCTGATGCAGTGGAGGAGATCGTTCGATCGAGCGAGAACGACGAGGAAATAGAGCGTCGCGTCGCCGAGATCCTTCCGGAGAACCTGCAAGTAGCGAAGTGGAACCGAGAACTCGTCCAGAAAGGCATGAGCGAAATGGGTCGAGATGCCCTGGAGTCCGCCAAGCGCAAAATGGGCATTTCCGATAGGTCCGACCTCATTTCCTTCGCCGACATGATCGAATTTGACGAAGAGCGGATTCCATGATCTGAATTAAGGCGCTTTCCTCTTCCCCTTAAGTCGACCCATGGACGGACAGACCACCCGAGACTCGATCATCAGTTCGCAGAACTCAGCTCTTCTAAGAGGTTGCCACGAAATCTCCTTCCCGAGTACCGAAGACTGCGATGACGACATTCCGCTGCTCGTCGCCTACACTCTTCCAAGCGGCGTCATAAAAACCTCCCGAGGATTCGCCACCGGCGATGGTTTGCTCAAAGCTCGCTGCTACGTCTGCGAGGAAGGCGCCTGGAAGTGGGAGGCCAAGAATCTTTCTGGACGTGGCATCGGATCAGGAGCTTTCAGCGCTATTGACTCTCCGCTTCCTGGCAAGCTGCGCGTATCGTCCAGGGACGCCCGGCAACTGCAGTACGACTTAGGCAAATGGTATCTGAATTTTGGCGACAATGCCTTCCGGCTGTTTTCGCAGGACGAAGAACGCTGGGAAGCCTATATCGATCAGGCCGCCCAAGCCGGCTTCAATCGCATCCGAGCCAATTTCAACATTCTATCCCCCTCCATGATCAAGGCCGACGGGAAGCGACTTCAACTCGCGGCATGGGACGCGTGGGAAGAACGCCTGCTCTACGCCCTGCGGCGGCATCCTGAGATTCAATTCGAGCTGACGCTCTTCGACGGTCCTTCCGAGCTCGCTCGCTTTAGCGATGGAGAACTCCTGGCTCATCACGCGTTCCGATACGCCATCGAGCGCTTCGCTCCCCTTCCCAACGTCCATTGGAACCTATCCACCCCGATTTCCTCCAAGGATAGCGAGGCCTTGGCCGCTGCCAACACGGCTGGCAAATCGCTGTACGAGAGCGATCCGTGGAATAGTCTGATAACCTTGGTTCCCAAGCGATTCGAGTCCCCATCTCTTTCCGAAGAGAAATGGCACAGTCTTCTATCCTTGCGATCCCTGGGACAAACTACGGGCGAAACCTTACTCGCAGAACGACCCAAGATAGACAAGCCATTGGCTCTCGCCGAGGACAGAGGCGAGCGCCACCTGCCCGCCCGCTTTCCTCGATACTATTTTCGCCGACTTTTCTGGGGGACCATTCTCTCCGGAGCCTTGCCGAGCTATCGGGGTTTGAATACGGACGCTCCTTTCGACCGAAATCGAAGTGGGATCGATGGCTACTATGATGCCTGCAATGCGGGTCACTTGCATTTCGGAGCCCACGATCTCTTGCAGATAAAGAAGTTCTTCGAAGACACTCAAATCAGTCTAGAGGACTGGAAACCCAACGACGCTCTCTCCGGAGCCAATCCTCTACTCGTCAAATCCATCATTTCAAGCGACGCCACCCAATGCATCGCCTACGTCGCCAATCCCGAAAGCTTCGGAGCCCACAATCCCGACGGTTACGACGGGATGTACTCGGATCAGATTTCCGACGTTAGCTCGACCTACACCACCTTCACTCTCGACTTGCCCTTTGCCAGCGGAACGGTCGAGTGGTTCCACCCCACGACGGGAGAATGGAATGGCAAGGCGGAGATCACGAAAAGCTCTACGACACTGCTGACTCCCACCCCCGGGGACTGGGTCGTATGGGTCAAGCGAGGCTGAAACGGGAGCGTTTCCAGCAAGCTGCCCTTCTATGCCCAATGGACAAAGCCGAACTCATTCGACGTATCATCTCGGATTTGGAAGCCGACCTCGATCAAGCGACCGAAGCAGCGTTGGAGTCGGCCGAATCCGCCACCGATGACGAAGCTCGCTCCGAGAGCAAATACGATACGCGGGGACTGGAGACTTCCTATCTCGCGGCAGGCCAGGCCCGTCATGCCCTCGAGCTGAAGGAAGCGCTCGAGTCCTTGCGAGCCTTTGCCTTACCGGAATTCTCTGCGACTGATCCCATCGCCTTGGGCTCGATCGTAACGACGCTTTCCTCCCAAGGTCGAGAAACCTATTTCATCCTCCCCGGTATCGGAGGACTGGAACTCGAAACGGAGGAGGGACCTATTACAGTCATCACTTCCAAGTCGCCCCTCGGACATGAGCTGATCGGGAAGCGAACCGGCGACCGAGTCCAGGCTGGCGGCGGCAAGACCATCCTCAAAATAGGCTAGAATCTAATCGAAGTCACTTTCCCCACTGCCTCAAGCCGATTGCTGTTACACGTAACCTCCTCAGCCATCGCAATTGACTTGCTCATCGCTTCTAACCGATAGTCCGTCCAACGCTACGCCTATGTCACTACGCTATCTCTCGATTGCCGCTCTCGCTCTTCTCTGCGCCCCGCTCGCCTTCCCCTACCCGGAGAAGCCCATTCGCGTCATTGTGCCTACCGCCGCGGGAGGCGGACACGACACGGTTGCCCGAATCTTTCAGCGGGTTATCCAAGAAAAGAAACTGCTTTCGGAGAAGATGGTCATCGTCAATATCCCCGGAGCGGGAGGGGCTGTGGGTACTCGCAAGATCAAGGATTCTCCAAACGATGGATACACGATCGGCATATGGAATCCCAACGCGCTGACCTCTGCGCGGCTTATGGGCATTACCAATTACGATCACGAGAATTACGAAATCATCGCAATGACCGGCTACACGGATCTCGGCATGGGCGTCAAATCGGATTCATCAATCGATACCGTGGCTGCCATGTCTGCGCAGGGTAAAGCGCAGCCAGGAGCTTTGAAATTGGCAACGGAAATAGGCACCGCCGCTCACATCATCCCTGTTATCATGGCCGACAAAGCGGGCTTCGAATTTCGAATTGTCGCTTCGGGTGGCGGCTCCAAACGTCTCGCGTCTCTCCTGGGAGGCCACACCCACATCAGCCTCTTCGCCGCTCACGCCCTCATCAACTTTCAAGAATCGGGAATCAGGCCTTTGCTAGTATTCTCCGACGAACGCAATCCGTTGCTCCCCGATACGCCCACCGCCAAAGAGAGCGGCATCGACCTGTCCATCATCGAATCGCGCATTTGGCTAGCGCCCAAGGGCGCGCCCGCAGATCGAATTGCAATCGTTCGCGAGGCTTTGCGTCAGGCCATTGCCGACGCTGAGACGCAACAGCGACTTAAGGACGTGGGATTGACTCCAGAATTTGGCGACACCGAAACGGTGCTCGCCGACATCGAGAGTATGCGAGCCCTCTCCGAGCCGATCCTGGCAAAGATCCGCAAGTAAGACAGGAATTCACGATCGAGTAATCAGTGGGCATTGCCTGCTTGCAGGTAAAAGATCCTAACGGGTCTCTTTCAATCGCCTACAAGCGGGTTCCCGCGCTATTTCTCTACGCGCTGCCCAAGTGGTGCAGGAATCCGTAAATAAGGAAGACGAATACGATCACGGTAAAGCCGAGGCCTTTCGCCATGCCCCAAGCCCCCTCGGTTTCCGGTTCCAAGGCCACCGCATCGGCCGAACGTTCAGAGGGGAATACTTTCCCAAGAACCAACATGATGATACAGATGATCACGAAGTTCGCGCCCGCCACATGCAGCCAATGCATCTTCATTCCAAATACCGCATCGCCTTGTATCCAAGAAAGCGCGAACAGGCCTATGCCAGAGAATAGTCCGATCTTGGCCGCTCGGGTCGAAACGCTTGTGGTCAGCACTCCCATAACGATGATGGCGAGGATTGGTACATTGGTCACCGCCGCTAGTTTCTTCATCAAGTCGAAGAGGCCTTGAGCCTTTCCAATGAACGGCGCCAAGGACATGGCAATCAATGCCAGGATAATTCCAAAGCGCTTTCCGGCAGCGACGGTTTCTTCGTCGGTCGCGTCCGCCTTCATCATGCCGCGGTAGATATCCAAGCCGAAGAGCGTGGAGGAGCTGTGCAAAACACTGTTGAAGGAGCTCAGGATCGCCCCAAAAATGACTGCGCCGAAAAAGCCGACCAAGGCTGGAGGCAACACCGAAGCGACGAGACTGGGATAAGCCATGTCCTGCTTGGCCAGGCCGCCGCCGAACATCTGGAAAGCGATGATGCCGGGAAGCACCAAGTAGAAAGGTCCCGCCAATTTCAGGCAGGCGGCGATAAGGATTCCCTTCTGCCCTTCCTTGAGCGATTTGGCTCCAAAGGTACGTTGGACGATAGACTGATTCGAACACCAATAGTAGACATTGATGAGGATCATGCCGGTGAACAAGGTGCTGAGCGGAATGTTCTCCCCTGGCTTGCCCACCGGATCGAGCTTCTCGGGAATATTGTTCACGATGACGTCCCAACCGCCGGTCACGCTGCCATCGCCTAAGGCCGCCAATCCAAGGATAGGAACGAGCAGACCCCCTACCAACAGTCCCATGCCGTTGATCGAATCGGATATCGCGACCGCTCGCAGACCGCCAAAAATCGCGTAAATGCCGCCAGCGATTCCGATGGCCCATACCATAATCCAAATCGATGCGGTCTCGCCCACTCCGAGCAGCTCAGGAACATTGAACAAGGTATTCATGCCAATCGCCCCCGAATAGAGCACGAATGGCAGCATATTGGTCACGATCGAGAACATGAATACCGCCGTCAAAAAGCGTCGAGTCTGACGATCGTAACGCTTCTCCAGAAACTCCGGAATGGTCGCGATCTGGCCTTTCCAGTAGCGAGGAAAGAAATAAAGCGCCATGACCACCATAGCGAAGGCCGCAATGATTTCCCAGGCCATCACTTGGGCCCCATGCGTGTAGGCGTTTCCATTGAGGCCGATCAACTGCTCAGTCGACAGATTAGTCAGCATCAGAGACCCGGCGATCACCCACCCAGTCAAGGTGTTGCCCGCGAGAAAATAGCTCCTTCCATGAGCATGATCGTCATTGCGAGTCTTCAGGTAGGAGATGATCGCAACCATCGCCGTGAATGCTACGAAGGAGAAGAGAGAGAACATAGGAGCCAATCGTTCGGGTTTAGGGAGGGAGGACCCATAACGGTAGCCAAGCGGCTGCGTTTCAAGAAATTAATGCGGACCGCAGCAGAGTCGATCCAGACTACTTAACGCTGAACCGATAGACCGTGTTGGTCTCGTAAACTTCGCCCGGTCGCAAAGTCGTCGACGGATAGCTATCATGGTTCGGCGAATCGGGATAGTGCTGCGTCTCCAGGCAAAAGCCGTCGCGCTTTCGATAGGCAACGCCCCGCTTGCCAACCAGGCTGCCATCGAGAAAATTGCCGCTGTAATACTGAATCCCCGGCTCTTCCGTGAACACCTCCATCAATCGACCGCTGGCAGGTTCGAAGACGGATGCCGCCAACTCGAGACCGTCGCCACTACGCTTGAGAACCCAGTTGTGATCGAACCCGCCGCCGTACTCGAGTTGCTTGTGCTTTTTCTCGATTAAATCCATGGGACGAGCCGGCTTGTTGAAATCGAATGGCGTGCCCTTGACCGGCATATAGCCTCCCGTCGTCACCAATCCCTCGTCGACCGGGGTGATGGAATCCGCCCGAATCATGAATTCGTGATCCAGGGCAGTCCCGCGACCTTCGCCCTTCAGATTGAAATAGGAATGATGCGTTAGGTTGACCACCGTCGGTTTATCCGTGGTGGCATGATAGGAAATCGCCAGCTCGTTATCGTTCGTCAATCGATAGACAACAGTAATGTCTACATTGCCGGGAAAGCCCTCCTTCCCATCGGGATGAAGAAAGCGAAGCTCCAGGTCGGCGCTATTCTCGCTCACCGTCGGCGTCGCCTCCCAAAAGACCTTGTCCAAACCTTGATTCCCGCCGTGCAGATGAACCGCTTCTCCGCCCGCCTCGCTATTCGCAGTCACCTGGATGGTCTTGCCATCCAAGACGAAGCGGCCGTCGTCGATCCGATTGCCGTACAGACCTACAATGCAACCGAAGTAAGGCGTCTCCGCGACGTACTCGTCGAGCGTGTTGTATCCCAAAACCACATCGTCGAGCTTGCCCTTGCGATCCGGGACGAGAAGCCGGGTTACGATTCCTCCGTAGTTGGTGATCTCGGCCACCATTCCGTTGGCATTCGTCAAGGTATACAAATGCGCCACCTGCCCATCCACGAGCGCGCCGTAGCGCTCCATTGAAATCGAGCATTGATCGGCTCTAATAATGCCGGAACCGAGCAAGACGAAACAGAGCGAAAGAAAGGGGAGCGTTTTCATAGGAATCCGAGATTGGGGGAAGATCGAATTAAGCCTCTCGGCCTCGCGATAGCGTCGCAAATCTTTTCCAGCAATCCTCTCGAAATTCGTTAGGCAGAACACCTTCGAAAGCTTCAGGCTTGCGCGACGCGGTTGAAAAAGAGAGGGTACGCGCTGCTGTATCGATCAGCTCAAACCGCAACCCCTAGAAAGGACCCCACGCTATGACCCCACGAATTCGAATCAGAATATTCGCCATCCTTGGCTTGGCGATCGCTACCTTCCTCAATTTCTCCCTATCCGCCCAAAATCGCGGCGGAGGCGGAGGTCGCGGAGGACAACAGCAAGACCCCACCCAGATTTACATCAATCAGCTGAAGCTGGAAGGCAAGGACCGCGGCGCCTTCAGGAAGGCTTTCAGCAAGTATCAGCAGAACACGCAGAAACTGCGGGCCAACATTCAGAAATGGCAGAAAAAGAACCAAAAGTTGGTTGGCCAGAAGAATATAGCTCCCGAGGTAGTTCAAAAGCTGAAGGCCGAGAAAGCGGAATTCGACGCTCAAGCGAATGCCAATAACGAGGCGTACAAAGAATCCCTAGCCGCGTTCCTTAGCCCAGAGCAAGTCAAGCAGGTCGACCAAATCGCCAAGCGAGTCGCCGAACAAAGGGCCAAGCGACTGGCCGCCCGACGCGAACGCCAAGGTCAAGGCGGTGGCGGCGGGAACCGCAACCGATAGTCACCCGAATACTTTCATCCTTGATTTCAAGGCCGTCTCGAAAGAGGCGGCCTTTTTTCGGCTAGGTTCCGTCAAAGGATTGGCAAGATTACAAAAACGTAATCCAGCCGACCGGGTTCTGTAATTTTCCCGTGGTTTACTAGGCGTATGACAAACGAAGAGCCTCTCTTCGATCCCTTGAAAACCAAAAGAATCAAAACGGAGAAAATCACAATGAACACATCGAAAATCGCCCTCATCGCTATCGCAACCACTCTCGTAGCCAGCATCGCCAATGCGAGCCCCATTGCGAAAACGAAACCCAATCCAGAAAAGATAGTCGCTCAAATGTTCGCTCACGACAGCAACAGCGACGGCGTCCTGGACAGCGCTGAACTCGCCGCTTCTATCGAAGGACTCTACGAGTACCGCAAGGAAGCCAAGGTCGATCGCCGCGACAGTCTTGTCGAATCGGGAATGCTGCCAGAGACGGTTCTCGATGAGGGCATCATAACCTTGACCCTTTTGCCCGAAGACGGAGCGGCCATCGTCATGAGGGACGCGGACGTCAACCAGGATGAAGCGCTCGACGCGCAAGAGCTGGTCAATTCATTCGGATCCTTGCGCAAGCTCGATCTGGGCCCACGTCGCGGCTTCGCTCGCCAATCTTAAACAGTAAAGAAGCCAAAGACTGAATATCTTAGCCATTTAGGGAAATAAACAGGGGAAACCAGGCCGGAAGCGACTATCGCTTCCGGCCTTTTTCGCGGTTCAGTATTATGTAAGCGCAATGCGTCCCAGAGCGGGCCCGCTCCTTGACCTTGACGCTGCTACGGTTTCGTTTCCGAATATCCTTCCCAAACTTCCGAACTGAAACCTATCCCACATAAACTAGCCGCTTGGGCTCTCGTTTTCGCATCCACTTGGCTTGAGGCAGGCTTTGTCGACGTGACCGATTCCTCGGGAATCGTGGATTTCGAACGCATCGATCGTCTCGGGGTTCCAGATTTTCTCGAACGGGGAGGGTCCATTGTCGTGATGGATCTCGACGACAACGGATGGCAGGACCTATACATCACACGCCACGGACAAGAGGACATCCTCTTCGCCAATACGGAGGGCAGTTTTCAGCGCGTTGACAACCCGCTCGGCCTCGACACCAACAATGGAGGAAATGCCTCGGTCTGGGCTGACTTCGACAATGATGGGGACCCCGACATGATCGTCGCCGTGGTCGACGAGAAACGCCATCTCATGTACCTCAACCATGGCGATGGGGCATTCGAGGAAGTCGGCGTCGAACGCGGCATCGCCCTCCCCTCCACCTTGGACCATCAAGGCTCTTCCATCGCCGCTGGGGACATTAACCGCGACGGATTTCTCGACGTGGTAATCGGCGAATGGGGGGCAGACGTCACCGAAGAAAATCGCTTCGAACACTACGGCCTTTTTCTCAATCGAGGCGACGAAGCCCCGGGCCATTTCACGAATGTCACCGAGTCGGCCGGCTACCTTTTCTCCCCACCTTCGATCAACTTCTACTCGCCTTGCATTACCGATTTGGACGGCGACGGATGGCCGGATTTGGCAACGGTCGTCGATTTCGGGGACAGCGCCATTTTTTGGAACAATGCGGACGGGACCTTCCAAAACACAACCGAGGCTTCCAAAGTCGGGGTCGAACGCCACGGCATGGGCAGCGCTATTGGAGACATTAACAGGGACGGGCTGCTCGATTGGTTCGTCACCACCATCGCAATGACCTTTTCGCCTCTCGATGGCGAAGCCAATCAGCTCTACATCAACCAAGGCGCTCGACTCTTCGAGAATGCCTCCGTCGAAGCCGGCGTCAGCCAAGGCGTCAGCCAAGGCGGTTGGGGCTGGGGAACCAACTTCTTCGACTACGACAACGACGGCGATCTGGACATCGTCATGGTCAATGCGGAAAACACCCAAGAAAAGGACGACTATCGGATCACCGACACAGCTCCCATGATTCTCTGGCGCCACGACGGCCAAATGAACTTCGAAGATGTATCCAATATCGAAAGCGCCAATCGCATCGGACGCGGCGCCGGCATCGTCAATTTCGACTATGACAAGGATGGGGACTTGGACCTTTTCGCTGTCCATGAGGACAGTCCTCCCGTTCTGCTGCGCAACAATCAATCGGCTATCGGCGACTGGCTGCGTCTTTCCTTCGAAGGAAGCCTTTCCAATCGAGACGGTTTTGGCGTTGTCGTCACGGTCGAAGAGACGGATGGCGGGCCTGTTCAGATCGCTGAATACAATCCCACAAATAGCTACTTGGCCCAGCTGGAACCATTCCTCCACTTTGGATTCGGCTCGCTCGATCAACCGATCCATAAGATCAGCGTACGCTGGCCGAGCTCGATCGTTCAGGAATTCGAGAACGTTGCGATCAACCAAGTCCTGCGCATCGTCGAAGACCCAGATCTGCTTCAAGGCACTGAAATACCCGTATTCAGCTAGCAACCACAGCAGCAAGTTATCGAACCAGGCGAAACGCTCACTCTCGGCATTGCCATCGAAGGCGGCTTCCAGCCAACCATTCGCTGGTACCGCAATGGCCAGCTGCTCGCGGGAGAAGAAGGACAAACGCTGACCATCGACCCCGTAGGTCCTTCCGATGCCGGAGCGTACTACGCGATAGCGACCAATGCCGCCGGATCCGCTCAATCCTCCGAGGCGATCGTCAGCATCCGTTCCCTCTTCCCCGATCAGTCTATCGCCCGGCAATGGAACGAGGCCTTGCTGGACGCCGTGCGGATCAATTTCCCTGACCCGCCAATCGTATCCAGGAACCTATAACACGCATCCGCTGCTCTCTGGGATGCCTTCTGGCTCTATCAGGAAAACGGTTGGGGAGATGCCCAAGCGCTTTTTCGAAAGGAAATCGTCGATCCCGCCAATTGGTCAGGAGGCAGAGAAGCCGCCCAAGCTCAAGCGATGAGCCACGCGGTTTATCGGGTGGTCCGCGAACGCTACAAGTCCGCCTTCAACAGCGAGTCCATTCTACTGAGCTTTCGCGACTTGATGCTCGAGCTCGGCTACGACCCCGATGACGATTCCATCGAAGGCGACGGACCCGCGGCCGTTGGCAATCGCATCGGATTCGCGATCATCGAGGCCGGACTGAGCGACGGCTCGAACGAGGCAAACGGATACGCTGACGCTACGGGTTACGCTCCGGTCAACGATCCGCTCATCTACGGAACGTCTGGGGTCACGCTAAACGACCCCAATCGTTGGCAGCCGCTTTCGCTGGAACAGTCGGTGACCAAAAACGGAATCGATCTCGGGGAGGAAACCCAAACCTTTCTCACGCCCGGATGGAACTGGGTAACGCCATTCGCGTTGGACAAGCCGACCGAATCCACCATTCTCATCGACCCCGGAGCGCAGCCGCTCTTTGGAACGGCAACCGAAACGCAGTACATCGCCGAGAACGTGGAGGTCATCGAGATGTCCGCCATGCTCGACCCCGACGATCCCACCACCATCGACGCCTCCCCCGGCGCCATGCAAAACAATCCCTTTCTGACTCAGGATGGAACGGGACGAGCCATCAACCCATTCACCGGAGAAGCGTACGCTCCCAATCCTGTCAATCGAGCCGACTATTGGCGGGTGACCGCCGAATTCTGGTCGGACGGCCCGGGTATCGAGGGCCCGCCGGGCGTATGGAACATGCTGCACAATCAAGTCGTAGACGATCCTCGCTTCGAGCGACGTTTCGGTGGCGAAGGCCCCGAGCTTTCGCCCCTCGAATGGGATGTGCACGCCTATTTGGCCATCAATGGAGCCTTGCACGACGCGGCAATTGCCGCCTGGACAATCAAGAGCAAATACGACTCCATCCGACCCGTTTCGATGATCCGATTCCTAGCCAGTCTGGGACAATTCTCGGATCCTGAGGCGCCCTCTTACCACGAGAGTGGATTGCCTCTGCAGCCCGGTCTTATCGAACTGATCACCGAGGAAAGCAGCTCGCCTGGACAGCGACACGAGCATTTGTCCGAATTCGTAGACGAACTGGCATTGAACGTTTGGAAAGGCGTACCCAACGATCCGCAAACCGAAACGGCTGGCACTGCCTGGATTCGCGCGGCCGATTGGACGCCCTACCACTTGCGAACCTTCCCTACGCCCAACTTCGCAGGTTACGTTTCGGGTCATAGCACCTTCGCTCGAGCAGGAGCGGAAGTCCTCGCCATGCTCACTGGCTCGCCCTTCTTCCCCGGAGGCCTCAAGGAATTCGAATTCAAGCAAGGCGAGATCCTTCAAGTCGAGTACGGTCCCAGCGAAGATTTGACCATTCAATGCGCGACCTACTACGACGCAGCCGACTTGACGGGTATCGCTCGCCTTTTCTGCGGCGTGCACATCGCCGCAGACGACTTCGTAGGCCGCAAAGTCGGCGCCCGAGCTGGCATCTACGCCTTTCTCAAAGTCAACGCCATGCGGGACACGCAGGCATCAATGAATACGCCCCGATTGCGCTACGCTCTCGGCCCCGGTCGAACCACGCCGCTCATTGAAGTCGAATCCGCAAACGAAAGACTCCCCGTTCGCTTTGTCGCCGATTCCAAGCTAGCGATATCGTCGCCGGAATCCGGACTCTACTTCGCCCATCCGAATAACGCCGCCGATTCGATCGTCGAACTGATAGTGAAAGGCGAAACAGTCGAAGGGCTAAAAATCAAAGGGATCATCCAACCTGACGCCCCCCTCGAGCTAAGCTTCGATATCGATTCCGACTCGCTCGGGCATTTTTGGGCGCTCGGACGCCAAACGAGCGAAAACGACGACGCTTCGATCAGCCTCTCCGCCTATCGCATCGTAGAAGGAGTCGTGACGCTTATCGAAGCGAATGATTCCTGGATCGAAGGCGACAGCGCTTCCATCATCCAAACCCTCGCCGACAAGAGCGAGATCGAATTGCGAAGCGATTCGACTGCACTGCCGCTCTCTGTTTCGCGCGGAAGCTACAAGCTTGTATTGGAATCCGACAGGAGAGCGAACGTCAGCCTTGAAGCGCGGGTCGTTCGCTAGAGACCGCGTCACGCTGAATCCATGCCTTTCCCTTGTATCCATAATCGGATACGTCGGGATAGAAAATCTCCGTTAGGATCTCTACGGAATCCGACAAGCGCGGTCCTGGCCGGTTGAAATAATGATTCCCATTCGCGTAGTAGACATGACCCGTTCGAACAGCTCGAAGGGATTGCGCAGCCTCCGACCGAAACAAGGGTTCCGCCTCGGCGATTGTCTTTTCGATGTCCCAACCGCAAAGCATCACCACAATGATCTCCGGATCCGCTTCTTTCAAACTCTCCAGACCTATCGTCGCAGAGTTTCTCGTCTGCGGCCCTAAAACATCTCTTCCTCCGGCAAGCTCTACCAGTTCGGGAATCCAATTTCCCGCCAACATCAGAGGTTCAATCCACTCGACGCAAGCCACCGATGGTCGGGAGCGGGCAGAAAGCCCCCCTAGGCGACTGGCGGCCCGGATGCGACTTCGCATATCGTCAACGAGGCGCAAGCCACTCTCTGAGTCGTCCAGAGCAGTAGCTATTTCCCAAATGCCATCGTACACGCTTTCCAAATCGCTAGGAGCCAACGCGACGATATTCGGACGCCCATTGGCGAATTTTTCAGCCGCTTTTTCCACGTCGCGCAAGACCACCGCGCAGATCTCGCATTGCTCTTGCGTGACGATCAGATCCGGCAGCAACCCTTCCAGCAATCTCGTATCCGTTCGATAAACCGATCCTTGAGTCGCCAAGGTTTCCCGCGCCCGCCGATCGATTTCAAGACTCGTTCCCGACAGCTCGAACTTCGCCGCCGTGCAAACCGGAAGCGATTCGACCGACGCTGGAAAATCGCACTCGTGCGAACGACCTACCAATTTATCGCCATGCCCCAAAGCGCATATAGTCTCCGTGCTACTGGCGATCAGCGAGACGACTCGCATCAATCCTTATTCTCCTTCTTCGACTCGAAGGGTCTCCATCGAATCTCCTCTACGCCGCTTCTTTCCATTTCCTGGCGGGCTAATTTGAACAGCAAATCCGACAAGCGATTGGCAAAGCGCAGAATGCTCGGCTCGATCGGATCGATCCGATTCAAAGTGATCAGACGACGTTCGGCCTTTCGTACCTGCGTTCTCGATACATGACAAAGGGCGGAAATCTCATTGCCGCCCGGCAAGAGAAAGAACTCGGTACGCGTCGATAGGGAACGTTCGATTTCCTCCATCCAAGATTCCATCCAACGATCGCTTTCGCTGGGCAAAGGAGTCGCAGGACGAATCCCTTCCGTTCCTGGGGTCGCAACGTGAGACATGAGATTCATGAGTTCAGTCTGTATGCGTCTCAACCCCTCTTCCCAATCATGGCCTGCTCCCAGCTTCGCCCGCAACAGGCCGATCGCGCTATTCGCCGCGTCCAATTCACCCAAGCACTCGATGCGTGGATCGTCTTTTTCCACGCGACTTCCCCCGATCAGGCCCGTGAGCCCGTCATCTCCTGTTCTCGTCGAAATGTTTCCCTTCATGAGTCGATCAGCCTAAGCCATTCCGCGAGTTCGTCGAGCGTCTTGAAACGACGATCAAGCCCTTCCGCTCGCGCCCGCCAACGAAGAGCCGATTCTCCATTCTCTATTCGAATATCCAATGAAGCGCCCTCATCTCGAGAGACCGAATATCCGAGTCTCGCAAGCATTCGCTTGGTCCAAAGAAGCTCCTCTCCGTCACCATCCACTCGAGCCAGGCGATTGGTCGATTGTCGAATGCGAAACCCGCCCGAATCGTCATCCCAATCCAAGGCATCGCTCTCGAATGCTTCGCCTACTTTTCCCTTCATAGCCAGCGACTCTGGAACGCCATCGAGGACCGAACCACCCGCCTTCATAAGCCACAATCGGTCCGCGCATCGCAAACATAGGTCCAAATCGTGCGACGACAGCAACACGGCCAAACCCTCTCGCGTCGCAAGCTTTCTCAACAGTTGCATCAGTTCGACTCGTCGTGGCAGGTCTACGAAAGCAGTCGGCTCGTCGAGCAGCAAAGCCGAAGCATCCTGAGCCAAAGCCCGCGCGATCATCGCTTTCTGCCGTTCCCCATCGCTCAGCTCTTCGACCTGCCTTTCGCCCAAGTCCGATAGGCCTACTGCCTCTAAAGCCCAATCGATCTTATGGCGATCCGCATGTGTAAGCCTCCCCGACCATTTGGTGTGCGGGTGACGTCCCAATGCGACCAAGGAATATACCGTGAGCAGTCCGACCGGAGCATTGTCGGTCAGCACCACGCTCGCCAATCGCGCCCGTTCCTTGCGAGAAAGGAAGCGCGAATCCGTACCGAGCAAATCGATACGTCCAGAAATGGGTTCTTCCAATCCTGCCAAAGCTCGTATCAAGGTCGACTTGCCCGTTCCATTCTTGCCTAACAAGCAGACCATTTGCCCCGCCTCGAGAACGAGATCGAGATCGCGGGAGACGATGGTGGGCTCTCCCTTTCCTTGGCGATACCCGACCGTCAAACCCTTCGTCGCAATGACTGGCATCCCCCCACTCATCCGCCGAACGCCCTCCTCAAATTTCGCTGCTTAAGCAGAGCTAGGATGATCACCGGCGCTCCGACCAAGGCGGTGATCGCATTCAAAGGAAAACTCACTTCGACTCCCGGCGCCTTCGCGGCCAAATCGGCTAGCAATGCAAGCGTCGCTCCCGACAAAATAGAAGCCGGAACAAGTACGCGATGAGCAGACGTCTTGAAGAGAAAGCGACAAAAGTGAGGCGCTGCGATGCCGAGAAAGCCAATAGGACCGCAATAGCCCGTGACCAATCCCGCCAACAACGATGCGGAGGCGAGAATCGCAAAGCGCGAACGCTTCACGTCGACTCCAAGGCTCTGAGCATAGCGCTCGCCTAGAAGAAAGGCGTCGAGCGTCTTAATCAGGACGAGCGACGCAATCAGACCCGCCACCGACAAAGGAACGAAGAGCTTCAGCTGCGACCAGGTCATCGTCCCGAAGTTTCCGTATGACCAGAAAAAGAAGGCCTGCAAACGATCCGCCATACTGAAAAACATGAGCATGCTCACGATGGCCCCCACACCGTAGCTGATCATCAATCCTAGTATCAAAAGAGACATGACATCGACCCTTCGAGCGAATACAAGCAGCGCCGCGAGCGTTGCTCCAGCCCCCACCGTTGCCGCCATCACGAGCATAGCCTGACCCGATATTCCCAAGCTTTCGTGAAGCGAAATCCCCATCGGAGCCAGAGCGAGCAGCACAAGGGCAACTCCTAGACTGGCCCCGCTATTGACCCCCAGCACGAAAGGATCCGCAAGAGGGTTTCTAAAAACGGTTTGCATCATCAATCCGGATACAGCAAGCGCCGCTCCGGCGAATGTCGCTGTCACAGCCCGTGGCATGCGAAACTCCCAAATGATATTCGTCAACACGGGTTCCATTCCATCCGACTTGAAGAGAACGCTCCATAGATCTCCCAAACCGATCGGAACCGATCCGAGACTCGCGTTCGCCAAAAAAGCCAACAGCAAAGCCGTCGCGAGTAACCCGAAAGATAGGACTGCGCTACGATTGCCCTCGTTCATTGCAGACGTTCGTAGTAGACGAAGACGTGATTGGGGAGGAGCTCTGGGTGCAGAATGGCTATGAGATCCGCGAGCGTCTCTTCAGGATGGAGAATCCCACGCTCCCAGATCGCGTTGCGCCCGCCCGGCCCCCACAGGCGAGTATTGTTGTAAACGCCGCCTTTTCGGGAAGCGGCGAATCGAGCGAAACGCGGATCCATTTCCAAAAGCTCGTCCATCGTTCGAGCCGTTCCGGGATGCAGCCAGATATCCGCCTCTGCCGCTCTGAAGTATACGCTCTCGAAGTCTTTCGGGACGCCTCCGTTCGATTCGTCATCGGAGAATACGTAACGTCCACCCGCGTCGGCAATTGCCTCGGCAGTAAAGCTGCGACCTCCTGGAACATGCCACACTCCTCCAAAGGGAGCATTGGCGAGTACCGTTGGGCGATTCTCGGGATTCCTCGCCAAGGACCGAAGTTCGAGATAACGATCTTCGATCGTCTTGAAAAGCGCATCAGCCTCCTTCTCCTTCCCCAAAAAGGCAGCTGTGAATTTCAACCACTCTGACCGGCCCAAGGGATGCGCTTCCATGTATTCAGCCGTTACGACAACAGGTTGATTCGCCCTCTCAAGCTGGGGGTGTACGTCAAACTGGGGGTTGCCCATGGCGCTCGTGAAAATGGCTTCCGACTGCAACAGGATCAAGGATTCCACATCCAAGTTTCCTTTGGCTGGAATGGTTTTCACTTCACCCGATTCAACGCGTCTTCGCGTTTCGAGGTCGCTCGCCAATTCCGGATGCGCCAACCCAACCAAGCTCCCATAGGCGTCGAGGGCGTTGAGGTGACTAAGATATACCGTCTCCATTAGCGAGAGTCGCGTCACCGGCACGCGAATCAAGCGAGCTCCCTCCAAATTCGAAGGAACGTCTCGACCGCGAGGCGCCAACGCATAGCGGAACTGCATCCGACCCGAGCCTCGCCATGGGTTCCTAACCGTAATCAAGGTGTGCGTATCGCGCTTTTCGATACTGAAATTCTCCGCATAGGAAAGGGTAACCCGCTCAGCCAAAGAGCAGAGCGGGGACGCGCCAATCGTCCAGAAGGCCAGAATGCCTAGAACGCCGATCCTCAAAACGAAACCTCCACGCCTCCGAAGGCCGCGAAGCCCCGGGCGGGCGTTCTGCCCGAAAAGCTGGAGTAGCTCATCGTGTAGTCCTCATCGAGGGCGTTTTCAATTCTTCCAGTAAAAGTCACTGTATCCGAAAAGCGATAGCGGGCCCGAGCGCGGACCAAGGTGTAGTTATCGATATCGATTCCTCCGAACGATTCGCGTCCGATTACGTAGTGAGCGCTGAGGCCCATCGACCAGCGATCGTCGATCTGGAAATCGTTGGCCAAGCTGAACTGGTGGCGCGGTACGCCGGTCTGGCGCGATATCGTTCCCGCATCCAAATGGGTCGAATGCGATTCCGTCCACGTGTACGCGACATTGGCCCGCCAACCCTTTCGCAACTCGCCGCCAAAGTAGGTTTCGACCCCGTAGTTCTCCGCCACGTCGCGATTGGCATAGCTGCCGTCCCATCCTTGAGTCGGCACCCATACGACCAACTGATCGATATCATTGCGGAAATAGGTCACGCCAAACGAAAGATCGCGATTGCCCAGATATTGGTCGAAACCCACTTCCCATCCTTCGCTCTCTTCCGGCTTAAGGTCCGGATTGCCTAAGGCGAACGGCGATGTCGAATAAAGTCGAAAGAAGTTCGGGGCCCGAAAAGCCGTGCCGATTGCGCCCCTCAATTTGGTTCTGGAAGGAAGCATCCATGCTCCATTGGCTCGCCATGTCGTCTTGGATCCCGCCGTCTCGTAATCATCATGACGCGCCCCGAAAACGAAATTCACTCGTTCGGACGCCGCTACTTCCGCTTGGGCGAAAAGAGCCCAATTCTCGGCCTTTCGCTCGGGGAAGGAATTGTCATTGCCTTCTTGATACTCAAGGGTCGATCCCGCCACTAGGCGAAGCGATTCCGAAACGTCGATCGTATTTTGCCAATCGAATCCATAATTGGCCGCATCTCCGACGTAGAGGAATCCAGTCTGCCGATAGTATTCGTCCAATAGCGACAAAGTCGCCCGCTGAGTCCAGTCCCCATTTACCGTTTCAAGATAGGCGCTGAAAGCCATCGAATCGCTTTGGGCTCGAGAAGAAGGGGGAGGCGTTAGATCTCCATCCGGATTGGCATAGTCGGAAAACTCGCCGCGCGACGCTATCCCGAGGGTCGCGTTCTCTCCAATATCGTAATCGAAACGAAAGGAGTAGCTCTTCATCTTGCCCTCATTGTCAGATCGCTCGTTATCGCTCTCTTCACTTGCCACATGAAAGGAATAGTCGAGTTCGCCTTTCTCGCCCTGGCCTTGCAACGCGCCCAGAATGCTGTTGAACGACCCCACCTCGGCCACACTCCGATATCGAGATTCGCCTCGACCCCTACGGGTTTCCAACAGAATGGCTCCTCCAATTGCGCTCGATCCGTAAAGCGTGCTTTGAGCGCCACGCACCACTTCGACTCGATCCAGATTGAAGGCGCTCGCCCCTGCCATGAATCGCCCCCCAGAGAAAATGGACGTATTCGTCTTCACGCCGTCCACCATGCTCAATACACGCGTGCTCGAATTGCCTCGAATCGAGATTTCCGCCGAAGAGCCGAGGGACTCGTCGCTATGAGCATATACCCCCGCCAAATCCGTTAACGAGTGCCGAATATCTCGATACATCGAACGATCGATTTCCGCCCCCATGAGAACCTCGGCATTTACTCCGAGGGTATCGGGAGCGCGTTCCGTGCGGGTGGCTCCCACGATGAAAGCATCGAGCTCGACCGTTTCTTCCGCGAGCCCCATTCCCATAGACGCGCTGATCGCCGCGATAAGGACGCAGCGTCCTAAGGATCGCCACACCGTTCTAATTGGGTTGGTATTTTTATTGGTAGTCATTTGCGTTTCGTTGGATTCGTCGCGCAAAGACCGATACGGAAAAGGGGACGAAGACCTCTGTCCCCAGGACACGGCCAACGAGCGATTCAGATACGCTTCGCCCATCGAAGGCGTATCCCCGCTTTTCCACACCACTCGTTTACGCGACGAGCGTTAATCGGAGCGCTTAGGCGCTCCGATTGGCATCTTGTCCACAGCCAGCATTAGGACTCGGGAGCTCGAGGCTCCATACCTTAGCGCGACTGTCGCCGATTCTCACGGCGTTTCCTGGTTCTGCGAACGAAATTCGTTTCGAAAAGAACGAAGTTCAACTCACACTCGACCTGAAATCGAATTGCAAGCGGAAAGTCTTTGTCCACTGCAAGCAATCCTATTGCTTCATGAGCGGGCTACAGCTCCTTTATCCAAATATTGCGAAACTGGATACGGTTGGAGTGGTCCTGAAGTTTGATTGGCAAAGCCTCGGCGGGAACAGGAAGAGCGCGTTCCGCCTGCCGGTGGGCCGTTTGATGGCGCAGCTCCTCGTTCTTCTGCACGACAATGCCATTGAGACGCACCGTTATGCGTGGATTCGCGGCGAGCTTGCCATTCTCGAACTTAGGAGCCGTGTATACGACATCGTAGGTTTGCCACTCCATCGGAGGGCGAGCGGCGTTCACCTTCGGCGGCGATAGCTTATAGAGCGCGCCTAGTTCGTTCCACAGGCCTTTGAGACCGTAGCTGTTCAAGATTTGAGCTTCGTAGCCTTGAAAGAAGAGACCGCTATTCCCGCGCCCTTGACCGCTCTTGCCTGGTTCGACCGGATAGCGGAACTCCATGTGGTAGCGAACGCTCTTGAACTTGCGCTTAGTGAAGATATCGCCCCCGATAGCGGGATCGGAATCCGGATTCGCCTTCTTCGGATTGATCTCCATCACGCCGTTGTCGAGAAGCGTCCAAGTCGAGGCGCGACCATCGGAATGTTCCCACTCGTCCATATTTGAGCCATCGAAGAGGACGATCGCCCCTTTGGGAGGCTTCTGCCCGAGCGTCGGCGAGCCGAGTTTGACGCGCTTTAAGGAAAACGACTCGGTATCCTTTCCGAGCCGACCTTTGCCCGTCAGACCGTCTTTAGTCACGCGAATGTCCCAGCCATCTTGCCTCGCAACGATCGCGCCGCCTTTGAGTACGGCATCGCCGGAAAAGTAAATCTCGGCTCGAAGATTATGATCTTGGGTAAATTTGATGTGGTACTTGCCCTCATCCACATTGATCACCTGAGCGCAGAGACGCGGATTGATTTCTTGGTAGCCAGTGGTGGGGTTAACCCACTCGCCAACATAGTCGCCCATGAGGGTTTTATCGGCGTCAGAGACTTGGGTCCATTCCGGACCGGATCCGGCTCCTGTAGCAGCAATAGGGGCGACGCAAAGGGCGATGAGAGTAGCAATTCGAGATGTCATGATAGGTACTAAGCGTTTGTCGGGTGAGTCAGACAGCCAAATCCTCCCGCGAAACCAAGTCCACCCATTTTTGAGACGCTACAACGGTTTGCGCTTTGCCGTTGATTCGAAAGCGGCTTTAGCCAAGCTCTATTGAACTAATAGCGCCATCCGGCCACTCAAACCAATCCGCATCGGATACACCCCCTTTTCGTCTAACCTCTGACCCTAGTATATATGCCCATCCAATCACGCATAGCATCCACGCTCGCCTTCATCTCGCTGCTCGCCGCTCCAATCGCCCATTCTCATGAGGGCGAACACGAAGGCGGCGATTCGCTGAATCACTCCGTGAACACGGGCAATGGCATCCACACCTACAAGACCCACCCCAATTGGGCCAATTTCTCGGACGGAAATCCCATCGGCTCCACTCATGGCGGCGTCGCCATCGACAAGGCGGGAAGAATCTACGTTTCCACGCAAGCCGATCGCGGCATTTGCGTTTTCCGACCCAATGGCAAGTTCGTCAAGAGCATCGCTCTCGACTGCATTGGCACCCACTCGCTCACCATCCGCGAGGAAAATGGCAAGGAATACCTCTATGGGGCCCACAACAAAGGACAACGCGTTGTGAAGCTCGACCTCAAGGGCAACATCGTTCTCGAAATCAAGGATACGGAAGCCCAGCCCATTCCGGGCACCTTGAAAGGAATCACCGCCGTAACCGTCGGGCCAGACGGACGCATTTATACCGCCGTGGGCTATGGGTCCAACCTGATCCACATCTTCAGCCCGGAGGGCAAGCTTCTGAAGAGCTTCGGCAGCAAAGGCGAAGGCGAGAAGGACACCAAGACCTGTCACGGCATTTCCATCGACAATCGCTTCGGCGAGCCGCGCTTGCTGGTAGCCGATCGCGAAAACCGTCGCCTGAAGCACTACGATTTGGAAGGCAATCAGATCGGCATTCACGCAACCAACCTGCGTCGCCCTTGCGCCGTGAGCATCTGGGGCGACTATTGCGCCGTTGCCGAGCTGCAAGGCCGCGTGACCATTCTCGACAAAAGCGGAACCCCCGTCGCCTTCCTTGGCGACAACCCCATTGAAGACCAGTGGGCCGGCTTCAAGACCGAGATCAAGGACATCCCTGCCGGAGTCTTTACCGCTCCTCACGGGCTCAGCTACGACAAGAACGGAAATCTGTACGTCCAGGACTGGAACTCCACCGGCCGAATCAACAAGCTGACACGTATCCACTAAGCGCTGATCGCTATCGCGAGGGCTTCCGTTTCCGAAACGATGGCTATCCCCTCGCCAGATAGTAGTAGTTTTGAATGTCGTGTTCCAAGGTACGGAGCTCGACTTCCGCAAAGCCCGCTTCGTTCAAGAAATGTTTCGTCATTTGCTCTCCCCACATCGCTCCAACGCCAAGCCCGTCTTGCGCCAGCGAAACCGTCATGCAGTGCAGACAGGAGATGGTGTAAAGCAGCGGGCCGATTAAGTGATCTCGATTTTCCGCTACATTGCTCGAGGCCCCAATGTCTTGCATCAGATAGAGGCCGCCAGGTTTCAGCGCTCGCTTGATTCCCGCAAGAACGCGATCGGGACGCGCCTGGTCGTGAATCGCGTCAAAGGCCGTTATCAAATCGAATCGATCCTCCGGAGCATCCTTATCGAAGCTCGTTAAATCGCGGCTCTCGAAGCGGATATTAGCCAATTCTGAACGCTCCGATTCCACTCTGGCGAAAGCAATCGCATCTTCGCCCAGGTCGTAGCCTACGAATTCGCTATTCGGGAAGGCTTCGGCCATCACTCTCAAGGCATAACCTCTCCCACAACCAACATCGAGAACGCGAATGCCGCGCTCCAGCTCCTCCTTTAGACCCGGCTCCAAGGGCAGAATATGAGTCAACAAAGCCGAAACTACCGACTGGCGACTGTCCGCAGCCATGACTTCATGAAACCGCGGATACTCGGAATACGGTACGCCGCCACCTTTCTCGAAACACGTAACGATACGGTCCTCCACGCTCCCCATAAGCGAGATGTATTGGGCCAAGTGAGCCAGGCACTCCCCATCGCCGCCTTCCGTTAACATTGCCGCATGAGAAGCAGGCAGGTGATAGCGCTCGCCGGCTTCGTCCACTTCGGCAATGCCGCCAGTCGCCATCGCGCCGAGCCACTCGCGGACGTAACGTTCGTTCAAGCCGGCCGCCTCGGCTATCTGCTGACTGGTCGACGGAGGCATGGACTTCATCGTTTCAAATAAGCCAACGCGGTATCCAATGGAAATCATCAGTCCCAGCGACGATTCGTTCAAAATCGACACGACGCGTTCTCCAAACGCATCCATTTTTTCCACATCCAATTCAGTCTGACAAGCTATGCACATATCGAGTAATCTCCTTTTCTAGGGTTATCGAGGGTCGTCTTGACCTCGGTTCGAGCGTACAATAGCCAATTTCCCATTGAGCCGGCAGTCGGCGAACTACGGTAATGCAAAGCGCGGGATACGGTATACAACGCAGATGATCCGGCCGATCATCCCCAACCTCACACCAATCCGAGCTTGGTCGCTTTCTGAATCGCTTCCGTTCGGGCCCGGCAATTGAGACGCTCGAGTACGCTCGCCACGTGCATCTCAACCGTTCGCGGGCTCAGATTCAACTGAGCTGCCGCTTCTTTGTTGGTCAGACCGGTGGCGATCAAACGCAACACATCGAGTTGGCGTTTGGTCAGCCCGGCGCCTTCCGCCAAAGACGCTTGCGAAACGCTCGTCCCGGTCGCTCTTCGATCGCGATCCAACACATCGAGCAAGGGGCGCAGACCGATATCGCGAGCGATTTCCATCGATTCGCGCCAGACGGTTTCAGCGCCTGCGACCTCGCCCTTAGAAGCGAGCATCAGACCCAGTCGCCGAGCCACCAAGGCCGTTTCCAATGGCAGCCCCTGCTTTCGATAGTCTTCCAAGGCTTGCCGTTCCCATTCTACGGCCTTGTCGATCTCTCCGCGGATCCACCGATCCTCCGCAAATACCGCTGCCCGAGCCGCCCGAATCTCCAATGCCTGATTGTCTTGAGCAATCGCGCTCAGAATGTCGATACACTCGGCCAGGGCTTTGGGATCGTTCTGATCCGCATAGAAACTAGCAGCCGACATCAACCCTGGAACAGCGTCTTTTCGGTCGTCCGTCTTTTGCCACAAAAGCGCCAATTCCTGAAAGGCCGCGCCCGCAGCATCGAATTCGCCATCGATCGAAGCGAGAACGCCTCGAGCCCAGTAGATATAGAATTCCACCACCATGCCTCCGCTTTGGGCGATGAGACGCAAGGCCTCATCCGCCAGCGTTGCCGCCTGCTTGCGTTCCCCACGAAAGGCCGCAATGCAAGCTCGCGTCGTCGTCGCGACCGAACGCAACTCGCCTTGGACTTGCTTTACTTCAATCGCCTCTCGAGCCGCTTCCAAGCTACGCTTCCACTGGCCCAGGCGAAAGAATGCGTAGGACACGCAACTCAGGCATGAGGATTCCAGTTCGTCGCGGCCATCAATGCGGCAACGCTCCAGGCTCTCCAATTCCAGATCCCGATACTCGATGTAATTGCCGGAGTATTCGTTGACATTAGCCTTTCGGCGATAGGCGATGGCGATTTGCTCTGGAAGTTCATTGTCTATGGCGATCGTAATGGCCTTTTCAATACGGTCGTAAGCCTCTTCCGCCTTTCCAATCATAGCATGCGAAAGCGCATTCAAAGCCATGATCTCGGAGAGCATATCCATTCGGCCCGCTCTCTCCGCCGCCGCCATTGCCAGCGTCGATGCCTCAATCGATTCGCGGGTGCGAATCGTATCGGCCAGAAAGCCCGCATATCGATGCCATGTCTTCGCCTCCGCCAATGGATCGCCCATTTCGGTCGCCAGTTCAGCGCATACCTTTAATAGACGTTTAGCCTCGGTTCTCTGTCCTGCGCTGAGGGCTAAGTCGGCCAACAGGCAATTCGCTTCCAGCTCCGCTTCGCGATCGCCCGAATCGTTCGACATCTCGAGCAATTCCTCCAGCGCCTCTCGCCGCAGCTCGCGGTCGTCCACGTTCACGCTAGCCCGCGCCATCTCGCGCAGCGCGATCGCTCGCTCTTCCACGTCCTCGTCGACAGGCCAAAGCGCCAATGCTTTGCGGTAGAGCTCCAAAGCTCGCCGGTATTCGTTCTTCGAGCTTCTGATTTCCGCCCCTTTGGCAAAGCGCTCTCGCGCCCCCGCATAGTCGCGGGCATTCAAATAGTGTTCCGCTACCTCTTCCGGAGACGCGCGTCGCTTGCGTAGAGCTTCGGCAATGCGGGCAGACAACTTTCGTTTGAGAGACCACGGCAAATCATCCAGCGCCCCCTTTCGGTCTGAATCCTTGGGGAAGCGAGCTTCAACCGTTCCTTCAGGCAAAAGCAGTCCGCGATCGAATAACTCATCCAAGGATTCGCCATCGACTCCTGCTTCCATTAAAACAGGCAAAGATACGCGAAGTCCAAGCAGAGCGGCCGTTTGCAACGCTTCCATCGAAGCGGGGGAAATATCTTCGGAGCGGGAATCCATGCGATCGACGAGAAATTAATCCTATCTTCCTTCTCGTTTCAATCTCCGACATTTCGCATTGAACGATGCCGATACCGCTCCAGCGAATATTCGCGTCCTGCCATTGACAGGAAGCCGCGCCATTCTACGGTGGTCGGTCGCGTCTTGGCAATGGACGCCAAACTTCTACAACCATGTCGCACTTCGATTCCGTATCTCTGGCTCCCGCTGATCCGATCCTCAGCCTCACTGAGGCATTCAAGGCCGACTCGAATCCCGAAAAGATAAACCTTAGCGTCGGCGTTTTCGTCGACGACACCGGCGTTACCCCCATATTGGACACGGTACGCGAGGCCGAGAAGCGTTTGGCTGAAACAAACGCGACCAAGAGCTATCTGCCCATCACTGGGTCGCCGACCTACGCCCAACTGACTCAAGGCCTTTGCTTCGGCGAATCGCTCGCTCAAGAGCTCAAGGGACGAATCGTGACCGCTCAGAGCCCAGGAGGAACGGGAGCTCTCCGAGTCGCCGCCGATTTCATCGCATCGAATCTAAACGCGAAAAACGTTTGGTTGAGCAACCCGACCTGGGCTAACCACAAAGGGATTTTTTCCGCTGCCGGTCTCGAGACGAAAAGCTACGCCTATTTCGATCAAGCCACTTTGAGCTTGGACTACGGGGCCTTCATCGAAGCGATAAAGGCCATTCCCTCCGGCGACATCGTTATTCTCCACGCCTGCTGCCACAATCCCACCGGTGCCGACCTATCGCCCGAGCAATGGGACGAAGTGGCCGCCATCGCTTCGGAAACGGGCTGGATTCCGCTGCTCGACTTCGCTTATCAGGGATTCGGCGCGAATATCGAAACCGATGCCTATGGCGTACGGGCCTTCGCCAAGGCAGGACTGCCTCTTTTCGTTTGCCAGTCCTTTTCCAAGAATATCGGGCTCTATCGCGAGCGCGTCGGCGCCTTGCATGTCGTGGTCGGGTCCGAAGAGGAAGCCCAGCGGGTCGCCAGCCAGGTCAAGATCGCCGTCAGAACCAATTACTCGAATCCCCCTGCCCATGGAGGAGCCATTGTGGAAACGGTATTGGGAGACGACGCTCTCAGAACGCAATGGATCGAGGAGGTCGCCGCCATGAGATCCCGTATCCACGAAGTGCGCGACCAATTCGTATCCGCGCTTGCCGCAGCGGGCGTTAGCCGCGACTTCAGTTTCCTCAAGGACCAGAAAGGCATGTTCTCATTCACCGGCTTGACCAAAGACCAGGCGATCGAGCTAAGAGAGAAACACAGCATCTATATTGTCGATAGCGGTCGCATCAACGTTGCCGGGATCACCTCGTCCAACCTTTCGCGATTGGTCGAGGTCCTAAAGGGCATTCTGGACTAGCAATTCGTTTCGCATGATTCTTTCCGACAAAGCCATTCTCGAAGCGATCGGAACCAAGGAGATCGTTATCGAACCTTTTTCGCGCGACGCCCTGGGCACCAACAGTTACGACGTCCATTTGAGCAAGCATCTCGCCACCTACGTAGACGACGTGCTCGACGCCAAAGCCCACAACCAGATTCGACACTTCGAGATTGGGGAAGGCGGTTTCGTTCTCGAGCCAGGTACGACCTATCTTGGTTCCACCCTCGAGTATACGGAAACCCACGCTCACGTCCCTTTCCTGGAAGGCAAATCCAGCGTAGGTCGCCTCGGCATAGACATTCATGCAACGGCCGGCAAAGGAGATGTCGGATTCTGCAATCACTGGACTTTGGAAATCTCCGTAGCTCAACCGGTACGCGTCTACGCAGGAATGCCCATCGGCCAGCTCATTTACTTCGATGTCCAAGGCGACGTGGAAACAATGTACAATACCAAAGCCAGCGCGAAGTACATCCAACGCTCCCCGCTTCCCATGGAATCGATGATGTGGAAGAACCGTTTCTAGACGAGCGGCTCAGCTAACCGTCCTGCTGCAGTTCTGGCCCTGCTTCGATAGGGATTCTAACGAACCAATACCCGAAGCCAATCGCTATTGACAGAGCAATGCAATGAGGGCCCGACAGCAGATTCCATATCGAATCGCCTATCCCCATCACTTGATTGGTGTATCCTAAAACCCTTACCGTTGGATAATCGCCGAAAAACTCGGCGTACAAGTCCATAACGATGTAATAGGCAAATAAGCAAACGACATTAACGCCTGCGAATGTGAAAATAGCTGCTCGGGATCGAAGCCAAAACACAGGGAAAAACCAAATCGAGTAAACCAGAATCGAAGTCGCCAAGGCGGCTCCCTCAATCCACTTCTGAGCGTATATCCTACCCCAGTAAATCTCCATCAGGGAAAACAAGAGCAACAGTAAGGAGTATCGTCTCACATCTGCGGATACGTGAGATCGATACAATCGCCACCCGGCCAAGCATGCGGCGAAGATGTAGATCCCAATATTCGTCAGGGCAGCGCCTACCAGAATAACTCCAATAGCCAGAACCAGGCTGCGACCGCCGATTCGCCAAAGCTTCCTTTCCCAGCCTTTCGTCCGCAACCACAGCCATCTCAGCATCGCGAATACACCCGCGACAATTCCCCAGTGCAGCCAAGCGGGAATGGCCCGAACGAGTCGATACCAGCCGATGTCCTCAGAATCCTCGTACCAACGAACGCCATCCCACACGAATCCGTGTCTAACTTGATACTGGCGATGCTCGTCCAGACGCGTTCGTCCGATAACGAGATATCGATCCCCTCCAAGCGATATAGACGATGCGATTTCGCTGCGCAGCTGCTCCCGCCGTTTCTTGTCGGTTCGCGAAAACACATCCATGGCTGCCTTGTACTGAAAGGTCTCGTCATGCGTTTTCCTCGCTCGCGCAATCGCCGGAAAAAACGACTCGACTCCTGCAGGAACGATCGGAGGGATCCAAGAGACCACCGTCTTGAAACGCTCGATCGGCGTTATCTTGCGGAAAAGTATGCTGGGCAGTTCGATATCCGGATATCGTATGTCGTACCAATATTCCCCCTCTTGGATATAGTTGAATTGTATCAGCGCCGACGAACCGGAAAATTCCATCCCCCAATCTCGAAAGGAATAGGAGCGATCCCATTCAGCGACCCATGCCCCGTCCTCCGATCGCGCGAGCGGAATCCGAGGCAAGTCCCTCACCTGAAGTTCCCCTGCTTCGCTGTAGGCTTGGATCGCCAAGGCAGCTCCATCCTCTAGGTCTTGCGTCGTTCTGTAGCGGCCTATGAGCCTGATCCGATCCGTTTTCCTATCGACTTCGATCTCGCCTTCAAAATCGATCGACCGACCCGCGTACTCGAAGCGAGCCGAATCCACGAAGTCGCTGCTTCTTTGATAGGTATCGATAACGGCAAATGGCTCGACAGGCTGCCTATGCGGGTTCGTCTTTCCGCACGAGCAAAGCAAAGCCGCAATCGCCAGCATACCGATAGCGTAAAGATGCTTCATGGGGCGCCCTCCAATGAGCTGGGACGCCAAAGCGCTAACTTCGTGAGCGTTTCCGCGCTCAAGGGGAAAGGCTCGGTTATCAGCGCCTCATCTGAAACTCGATAATGAACCGACCCCGGAGTTACCGCTCCGCCAATCGAATCAAGTGAGTTGCCCAGAAATGTGGCCGGCGGACGAATGCCCAACTCGTGCAAAACGATCACGGGCAAGTCTTGCAAGCTGCTCACCGCCCGGATCACTCTCGGTTCTCGATCCAATCCTGCGATGACCATAGGCACCGCCTTCAAAAAATGGGGAGTCGGCAAGGAGTAGGCATTTAACAGCGATCCCGAAATCCCACTATCGTGATCGCCATAGATCGCGAGAATCGATCGTTCGAGAACGCCCGACTCCTTCAAGCGATCATAGAATCGACCGATTTGCTGGTCCACGTAGCGAAGCGAAACCAGATAGTCGTCTTCGATGCCGATACTCTCGCGATTGGCATGCTCGCCCACATGGTCATAGGGATGGTGATGCGTAAGCAGTATGGCATGCGCGAACACCGGTTGCTGAGCCGATTCGATCTCATCGAAAAACCGATCCAGGAGCGCCGCATCCGATACCCCCCACCCGAAACGCTCGATCCCCTTCAAATCCGCTTCGAAGAAATCCTCATCGTATCCAAGTTCCTTATGCGCATTCTTTCGGTTCCAAAATTGACCATTGAAACCATGCATGGAAAAGCTTCGGTAGCCCGATTCACCTAGTACCTTAGGAATCGAGGGCACCTCCCCTAACTCGTAATTGACGAACGCGGGATCGCCTTTGAGCGGCGGCAAAGAAGTGAGGGTCATAAATTCCGCATCCACTGTTCTTCCGGAATCCGTCGCGTCATAGTTATTCGCGAAAGCCACGCTCTCACTAGCAATTCGGCGAAGATTGGGCATCATGGGCGCTCCACGAACATCGCCATAAAGGCAAAGCCCATCCACCGATTCCATCTGAAGATAAATCACATGCTTCTTAGCCTTTGACGACAACTCGTAATCGCCGCGTTCGATACGCCTGCCTTCCAGGAAGCGCCTGAACTCGATTGTATCTAAATTCTCGATTCGCGAACGATCGTATCGGGAAGATAAAATCTCCCTGATATCGTAGAGCATGTACCCCAGGAAGCCGAGCTCGCGCGCAATGTGACTATTCTCATTGCGATTTTCTATCAATATCCAATCCCGACTCCCTAGCAACAAGAGCAAGGCGAATCCGCAAATAGCCAGCCATAAGCGACGGCCAGATAAAAATACAGGTATCCTTTGCGCGTTTCCGTTCTCTTCGTCCACAATAGCGACTCAATCGAGATTCCAGTAAGGGATCGGCTATCGACTTGGTAAAGGCCAAAGAACAGCTTGCTTCGCTAAAGCGCCTTTCGCTCCTTAGGGCTCGAATTGCCGGAATCGGATGCGGGATTCGCTTTAGGGACGGGATCGTATCCAGAGCCGCCCCATGGATGGCAACTCGCGATGCGTTTTGCCGACAAACGAAAGGCCCGCCCCAAAGGAAGCGAGCGAAAGCACTGCAGGGCGTAATGCGAGCACGTAGGCTGGTAGCGACAGCCAGCGTTGGGTCCCAAGAGGACATACTTAAGAGGCGACAAAGCGAACTGATAGAATCGTATCAGAAGAATCGCTACCGATCTCAATAAACTACTCATCGCGCCCGATGCCTCATTCGGTCTCTCGCCCCGCAAAGGCCGGGTTGATTTTCATGCATTCGTCGACGAGCACCGAGTCGACCACCGTGACCCCTGCCGCGCGAAGCAACTCCAAGCCTCTGCCGCGATGGCTGGGAGTGGGATCGAGCGCGCCGACCGCAACGCGCTTCAAGCCTGACTCGATGATAGCCGATGTACAGGCTCCAGTCCGTCCACGGGTAGAACAGGGCTCAAGCGTTACGTACATAGTAGCTTCGCTTCGAGGAGCTCGTCCCAAGTTCGCCAAGGCCTCTCGCTCGGCATGAGGGCCCCCGTCTTCCCGGAAATGTCCCCGAGCCACGATTTCTCCATCTTCCACGATAACCGCTCCCACCCGCGGATTCGGACGAGTCCGCTCTACGGAGCCTTTTAGGGCTTCGCGGATAGCCTCGGCCATGAATCGTTCGCGCTCTTGTTGCTCTTCCATCAATACGTGCACTCAAGCTAGTCACCCCAACTCGAGGCGCAAGCCCTCCATCCCGGATGCGAACGCTCATTTTTGTTCGCCATACCCGATCTGAATGCTAGCACAAGTTCCATGAAGCGCAGTCCGGAAACGATCGAACTACTGCTATCGCGACGCTCTTTGCTCGCCGCAAAGCTCGTCGCTCCGGGGCCGAATCCAGAGGAATTGGAAACGATCCTTCGATGCGCCACTCGCGTTCCCGACCATAAAGGAATCTCCCCTTGGCGCATTCAAGTCGTCGATCGAGCGAATCAGGATCGATTGCACGCCAAACTGCCGGAATTGCATTCCGGCAATCCTGCCAGCTTGGAGAAGACTAATTCAAAAGAGGCCAAAACCGCGCCGCTCCTCCTAATCGTCTCTTCCCAAACGACCTCCGATCGCGCCCCGCGCAGCGAGCAGCTGCTCTCCGGAGCCGCTGTCTGCCAGAACATTCTAATCGCCGCTGCTGCAATGGGATTCCGAAGCCAATGGCTCACGGAATGGTTCGCCTACAACGACCAGGTCAAGGATCTCCTAGGCATTTCGAGAAGCGAAGACATCCTCGGTTTCCTCTATATCGGCAGCGAAAGCGAAGCTCCCAAGGAACGCCCCCGACCCGAGTTGTCCGACATCGTATCGACGGTGAGCCTATAATAAGGCTCTTCGACCGATCAATTGTTCTGCAAGCAAAGCTCGGCGTAGGCTTTGATCTTCTTGCGCACGTTCGTCAGCCCATTGCGCCGATTGGGCGACAGGTGCTGCGTAATTCCCACTTCGGCGAGGAAATCCGGCTCCAGCCCAATGATCGCCTCAGGCGTTTCGCCGCTGTACAATTCGCAAAGCAAGGCAGCCGTCCCTTTGGTAATCGCGGCATCCGAGTCCGTGTGAAAGAAGCACTTCCCATCTTTGAACTCGGGAAATATCCATAGACGCGACAAGCAGCCTTCGATCAAAAAGGCATCGATCTTATAGCCCTCGTCCAATGGGGGATGGCCCTTAGCCCGATCGATTATGTAGGCGAATCGTTCGAAATGATCGTCGAAAGGCATCAGCTCTTCGACAATTTGGTCGCGCTTCTCTTCAATAGTCATGATGCGTAATCCACACACCAAGCGCGCCCGAGCCCTTCATGGCAAGTATCTAGCGCCAGGGCGCAACGCGATATTGACTTCCCTCATCCCCATCTCTTGTTGGGCTTCATGAGCGAACGCGAAGCGTCAGCGAATCGGATTCCACGAGGCTTTCGACCGGAACCATTCGCCTATCATCAAGAAATAGAGCTGGAGATCGAAACCTTAACCAACATGGGGCAAGGCTTGGGTCGAATCGACGGTTGGGTCGTCATGGTCCGCTACGCTCTGCCTGGCGAACGCGTGTTGGCTCGCGTCTATCGCAACGACAAGAACTTTTCAGAAGCGGATCTCGTCCAGGTATTGACTCCCTCTGCCCAAAGAATCGAGCCTCCCTGCCCCGTGTTCGGCCAGTGCGGAGGCTGCCAATACCAGCATCTCGACTACGAAACCCAGCTGGCCTGGAAGACCCGACAGGTCAAGGAGCTGCTTCAACATATGGTTGGAATCGAAACGGAGGTATTGCCAGCGATTCCCTCGCCAAAGACCTACGGCTATCGCTCCAAGTTGACCCCCCACTTCCCCAAGCCCAGAAAAGAGGACCCCATAACGATCGGCTTTCTTCGCCAAGGTTCGCGTTCCCGCTATGTTGAAATCGAGCGTTGTCCTCTGATTTCCGACGCCATGAACGAAACACTGGACGAGCTTAGAGAAGAAACGCGACTCAAGCACCTGAGCAAGCCTTTCAAAAAGGGCGCTACCCTACTTATTCGCGAACACTTGGATGGAGTCGCCACCGATCCGAAAGCGATCATAAGCGAACGCGTCGACGATATCGTCTTCTCGTTTCCCGCAGGCGAGTTCTTCCAGAACAATCCAAGCATTCTCGGCTCCTTTACTCGCTACGTTGGCGAAAAGGCCTCATCGGGAGGCGCCCGCCATCTCGTGGACGCCTATTGCGGCAGCGGACTCTTCTGCCTCACTTCTGCCCATCGCTTCGAAAACGCCATCGGCGTTGAAGTTTCCGAACAGTCTGTGGCCTACGCATCGAAGAATGCCGAGGCCAACAGCATCGGCAATGCCCGTTTCGTCCTTGGCGACGCCGCTTCGATATTCGATGAAATCGATTTTCCGGGCGACGATTCAGCCGTTATCATCGACCCGCCACGCAAAGGATCCAACGAGAATTTTCTCAGCCAGCTAATTGCGTTCGGTCCCGCGAGGATCGTCTACGTTTCCTGCAATCCAGCGACTCAAATGCGAGATCTTCGCGTTCTGCTCGCCGGCGGATACGCGATCGAGGAAACGCAGCCTTTCGACCTCTTTCCTCAGACGAAACACTTGGAGTGTATCGTTACCTTGTCGAAAAGCGCTTAGCTGTCTGACTCGGCAGTCGTCGATGCCGGTTCTTCGGCTTCCGTCTCTGCTTCCGTATTTGGTTCCGCCGCCTCTTCCGCCGCCTTGGACTGGGCTTCGGCCGAGGCTTCTACGGCAGCCTTTACGCGTTGAGTTTCCTCTTCCTTGGCCTGAATAACTTCGCCAGCCAAGCGATTCACGGTCTCGACGAGCACGTCTTTCTTGAAAGGCTTGGAAAGCGCAGGGAATTCCTTGTTCGCCACCTTGAGCTTCGTTGCCTGATTCAAGGGCCCCGACTTGCCCAGGAGAGAAGTAAGAAAAAGGATTTTCATCTCTCGAATATAGCGCGTTCCCAAAAGCTTCTTAACGACCTCCGAGCCATTCATATCCGGCACCATCACATCGGCGATAAGCAACACGGGCCGCTCTTTCATCGCGAGCTCAAGCGCATAGCGCCCTTCGCTGGCCTCGAGAACTTGATAATTCTCTCGTTCCAAAATCGCTGCAATTAGAGCCCGCGAAGCGCGGTCGTCTTCGAGAACAACGATTTTGGGAACGGAATTCATTAGGCGAGTCGTATCGTTTGAAAGGTGGCGAGCTATGGCATACCCGAATAATGTATATTGGCTAATCGCCCCCGAACTTCAGCCAATGCCAAGCAATTTACAGGAGATTTAACCGCCTATCGAAGACGCGCCCGATCAATCGTCGACAATCTTCCCTTCGAGCTCCCAGATGCGATCCCTAAGCGCTGCCGCCGCCTCGTATTCCTCTTTGGCGACATGAGCCTGCAACTCTTCCTTCAGGGCATCGATTTCCTCCTGGGAAACGAGATGCGCGTACTTGGCCGGTCGCTTCCCGCGATGAGTGACCCCTTTGTGAGCCTTCTGAAAGACCGATTGCAGCTGGTCGCCAAACACGTCGTAGCAGCTAGGGCAGCCCAATCGACCAAACTCCTTGAATGTCTCCTGCTTGAACCCGCACTGAGGGCAAGCGAGCCCGTCCCCAATCGAACGAATGCCGTGAACGATAGGCTTAGGGGCTTCTTTGGACGGCTCGACGATGTCTACCGAATCCGCCGATGTCGCTTTGGCCGCATGCGGACAATTTTGACACAGGTTCTGCTTCTTCACCTCGCCATCGACAATCTGGGTCAAGTAGATCGTCGAAGGCTTGGAACAATGGGAGCAATCGCTGGGACGGTTTTCGGACATAGATTGGAACGCTTTTCTCTAATTCGGCGCGATCGCTGCGAATTCAAAGCCTAAATCGTCAATCCTTTTGACTCGTCGAACGAAAAACGAGATCGCCTAGCCAAGCAGAAGCGCTAAACGAATAAGAGCCAAACAACACTGCCAATATGTCAGAACACAAAGCGAATCTCGTCTGGAACCGCAAGGGTCTGGACTTCGGATACAAGAACTACTCGCGCAACCATACTTGGACCTTCGAGAACGGAGCGACCCTAGCCGCTTCAGCGGCTACCCAGTATCTGGGCGATCCCAACTGCGTAGATCCCGAGCAAGCCTTCGTCGCTTCTTTGTCCAGCTGCCATTTGCTCACCTTTCTCGCTCTAGCTTCATTCCAGAAACTGACTATCGAAAGCTACGAAGACGAGGCCGTTGGACACATGACCAAAAACGAGGCAGGCAAGATGGTGATCAGTCGCGTGGACCTATACCCGAAGATCGTATTCGCCGAGGGCGTCAATCCCAGCCGCGAACAGCTGGAACAACTGCACCACAAGGCTCACCAAGAGTGCTTTCTCGCCAATTCGGTAACCTGCGAGATCGTCACCCACATCGACTGACAGCCGCAACGGGCGACTAAAGCATTCGCCCTGGCTTGATCTTAGCAGCCTCTGGAAAACGCTTCGTCCACTTCGCGGCTTCGCGCTTGAACTGGTCGACCTGCTTGGGCGCCGCGCCGACGAATCGGCTCGATTCCGCTACGAACCCTTCAAGCGTTTCGAGAGAAAGCGGGATGCGTTCGTCGTCCGCGAGCCTCGCCAGCAGCTTAGCGGCGCTGGGGCGCCCTTCGCGGATCTCCTTGCTGGCGGCCAAGGCGTTTTCCTTGATCGCCAAATGAGCGCCCTCTCGACCTGCGCCCGCCTTGACCGCTTCCATCAAGATCGTGGTAGTCGCCAAGAAAGGCAGCTGAACCGCGTTTTCCGCTTCGATCGCTTGCTCGAATACTTCCATTTGACCGAGCAGAGTCAGGTAGCCCTCCAGCAACCCATCGATTGCGAAAAAGGCGTCAGGCAACATCACGCGACGCACTACCGAGCAAGAAACGTCCCCTTCGTTCCACTGACCGCCCGTCAGCCCTGAGGCCATCGCCGCGTGTCCTTTTAGAATCGTACCAAAACCATGAATACGTTCGCTTGTTCGGCAATTGACCTTATGCGGCATTACCGACGAACCAACCTGCCCCTTGGCGAAGCCTTCCGTCATCAGCCCCTGTCCCGCCATCAGCCGAACGGTCGTCGTCATATTAACCGCAGCCGAGGCCAATTGCTCAAGAGCCGTCACCGTATCCAAATCCAAGCTACGCGGATAAACCTGACCCACATTGGCCATGGTTTTGCCGAAGCCCAAGTGCTTTACGATTTTCTTTTCGAGCTCGACGACCTTCTTGGCATCCCCATCGAACAGCGTTTGCTGATCCAGCTGCGTGCCAACCGCGCCCTTCAGACCGCGGGCTGGATAGCGTTCGGCGAGATCATGCAAGCGGTCGATGGCAATCAGGAGCTCCTGTCCCGCCATGGCCAGGCGCTTCCCCATGGTAGACGCCTGAGCTGGGACATTGTGCGTGCGGGCCGTAATCATCAGATCCCGATATTCCACCGCTCGCTCAGAGAGTCGGCTCAAACAGGCAACCGCCTTCTCGCGCGTTAGATGCAAGGAGCGAATCACCTGCAGCTGCTCGACGTTTTCAGTCAAATCGCGGCTGGTCATGCCTAAGTGGGCAAACTCGTATCCCGCCAGTGACGAAAATTCCTCGATCCGCGCCTTAACGTCGTGCAGAACCTTACGCTCGCGGCGATCGATGGAAGCCAGGTTGATTGTGCCTTTTACTTTTTCGTAGGCCTTGATCGCCTTGAGAGGGATCTTCAGACCCAACTCGCGCTGACCTTTGAGCACGGCGATCCAATAATCGCGCTCGATCAGCACGCGGCCTTCGGCGGACCAAATCGATTTCATCGCCTCGGACGCATAGCGTTCGGCGAGCACATTCTGAATGACGGTTTTGGACTTAGACATGGGAAAGCCCGTAACCCTGTACGGGGGCCGCATGATTTAAAGCATTTTCTTGTTGTGGGAGAGCCTCAAGCCACCTTGCATGCGCTGCGAACATGACGGCCTCCCGCGTAGAGATTCCCGAAAAGACAATCGCTCTCGAGCTCAGCATTATGCGTTCCGGCTCGACCTTGCTTAAGGCGCTCATGTCCGCAGCGCCGGATATCTCCAGCCTTCCCGAAACCGATTTCCAAAAATACCAATCCGCTAACGCCGCTTCGGAAATCGCCGCCCTTTGCCCGGAACGCATCGTCGTCTTGAAGCGCCCGGCCTGGTTCAACGAAACGCGTTCCTACCCTCGCTTGCCAAACGTCCCGGAAATCAAGCGCGTCATTCTCGCTCGCGACGTTCACACATCGGTAGCGTCTCTCCGCAAAATGGCGTTTCGCAAACTGGAGAGCATCATTCCCAGACGCGCAGACAATTGGCTGGCCAATAGCTACTGGGCTCCCGTCTACGCCAATCTTCTCGAACGATTTCCTGACAATGGCCAAAGCAATTTCTGGATACGCTATGAGGATTTGGTTTCCGATCCTATCGAGTGGACTGGAAAGCTATTTCGCTTTCTGGGATCCGAACGCAGCGAAGGGACCGATTCCTATCCTCCACCTGAGGGCTACGCTTGGAAATGGGGCACGGATGATGGAGGCGACAAGATCAAGAGCCTAAAGGTTCAAGCCCCGAAAGTCCCCCAAAGCAGCTTGGATATACTTCAACAGGTCAAGGCCTTGCCGCGAGTGTCGGAGGTTCGACAGCGGCTGAACTACGTCTAGAGACGGCTCGCTTTAGGCGAAGGCGTCGATGGCTTCTTTGTAGATGCTTTCCAAACGCTCGCCGATCTTATCGATGCGATGTTCGCTCGCATTGCGCAAGGCGCCTTCGCTCAAAGCCGCCCTCAAATCCGGATTCTCGACCAGACGCGCCATCGCCTTCGCCAATTCCCCCACATCGTCCGGCTCGAATATGATTCCGTCCTCGCCATCGGTAACGAGCTCTGGGATGCCTTTTGCCCGCGGACCGATCATCGGCAGGCCGAATGCCATCGCCTCCAGCAGGCTCACCGGCTGATTTTCCGTTTTGCTGGCCGTCACAAACGCATCGCCCAACAACGGATAGTTCTCGGCCATGAGCTTGTCCCTTTCCACGCGGCCCGTTCGAACGACCTTTTCGGACAAGCCCAAATCCACGATCTGTCGGTCCAAGGCCTCATCCGATGGACCGTTGCCAACGATTACGAATTTCACATCCGAGTGTTTGAGGACCAGGCGCCGAAAGGCCCTCAAGACGATATCCAAAGACTTTTCCGGAGAAACGCGCCCAACGTAGATGAAGGCGAAGTCGCCGATGCCCATCGATTCGCGAAAGCCGCGAATCGCTTCCGGCGATCGAAACTCGATTCGATCGATGCCGTTGGACATGAGCGTGGGAGTTCGCTTCAAACCGCGCTTCACCAAGTTATCCCGCACCGCTCTGGAAGGACTGATCACACGCTCGCATCGGTTGAAGAAACTTACCGAATACTGCCACATCGCCTTCTGGGTCCACTCGAAGTTGGGTAGGTGAAACTGCTTCAAATACTCCGGCTCGGCGAAAAAGGTGTGGAAGGTTCCAACGACAGGAATATCCTTCCAGCGACCGAGAAACATGCCCTCCAAGCCGCAGCCGAACTCAGAGTGCACGTGAATGACGTCCGGATCCGCCTGATTCAAACGACGATAGGAAAAGACGAATAGAGGGACGGCGAAACGCAGCTTGGGCACTCCCGATACCGGTATCGAAAACGGGAGCCCGTATGAGCGGATCGAGGGATGCAGGCCCGGAACCGGATCGGTCCGATCCTCCTTCTTGGCCCTCGGATGGAAAATCGTCACCTCATGGCCGCGCTCGGCCATTTCGTTGGCCTGATTGAGCGCCGCCGAGCTAACGCCCGAAATGTAAGGCAGAAAACTATCTGTGAAGAGGCAAATGCGCATGGCTAGGCCAGACACCGTATCGCCATATTGCGCAGGGCTTCCTCCTGCTCGTTTGGCCGTTCTACTATTTCCTCGAATGCCCGAATGAACTCCTGCTGGTGATCGATCAGGCGCTTCAAGCTAGGCATTCGTCCCTCTCCGACCAACTTGCCCATATACCAAAGGTTTTGCGTAAACACATTGTACCCGCTTTTCTCCGACAAGCCATCGTATCGATCAGCGTACTTCGACGCCGAGCGCTCGAAACTCGGCTTGGCAATGCCGCGTCCGCCCATCTGGATTTCGCCCCCATCGCTCAAGGACTTCAACTGAATGAGCAAGCGATTCCTGTTTTGCAAAGACGCGATGACGGGTCGGGCATCGTGGCCCGCGAAAAAGTGGCGACGCAAGGCCTCGAGAGTCCACTTGAGATTGCGGGAAAAGAAGGCTTCGGTGGTCTCGAAGAAGTCGCCTTCCCCGAAATTCGGAACGAGTTCCTCGATCAGCTTAGCCGTAATCTCGCTACCCTCGCTCCCCAAGTAGGTCGCCAATTTGCGCGTTTCCTCCAAAAGCAAGCGGGAATTGGCGTTCACCTTGCTGATCAGAACTTCCATCGCTTGGTCGCCAATCGATACGCCCAAGGCTTCGCACTCGTCCATCAATATGGCTACCAGGGTCTCGATGCCCTTGCCCTTGGAATCCACGCCACCCGATGGCCGATAGTCTCCTTCCTTTTCAAGCCACTTCGCAAAGCGTTTCCTTCGATCGACTGGAGAGGCCGAAATCAAAACGCCCACTTCATCCGGAACGACGGTCTCCAGAATCTCCTTCAGATCGTCGCACGCTCGCTGCGTTCCTTCCGATCGGCCTAGAACGTTGTCCGCCATGAAGGAACAGCCCTTCAGCCACACCACGCGTCGTCCGCCGAATAGACCCAAGGTCTGGGTCGCTTCTCGGAATCGATTTACCAATTGTTCGACATCCTCGACCTTGCCGGCGTGTCCGCTGATAATCTCTTTCGAAAAGTCATCCTCCACCTCGGCGCTCATTTCATTCCAGACCTGTTTCGCCAAGCGGAGAGCCAAGAAGTCATCTGGACCGGAAATGTAAATGAATCGAGCCGAAGCCATATGCCACTGCAGCATGCGGGCCCCTGCTCGTTTGGAAAGGCTTTTTCGCAAACAAATCTCAAGTCTTGCCTCGCCCATCTCACCGCCTAGAACCAAGCCGTGATCACCGTCCAAGAAGCCGAAAACCGAATCGCCCAATCGCTTGAATCGCTTCCATCGGAAACCGTCTCCATCGACGGCGCGCTCGGACGTGTATTAAGAGAGCCCTTACGGGCGGATCGAGATGCGCCGCCATTCAATCGATCGACTTTCGATGGCATCGCGTTGGACTACACCGCCATCGAACGCGGCCAAGCCGCATTCCCGATCGCCGGAACGGCCTTCGCCGGTTCGCCTCAACTTGAATTGACGGACTCTGGCAGTTGCGTCGAAATCATGACCGGAGCGCCTCTGCCCGATGCCGCCAATTGCGTCGTCAAAATCGAGGATCTCGAAATCGAATCAGGCATCGCCCAGATTAACGAAGACGTCCCGCTCTCCGCAGGCTACGGCGTGCACCCGCAGGGCTCGGATTGCAAATCAGGTCAAGAGTTGCTTCAGCCCGGATCGCGACTCACCGCCAAGGAATTGTCGATCGCCGCTTCCATCGGGAAAGCCGAGCTAGTCGTCGCTTCTCAGCCTCGTATTTCCATCGTCACTACCGGTGACGAATTGGTAGGCGTCGACGAAACCCCACTACCGCATCAAATCAGGCGATCCAACGACCTAGCCCTGCAAGCCGCCCTCGTTGCAGGAGGTTACGATCGATGCGAGCGATTCCATTTGCGAGACGATCGGGCCGAAACCGAGTCAACCGCTCGTTCGCTGGTCGATGAATCGGATGTGATTATATTGGCGGGAGGGGTATCGAAGGGGAAGCGCGACTTCCTCCCGGAAGCCCTCGAAGCGATCGGAGTCCAAAAGGAGTTCCAATGGGTGGCGCAGCGGCCGGGAAAACCGCTTTGGTTCGGTACGGCCAATAGCAATGGCCGGCGACGCTACGTGTTCGCCCTGCCCGGCAACCCTGTCTCCTGCTTCACTTGCCTGCACAGATACGTTCTTCCGGGGCTCGATCGGATGAGCGGCCTAACCGGCGCGGATTCCGAACCGATCCGCCTGCAGAGCGACTTCCAATTCAAGCCGCCGCTCGCCCTATTCCTTCCCGTTCGAACAAGCATCGATCGGAACGGCCAACGCTGGGCCGAACCATTGCCCTTCAACACGTCTGGGGACTACATTTCCGTAGCGAGCACTCAAGGATTCGTCGAATTGCCGCAAGAGCAAGAGACGTTCGCAAGCGGCGATGTCGTTACCTTCCGTCCCTGGCTGACTTAAAGCCCTCAAGAAGTCTCGTTCCCTTTACCCATCGACAAGTCAGGGTTCTCCGCTATACCACTGACGCTTTCCTATGTCAGACTTCACTCACTTAGACGAGAATAGCCAACCAAGCATGGTCGACGTCGGCGAAAAGGCGATTACCCGTCGTTCCGCTCGCGCGGAAGCGATCGTCAACTTGACCCAGGAAGTGATGACGCGATTCGCTGACGGCGATATCCAGAGCAAGAAGGGCCCGGTTTTTCATACGGCGATCCTGGCAGGCATCCAGGCCGCAAAGAAAACCAGCGATCTGATTCCGCTTTGCCACCCCTTACCCCTTTCGAAATGCAAGGTCGCGATCGATCCCATCGACGACTCCCGCGTCGCCGTTAGGACGGAAGTGATCACGGAAGCGAAAACCGGAGTCGAGATGGAAGCCCTCTCCGCGGCCAGCGGCGCCGCGCTCACACTTTACGACATGTGCAAAGCGGTCACCAAAGGCATCGTCATCGAGAACATTCGATTGCTCGAGAAAACAGGGGGCAAAAGCGACTACCAAGCCTAGCGACGACGGCGATGAAAATTCAAATCGAGTATTTCGCTCTGCTTAAGGACCAAAGCGGGCAAGCTTCGGAAACGATCGATTCGGCGGCAGTCACCCCAAGCGAACTCTATCGGGAACTAGCCGAACGCCATGGCTTCACTTTGCCCGAGTCCGCTTTGAAAGTAGCGGTCAACGAAGACTTCGCCGATTGGGGAGATCGCCTCAGCGATGGCGACACAGTCGTTTTCATTCCCCCCGTGGCGGGCGGCTAGCGATTAGGTCAAACGCGCTTTCCATGTCGTCTTTCAACATTTCGGATTCCCCGCTCGATCCTCAAGCCCTCAAAGCGGAACTGAGCAACGACGCTGCCGGCGCCTGCCTCTGCTTCGAAGGTTGGGTTCGCGATCACAACGAAGGGCAGGCGGTTGAAGCGCTCGAATATTCGTCTTACACGGCCCTCGCCGAGAAAGAAGGCAGACGAATCATCGCCGAAGCGCTCGATCGATTCGACATTGAAGCCGCCCGTTGCGTTCATCGCGTCGGCGCTCTCGATATCGGTGACATGGCCGTTTGGGTAGGCGTCAGCTCAGCTCACCGAGGAGCCGCCTTCGATGCGTGTCGCTATATTATCGACGAGACGAAAGCGAGGGTTCCGATCTGGAAGCGGGAGCACTACCGACACGGCAAGACGGAATGGGTCAATTGCCATCAGGTCGAAGAATAGGCGAAGCCACGGTAGAAAATCCGCTTAATTACCCGCGATTAACCTTAAGCGCGACTGTCGAGAGCCGTTATCCAAACAAGAGAACTTGCGCTAATCGAACATGCTTTACGTGGAACGGCTATTCAAATCTTTGCAGCCTCTTTACGACCAACCCTGGTTCCCCTGGGCGTTGGGCGCGATCGGGCTTGTTTTCGCGTATTCCGTGTTCAAGACCCTCAGCTCGCTCCCCAAGCTCGTCATGTACCCGATTATCGGGGCGACTTGCGTCATCATTTGCATGAACTGGGTGTACTACCGCAATGAGCCCGAGATGCTGACTCCCATAGTCGACGCCATCGCTCCGTGGTTGCCCAGTAAAACCTAAAACGATCGCCTTCGCGAAGCCCGCGACGGAAGTCCCGATCGCGTCCATTTCGCAGCTAGCCTTCTCATGGCTTTCTTGAATTCGACTCATAGAGAAGCCTCCAAGAACCACACACGTGTGTGAAAACTTGCGGAAATAGCTGTTTCACGCTTGCCCGCGGGAATCGGGAGCCCTTATATGGCCCGCTCTATCTATAACGATATAATCGATGTCCAATCCACAATCAGACATAGGACTCGTCGGCCTCGCGGTCATGGGTCAGAACCTCGCGCTCAATATCGCCGACCACGGTTTCCGCATTTCGGTCTACAACCGCACGACTTCTAAAACCGACGCATTCGTCGACGCCAATCCCGACACTCCCGGCGGTCTCTTCGGAGCCCAATCGCTCGAGGAGTTCGTCCAGTCGATCAAGCGCCCCCGCAAAATCATCATCCTCGTTCAGGCGGGCCGTGCCACTGATGCGGTCATCGACGGCCTCCTGCCATTGCTCGATCCGGATGATATCATCATCGACGGCGGCAACGCGCTTTGGACGGACACCATCCGTCGCGAAAAGGAATTGAACGACAAAGGCTTCCGTTTCGTCGGATCCGGTGTTTCGGGCGGTGAAGAAGGCGCTCGTTTCGGTCCTTCTCTCATGCCAGGCGGCAAGGAATCCGCTTGGAACGAACTTAAGCCGATCTGGGAAGCCATCGCAGCCAAGGTTGACGCGGAAACGGGCAAGCCCATCGAGGGCGCAGCGCCTGGCAAGCCAGTCGAAGGCGGCGTGACCTGCACAACGTACATCGGCGAAAACGGCGCTGGCCACTACGTGAAGATGGTTCACAACGGCATCGAGTACGGCGACATGCAGATGATTTGCGAAGCCTACGCTCTCATGTCAAAAATGCTCGGCATGGAGCCAGCGGAAATGAGCGAAGTCTTCGGGAAGTGGAATGAAGGTCTGCTCGACTCCTTCCTCATCGAAATCACGACGGACATTCTCCAGCAAACCGATCCCGTAACCGGCAAGCCATTCGTAGACATCGTGCTCGATACCGCTGGACAAAAAGGCACTGGCAAGTGGACCTCGGTGAACGCGCTCGATATGGGCACGCCCGCTCCATCGATTGCCGAAGCCGTATTCGCTCGCTTCTTGAGCGCCATCAAGGAAGAGCGCGTTGCCGCCTCGAAGATCATTTCTCCCGTTTTCGACGCATTCGACGGCAACAAGGAAGAATTCATCCAAGCCATCCACGACGCCCTCTACTGCTCGAAGATTTGCTCTTACGCTCAAGGTTTCCAGCTCATGCGTACCGCTCAGGAAGAGTACGATTGGAAACTGGATTTCGGAGCCATCTCCATGATTTTCCGGGGCGGTTGCATCATCCGGGCCGCCTTCCTGCAAAAGATCTACGAAGCCTACCAACGCGATCCAAACCTGGCCAATCTCCTGCTCGATCCTTACTTCAAGGGCGAGATCGATCGTTGCCAAGCGAACTGGCGCAAGGTGGTTGCCGCAGCCGCTACCAGCGGCGTCGCCATCCCAACCTTCATGTCCTCGCTCGCCTACTACGACAGCTATCGCAGCGATCGCCTCCCGGCAAACCTGCTCCAGGCTCAGCGCGACTACTTCGGGGCCCACACCTACGAGCGCGTCGACAACGAGCGCGGAAAATTCTTCCACATCGATTGGCCGGACCCAACGCGTCCTCAAATCGACGCGTAGTCAGTAGATCGATACTATTTTATCAACGGCGAGTCCTTGTGGGCTTGCCGTTTTCTTTGCCCCAATCGCAAGCGCAGCCAGCGACCGCGCGCGCGTCATCGCGAGTCTATGTCAAGCGCCACTCCTTCGTCCTCGACTTCGAGCTGGAAAACGCATTCGCGTTCGCGGCGCATTAAATCGCGCGCCCCGACATCGCCGCTCAATCGCTCCAGTTCCTCCCTGAATCGAACGGGGAATATAACGGGGTGCCCTCTTCGACCTTCATAGGATGGAACGACGATACGATCTCCATTCAACTGCTCGTAGGCCTCTAGAATCCGTTTTATCGTCTCCGATGTCAGCTGCGGCAAATCGCCCAAGCAAACCAATATTCCGTCAATGTCACTCGTATCCAAGTTTAGGATTCCCTTAGCGATTGAGGAACCCATTCCTTCATGGAAGCGATCGTTGAACACGAATCGCGCTGGCAAGCCTTCTAGACACGCTTCAATTCGCTGACGTTCGAATCCTGTTACGACCCATATGGGATCCAATCCGGAGGCGACGACTTCTCCGACCACTTTTCGGATCATCGTTATCCCGTCCACCTCCAAGAGCAATTTGTTCGCTCCTTGCATCCGCTTGGACTGACCCGCGGCGAGAACGATGCCAGCGACTCGATTCGCTCTCTGAGTCGAATTCGACATGCGCGGCGCCTATTCGCTCTCCTTGTTGGAGTTGCGAATTTTCACGATCTCCGCCACCACGCTCAGCGCGATTTCCGCGGGCGTCTCGCTACCGATATCCAAACCGATCGGACCATGGATCCTGCTCAGT
>Ga0208127_1000054_pt1 | contig 52397 bp, 36 predicted proteins | sample ETNtaG_6_FD_185751 | JGI IMG/M metagenome (GOLD analysis project Ga0208127, IMG submission 185751) | Marine microbial and viral communities from oxygen minimum zone, Eastern Pacific Ocean - ETNP201306SV45 (SPAdes) (version 2) | ecosystem: Environmental > Aquatic > Marine > Oceanic ... | reverse complement strand
CTCATTTCTCTATGCGATGGGGCTTTTGCTCGAGTCGGTTTGCCTACAGCGAGCGATATGCAGCTAATCGCCGATTGGCCGATCGGATGGCAGATCATCGTGGCTTTTGTCATCAAGGATTTCATCTCATGGAACGTGCATCGTATGCTCCACTTAGTTCCTTGGATGTGGGAATTCCACAAGCTGCATCATAGCATCGAGGAACTCGATTGGCTGGCCGCTTTTCGAGGGCACTGGGGAGAAATCGTGATTCATCGAATGATCAGCTTTCTGCCCTTGGTTTTGTTAGGGACGGATCCCTTCGCTATTTTTGTTGGAGCTGTAGTGAGTTTACTTCTACACGAGTTGACGCATTCGAATATACGTCTGCATTTTGGACCCTTAAGTTACATATTCAATACTCCGACGTTCCATTCCTGGCACCATGACTTGAAAATGCACGGGAAAGGCGGACAGAATTTCGGAATCAGCCTTTCGCTCTGGGATTGGCTGTTTCGGACTGCTTATTGGCCGGACAAAAGCAAGCAGCCAGAGCAGTACGGATTCTATGGAATGAAACGTTTTCCAAAAAGTCTCGTGGGGCGGCTTTTGCATCCCTTTGTACGCGTAGGAGACCGTGAGCCTTCGAACAAAAAAAGCCACGCAGACTAGCTGCGCGGCTTTTCGATCAAAGTTGGCTTGGGGACTACTTCTTTCTCGTTTTTGCGTAACGAGCAATTGCTCCAAGTCCGATGACGGCGAGACCGAGGAGTAAGCCGGTGGCGCCGCTGTCGGGGACATTTTCAGGCGGAAGGGTAGCGAGGATAGTGACTAAGGTTTCCATAGATTATCAGGGGTTAAGGTTTAATTTTTTCTGTTTTTCGCAAATTTCGCTATTGCTCCGAGCGCAATAACAGCGAGGCCGAGGAGAAGCCCGGTGGCGCCAGTGTCAGGAACGTTGCCGGGAACTTGGCATTCGATAGGGTGGTCTGTCGCGAGTATCGAGATTAAGATATCCATCTTGAAGATTGAGATTGAGTGTTAGTTTTTCTTGTTTTTGGCGAATCTTGCTATAGCTCCCAAGGCAATGACGGCCAAGCCGAGAAGGAGCCCAGTGGCTCCCGTGTCGGGCGCGTTAACTGTGCTATCAGTGTTTGAGGCGAGAATAGATATAATCGTTTCCATAAGTAATTGGGGGCAGAGGAGAATCTGGCTTTAAGGGTGAATACTTGTCTTTCAGCACAATTCATTCCGAAGGCGGTGATCGGTAAGGTTGGATGTTTATTAAAAAGCTTATCATTAACGACTTATAGTCTTAATGGATAATTTTCTACCTCGTTTTACATCGATTCTCGATTGTAAGATTTTCCGACAAATATTCCGCGAGAATCGCGTAAGTATTTATAGTACAGAGGATTAACACGTTATATGCTATTTGTAATCGTATCTTACTAAATTTTGCTTTCTTGGCGTTCCTGAGGATGAGCGTTCTAAAAAGGAAAAGCCCTGAATTTAATCTGTAACCAGATCGCTAGCCCTGGTGAATAGGAGAGAAATGACTCCCCCTCACCTTATTGCTCCGTTAAATGGCTCGTATGAAAGAGCGTTGCTAACGGTTCTAATTGTATCGCCTTCAATGAGGCGCCACGACAACTAGATCGCTTATGTCCCTGCTGGAAATTGACGGACTTTCGAAACGTTTCGGCGAGTTGATCGCTGTGGATGACGTTTCCTTCGAAGTAAAACCGGGCGAGATTTATGGGCTTCTGGGTCCGAATGGAGCGGGCAAGACGACGACTATCTCTGTGGCCTGCGGTTTGCTGAAGCCTAATCGAGGCTCGGTAAGAGTCGAAGGGCGCGATTTCTGGAGCGATCCGCAACAGTCGCGCCAGGCAATGGGAGTCGTTCCTCAGGAGCTTGCGTTGTACGAAGACCTGAATGGACGGGAGAATCTCGAGTTTTGGGGCAAGGTCGCGGGTTTGAAGTCAAACGAGGCCAAAGAACGGGCCACGGATCTGTTGGAAGCGCTCACGCTTTCGGATCGGGCAAAGGATCCAGTATCCAAATATTCAGGCGGCATGAAGCGACGTATCAACTTGGGCTGCGCCTTGATGCATCGGCCTAAGCTGATTCTTCTCGATGAACCGACGGTAGGTATCGACCCGCAAGCTCGGGCCAATATTTTGGCATTCATCAAGGCGTTGGTAGACGATGGCGTAGGAATTCTCTATACGACTCACTATCTGGAAGAAGCGGAATCGCTTTGCGATCGAATCGGCATCATCGATCACGGAAAGATCCTGGCAGAGGGAACCTTAGCCGAATTGCAGGAACGTCTGGGGCAAGACCAGATCTTTGTCCTCGATGGATTCTTCGAGAACGCGGATCCGCTTGCCTGGGATGGCTTCGATGCGTCATTCCGCGTTATCCAAAAACTGGACACGCAATTGATTGTCGCGACGCGTGGCGAACGCGATCCCGCGGATTGCCTCAAGCAGCTATTGGCTCTGCCTGCCCAGATCGACAATGTGATGCTCAAACGTCCTAGTTTGAACGATGCGTTCCTGCAGCTTACGGGACGCGACTTGAGAGAGTGATGAAGGCGTCTCTTATCTGGGCCCTATTGGCGAAGGACCTGCTTCGTATTCGAAGGAAACCGGGGCCGGTTCTGATTCAAATAGCGCTGCCTCTATTCTTGGTGGCCGTATTGGGGTTCGTTTTCGGTAAGTCGGACGACGGCGGATCGGGAATGGCTCCCATTAAAGTAGCTTTGGTCGATGAGGACGGCGGGGATGTAGCCGAGTTTCTCGAGCGAGTTGCCAGCAGTCCGGAGTTTGAAGAGTACTTCGACTTGAGCTTTCGAGACCGGGAGGAAGCTCTTTCCCTTATCAACGACAATGACTTGAGCGGCGTGATTGTCGTGCCGGAAGGATTCGCAAACAGCTATATGGAAGGGACCGATGAAACGCTGGTTCTGGAGCTGATAAAGAACCCCGCTCAATCCGTGTATCCGGCCATGATTGAAGAAGGACTGGAAGCGTTGGTCACTGGTTTGAATACGCTCGCCCGCACGTTTAAGAACGACCTGAAGGGGTGGCTGGATTTTCTGGAAGACGATGATCGAACCCTGTTTTCCGATACACTTATACTGGCGGGATTGCTGCAGGATACAGTGGATCATTTCGAGGCGGCTCGAGAGTACTTGAATCCACCCTTGGTGGGCTTTCAGAGCGAAATCAGGACCGAAGACCAGGAGAATGAAGAAGACTCGAGTTTCAGTGTATTCGCCTGGATCTATATTGGGATGGCCGGCATGTTCATGTTGATGGTGTCGAACGCGATGAATAGCGATTTGTATCGAGAGGCCCGATTCAGGTCGCTGCAACGCTTCAACACCTTGCATGAAGGGATGTTCGTATTTGTTGCCGAGAAGATGATCCTGACGGTGGTTGTGACGCTCATCGCGGCTGCGATTATGTTCTGCGGTTCAGCTTTGGTTTTCGGCTTTTCCTGGGCAACGCCTTTGCCAGTCGCTCTAATCGTAATTTGCTACTCGATTTGCGCGGCTGGCTTGACCGCGTTCATTGCGGTTGCGGCAGGCAAGGAAAAGCGCGCCGACAACATGAATACGGTGATCATAATGGGCTTCGCTATATTGGGCGGAGCGATGTTCGAGCCGAAGCAATTGCCTTCCGCGATTCGTGACTATATCACGCCTTATCTGCCAACTAATTGGTTCATTAGCGTCGTCCGCGATTTGCAATTCGGCGACGACGGTACGGCTTGGGCATCGATTGCTTTAAAGTTGCTGATCACTGGTTTGGTTCTCGTCGCGTTCTCGTCTTTTCTCTTTCACCGACGACTGTCGAAGGGGGGACTAGGATGAGTCGCGTCTTTCATATCGGTCTGAGCGACCTGAGGCTCTTTCTGCGGGACAAGAGCGCTTATATCTGGCTACTCGGGATGCCATTGGCGTTCGCGTTCTTCATGGGTTTCGCTATGCGCGACAGTGGTGGCGATCCTGCAAACGCGCGACCGCGAATGCTCATCGTCAACCATGATAGCGGATTCGCGGGCAAGCTCTTCCTGGAGACGCTCGATCAGCAAGGCTTGAATACGGTTAGCGAAGCGAACGCGGAGGATGCTACTCGCGGACTGACCTTGCCTGAAAACTTTACGGATCAATTGCTATCGAAAGAGAGAACCCTTTTCGACTTCTTCAAAATAGATGTTAAGGACGATGAGCAATCGATCTTGGCTCAGGTTATTCTTTTTCGAGCCATTGTAGCGTTCAATGGATACCTGGTCGAATTCGCCATGGATAACGGCAGCGACGCGACGATCACGGAGGAAGGCTTAAGGAGGGTTATGGAGAAACCCGATCCTGTTGTAGTCGAAGCGTCGTTCGCTGGTCGCAATCCAATACCGGTTGGATACAATCTTTCCCTTCCAGGAAACCTGGTCATGTATCTCTTGATTAACCTGATGATTTTCGGGGGAGCAGGCATTGCGTCAGAACGTCGTTCAGGAGTTCTGCGACGATTGAGCATAAATCCGATTTCCCGATCGCAGTTGCTTGCAGGAAAGCTCTTTGGCTTGATTTTGCTAGGGCTCGTGCAAATTACGGTATTCCTCTTTTTGGGTCAATTCGCCTTCGGCTTGAATATCGGAGAAAATCTCTTTGGCATAGTCCTTACGTTGATTGCGTTTTCGTGGGTTGGCGCTTCGGCCGGATTGCTCGTTGGTTTCCTGATCAAAGCCGAGGAGAAGATCATAGGATTGAGCCTCTTGCTTGGACTGCCCATGGCGGCATTGGGAGGTTGCTGGTGGCCCTTGGAGGTGGTGCCTGAGCGCATGCAGAAGCTGGCCTTCTACTTTCCTACGGGTTGGGCATTGGATGCTCTGCATCGACTGATCACATTTGGGGATGGAATCGAAGCGATTTGGTCTCATATCGGGGTGTTGGCATTGTTTGGCTTGGCGATTAACGCCGTAGCCGTGCGGGCATTTCGAGTGTAAGGCGGGTCGAGAGTCCATTGGGCGAATAGAGTTTGCCTACCGCGCGAGAGCCTGTCGTCATGGGTGGAGCAAGTTTCCCCAAATCCTATGAAGTCTAGAATCTGGATCGCATTCTCGTTTGCCTGTTGCCTCGCGTCTCTCAATTACGCGGACGATCGGCCTAATATTCTACTCGCTATTGGCGACGACATTTCGTGGGCGGGCATTGGCTGTTATGGGGCGGAGTATGTGGATACGCCGACTTTCGATGGGCTGGCCGAGCAAGGTGTGCTTTTTCACAATGCTTATGCGAGCGCTCCCGGATGCAGTCCTTCGCGCGCCGCGTTGCTTACGGGCAAGTACATTTGGGAGATCCAGGAGGCTGGAACGCACGGGAGCGATTTCCCGCGCGAACTGAAGGTGTATCCAGAGATTCTGGAAGCAGCTGGCTATACGACAGGCTATACGGGGAAGCCATGGGGGCCGGGTCGACTGACGGAACGCGATCGCAATCCTGCGGGCGTGGAATACAATAATTTCAAGCTCAAGGAGCTTCCTTCCGATGGCATTTCGAACAAAGACTATGCTGAGAATTTCCGGGAATTTCTGTCCGAGCGCCCAGAGGACAAGCCGTTCGTGTTCTGGTTCGGAGCCCACGAGGCTCATCGAGTCTTCGAGAAAGGATCCGGCGAGAAAAACGGTATTGAGATGGAAAAAGTAGTCGTGCCTGGATTCCTTCCCGATACGGAGCTCACACGCGAGGATGTAGCCGACTATGGACTGGAAATCGAGTGGTTCGACAGTCACTTGGGCAAGATGCTCGAAATGCTGGAAGCATCCGGAGAGCTTGAGAATACCATCGTAGTGGTGACCGCTGACAATGGCATGGCCTTTCCGCGGGCGAAGGCTAACAACTATGAGTTCGGCGTGCATATGCCTCTCATCATTTCATGGGGCGCGGGCATAGAACACGCCGGACGTCGCCTGGACGATTTCGTTAGCTTGATCGATCTGGCGCCGACTTTTTTGGAAGCTGCGGGCGTTGATGCTCCAGGGGAAATGAGCGGCCAGAGCTTAATATCGATCCTGAAATCCGACCAATCGGGCCAAGTGGATCCGAGCCGCAATTTCATTCTGAGCGGTCGGGAGAGACATACCCACGCTCGCGTCGAAAACTTGGGCTATCCGATTCGCGCGTTGCACACTGCGAAGTTCAATTACATCCGCAATCTCTATCCTGGACGCTCGCCTACGGGAATCGAATACAAGGATGTCGATGGGAGTCCTTCGCATTCATTGATGCTGAGCGATTTGGATTCCGAGCTGTCGCGTCTCGCGTACGGACCGCGACCGCTGGAGGAGCTCTACGATAAGGAAAGCGATCCCTATTGCTTGAACAACCTCGCGAACAATCCCGAATACCGTCCTATATTGGATGTGATGAATATGGCCCTGGAAGACGAACTGCGCAAAGGCGGGGATCCGCGTATTGTCGGCTATGGCGATATTTTCGATAGCTACCCGCGATACAGCAGTACGCGCGCGTATCCAGGTTTCAATACCAGTGGGAAATACCATCCGGTATACGTCGAAAAGGCGAGGGAGCAAATGAGGGCGTTGAGGATTTCGAATCCGGGATACGAACGACGTGTACAGGCTAACGAAAGCGCGACAGGCAAGCCGCCATCCAAGAAATAGCGGGTTGCTTCGTTCCGCCGAAGCCGCCTCACGCATGACGACTGTCGCTCCAGACGGAAACCTCCTTTATTGATGCCCGTTGTTTGAATGAATCGAATTCGTAGGCATACTAAACTCGTTCATTAGTCTAGAAGCCGTTGAATACGAAATCGGAAGATGACGAAGTCTAAGAGGAAACGCCGACGCTGGCTCGGTTGGAGCGCGACAGGGATCATCCTCGTCGTGGGTGTTTTTGCGATCATGGGCTCGGGCTTTTCGGGGTGCGCCACCTTCAGTATCGATAGGACGGAAGCGGCGGAACGCTTTCGTTCGCGCGACCTGCCGCCGCCGGACTTCGTAACGGTTGAACTTGCGGAGAAGGCTCTTCACTTCGTTTCGGTCGGGGAGGGCGATCTTGCGATTGTTTTCGTTCACGGCTCCCCAGGTAGCTGGAGCGCATTCAGCCGCTACTTGATGGACCCAAAGCTCAAGGATATGGGTCGGCTGATTTCCGTGGACCGTCCCGGCTTCGGCGAAAGCCGTCCTCTGAAAGCGGAACCTTCCATAAGGGAGCAATCGCGTCAGATATACGAGGCGCTCGCTCGTGAAGGCGTTAGTGGAAACGCGGTCTTGATTGGGCATTCTCTCGGTGGACCCGTGATCGCTCGAATGGCAGCGGACTATCCGGAATTCGTCCGGGGTCTGGTCTTAGTGGCCCCGTCAATGGATCCCGATCTTGAAAATCGAAGATGGTATAATTATGCGGCGAAGTTTCCTCTTGTGAAATGGTCCATTTCCAAAGCTTGGGCCAACAGCAACGACGAGATCTTCCCGCACAAGCGAGAGCTCATTGAATTGGCTCCGTTGTTGCCGCGAATCGGAGCGCCCACAATCGTGATACAAGGAATGGACGATGAACTGGTTCCGCCTGCCAATGCCGACTATGTTGAAAAAACGATGACAGGAGCGCGTTCGCTGTCAGTGCAACGAATCGAAGGCTTGAATCACTTCATTCCCTGGCGCCGAGCCGACCTCATTAAAGCAGCCATCGCAGAGCTGGTGGAGGAGTAGTTTAAAGTTGAAGGCCGAAGGCTTAAGGCTGAAACCGCGATTCGTGAGCTGCCAAATTCAGCCTTAAGCCTTCTACCTTAAATTGTAGCTACGCGACACCGTCGCGTAGATTAAACCTACGCGGCATCCAGCCAAGCGGGATTGCCCTATCTTTTCTCTCCCACAGCTAAATCCCAAAAATAACCGCCGACAGCTAGCTACTCGCTGTCGCCTTCTCCACCTCTGCCGAATCGGCCGGGACCTTGACGACCCGTAGATGGGATCGCGGGGATCGATGTGGATTCGTCCAGTTCGGCCATTCCTCTTACGGAGCGAATCCGATTCTGCAGCTCGATTGCTTCGCTGCGCATATCGTCCCAGATGGAGATCATGAAACGGGCCCGGTTCAATTCGGGGATGACGTAATCGCGCAGCTCGGATGCGAGGATGTTCTCGACGATGGCATCGATTTCCTCGGAACTGAGCCCTTCCTGCAGCGAGGGCTCACGTTCGCGAGGGATTAGTTTGTAGGCGATTTTCGGAAATTCCGAAATGCGCGACATCGATCGCTCTTCGCGCTGTTTGACGGTGTGAAAGAAGCGGGTGATGGAGAGCCTCAGCTCAGTATCGAAAATCAAGCTTAGCCTACCGCTGCTCACCACCTCCTCGAAAGTGGTTTGCTCAAGCGTGGGTTGCTCCCAGCCGAAGCGGGCCGAATCGAGTACATCGTCGATGAAGTCCTCGGGATCGTCGATGGACTTTCCATTCAAGGGGGCAACGATCGAGAGGAGAGCCCGTTCCTTGCGTCGAATCATTCCCTCAAAGGAAGCGATGCGTTGCATGCTAGAGGTCAATTCGCCATCGATGCGTTCGAGCATCTTTTTCGCGTGAATCCGATTCACCCGAAAACTATTCAGGTTGTTCAGCTCGACGGCGATGAGAACGCCAATCACGATCAATATGACTTCGCCGACGGCATATAGGGCGTATTTCTTGAAGCTGCTGGTTTCGATGAAGCGTCGTCTGAATCTGCGGAGGAGCCTGAGCATGAGAGAGTCTCGATAGTTAGAGGGAGAGCTTTGAACGAATCAAACTTGTAATGGCGGTTAGCGGCTAGTCGTTGGCAATTGGCGGGTAGCATTTTGCTTATAGCGGCCCTACAGCGTTGCGCGGACTTTTAGCTGACCTCTAAACGCCAAGCGCTATCTGCGCTTTCTATCTCGACTTGAGCGTAACGGTCGAGTTGCTTTGTTCGACTATCGTTTGCTCCCCAACATGAAAATAATTAGATATCAAGATTCGTCCGGAAACATCCACTACGGCGCCGAACAAGACGGTGGCGTCTTTCGTATAGAAGGTGATATTTTCGGCGACCATTCCCTAACGAGCGAAGCTGCGGATGTGGCCAAGCTACTGGCTCCCGTTGAACCCGAAATCATTCTTTGCATTGGCCTCAACTACAAATTTCACGCAGAGGAAAGCGGGATGCCTATGCCAGAGCGTCCCGTTCTCTTCGTCAAAGGTCGCAATTCCTTGCAGCATCCTGGCGACCCCATTGAACTGCCAACCAAGTTAGCGAGCTACAAAGTCGATTACGAGTGCGAGCTTGCTGTTGTAATAGGCAAGCCGTGCAAAAACGTCAGCAAAGAGGATGCTCTCAAATACGTTCTCGGCTATACCTGCGCCAACGACGTGAGCGCCCGCGATTGGCAAATCGAGTGGGGCGGGGGACAGTGGTCGCGCGGAAAGACCTTTGACACGTTCTGTCCGCTTGGACCGCGATTGGTGACCTCGGACGAGGTGGGAAATCCTAATGGGTTGAAGATCAAAACGGTTCTCAATGGCGAAACCGTTCAAGACTGGAACACGGACGACATGATTTTCAGCGTGGCCGAAATCATTGAATTTCTGAGCGGCAGTACCACCTTGCTGCCTGGTACAGTCATCATTACGGGCACACCGCACGGCGTAGGCATGGCCAAAACGCCGCCTTTGTGGTTGAAATCTGGCGACGAGGTGACGATCGAGATCGAGAAAATCGGCGAATTGACCAATCCGGTGATTGAGGAAGCGGTTAGCGGTTGACCCGTAGCCGCGCGGCGCTGTCGAGCAGCTGTCTTGTCAGTCTCACCTCGCGATCAACCAGAGGCTGGAGCCAATGATCCAGATGGAGGCAAGGATCTTCAGTCGCTTCGCTCCCAAGGCGTAGGCGACTCGCCGGGCTAGCCAACCGCCGAGGATGGCGCCGGGAATTACTAGGATGAGTATTGCCCAGGGCAAATCGGTATTTGCTAGGTGCCAAGGCGCACCCGCGAGAACGGAAACTGCCGAGACGATCACTGCGGTCGCAGCGGAGGTTACCAACGGGAAGTTGCGGATAAACAAATACAGAGCTATCAGTTCGCCGATCCCTACCGAGAAAAAGGCCGTCGCGATGCCGCCTGGAATGGAGAGTAGGGCGAGGGCGGCGTAGTCGAATTTCGTCATACGTCGATGCTCGCGTATATCGGCGAAGAGGGTCGTCAAAAGCAATGTCAGTCCGAGAGCGATCGAGAACAGCTTGAACCAGAAAAGAACATTTTCCGGGGCCGCTGCGTAGTGGCGCTGAACCAGCAGCATCACAGGAATATTGACGGCTAGCACGGTGAGTATGATTCGCCAAAAGGCGTCTTCGGGTACGCCCGTTCGCGGTGGGGTGCCGGTTTTAGCATCGGGCTCACGGTAAATTCGGTTCAACCAAGTGAGCGAACCGGTCGACATGCCGAAGCATTGTATGATAAAACTCATTCCGACTATCTGAGCCGCTGCGATGTGGATGCCTGAGCGAGAAAGGAACTCAAAGGCGGGCAGAAAGACCACTCCGCCACCCACGCCGGTGGAGTTGGCGATCGTCGCCGCGCCGACGCCCACGAAGAACATGAACCAGGCGCGAAGAACGGACCCGCCGTCTAGATCGTGTCGAAGCCACACCCAAACGAGAATCCCCGCCATTGCGACCGCGGCGATCATAGTAGCGACCGCCAAGAGGATCCGTTTTTTATGCAAGGCCTGGGATTCGTCCATAGTCGAACCGTTTGATAGAGCCCCCGTATCCAAGCGCAAACTCATTAAGGTGTAAGGCCGATCCATGCTTGGTTCTAAACCATGCATCGCCTCAAGCTTCGAAGGACAAGAGAGACTGAATGCTCAACTTGGCGCAGGATCGAATGTAGCTACGCGGAGCATTCCGCGTGGAATGGGTTCACGACCTAATCCCTTTGTGACTTCTTGCGCCTTTTGGTGGCTAAAGAAATTCTCAACCGACGCGGCATCTCGTTGGGCGGGATCGCCCTACCTCTCGAATAGCTACCAGCTAACCTCTTCATCCTTCAACCTTAAGCCTTCCGCCTTAATTCATCTTCTCCTTGCCATGGGCGGGCGCGCCTTCCTTCATGGCGCCATGTCGGAATTGAGACGCACTCCTCTCTATGAATTCAACGCGAGTCGAGGCGGCCGTATGGTCGATTTCGCAGGATGGGAAATGCCTGTCCAGTTCGCTAGTATTGTTGATGAACACAAGGCGACTCGATCGGCAGCGGGGCTTTTCGATGTGAGTCACATGGGCGAAGCCTTGGTGACGGGTCCGGAGGCAGTCGCCTACTTGGACTCCGTTCTGACCAACGACATTTCCAAGATGACAACCGGTCGGGTTGTCTACAGTCTTATGTGCTACGATTCCGGTGGTGTTGTCGACGATCTGTTGGTCTATCGGAAGGGCGAATCGGAGTTCCTTTTGTGTCTCAATGCCTCGAATACAGGCAAAGATATGGAGTGGCTTCAGGCGCATCGAGCGGGATTCGACGTCGATATTTCGGATGTTTCCGATCGATACGCCTTATTGGCTCTTCAGGGACCCGTTGCGTTGAAGATCCTTGGAGCTCTGACCGATTTGGATTTGTCGGACTTGAAGTACTATTGGTTCGCGGAAACGCAGGTGGCAGGCATCGATTGCTTAATAAGCCGGACGGGCTATACAGGCGAATCGGGAGTCGAACTCTTCGTTGCCCCAGAAAATGCGACCGCGTTAGCGGAGGCTGTTCTAGAAGAAGGCGAGCCGCTCGGGCTGGTTCTCGCGGGACTGGGAGCTCGGGACAGTTTGCGGCTAGAGGCAGGGTATTCGTTATATGGTCACGAGATCGATCAGGATATTTCTCCTGTTCAGGCCAACTTGATGTGGACGGTCAAACTCAACAAGGAACCCGATTTCATCGGCAAGAAGGCTTTGACGATGGAAAATGCGAACGGACCAGCGAAACGAATCGTCTTCTTCAAAACGGGAAGCCGACGGATCGCTCGGTCTGGAACGGAAGTCTTGGTCGAAGGCAGTCCCGTTGGTCGTGTCGTATCCGGTACCTTCTCTCCCCAGCTAAATGAGGCAATCGGGTCGGCCTTGGTGAATAGCGATGCGCAATTGGAGGAATTATCGGTCGACATGCGTGGAAAGAGCGTGCGATTGTTTGCCACGAAACCTCCTTTTATTGAACTGAATCCTTGAGACTTGATTCGGCATCCAGCCGTGGGTTCCGCTTTATGAATATTCCCCCAGACCTCAAATACACAAAAGATCACGAGTGGCTGAAATTGCTAGGCGATGGCGAAGCGCTCGTCGGAATAACCGATTTCGCGCAACAAAGCCTTGGCGATATCACCTTCGTCGAAATTCCCGAGGCGGGCGATCAATTCGATGCAGGCGCCACTTTCGGCGTGGTCGAGTCGGTCAAAGCGGCTTCGGATCTGTACATGCCAATCGATGCCGAGGTATTGGAAAGCAATGCCGCGCTCGAAGATGCGCCCGAGCAAGTGAATCAGTCGCCTTTTAGCGAGGGTTGGATTATCAAAGTCAGAGCTACCGATCCTTCGCAACTGGATGGCCTACTCGATGCATCCGCTTACGCGGAAATCGCGAAAGATTGATTCCAGGCGCATTCGTATGGCCGCCTCGATCGTTTCGGTGTCGAGTCATTGGCTTTCAGGCGTTTGCGTCGCTTTTCTCCTCTGAAAATCGATTAATCGCCTGGTCCAAGAATCTTCCTGTAACCGGACTTCTCTCGGATGCGTTGCTTGAATATCAAACGCTGAATCCACTACTCCTACAGATTTATTATTAACCCTCCATTATGGCAATTGGGCTGATCCACAAACGAATGCGAGATGAAGCATTGTTTCCTAAAAGCCGAGTAACGATACGGAAGGGCGCCTCGCGCCTGGGAATCGTCTCGATCTTAACGGGAACGCTGCTCCTATCTGGTTGCATTTCACCTCCAAAAAACAAGTCCTCGAAACTCGAGGTTGAAATGCCGAATGGCTGGAGCTCTAGCGATGGCGCGGGCGCCTTTGATTCCCAAAACTGGATTCGCGATTTCAATGACCCCGTTCTAGCGAAGATTATCGAAGAGGCCCTAGCCCACAACTACAACTTGCAAGCGGCTGCCTCCCGAATGGATTCTCAAATCGCGGGATCCCGTTTCGCAGGCTCTTCGATTTGGCCTACGATAAACGGTACGGGAAATAAGAGCCGCAATAAACGCAGTTCCGCCAGCGGTATCTCCCAGACGCCGACTTCCGAAACCTTCGGCTTGAATGCTCGATTCAACTGGGAAATCGACCTTTGGGGCAAGGTGCGCAATGGATATAAGGGCGATATGGCGGATATCCAGTCCGCCCAGGCCGACTACCAAGCGGCTCGCCTCTCCTTGGCGGGTCGAGTGGCCCAGTCCTGGTACAATGCTATCGAAGCGAACCAGCAGTACGAACTCGCCAAGCGGACCTTGGATGCCTTGGAGTCGAGCGCGGTGATCGTAGAGGAGAACTTCAAGCGCGGTATCGCTCGGGCCTTGGATGTTCGCTTAGTTCGGGCGAATGTGGCTTCAACCCAAAGCACTTTGGAAACACGTCTCCGGCAGCGGGACTCGAGTTTGCGTCTTTTGGAAACCTTGCTAGGACGCTATCCTGCTAACGAGCTGAAGGTCGCGGGCGCGAGCGTTTCTCGCGATAGCATTGAAGCGAGCAATCAGCGTTTGGATAGGGAGATTGCCCAACTTGAATCTGAACTGTCTGATCGAGAGGATGCCGTTACTCGTCGACTAGAGCAGGAGCAACGCGAGAAGATTCCGGAGCAATTGCGGTCAGATGCCGAAGTTGCCGTCGAGACCGCGGAATCGGAACGCACCGAGGTTCAGAAGTATTTGGTAAGCCAGTTCGGCGATGCATTGAACTTCGATATTCAGGCTGCCGTGAATGCAGACCCAGCTTTCAAGGCGTTTAGGACGCGCACGCTCGAAGCGATCAAGAGCAAGCGAGAGCAGAAAAAACCGGTTCCCGGGTTCGCCATCGCATCGCAATTGCCGGAGATCTCAGGTCCTGTGCCCGCAGGATTGCCATCCGAACTGCTCCTGCGTCGGCCGGATGTTATTTCTGCAGAACGCAGTCTTGCGGCTGCGGAACAGCGCAAGTTCGAGACGAGCAAAGCCCGCATTCCGAGTTTCAATCTAACGCTTTCTCGCGGCACCTCTACCCGCGACCTCGAACAAGTAACGAATTTCGTCGACCGCCGGGTTTGGGCCCAGTCTTTCAATATAGCGCAGACTCTGTTTCAGGGCGGGCGCTTGCGAAATAACTACAAGCGAGCCAAGGCCAATTACGAGGTTCAGGTGGCCAGTTACAGCAACACCGTGTTGATGGCTTTCCGCGAAGTGGAGAACGCATTGAACAACCAGAGCTCTTTCGAGCGTGATTACGAAGCCCAGAAGATCGCAGCCGAAGAATCGGAAGCGGCCGAAAAACTGGCCTGGGAGGAATATGGCCGTGGGCTCTCGACCATTACCACTGCCTTGGATGCGGTTCGCCGGAACATCACGGCCCAGCGATCCTTTATTCAAGTATCCAATCAGCGCGTGCAATCGCGCATCGATCTTTACCTAGCGTTGGGTGGCGGCTTCGGCGTCGACCCAATTGAAGCCTCCAAATAGAATTTTCAAGACCTACTGATCATGAAGCGTGCCATTCAAATTCTCTTGCCCATCGCCTTCCTGGTGATCGGCGCCTTACTATTCCGCTATTTTATACTTACAAAGCCGGAGCCGCGTCAGCGTCCGACGATTAGCACAACGCCTGATGTCATCGCTCGGAGTTTGAAGACTCAAAACTACGATGTCACACTGGAGTCGCAAGGCACGGTCCAAGCCCGCACGACGAGTACCTTGATCCCAGAAGTTCGGGGTCGTATCACGAGTGTTGCCGCTAATTTCCGCGAGGGAGCATTCTTCGAGGAGGGCGATGTCTTGTTGGAAATCGACGATAGCGACTACCAAACCGAGCTCATCGTTGCGGAAGCGGCCTTGGCTCAAGCCGAGCTTCGCGAATTCGAGGAATCGGCTCGCTACGAGCAAGCCAAGCTCGACTGGGAACGATTGAATCCTGGTCAGGAAGCGAATCCGCTAACGCTTCGCGAACCGCAAATCAAACAAGCTCGAGCCTCGACCGCCTCGGCTCGCGCTCGCGTTGCCAATGCTAGGCGCAATTTGGAGCGGACTAAGATCAAAGCTCCGTTTGCAGGGCGCATCTTGAGTAAGAACGTCGATGTCGGTCAGTATATTTCCCCGGGCAATCAGTTGGCTCGCATCTACGCAGTAGACTTTGCGGAAGTTCGTCTGCCGCTTACCGCTACCCAATTCTCCTTTCTCGATATGCCTTCCGTTTATCGGGGCGAAAACGCATCCGTGCGCGAGGGGCCTCTTGTTACGCTTTCTTCGAAGGTTGGGGAAGAAATTCATGAATATCGAGGCCGCATCGTTCGAGCGGAGGGATCGGTGGATACGCGCAGCCGTCAAATTTTCGTGGTCGCTCAAATCCGCAATCCTTATGGCCGCACGGTCGAAGGTCGTCCGCCGCTGAAGGTCGGCTCCTTCGTTCAGGCCAATATCATTGGCAAGACTTTGGAAGATGTTTACGTCGTGCCGCGCGTGCTTTTGCGCGAGAACGCGTACTTGCTCATGATCGCCAGCGACAACTACCTGGAGCGCAAGCAAGTCGGCATCGTCTGGGAGACGGATGACGTCATCGTGGTCAACGATGGATTGGAAGACGGCGACAAGCTTTGTCTGACAGAAGTTCCCTTCGCCTTGGAAGGTTGGCCGGTCAACGTGACCGACGAGTCCGGCGTCAAGGTGGAAGCGGTGGCAGACGAATCCGCGCCGGCGCGTACGCGCCCTCCCCGTCCAAGCGGTGGAGGCGGCATTGGCGAGCGCATCGATGCCATTTTCACTGCCGTTCAAAAGTCAGGCAAATCGATGCCTGACGATCTAGCTCAGCAACTCAATGGCCTGAAGCAATCAGGCGATTTCACGCAAATGCGGCCCGTTATGGGCGCGTTGCGCGAATGGGCCGATGCAAACGGCGTCGAACTGCCGGCTAGGGGAGGTCCTGGCGGCGGAGGCGGTGGTCGAGGTGGATTCTAATCTGTCGGACAAACCGCATCAATTTACAGAACAAGCATTAAACGAATCGAGGAAGGATAGCGCTCGGAGGTAGCCGTCATCGAATGATCGACGTAACTTCTGTGCAATCCATTCCGTCTATATTACCCTAAGCCCTCAAACCAGCGACCATCATGCATAAATTAATCGAATGGTTCACGCGCAACAGCGTCGCCGCCAATATCCTAATGGTGGCCATCGTCGGCGCTGGCATTTATTCCGGCCTTAACAAGATCATTCTCCAGGAGTATCCCGACTACCCCTCCCGCACCATCTCAGTTCAGGTGCAGTATCGAGGGTCGACGCCTACCGAAATCGAGGAAGCGATCGTCCTGCGTCTCGAGGAAAATCTATTCGACGTGGAAGGCGTCCAGGAAATGGACGGGCGAGCCAGCTCCAATAGCGGTTCGGTCTCGCTGACCATCAGCGACAACTACGACATCAATCGCGCTTTGGACGAAGTGAAGAATCGCGTGGATACGATTCGGACCTTTCCGATCGAAGCGGAACGCCCGCAGATCACGCTTTTCGGTCTTCAGGAACGCGTCATCACGGTTGTCATCGCAGGTGACCTGAGCGAGGGCGAAATGAAGCGTCTCGGCGAGAACATTCGAGACGAGATCGGCGGCTTGGAAAACATTACGCTGACAGCCTTGAAGGCGGTTCGTCCATACGAGATTGCGATTGAAGTCTCGGAGGCGACTTTGAAGGAGTACGGATTGTCCTTCGATCAGGTCGTTCGCGCTGTGCGAAATCACTCTATCGATTTGTCCGCAGGGAGCATCAAGACCGAAGGCGGCAACATCTTGCTGAGAACGTCCCAGCAAGCCTACACGCAAGCGGAGTTTGCTGAGATTCCTGTTGTTACGACGTCGGACGGGACCCGAATTACATTAGCGGACCTCGCGATCGTGCAGGATGGCTTCGACGAAATGCCGATCGAGGCTCGATTTAATGGAGATCGAGCAATTGCAGTCGATGTGTTCCGCACGGGCGATCAAAGCGCTCTCGATATTGGCGCTACTGTAAAGGATTACATTGCTGAGAAGCAGCTAACGCTTCCAGACGGCATTAGCCTGGGGTACTGGCAGGACGATTCGGCGCGTATCAAGAGTCGACTGGATACCTTGAGGACCAGCGCGATGATGGGATTCTGCCTCGTGATCGTCATCCTTTCGCTTTTCTTACGCCCCACGCTGGCATTCTGGGTGTCGCTGGGAATTCCAATCGCGTTCTCGGGCGCCTTCTTCCTGCTGCCGATCATGGGCATCTCGCTCAATCTGATCACGCTCTTCGCCTTTATTCTCGTGCTCGGTATCGTGGTCGACGATGCCATCGTGACGGGGGAAAATGTTTATCAGCACATGCAGCGCGGCGCGAGTCCTTTGGACGCGTCGATCAAGGGAACGCAAGAAGTGGCGATCCCGGTTATCTTCGGCGTTCTGACCACGATGGTGGCCTTTTATCCGATTTCAGTGATGACTGGATTTCGGGGGGCAATCTTCAAGCAGATCCCGATCGTCGTCATTCCCGTACTCTTTTTCTCGCTGGTCGAGTCCAAGCTGATCTTGCCGGCTCACTTGAAACACTGCACGCACTTGGGAACCAAGGAGAACGAGAAGAATTTCCTGACTCGTTTCCAGCGTTTCTTCGCTAACGGTCTGGAGAATTTGATTCTCAAGTACTACAAGCCGGCCCTTCATTTCTGCTTGAAGTTCCGTTACGCGACCGCGGCGTGCTTCATCATGATTCTGATGATGATTCTTGGATTCATCCTCGGCGATCGCTTGCCTTACAGCTCTTTTCCACGTCTGCCCCGCGATCGCGTATCCATCACCTTGGAGATGCCGGCCGGTACGACCTTCGAAGTAACGAAGGCCCATATCGACCGTGTCGAAAAGGAAGTGCTCGCCTATAAGGACGAGTTGAAGAACGAACACGGAACGGAGATCATCACGGACGTTTTCGCGACGGCAGGTGGCAGTCCATTCGGCGGTGGCGGTCCTAGAGGTAGCCGAGGCCCGGCTGCAGGCGTTTCCGAAGTAGGCGAGCTGGTTGTGGAAATGCGTCCGACTGAAGAGACGGGCGTAGCTCTTGGCAGTCGCGAAATCACGCTGGCCTTGCGAAGCCGAGTCCCGCCGATACCCGAAGCGGAAACCTTTTCCTTTTCCTTCAGCCGTGGAGGCGGGGGAGCGATGTCCGTTCAACTGCAAGGTCCGAGCATTGATGACCTGAAAGAGGTTTCGCTGGATCTGCAAAAGGTGATGGCGGGATACGAGGGACTTTACGATATTGCTGACTCATTTGAACGAGCGACTGAGGAATTGGAACTGGAACTCAAGCCGGCCGCCTCCAACCTCGGCGTGACGGCTCAACAACTTGCTTCCCAGGTGCGGCAAGCCTTCTTTGGATCGGAGGCGCAAAAGATTCAACGCGGTCGCGATGATGTGAATGTAATGGTTCGCTATCCGAGAGAGGAACGCCGATCATTGGCATCCTTGCGCACGATGATGATTCGTACCCAAAATGGCACTGAGGTACCCTTCGAGGAAGTGGCCCAAGTAGTGCCCGGAAAGGCATTGCCTTCGATTCGGCGCGTCAATCGCAATCGCATTATCCGCGTATCCGCTGATGCGGATACTGAAACTGTTGACGTCGATGCGATCGAGGCGGAAATAGTGAACATCGTGCTGCCGGAAATGATCGCGAAGTACCCTGGCATGTCCGTCAGTTTGGAAGGTCGCGCTCGCGATACCGCCAACAACAATGCGGAAATGATCAAAGGCGTGTATTTCGTTCTAGCCGCGATCTATGTTCTGCTGGCGATACCATTCAAAAGCTATACGCAGCCCTTTGTCGTTATGGCGGCTATCCCGTTCGGGATAATCGGGGCTTTGTGCGGTCACTTGGTGATGAACTTTCTCTTACTCGATGTATTGGGACGAAGTACGAGTCCCACATCGAGTATATCAATGCTCTCGATGCTCGGCATGATGGCTCTCTCCGGGGTCGTGGTGAATGACAGTCTCGTGATGGTCGACTTCATCAATCGACAGATCAAGCGAGGCTTGAGCGTCTTGGAAGCCGTTCGTCTGGCAGGCGTGCGCCGTTTCCGGCCGATTCTTCTCACGTCATTGACGACGTTCTTTGGGTTGCTGCCGCTCATGTTCGATCCGAGTACGCAATCTGCCTTTTTGATTCCGATGGCGGTTTCCCTCGGTTGGGGTATCGTATTCGCGACGGGCATCACATTGCTGTTGGTACCTACTTTGACTTTGATTTTCGAAGATATACGCGTTGCGTTCTGCAAGCTATATGATCGTCCAATCGAACGGGATCATGGGCACGACGATACGGGAGACGACCCCGAACGTTTCGAGACCGTCGTCGCTGAATCGAAGTAGATAGGAACCCTAGATTTTGGCCTTAGTTTGAGCCGCGCGGACTTTTCGCGCGGCTCATTTTTTGGAGACCAAATATTCTTTTAATAAGAACCGTATCTATCTGTTCGAAAGGAAACGAATTGCGTTTATTCGCAATGATATGGTTACTGGTTCAAGACCTCCTTGTACCCTAATGCTTAGCGCGTTTTTTTTTCGTCTACCCCTCGTTGCTTCCTTTCTCATCTCGTTACCCCAATTTTTTGGGGCCGATCCGAGAACGAGCGATGTAGAGTGGCAGGTCTACGGCGGTGATCTCGGCGGCACGAAATACTCGAGCCTCGATCAGATCAATCGATCTAACGTCGCCGACCTAGAACTCGTTTGGCGATTTCGGGTTCCGGATATGAAGCCGGGCAGGCGCTCGACCATACAGTTCAATCCATTGATCGCCGACGGTATCATGTACGTGGCTACGCCGGGACAAAAGGCCATTGCATTGGACGCCGCGACAGGCGAGCAGCTTTGGATGTTCGATCCTTATGAGGGGAGCGAAGGCGCGGGCAATACGCGCGGATTCGTGTATTGGAGCGATGGCGACCGTAAACGGATCTACTACGGAGCGGGCAATCACTACTACTGCGTCAATGCTAAGACCGGCAAACTGGTTACGTCGTTCGGTGACGGAGGACGAATCGATCTGCGAAAGGATTTGGACTCCGATGGAATATTGCGAACGGTCTCGAGTCGAGCTCCAGGCGTTATTTACCAAGACCTCATCATTCTTGGGACAAGCGTTGGAGAAGGACCTAGTCAAGGAGCGCCCGGGCACATTAGAGCGTTCGATCTGCATACAGGAGAACGTCGCTGGATCTTTCATACGATTCCCCGACCGGGCGATTACGGCTACGAAACCTGGTCTCCTAATTCCTATCAGTTTGTGGGCGGAGCCAATGCCTGGGGCGGCCTTACGATGGATCTCGAGCGCGGTATCGTATTTATGGGGACGGGTTCCGCTTCTTACGATCACTGGGGTGGCAATCGAGTCGGAGATAATCTCTTCGCGAACTGCGTTCTGGCCTTGGACGCTCGTACGGGAGAGCGCCTCTGGCATTTTCAAACCGTGCATCACGACTTGTGGGACTATGACATACCGACGCCGCCTACCTTGGTGACCTTGGTCAAGGATGGAGAGACAATCGATGCGGTAGCCCAACCCACCAAGATGGGACATCTCTTCGTTTTGGATCGAGAGACGGGGGAACCCGTCTTCGACGTAGAAGAGCGACCCGTTCCCCAGTCGACGATTCCCGGCGAGGCGACTTCGCCAACCCAGCCCTTTCCCCTCAAGCCGCCTCCCTACGCAGTTCAGGGCTTCACCTGGGACGATGTGACCGATCTCTCCGAGGCATCGCGTCAAAGCGTTCTCGATCAGCTCGAGGACATTCATCCATCGCCGCTCTTCGTCCCGCCAAGTGAAAAGAAGACCATCATCATGCCCCAGTTCAATGGCGGATCCGAGTGGCCTGGCGCGGCATTCGATCCGGAGACGAACCTGCTCTATTTGAATGCCAGTAACGAGGCGGAGTGGATGTCGATGAAGCCGGCGAAGCTAGAGGAGCGGATGGCCTTGCCGGACTTGGGCAAACGCATGTACCAGTCGATCTGCTCGACCTGTCACGGAGGGTCAACGGAGATGAAAACCGAATCGGGACAAGATCTGCCGGATCTGCTGTCTGTCTCCCAACGTCTCAAGGCCGAGGAGGTGGTTAAGATCCTTACGGAAGGCAAAGGACAGATGCCGTCCTTTGCGGTGTTCTCAGACATCGAACGACGGGCTCTGATCGCCTTCCTATACGATCGGGATGCCGACTATTACATCGAGCCCAGCGAAGTCGATCTCAACTGGGCGGGTGACATCCCATGGGTCAGTACGGGGCATCACGACTTCCACGATCTGGAAGGCTATCCCGTCAACAAACGACCTTGGGGAACCCTGAACGCCATCGATCTGAAGGAAGGCGGGATTCGCTGGCAGGTCCCGCTAGGGACCTATCCGTCACTGGAGGCTAAAGGCTATCCGCCGACTGGCACGTTCAACATCGGTGGGCCAGTAGTAACGGCTGGCGGTCTGGTTTTCATCGGGGCGACTAAGGACGAACGTTTCAGAGCCTTCGACAAAGCAACGGGCGAAGAGCTCTGGATGTATCAGCTTGAAGGAGCGGGGTATGCCACTCCTGCAACCTTTGAAGACGATGGAAGACAATATGTCGTGATTGCAGGGGGTGGCGGCAGCAAATTGCAGACCCGCTCCTCCGATAGTTATTACTGTTTTGCGCTTAGCGACTAGCGGTTGGCATTTAGCAGGTAGCTACGCGGAGCCTTCCGCGTAGACAATTTTCCCCCATGCCATTGGGCATGTGGCGCTATGAGAATTCCGCCTTGAGCCCTCTGTCTTGGCCTTCATTCAATCCTGTTCCCTGCAATGCCGGGATCCTGCTCGGGCTCAGCTCGATCCCTGTTACTCATATAGCAGGTTAAGGTTGGATTTAATTGCTGCGCCATCTCCGCAATCGCTCGGTCCACATTTTGCGCCATCTAAACAACCATGCCAATTGCTGTCCGTTCCCAAAAATACATTCGCCAACTCCGTCCGATTCCCCAATTGGTCTTCCTCGATGAAATTGCCGGTAGAAGACGACTTCAACGACATCTTAGGGAAGGCCCAGAAGGGGCAGGGTATTGCGACTGAGGATCTCGCGGAGCGAACGGGGGTAAGCGAAGAATCGATTCGCAAGGCTCGAAAGGGGGAGTTCGATGAAACTACGGTTTCCGCTTTGGGCAAGGACTTGGGACTAAACGTTCCGGCTCTGCTATCGATCGGGCGAAACGAATGGCACCCCGAACAGCCCGAGAGGGTAATCGGCTTCGAGCTGATACCAACCCCTTTTTACGATATGCACGTCAACGCATACCTCATGTGGGATGAGTCGACGCGGGAAGCGATTGCTTTCGATACGGGAACGGACGCAGGACCTATGCTTCAACGCATCGAGCTGTTGGGACTGAAACTCGAGCGCCTATATCTCACCCATTCCCATGGAGATCACATTATGGGAGCGAGTAAGATCTTGCAGGAAACGGGAGCGAAGGCGCTGATAAGCGGCAAGGAGCCTTCCGTCGACTTTCCGACGGAATCCATTGGCGAAGGGTTTGTCGAAGAGATTGGATGTCTTCGTGTCGAGATGTTCGATACGCCAGGTCACACCGAAGGAGGAGCGACATTCAAGGTGTCAGGCTTGAGTCGCGATTTCGCAATCGCTGGCGACGCAATCTTTGCAGGGTCTATGGGAGGCGCCAATATTTCCTACGAACAAGGCATCAGGGGCTTGAACCGTATTCTTTCGCTTCCAGGGGAAACCGTCATTGCTTCAGGCCACGGTCCGCTCACTACGGTCGCCGAAGAAAAGCGGATGAATTGTTTCTATGCGAGCGGCTAGCGATTGGCTGTTAGCTGTTAGCAATTTCGCTCTTCACAATTCGCCATTCCACATTTAGCTCCCGACGGGAACTACACTCCTTCTTCTTTCTGTAGCCGCTCAATGTATTCGCTGACGTTGCATGTCAGCATGCGAGTGCCGTCTCGGCGGACTTCTAGGACTTTGTTGACAATGGGGTCCAGGAAGTCGCGGTCGTGGCTCACGAGAATCACGGTACCATCGAATTCGCGCACAGCATCTTGGAGGATTTCCTTGCTCTTGATATCCAAGTGATTGGTCGGCTCGTCGAGAATAATGGTGTTGGCTTCCTTCATCAGCATTTTCGCGAGAGCGAGCCGATTGCGTTCGCCGCCTGAAAGCACGTTGGTCTTTTTGAATACATCGTCCTTTCGGAAGAGCAAGGCGCCTAGAACGGCTCTTGGATTCGATTCTTCGCGTCCAGCGTCTGCCGATGCTTGTTCGACTTCCTCGAGCACGGTCTTGTTGGGGTCGAGCTCTTCGGCTTGCTGCTGGGCGAAGTAGGCAAGGACCGTATTGATGCCCAGGGTTCGTTCTCCCTCTTGAAAAGGCTCTATTCCGGCCAGTACCCGCGCGAGCGTCGATTTGCCCGCCCCGTTCACGCCTACTATGGCCAAACGATCGCCTTTTTCTATGTGAAAGTCGAAATTCTTGAAGACCTGCAAATCGCCATAGTACTTGGACATGCCTTTCAGTTCGATTACCTTAGCGCTCGCGGGAGGAGGCGGGGGAAAGCGGAAGAAGATTTTCTTCTCCTGAGGCGGTAGCTTTATGATCTCCATCTTTTCCAAATCCTTGATGCGGCTTTGGACGAGGGAGGCTTTTTTCACGTTTCCCCGGAATTTATTGATGAAGTCCTTTTGGCGCTGAATCTCCGCCTGCTGGTTTTTGGCTTTGCGACGCAGGGTTTCCAGGTTCGCGGCCGATTCCTTGACGTAGAAAGAATAGTTGCCGCTGTAGGAATTCAGGGCGCCCATAGAGAGATGGATGGTGCGGTTAGTGACCGAATCGAGGAAGGCCCGATCGTGAGAGATGATCATGAGCGATCCCTCGTAGCGCGTAAGGTAGTCCTCGAGCCACTGTTGGGAAATGATGTCCAGGTGATTGGTTGGCTCGTCGAGCAAGAGAAGAGAGGGTTCCTTGAGCAGAAGCTTGGCCAAGGCGATTCGCATTTGCCATCCTCCGGAGAATTCGCCCGTGTCTCGTTCGAAGTCGCTCACGCTGAATCCTAAACCCATGAGGGTCTTTTCGATGCGCGGCTTCATCTTCTCCGGTTCGTGGGATTCGAGCTTTTGCTCCCAAGCTCCTATTTGATCGAGCAGGTCGTAGTACTCCTCCGATGAAGTGTCCATCTCCATCATTTGCTCATCCGCTTCATCGATTTTCTTCTGTAGCTCCAAAGCGTCCTCGAAGGCGGTAGCCGCCTCGTCGTAGAGCGTTTTGCCCTGAGCCTCGATCCCATCCTGGGGCAGATAGCCTAAGGTGACGTAAGAAGGGCGTTCGACTGTGCCGGAGTCGATTTCGACCTTGTCGAGCATTAGCTTTATGAGGGTCGACTTGCCCGAACCATTGGAGCCGACCAATCCGATGCGATCGCGAACGCCAATGGTGGTGGAAATCTTGTTGTAGATTACCTTTTCGCCGTAACGGAGGGAGATATCGACTAAATTGATCATAGGAAAGCGGTGACCTTAGGAAGGGCCTTGGCCGGGTCAAGCGGGATTGGAAATCGGGATTTAGGAGCTGCCCGCCGTCCGCGCCCCTCTTTTGGAAGGGGAACAGCTGCGATCTTCAAACGAGATTCGAATTACGCGAATCCAGGACGATCTGTATTAGAATGATTGCTACAAGCGACCTCAGGCAATTCGGTTTCGCCAGGGACCTGTTATCGCAAGCGTTTGGCCCGGATTCTTCTGAATGTTGACGAATAGGGTCGTGCCGTCTGGAGAGAAGCAAGCGCCTGCCAGTTCGCTTTCCATGTCGACGTGTCCGATGTGATAGAGAGCTCCTTGGGGTGTGATCCCGACGAGCGCGCTGCTATCGTTGTCGTCCTCGCAGATAATGATATCGCCCCAAGGAGAGACGGTCAGATTGTCGCAGGCTTTCATTAGGGCAAGGTCCCGACTTTCAATGAAAAGCTCGAGCTGTCCTGGCTGAGTCGATTCGCCGGGCAAACCCTCTTGCTCGCTCGGTCGATACCGGAAAATTTGTCCTAGCTTTTTCGCCCCGCCATTGGTGCAGGCGAAATATATTTCGCCATTGCCGTAGTGCATGCCTTCTCCTCGAGCGAATCGCGCTCCACCTGCTTTAAAGCCCGTGTAGCGAAGATCATCGTTGGGAGAAGTGGGGTCGCCTGCATCGATCCATTCGACGTCGAAGCGACGGTTTTCGGGAAAGGGTTCCGCCTCGATCTCCTTCCAATTCCGCGTATCGCGAGAAGGATCGCCTTTGATCGCCAGAACTTGGAGTCGGCCGCCCTTGGACAACTGCCCGCGGACCTTAGGGATATAGCGATAGATCAAGCCGTCGGGACGGTCCTCGGTTTGGTAGACGATTCCACTGGCAGGGTCCACCGCGACCGCCTCGTGATTGAAACGACCCATTTCAATGAGTGGCGTTGGCTCGGCTAATCCCATTTCGTAGTTTGCCGGTACTTCGAAATTGTATCCATGATCCTTGCGCAGGTTGTCGTCGGCTTTCGCCATGGTTTCTTCGCAAGTGATCCAAGAGCCCCATGGAGTTAGGCCTCCGGAGCAATTTCGAATCGTTCCGGACAGAGAGAGAAAATGGCGTTCGAGAGTCTGGGAGCGAGTATCGTAAACGAGCGTAGTTGTGCCGCCTAAGCAATGCGTGTCGCCCTTTCCTGCATCGTAGACTGAATCGGCGGAAAGACTGGCTTGGGCTTTATTGCCGTCGAAAGGGCTTTCCTTTCGGCTTTTAGGGCTCATCTCGTGATTGCGAACGAGCAGCGTCAGGCCATTGGGGCCGGAGAAGGCCGCCATGCCGTCGTGAGCTCCTGGCACGATGTTGCCGTCGTCCATTCGTTCGCCGGCGACTGATATCACCTTGTAGCTGAATCCTTTGGGAAGACGGAGCAGGCCGTTAGGATCGTCGATCAAGGATCCGTAACCCTTTGCGGATGCATTGCCGGTCTTGGAAGCGCCAGATGACGAAGCGCCGCCTTGAGTCGCGTTGGTTGAGCAGGCGCTCAAGCCGAGGAATCCTGCGGAGAAAAGGGAGTTTTTGACGAATTGGCGTCGAGACTTCTGAGGCATAATTCGAAATTTGTGGAGTAGTTCTCTGTTTGACGAGCGTTATTTGCCCTCCGCCCGGAAATGTTGCGGAGGCTGAATATTCCCCCCTAAGGTGTCGCGTAGCTACCCGCTAAACGCGAAGGGCTAATCGCTAACAATCCTAAACGGCTCGATCAGCCCTTGAAGGCTTTGCGGGAAGAGACCTTCGATGAGGACGCCATCGTCTTCGGACGTCTGGTGACGGATTCCTCCGGAAGCGTGCAATTTGGAGATGACGTCGTAGCGCGAGTGGGGAATTCGAAGCATCGTCGACTTGAGCTTGGCATTGAGCTTTTCCGAAATCGCAGTCTTGAGCTCTTCAAGGCCTTCGCCGCTATGGGCGCTGACGAATAGCGAGTTCTCGTAGGCGAGTCGAAGTCGATTGGGCAGTTCATCGTCCTCCACTAGATCCATCTTGTTGAATACAATTAAGGTAGGATTCTCGCTGGCCCCGATTTCTTCGAGCACTTTTTCAGTCGTGCGCAGATGGCTTTCGAATTCGGGATTGGAGATGTCGACCAAGTGTATCAACAAGTCAGCTACAACGGCTTCTTCTAGGGTCGCCTTAAACGCCTCTACAAGGCGGTGTGGCAGGCGACGCACGAAGCCTACCGTGTCGGTCAGCAAAACGTGTTGGCTATTGTCGAGATCGAGTCGACGGGTGGTTGGGTCGAGGGTAGCGAAAAGCTTATCCTCGGCGAGGACGTCGGTCTCGGTGAGCGCGTTGAGCAGGGAAGATTTTCCGGCATTGGTGTATCCAACGATCGATACGGTCGGAACAGGTTTTCGGAGACGCTTCGCTCGTTGCACGTGCCGATGTTTGATAACCTCTTTGAGTTCTTTCTTAACGGCAGCTATCCTGTCGTTGACCATTCGACGGTCCGCTTCGAGCTGAGTCTCTCCCTGGCCGCGGGCGCCTGTTCCGCCGCCGCGCTGACGGCTTAAGTGGGTCCAAGCTCGAGTCAGTCGGGGCAGCGAATACTCCATGCGGGCTAGCGCTACTTGAAGTACGGCTTCCTTGGTTTGGGCCCGTTCTGAGAAAATGTCGATAATGACCTCCTGGCGATCGATAACGCAGATCTTGGATTCGCGTTCCCAATTGCGTTGTTGGGCAGGCGTAAGTTCCTCGTCGAAAATGATGACGTCGATGTTCTGTTCGGAGACGATTTCGAGAATTTCCGCCAGCTTGCCTTTGCCTACGAGGAAGGCAGGACTCGTCTGGCGAAGCTTGACGATCATGCGATCCACAATGGGAATGTCCAAGTTGATGGTGAGCTCTTCCAGCTCCTCTAGCAAATACTCGGACTCTTGACGCGTCATGCGCGGTTGCTGAATGCCGACGAGCAAGGCCCGTTGGACTTTCTTTCTATTCTCTTCGAGATCGAACATTTGAGAAAAGGAGCCTACGGAATGCTGTTTGGGCGGAATAGCAACGAGTTTTTCGCTTTCGAATCCTGCATTGGAATTAGAGCGAATGGTTCGCTTCTCGAAAAACCCCGTCGATTCCGGCCGGTTGCCCGACGAAAAAGCCCTGCTCTCCGAAGAGAACAGGGCTTGAAAAGGTTCTTGGCGTTTCGCTTTACGCTCCGGCTTCGATCGCGGCTTGGGCAGCAGCGAGACGAGCGACAGGAACGCGGTTTGGCGAGCAGCTGACGTAGGTCAGGCCAGCGTTGTGGCAGAACTTGACGGACTCAGGGTCGCCGCCGTGCTCGCCACAGATGCCGAGCTTGATGTTCGGATTGGTGGACTTGCCGCCATTGACGCCAAGCTTAACCAATTCGCCAACGCCGCTTTGGTCGATGGTCGCGAACGGATTCTGCGGCAGGATGTCGAGATCCTTGTACTTGCCGAGGAAGCTGCCGGCGTCGTCACGGCTCATGCCCAAAGTTGTTTGGGTCAAGTCGTTGGTGCCGAAGCTGAAGAACTGAGCCGACTTCGCGATTTCCGCGGAGGTAACGGCGGCGCGAGGCACTTCGATCATCGTACCGACGAGGTAGTCGATCTTTACGCCCTTGGCCTTCTGGACTTCCTTCGCCACGCGGTGAACGATGGCGACTTGGTTCTCGAGCTCGTCTTGGAAGCCTACCAGAGGAATCATGATCTCAGGCTTAACCTTGATCTTCTTCTTGAGCTTCAGAACTTGAGCGGCGGCTTCGAAGATTGCGCGAGCCTGCATTTCGGTGATTTCCGGGTAGGAAATGCCGAGGCGGCAACCGCGGTGTCCGAGCATCGGGTTTTCTTCGTGCAGAGCGTGAACGCGAGCGCTGATGACTTCTGGCTTCACGCCGAGGTGAGTCGCCAAGGAGCGGCGCGCTTCATCGTCGTGCGGCAAGAACTCGTGCAATGGTGGATCGAGCAAGCGAACCGTTACAGGACGGCCTTCCATAGCCTTGAAGAGGCCGTTGAAGTCTTTGCGCTGGAACGGGAGAAGCTTCTTAAGAGCCTTCTTGCGGGCGGCTTCGTCCGGAGCGAGAATCATCTCGCGCATGTAGGTGATGCGATCGCCTTCGAAGAACATGTGCTCCGTACGGCAGAGACCGATACCTTCCGCGCCCAAAGCGACAGCGGCCTTGGACTGGGTTGGGGAGTCCGCGTTGGTGCGAACGCCCAGCTTGCGATGCTTGTCGGCCCACTTCATGACCTGAGCGAAGAGCTGGTAAGTGTAGCTCTTCTCGGCCTTCATCTTGCCCGCGAGTACTTGGGAAACTTCCGAAGGGGCGGTCGCAACGGCGCCAGCGAAGATCTCGCCAGTCGTACCGTCGATGGAGATGTGATCGCCTTCCTTGAGGACGGTCTTGCCAGCGGTGATGGTGCCGGACGCGTAGTTGATATCGATGTCGGATGCGCCACAGATACAAACCTTGCCCATTTGGCGAGCAACGAGCGCCGCGTGAGACGATACGCCACCACGAGAGGTGAGGATACCGTCGGAAGCGATCATGCCGCGCAAGTCTTCAGGAGAGGTCTCTTCGCGGCAGAGAACAACGGCGTTGCCCTTTTCGACTTCCGCTTCCGCGTCGGAAGCGTTGAAGACGATCTTGCCGGAAGCGGCGCCAGGTCCTGCGGGTAGGCCGACTGCCATGAGCTTGGCCTTCTTGATGGCCTTCGCGTCGAAGATCGGAACGAGCAAGCTGGAGATCTGATCCGCAGGGATCTTGGTGACCGCGGTCTTTTGGGTCATCAGCTTTTGCTTCGTCATTTCGACTGCGATACGGACCGCAGCCAAACCGGTGCGCTTGCCGTTACGCGTCTGAAGCATGTAGAGCTTGCCGTCTTCGATAGTGAATTCGAAGTCTTGCACGTCGCCGAAGTGACGCTCGAGCTTCTTGCGGACGACTTCGAGTTCCTTGTGGGACTTCGGCATGTCGTCAGCGAGCTGAGCGATCGGGAAAGGCGTGCGAACGCCGGCAACCACGTCTTCGCCCTGGGCGTTGATGAGGTACTCGCCGTAGAATACGTTTTCGCCGTTTGCAGGGTCGCGAGTGAAGGCAACGCCCGTAGCGGACGTGTCGCCCAAGTTGCCGAATACCATTAACTGAACGTTAACAGCCGTTCCCCATTCCGCAGGGATGCCGTACTTCTGACGGTAGAGGATGGCGCGCTCGTTCTGCCAGCTGTTGAAGACCGCGCCAACTGCGCCGTCGAGCTGCTTGTGAACGTCTTGAGGGAAGGCGCCGCCGGTGCGCTCCTTGATGAGAGCCTGGAAGCGACGGATGACTTCCTTGTTGTTTTCTTCGGTGAGGTCGGAGTCGACGGTGACGCCCACTTCTTCCTTGAGCTTGTGCAATGCGTGCTCGAATGGATCCGGCTCGTTTTCAGTGCGAGCTTGAACGCCCATAACGACGTCGCCGTACATTTGAACGAAGCGGCGGTAGCAGTCGTAAGCGAAACGACCGTTGCCGGACTTCGCCTTGAGCGCTTCAACGGTCTTGTCGTTGAGGCCGAGATTGAGAATGGTGTCCATCATGCCCGGCATCGATTCGCGAGCGCCGGAACGAACGGAGAAGAGAAGCGGGTTCTTGTTGTCGCCGAACTTCTTGCCGCTTTCGCGTTCGCAAATCTTGATCGCTTTTTCGATCTGACCCTTGAGGGCTGCAGGGTACTTGCGGTTGTTCTTGTAGTACTCTACGCAAACGTCGGTGGTGATGGTGAAGCCGCCGGGAACGGGAAGGCCGATGCTGGCCATTTCGGCGAGGTTCGCTCCCTTGCCGCCGAGCAGGTTCTTCATTTTGGCGTTACCGTCGGTCTTCTTGCCGAACGAGTAGACGTACTTAGTGGCTTTCGGAGCGCGCTTGCGAGCGACCTTCTTTGCTTTCTTCGCAGTTGTTTTTGATGGCATCCTGAATTAGCTAATTTGGATTTGCGATGTAGTAGAGTGTCCGGAAATCGGATCCGTTCCCTCTAGGAAAATGCGCACTCATAAGGACCCGTAAGCGTCTGTCAACGGGAATGATGTGACGGAGGGGTTGAGTGGGGCGCTACTGCGCAGCGCAATGCGGAATGTTGAATGTGAAATTTCAGGGACAAGTCTTCCGTGAAATGCCGTCACGCAGTTCCATTGAAACAAGCAGCTGCGCGAGGGATCTCCCGCGGTCCCATTGCTATCCCACGCGACGGCGTCGCGTAGCTACGGGATTCAGCCTTTAGCCTTCTGCCTTGGGCCTTTATTCAATTCTGTTCCCGGCGATGCCGGGATCCTGCTCGAGCGCAGCTCGATCCCTGTTATTTTCAAGCTGTTAGATTTTAGCTTGTAGCGATTGGATTTGGCTTCCGCGGCATCCCGCTCATCGGGATTGCCCTAGCATCAGCTATCCGCCAATCGCCAATTGCTATTCGCTAAGTCAAAATTGATATTGAAGGACGGTAATACCTTGTTCATTTAAGCTTCCTTCAAACGCGAATGAGCGACGAGAACGAGATAGATCTATACAACGACGATGACGATCAGCCGGAATGGGCGGGCGATCCCAAGCACATGGGGTTCCTGGATCATTTGGAAGAGCTGCGCTGGTCGCTGCTCAAGCCGCTGACCATTTTCCTCGTCGCCTTCCTCGCCGCGATGATCTTCATCGTGGAGGTTAAGGATTTGCTCCTGGCCCCGCTGAAAGCGAATTATGCGCACCTCAGCGAAGCGGAGCAGGCTCAGGCGTTCAGTGGCTTGGTGACTTATAACATCACCGGCGTCTTCATGGCCATGCTGTTGATCGGCGTGATCATTGGCTTAACCGTGGCGTCTCCATTTTTCATATACTACATGGGCAAGTTCCTGGCTCCGGCGCTCACTATCCGAGAAAAGAAGATTCTTGTGCCCGGATCCTTCGCCGTGCTCTTCCTTTTTCTGCTGGGCTGCTCTTTCGGCTACTACATTTTGCTGCCCCGCACGATCACAGCCGTCATCTGGTTCAACAATCTGTTAGGTTTCCAGATGCTTTGGACGACGAGCAATTATTTCAGCTTTCTTACCTTCACTATTCTAGGGCTTGGTATCGCCTTTCAGATGCCATTGGCGATCATCATACTAGTTACCATTGGCGTGGTGACTCCCGAACAGCTCCGGGAATATCGTCGCTTTATCGTGTTGGGTATTGTGGTCCTAGCCGCAATACTTACGCCACCGGAACCGGTTACTCAGATCGCTCTCGCGGGACCGCTTTGGTTGCTCTACGAAGTAGCTATTTTAGCATCGGTCTTCTTGAAGAAGAAGCGCGATGACAAGGAGGAAGCCGAGCGTATCGAATCCGAAGACGATTGGGATTGAGATAGCAGTTAGCTGTTAGCGATTGGCGGGTAGCTCGATGAAGCTGTGTGATTCTAAATCAGCTTCACCCTCTGCTTCCAATATCCTTCATGGCTGCGCGACTTAGTTGCGCAGCTACTTCAAGCTACGGGCAAAAAGCCAATCGCCAAACGCTAACGAAACGCTACGCCAACGGCGGAAACCTCTGGGCGCGGCCGGGTTCGTACTCGGTCTTGCTGAAGTTAGGCACAAGGGCGATACGCATCCAATCGCAGGGATAGCCATGCTTCTGAGGCAGTTTATCGGTCAGTCGTTGGTAGTGCTCGTCGGGCAGGTCCCACTCGCCGGAAACGAGGGAAGGCTCCAATTGTTCGACGGAACGGGCTCCAGCGATGGCCGAAGTGACGGCGTGATCCTTGAGCAACCAAGAGAGGGCAACCGTTACGGGACTTTGACCCAGCTCTTCGCCGATCTCGCAAACTAGATCCACAAGCTCCAGGGCTTCCTGCCAAATGAAGCGGTCATTGAGAATCTCGCTCATTTCCTGAAAGCGCGTCCCTGGGTCGGGGATTTCCGCGCCGCGATATTTACCGGTTAGCAATCCACTGGCCAGGGGACTCCAGCAAAGCACGCCCATACCTTGGTCGACGCAGGCTGGCAAAATCTCCGTTTCGATGTCGCGACGGATCAAATTGTAAAGGTATTGGCCGGAAATGAAGGGATCCATGCCTAGATTTCGAGCGGCTTCGTTTGCCTTGACGATTTGCCAACCGTAAAGATTCGAGCAACCGGTGTATCTAACTTTCCCGGACGATACGAGATCGTTTAAGGCGCCCATGGTCTCTTCGATGGGGGTGTAGGGATCGGGGCCGTGGATCTGATAGAGGTCCAAGTAATCGAGCTTCATCCGCTTTAAGGATGCTTCGCAGGCCTCGATCATGTGCTTGCGAGAAAGGCCGAGGGCATTGGGCGATTCGTTCATGGGAAACCACCCCTTGGAGGCGATGACCAGATCATCGCGATTCTTGCCTTCCAGCGCTTTGCCGAGAATGACTTCGGATTCCGTCTGCGCGTAAAGATCGGCGGTATCGATGAAGTTACCGCCCGCATCGAGATAGGCATCGACGATCTGCTTCGATTCGGATTCGTCGCAACCCCAGCTTTGATTGCCGAAGGTCATTGTTCCAAGACAAACCCGCGATACCGCGAGTCCGGAGTTTCCTAAGTAACGATGTTTCATAAATGGTAAGGAGAGAGGGTGAAGGCCTAAGGCTTAAGGGGCAATTAGGTTTTAGCGATTAGCAGCTAGCGGTTGGCGGGTCTTGCTCCTTTAGAGCAAAATGGTGAATGGTAAATGGTAAATATAGAAAGGTAGGGCAATCCCGCTTAGCGGGATGCCGCGTTGGTTAGATGACTGTTAGCGATTAGCAGTTAGCTTTTAGACTTGGCTTCTGCGGCATCCCGCAATCAGCGGGATTGCCCTACCTTTCGCTCACCGCAAATTTTCTATTTCTTGTCCTCCCTCGGCGGGATCCTTGCCTGCCTCGGCGTAGCTCCTGCGAAGACGGGTCTCGCAGCATGCGAGATCTGTTTCCGCAGAGAGGAAACACTGTTAAGTATAACTACTCGCTAAAAGCCAACCGCTAATCGCTACCAATCCACTCCCGTCTTGATTCCGATACCTTAAGTTTCGCATAGTGAAGACATGCCTCGTCCCAACCTCCTTCTGCTTTCGATCGTTTTCGCGTTCTCCTCAGTTGTCTTCGCGGGCGACCGTCCGAATATCCTGCTCATCTTCACCGACGATCAGGGGGTTAACGACATTGGGTGCTACGGCAGCGAAATACCGACCCCGAATATCGATCGTTTGGCGAAGGAAGGCGTTCTTTTCGAGAACTGGTATTCCGCGTCTTCTATTTGCACGCCTTCGCGCTATGGCCTCTTGACAGGTCGCAATCCGAGTCGGTCGCAGCATCAATTGCTTAGCGCCCTCATGTTCATGGCAGACGAGCATAAGGAAACCGGTATTCAAAAAGGGGAAACGACGATCGCCGAATATTTGCGTCAGACCGGCTACGATACGGCTTTGATCGGAAAGTGGCATTTGGGTCACGGGAATAAGTCCTTGTTGCCTACGCGTCATGGATTCAATTCCTTCATTGGCCATACCGGAGGCTGCATCGATTTCTTTACCATGACCTATGGAGCAATTCCCGATTGGTACAACCAGGAGGTCCTTGTCTCGGAAAACGGATACGCTACTGAATTGATCACCGACGAGGCGATCGAATACCTCGAAGACCGTTCGAAAGACGAAGAGCCATTTTTCCTCTACCTAGCCTACAACGCCCCTCACTTCGGAAAGGGATGGAGTCCGAGTACGCAATTGCCGGTGAACCTGATGCAACCGCAATCGGAAGACTTGAAGCGCGTTTCGTCGATAGGCGATAAGGTGCGTCGCGAATTCGCGGCCATGACCGTTTCTCTCGATGATGGAGTAGGGCGCGTAATGGAGGCTTTGGACGAGGAGGGACTCGCTGAGAATACGCTGGTGATTTTCTTGACCGACCATGGCGGCGATCCGGTCTACGGCGGCAGCAACTTGCCCTACCGAGGCGACAAAGCGACCCTTTTCGAGGGCGGTATTCGCGTGCCCTGCATCATGCGTTGGAAGGGAACGATCAAGGCTGGCAGTCGGAACGAGTCGCTAGCGACTTCTTTGGATCTTTTCCCTACTTTTTGCGAAATGGCAGGCGTGTCGGTGGACGATGAACGTATAGATGGAGAGAGTCTTTACGCGAGCTTGCAGGGAGCGGATACGCTAAGGGACGATCGATCCTTTTTTTGGGAACTCGGCGCTCATGAGGAATTGGAGCGCAAGCCTTGGAGCGCTGCGCGGCAAGGGGATTGGAAGTATTTGGAGACGCCTTACGACGGGGAGTTTCTCTTCAACCTGGCAAAGGATCCCTACGAGCGGCGGAATTTGAAAGACGAAGAGCCGGAACGCTTTCAACAGATGCGTCAGTTGAGAGACGAGCTGGATCGGAAATACGGGCCGTGAATAGCGACTGGCTTTTAGGGGGTAACTGCGTGAGGCAACGTACGCGGACATCATTGAACTCGCTAGGGTGATTGTTTCTGCTCGAGCGCAGCTCGACCCCTGTTAGGAATTAGCGGTTAATTGTTAGCTGTTGGCGCTTAGCTTCTAGCGATTGGGTTCGGCTTCTGCGGGGTTGGCTTAGCATCTAGTGTAGCTAATCGCCAAGCGCTACTCGCTAAAAGCTAAAAACTACGCCCGCAGCTAACTCCGTTTTGACTGTTGCTTTTTACGGGTGGGACGGTAGTTTATGGCTAACCCCTTACACCGTATGAATGTTCCTATATCTGCCCTCTTAGGCGAGAAGACCGGCAAAGTTTTTTCGATCGCTTCAAATGCCACCGTTCTCGACGCTGTCCGTGAAATGAACCGGCTCCATATCGGGTCGATGATCGTTCTCGAGGAAGAACGGCTCGTTGGAATATTCACGGAACGGGATGTCCTGCAGAGAGTCGTCGCAGCCGGCTTATTGCCTGAGAGCACCCGAGTCAGCGAGGTGATGACCAAGGAGGTCGAAACGATCGCCCCCAGCGCGACGATCGAAGAGACGATGCATGCGATGACGGAGAGGCGGCATCGGCATCTTCCCGTAGTAGATGATGGACGGCTGATCGGACTGGTATCGATTGGCGATATTACACGATGGATTTCCCAAGCGAACGAGGAAGAAGCTCATAGTCTGCGTAGCTATATTTTGGGCGGATACTAGTCGCTCAGTGGAGCGAAATACGTTCCGAGGAAGGTAGTGACGACATGACCGGTTCTGAAGGAAACCGGACCAATGTGGACGTCCTAATCATTTTCTTTTTCCCATTCTAAATCTCAATCTACCGACTCGGTCCCGTAGCTACCTGAGGAAGGGGGTGGATGGGGAGATTGAGAAGGAGAAGAAGAAATAGAAGAAGAGGGAGAAGTGGAAGGAGAGGGAGCGTAGAAGGCGATTAAAACGGCCGTGACGTGGCACGGTATCCTCGCTTTTTATCCGCTTGGCTTGCAGAATGGGCTCTGTTTGGTTTCGGTGCGAGCTTCCCTCGAAAATATGAAGTTACCTGTTTCAACGTTTATCTTCGCAATCGGCGCTTTGGGCCTTGTTTCGAGCGTCGTCGCAGACGAGCCGAACTTGGCCGATAGTCTAAGCTATTCGAAGTGGTCTGGCGAGTTGGTCGTCCCTGATCCCATTTCCATTTCCTTCGACGATCAAGGACGGGCCTATGTGACGCAAACGCAACGACGCAAGGCTCAGGACTTGGATATCCGCAATAATCGCGATTGGATTCCCAACGATGTGGGCCTTAGCAGCGTGGAGGAGAAGCGGGCCTTTTTTCGGTCCCGTATTTCGATCGAAACGAAGGAGCTGAATGCGAGTCGTGTCGCGGATCACAATGGCGATGGCGTGCACGACTATCGCGACTTGATGGTATTGAGCGAGCGAATCTATCGGGTGGAAGATTCGGATGGCGATGGCCTGGCGGATCGAATGGATCTCTTTGCGGAAGACTTTAAGACGGAAGTGACCGGTATCGCTGCAGGTGTTTTGTGGCATGACGATACCATTTACGCGACCGTAGCGCCGGACGTATGGAAGCTCTGGGACGAGGATGGCGATGGAAAGGCGGACAAACGGGAGGTCCTCTCGACGGGTTACGGTCTGCACATCGCTTACGGAGGACATGACATGCATGGCCTGACCGTGGGTCCGGACGGCAAAATCTATTGGTCGATCGGGGACAAAGGCATCAACGCGGTGTCCCAAGAAGGCGAGCGTTTCTTCTATCCGAACCAGGGTGGCGTCATGCGTTGCAATCCGGACGGCAGCGATTTCGAGGTGTACGCCCATGGTTTGCGCAATGTGCAGGAATTCGCTTTCGACGAATACGGCAATTGGTTCGGTATCGATAATGATTCGGATCAGACGGGGGAGTCGGAACGATTCGTCTACATCGTTCGTGGGATGGACGCAGGTTGGAGGTGCAACTTCCAGTATCGAGGCGATGGCTACAATCCGTGGACGGCCGAAAATCTCTGGATCCCGCATCACGAAGGCCAACCCGCTTATATCGTGCCGGCGATCAGCAACTACGTCGATGGTCCCGCGGGATTCGTGTACAATCCAGGAACGGCATTGAACCCTGGATACAAAGACTATTTTTTCGTCAATAGTACCATGAACGGATCCCAATGGGCCTTTCGAACGGAGCCCAAGGGCGCGTCATTCGAGATGGTCGACTCCCACCAGATTGGGGCGGGCGTTCCCTTGATCGGCATGACAGTCGCTCCCGAGGGCGCTTTATACAGCGTCGATTGGGGAGGCGGTTATCCGCTTAACCAACGCGGGGCGATTTGGAAGATCGATGACGCTTCCGGCGCGGATCGGACCGTCCGCGAGTCAGTCGCTTCGATGATCGCGGAAGGCACGGACTCCATAGCGCTTGCGGAACTGCGTCGCCGACTAGGACATGTGGATCAACGCATCCGTCTCGCGGCCCAATTCGAATTGGTCGATCGGATGGAGACGAATGCCCTGATCGCCGAATCCCGCTCGGGCGATTTGATTAAGCGCATTCACGCTATCTGGGGATTGGGGCAGTTAGCTCGAAACGAAAGCAAAGCAGCGATCGATCGTCTCGTGTCCTTGCTTGCGGATTCTGAATCCGAAATTCAAGTCCAGTCGGCTAAGATGCTGGCGGATCTGAAACGCGGCGCTTTCGATGGATCGGTTTTGCGGCCGCTTTTGCGGTCGGACAATGCTCGCGTCCTTTTTCAGGCAGGTTTGGCGATTGGACGTCATGGCGTGACTGAGGCTTTCGATGATGTCGTTTCCATGATCGAAGCGAATGATGGCAAGGATCTGTACCTGCGTCACTCAGGTGTAATGGCCCTCAAGGGAATGGGCAATGCGGAGAGTCTCCAAGGTCACTCGTCTGACGAAGTTCTGCTCTCCGCGGTGGTTGCCTTGAGGAAGGCGAGCAATCCGGAGGTGGCTCGGTTTCTGGAAGACGAATCGACCTATGTGGCGCGAGAAGCTGCACTAGCTATCCATGATGATGTGTCGATCGTATCGGCCTTGCCGCAGTTGGCGGATGCCGTTGAGCGTATCGATTTTACGGATGCAGCTTTGGCATATCGCTCGATGAATGCGAATTTGCGACTCGGTTCGGTAACGCACGCAAAGCGCATAGCCCGTTTGGCGACCCGAACGGATATCGATGGCGCCTACCGAGTGGAAGCTTTGGAGGCCTTAGGCGAATGGCCCAATCCGAACGTCCTAGATCGCGTGGACGGGCGTTACCGAAAGCTGGAAGCGCGGTCAAAGCGCGCGATCGCGGAAGCGGTCGGCCCGGCGCTCGCGGGATTGCTAGGAGATGAAGACAGCTTAGTTGTCGAACGTGTGGTATCGGTTTCGAATCGCCTAGGCGTTGGGTTGGACAGTAAAGCCTTGGCTTCATTGCTCGAGAATGAAGGCGCGCCCGCTCCGCTGCGAGTGACCGCGTTGGAGAGCTTGAATACGGATGAAGGGATCGACTATGGCTTGAAATCGTCGAGCGCGCTCTTGCGCGCCAAGGCAGCGTCGCTGTTGATTGCCAAGGATCCGCAACGGGCTACGGTTGCTCTGGTCGACTCGCTGACGACCTCTGAATCCATTCCCGAGAAGCAAAGCGCACTCGCTAGCCTCGCCGCAATCGGACTGCAGGATTCGGACCAGGCGATCGAGGCCTGGGCATCGCGTTTGGAGCGCGGCGAAGTCGAACCTGCCTTGCAACTCGATGTGATCGAAGCGGCTAAGAAGCGTGGATTCGATACGTCTGTGGCCGCATTCGAGGCAAGCCGTGATGCGACATCGTCCATAGGACCCTTTATCGAGGCTCTGCATGGCGGCGACGCGATCGAAGGCGAGAGAATCGCCAATACGCACCTAGCTGCGCAATGCGTGCGTTGTCACCGCTTCTCCTCCGCGCCTGGCAGCAAGATCGGACCTAATCTGAAAGCGGTCGGTTCGAAGCAGAATCGCGAATATTTGCTGCGAGCTCTGGTCGATCCACAGGCGGATATTCTCCCAGCCTTTAGTGTGGTCACCGTTACGCTCAAAGATGGGTCAACGGTTAGCGGAATTGCTGGCAAGGAAGACGAAACGACCATGGGTGTCCTGTCGGTCGATCGTGATTCGGTGAAGCGGATTCCTAAAACCGATATCGAGTCCATAACCGACCCCATCTCCACCATGCCGCCCATGGCCTACGTCCTGACGAAGCGCGAGCTGAGGGACGTGGTGGCCTATCTAGCGTCATTGAAGGAGTAGGTAGGTCGCTCCAGCTGAGCGGCATGCCACGTCGGTTGATTAGGTAGGGCAAGACTGTCCTCAGTCTGCCGCGTTAGTTGGATCATTTTCTTGCGGGACTCGATTGCCCTACCCAATGAACGACCTTCCAAAACCTGCTCCCGGCAACGCCGGGATCCTGCTCGAGCCCTGTTGGTTATTAGCGGTTAGCGGATGGCTTATAGCTGGTAGCCTTCAGCTATTGAATTCATCCTTAAGCCTTCATCCTTCCGCCTTAGACTATTGCCCTACCTGACCTTTCAGATTAGCTGAAACCGCGGAATGGGTTTGCTCGTTGGCTAGGCAGAGGTCAGTGTGATGTTGTCCTAAAACCTTCAACCCTAGGAGTGCCCCTATGAAAACGTTTTCTCTTCGCGCTCTGGTAGCGTGCTCGTTTGCCCTGGTCGGAGCCGCCCTGGCTTTTTCCGGCAGTTACGATGCTCATTTCAAGAAAGGCTCGCCCGAACTGCAGTCAATTGGATCGATCGCCTTTGGCCCAGAGGGCATTCTCTTCGTCGCCGATCAGAAAGCGGCCAAGATTTACGCCTTGGCCACGAATGACAAGCAGTCGGGCGCCAGCAATGCCGCTTACAAGGTAGCCAATATCGATTCCAAAGTAGCGGCAGCGCTCGGCTCGTCGCCGGATCAAATTGCGATTCGCGACATGGCGGTGAATCCCGATACCCGCAATGCCTGGCTCTCGGTGGCGCGCGGACGTGGCGTGGACGCTCAACCAGTGATCATGAAAGTGACGCCCGCCGGCAAGCCATCGGTCCTGTCCTTGAAGAACATTTCCTATTCCGCAGCCGTACTGCCAAACGTTCCCGAAGATAAGATAACCGGTGAGGGACGCCGCGCTAAGAACAAGCGATTGGAAGCGATTACCGACATGTCTTAGGTCAACGGCCAGCTCGTGGTAGCCGGCCTGTCCAATGAGGAGTTCGCGTCTAACTTGCGGGCCATTCCGTTTCCGTTTGGCGATGTGAGCCCAGGTACCAGCGTGGAGATCTATCACGGCGCTCACGGCAAATTCGAAACGCATTCTCCGGTCCGCACCTTCACGCCCTTTGACTTTGGAGGCGGCGATGTTCAAGTGGTGGCGGCTTATACCTGCACGCCGCTGGTGACTTTCCCGCTCTCGTCACTGAAGCCCAAGGCCCACGTCATGGGCAAGACCATCGCCGAGCTGGGCAACCGGAACCGTCCTCTCGACATGGTCGTGTACAGTAAGGACGGTTCGGACTATCTGCTCATGGCTAACAGCAGTCGCGGCGTGATGAGGGTGGAAACGATCGAGTTCAACTCGCTGCCCACGATCAACGAAAAGGTTTCCGGCACAAAAGGCGCCGCCTACGACACCGTCGCGAATTGGGACGGAGTCGAGCAACTTGACCTCCTGGACGGCGGTCACGCCTTGATACTGCAGAAATCCGAAAGCGGCGCCCGCGCCTTGCGAAGTCTAGCGCTTCCTTGAGCGGGATAGACAAATCTGCGCTTCGTGGCGCTCTAGCCGTTTGTGCGTTCGTCCTAATCCCGCTTGGACTTAGGGCGAACGGGGAAACCGTAGTCGACTTCGTCTCGGGGCAAGCTGATGATTCGATTCGTATGGAGTTGAGAGACGGCTCTGTCGAGTGCCGTTCGGTTAGCGAATTCAATGGAGCGGAGCGCCTGAGCGTTTTCACCCAAATGCCTGACGAATCCGAGGCGGTACCGGTGATCGGAGAGTTAATCAAGGAACGTAAGGCAATTCGATTCGAGCCGATGTTTCCGCTGCAGGCAGGATTGAAGTACTTCGTCGAATACGAAAACGCACGGTCAGTGAAAAGCTACTACAGTTTCTCAATAGAGGAGATTGATCGAAGGCCGATGGCGCGCGTACGGGAAGTATTTCCTTCGGCAGAAGTCCTTCCGGAAAATCTCCTGAAATTCTATATCCACTTCACGCATCCCATGAGCGTGGACGATTCCTATCGTCACATTCGCTTGTTGAACGAGGGCGGCCAAAGCTTGCCTCTGCCGTTCTTAGAGCTCGGGGAGGAACTGTGGGACAGCGAGGGCAAGGGGTTGACTCTTTTGTTCGATCCGGGTCGGATCAAGAGTGGACTGCGTCCGCGATTGGAAGAAGGAGGCGTTTTAGAAGAAGGCAGATCCTATATCTTGGAGATTTCGCAAGAATGGTTGGATGCGGAAGGCCAGCCGATGGTATCGGATTATCGGAAACGCTTTACGGTTGGACCGCTAGACACGGCTTCACCACGCGTTGATGATTGGGTAATACGTATCCCAAAATCTGGTACGAAGAACGCTTTGCTCGTAGAGTTTTCGGAATCGTTGGATGAGGCCCTGTTGCAGCGTGTGGTGACGATAATCGATGGTCAGGGCGACGCTGTCACGGGTTCGATTCGAGTAGGGCAGGAAGAGCGCGTGTGGGTCTTCGAACCCAACGAAGCGTGGCGACGCGGGAGCTATCGCGTAAAGGCGCACTCCATACTTGAAGATCTAGCGGGCAATAGCATCGGTCGTCCCTTCGAGGTCGAGATGAGCGAAGGCGAACGCCATCCCCAACCCAAGCGCTTCGTGTATTTAGATTTCACGATCAGGTAGGGTGGGCGCTCCGATGGAGCGAATGTGAAATGTGAAATGTGTGGCTACGCAGGATGAGCGAGGCGAATGCCTGAATTCATTAGCTGCGCTCAGTAATTCGGTGTCTACGCGGAGCAGTCCGCTTGGATTGACTAACTGGTCCACGCGAAGGTGTCGCGTAGCTACAGGCTAACCGCCAACCGCTAAAGTAAACCTTCTGCCTTAGTATCGCCTTACTCCGCGTCTCGGCGCAAATTGGCGACTGTATAGGCGGGGTCGTCGGGAAGGACTTCCACTTTCACGCGCTTGCCGGCTTTGTCGAGCATGCGACGGCAGTCGGGCGAGAGGTGACGCAGGCGCAGGTTCTTGCCGGCTTTGCGATAGCGTTCGCAAAGCGAATTGATGGCTTCCATGCCGGACATGTCGCAAACGCGGGCGTGGCCGAAATCGATGACGATGTTTTGGACATCTGATCGGGCTTGGAATTTGTCGGTGAATTCGCGCACGGAACCGAAGTAGAGCAAGCCTTGCAATGAGTAGATGCGCTCGTCTTCGGAATCCTTTTCAATGGTAACGAATACGTGCTTCGAGCTTTCCCAGGCGAATACCAATGCCGAGAGTACGATGCCGATAAATACGGCGGTTGCCAGGTCGTGCAGGATGACGGTTACGAGGGTGACCGCGACGATCACGATGATTTCGGAAAGCGGCACCTTGCCGAAGGTGTTGAGCGAGGACCATTCGAAAGTGCCTATAACGACCATGAACATGACGCCGACCAGAGCTGCAATCGGGATGACTTCGATGATTGGACCGGCCGCCATGATAAAAATCGCGAGGGCTACCGCTGCGGTAATTCCCGAGAGACGCCCGCGTCCGCCGGATTTGATATTGATGAGGGACTGTCCAATCATGGCGCAGCCACCCATGCCACCGAAGAGGCCCGAAAGGAAGTTAGCCCCGCCTTGAGCCACGCACTCGCGATTGCCTTGGCCGCGCGTTTCAGTGATCTCGTCGATCAGCTGGAGCGTCATCAACGATTCGATGATGCCTACCATGGCCACGATAAAGGCCGTCTTGAATATGAAGCCCCATTCGGTCGCCCAAGCGATTCCGGTCGGCAGATGAGGCAATGGGAAGGACCCGGAGAGCTTGCCTTCGGGGTTGCTGGGCGATTTGGCGAGCACGTCCGAGACAGTAGCGCTATCCTTGAAGAAGAAATAGGCGACCACACCCACGGTAACGATGGCCATGAGGGAAGAGGGCACTGCCTTGGTAATCTTGGGAAAGAACTGAATGATGAGCATGGTCACCGCGACCAGTCCCACCATAACCGCAAGCGGTTGCCCGGAGAGCCATTCGCCCGTCTGCAAATCGCGGAAGGACGGAAACTGGGCCATCAGGATGACGATTGCCAATCCGTTGACGAATCCGATCATCACCGGATGCGGCACGAGGCGGATGAAGCGGCCCAGGCGGAGTAGTCCGAAGGTCACTTGGATGACGCCGGCGATCATGATGACGGCGAAGAGGTACTGGAGTCCCAGTCCCTCACCGAGGGAATCGCCGTGCTGCACGGCCTTGCCGGCCACGACCGCAATGGCGCCCGTAGCGCCCGAGATCATGCCGGGTCGACCGCCACAGGTGGAAGTGATGAAACCCATGAAAACGGCGGCCCAGAGACCGACAAGCGGATCCACTCCGGCGGCGAACGCGAAGGCGATTGCTTCCGGGACGAGGGCCAGGGCGACGGTCAATCCGGAGAGGAGATCGTCCTTAACATTGGAATTCTTCGAGCGAAAGAGATCGAACATGGCTAGGCGCGTTGCTTCAAAAAAAGCCCGCGGTTGTGGGGACGTTTCCCTCGAATGTAAATGGCAAAAGGGAAAATCCACCTATTCCACTCTCGCGGAGCGACGCTTTAGCCCGCATTTAGCAGACGGATGAGATCGGCGCGGGCTGCAGCGCAGCGCTACTCCGAAAAACGGGCAGTTCTGGGATCGAGTTCGTCGCCTTTGGCCTTAGACAATGGTCCATACAAATCAGGGCGCCGAGCGCGTAGCCAGCGTCGTCCCGTGCATTGTTGGAGCAGATCCAAATCAAGGTCCGCTGTAACCATAGTATCCTTCGCTTCGCATGTCTCAGCGAGGATGCGCCCATAGCAGTCAATGATCATGGCATTGCCGGTGCGCACTTCGTCGTCGTCGCGACCCACGCCATTGCTGAACAAGATGAAAAGTCCATTGTCATGAGCCCGCGATGGCAGCCAGCGCAGGAGCCACTCGCGTCCTTTGGTTCCGCGGAATTCGGCTTCGATGGCGTTTGGATTCGCGTGGCGGTTTTCCCAGAGTTCGACCTCGATCCTGCCCATGGCTTCTGGACTGCGCGAATCGCACCCGCCGGTTTGGTGCGGCGCGAGCAGGATGTCAGTCCCTTCGAGGGCGGTCATGCGAACGTTCTCAATCAGGTTGTTGTCGTAGCAGATGAGAATTCCGATACGACAGCCCAGAACGGAATCGAAAACCGTGTATTCGCTGCCGCTGGACATGTGTTCGCTGATGAAGCAATGCAACTTGCGATGGCAATGCAGGCTCCCGTCGGGCTCGGCGACTAGATAGGAATTGTAGAGTTCCCCATTGGGAGCGCGTTCGATCAGGCCGGCTCCGATCATCAAGTCGTATTTAGCCGAGAGTTCCTTGAGTCTTAACGCTGATGGCCCCGTCTGCGCATCTTCGGCCAAAGCCTCGATTTCGTTGCGGTTCAAATTTCGAACATGCCAATAACCAGTGATGCACATCTCGGGAAAGACGATGATCTGTCTGCCCTGGCGAACGGCTTCTGCGCAGAAGAACTCGATGCGCTGGAAATTGTACTCCTTGTCTCCAGCCCGGTGATTGAATTGTACAGTCGACGCTTTGATCATCGATTTAAATCGATCTCCAACCGCGCTACAGCCAACCCCATTTCGCCGGCTGTGGAATAAAAGAGATAGAGCTGCCCGTCGGTATCCTCGAAAACGTAGGGATCGCGCAGTTGCTGTACCTCTTTGCCGCCTCCTTTCTTCGATGGCGCAATGGCATACTGGATACCTTCGTAGTTGGTTTCCGGTCGCAGCAGCTCGATGGGTTCGCTGGCGGTCCATTGCGTCCAGTCGGTCGCCAGGTCTATCTGGCTAACGAGAATGCGTTCAGGCGCATCGGACTTGCGTGTGTAGAAGAGGAAGAGGGTATCGTTCTTAACGAGAACAGCGCTGTGACGGATACGAAGATCTTCGCGGTAGCCGAATTCATCGTCGATGGCGATGGGCGGCACGAGCGCGTGCGGCGCGATTTCCCATCCGCTGTCCCATTCGTCGGAGCGATTCAAGAAACCATGGGCATCGATAGCATAATAAGCGTCCTTCCATTGGAAGACGCGGAAGTATGAGCTGCCGATCACTTCGTTGGATGCGTCGAAGCGGACCCCGTCCTTCGATGTCGCTGTAGCGGTCCGTTGATTCGTCGTTTCGCGCGATCCGTGATAGTACATTCGGATGGATTGGTTCGCGTGGTCGACATGAACGTCAGGCGAAGCGATGTGGCCGATAAATGCGGGTGATTCATCCAAACTGAGAGTCCCCGGTTCGTAAACGGTCCATGGACCTGCGATTCGATCGGCGTAAGCGAGGCGAATGAACTTTCCGTCGTGGTGGGCGAAGTACAGGTAGTACTTCCCCAAGGGATTCGAGATCCAGGAGGGAACTCTAATCACGGAGGGTCCGTTTATTTTAAATCCAAGGGTGGGCGACGAATCGTAGTCGATGATGGGCTCATCACTCAATCTCTGGGTGGTAATCCGATACTCGCCGCTGCGAATGCTCTTCGGTAAAAAGGGATCCGCACCCAAAATCGTGGGCAGCATAGCGTACAAGAATGTTATCAGAACTATCCGAATTGCGTTCACTGGAGGCAATTTAGGCTGTGACGGCTTGTTGAGTCGAGCGCCGATGGATTGGAATCGTTGCGCCTGATCGCGGAATGCCATTTTCAAGTAGCCTGACGCTCTATCTTGCCTAGGTTGAGAGTATGGAAGCCGCTAAGTCGCTAGTGTTGAATCCGGGCCGCCGTGTATTCGTTATTATTGGCGACCCCATATCTCAGGCGCGTTCGCCCGATAGGTTCGCGACGCTTTTCAAGGAACGAGGAATCGATGCTGCGGTGGTTCCTATGCAGGTGAAGGCGGAGCATGTGGCATCGTTTCTCGCTACGATCCGTCAGGTTGGAAACGTAGACGGAATGATCGCAACGATACCCCACAAGCAAGCGGTCTGCGATTTGGCTAACGAATGGGGTCCTTTGGCGGAGGCGACGCAAGCGGCGAACGTGTTGAAACCGATTGGCGACTCCGGTTGGGCAGCAGAGATCTTCGATGGGTACGGGATGATCGAAGCCTTCAAGCGACGCGGCATCGAGGTCGCTGGAAAGAATGCTTTGATCGTAGGGGCAGGTGGGGCTGGATCGGCGCTGGCAGTGGCGCTCAGGAAGTTGACCGATGTGGGTCGTATTCGGATTGCGGATATCGATAATCAACGGGCAGAGAGCCTAGCGGAGCGATTGGACAATGCGGAAGCGGGAAGCGCTAATCCGCAGGGATTCGATATCGTTATCAATGCGACGCCTGTAGGCATGGAATCAGAGGAAATGCCCTTTGATTCCGCATTGCTCGAGAAGGACTCCATCGTCGGCGATGCCGTCATGAAACCGCTGCAAACGCGTTTGCTGAAAGAAGCCGAAGCCGCAGGCTGTACGATAGTGCGAGGCAGCGAAATGCTCGATGGGCAACTGGACCCGATCCTCGAGTTTTGGGGATTGGTCTCCGGTGAAGCGAATGTGAAATGAGCTGTTGGCAAAGATGGCATAGCAATTTGGCATAGTGAAGCGAGAAGGCTCGAGTAAATCCCAATGGCTAACCGCCAATCGCCAACAGCTATACGCTTAATCACTAACAGGGATATTGGCGTTGAGCGCTATTGACGCGAGGCGGGGCTTCTCCTTTGGTGGGCGGCGATGAGTCGCGAACCTTCTCGAAACTACTTTGCGTATTATGGGACCAGCGGTTCCAGCGAAACCGATGGAATCATTCTGCAGGGAGCGAGCTATGCTCCCTTGTCTCTCGGCGATTCAAACTTGATCAGTCAACATGCCAAGGCGGGTTTTCTTCGACTGAATCAATCCAGCGATTTGATGTTCGCGACAGAGGCGGGCGAGGGAGGAGTAGGCGTGGTCAACGCGTTTCAGCGGGATGCGGAATCAGGCTCGTTGACCAAGGTTTCTTCGGGCGTGGCAGGTGGGGGCGGTTTGTGCCATCTAAACCTAGATCGGTCGGAACGTTGGCTATTCGCCGTTAGCTATCAGGATGCGGTTGTGTCTGTTTTTCCGGTGACTGAGGAAGGGCAATTGGGAGAGCTCGCTCAGAGCTTTAAGCTCGAGGGCGATGGCTCGGGAGTCGATGCAGAACGGCAAGAGGCGCCGCACGCGCACTCGATATATGCGGATCCGACGAATCGATACCTATTCGTCTGCGATCTGGGAATGGATCGAATTTACGTATTTCAACTCGATGCGACCTCAGGCGTCCTGCAACCAGCGGAAACGCCCTTCCTAGAGGCCCATCCAGGAGCCGGACCGCGGCATTTAGCCTTTCACCCGAATGGTCAGTGGGTTTACGCGATCAACGAGCTGAATGGCACGATTGCCCAATACGATTGGTCGGCGGAGGCGGGTACCTTATCTTTCAAGAGCGTCGTCGATACGCTGCCTGGCGGATTCGAAGAGTGGAACACGACTGCGGAAATCCTCGTCCATCCATCGGGTCGCTTTCTCTACGGGTCCAATCGGGGTCATGACAGCATCGTGGTCTACGCGATTGACGAGAAGAATGGCGCTTTGGACCTCGTCCAACGCGTTTCCTCGGGAGGGAAGCATCCGCGCAATTTCGTCTTGGACTCGGCTGGGAGTCTTTTAGCGGTAGCGAATCGAGATTCGGATAACGTTGTCTACTTTTCGATCGATGGTGAGAGCGGAGCTCTAGAGCCATTGGAGACGGTAGAAGGCATACCTGCTTGCACCTGCGTGCGCTTACTGGATCGGGACTAGTCTCCGAAATCAGCTCGAAGACTGGGGCAATCAGCCCTACCAAAGAAAAACGCGTCCCTGGGAAGCGACGCGTTTCGAAATAGGATTGGGCGAGGGCTACTTTTCCTCTGTCGGATCGTCCTCGTCGGGAGGACCGCCTTCGTACGTTTCGGCGCTTTTGTCTTCCTCCTCCTCTTCTTCGTCCCACTGGAGGTTCTCGCTTTCGCTTATCTTCTTGGCTTCCTCGTCGTCGATCTCGGGATAGTCCTCAATCTCGTCTTCTTCGGAGCTATCGCCGTCTTCGTCGCCGTCCAGTTCCCATCCAGCAGGTACGTATTCGAGTATGCTGGTGAGTTCGTTAAACATGTGAACGGCCCGACCCTCGATGAAATTGTTGTTTTCCTCTTCGCGAAGCTCTTCTTCCAGCTCGTCGATGGTGAACTTTTGCTCGAAGTCGATGCTATCGTTCAGCATGGCGACGCGAATGCGAGTGATGTGGTTGAGGAGATCCGCATAAGGACCGTTTTCCTCGTCGACCACATCGGGTAGGCCGAACAGGGGCTCATCGGTATCGTAGAAGCCTTCGTTGGTACGTACGAGACGCACTAGGCCATCGCCGAGGTCCTTTTGGATCTTAAACGCGATGAAGCCGCGTTCGAAGGTATCTTGGTCGAAATTGTACTCGAGAAGGGGTTCGGTGAGATCGATCAGATGGGCGATCTGTCTGGGGTCGATTATGCTCAACCCGTCGACGTCCCAATGAACGTCGTCACTGACTTCCACGACCCACCAATTCAGGTCCTCTCCGAGCCTGACGGTACACCACTCAATCTGATTCGTTGCGCTAGGCATTTTCTGGTATGCTCAATCACCAAAAAACGGGTGATATGAGTTAGTCAACTAATGAAAGTCCAAATTTCGATAAAAAGAGTAAAGGTAAAATTTCGCCGCTGTAAACCAGAGAATCCGAATGTCGATTTCGACCCTCAATGTCCTAGCAATCTGGATATGGAACTTCCTATCGGCGCGGGGATTGGGCGCATTAATTTTCTTTTCAAGAGAGAAGGCTTCTGATGGCTTCCTGATCGAGCCATGAGCGGATTTTACAAGAACATTCTCAAGCCATTGCTGTTTCGCCTAGATCCAGAACAAGCCCACGAATTGGCGGTGGACGCCCTTACTTTGCTGTCGGAAACGCCCATCGTACGTCCTGCTATGGCTGCTTGGAATCGCGTCCCGGCGGCGGCCAAGCCTGTGGAGGCTTTCGGATTGAGTTTTCCCAATCGGATCGGCCTGGCTGCTGGCTTCGACAAGAACGCTCTTTGCTGGCCGGCTTTCGAGGCCTTGGGATTCGGGCATGTTGAAATCGGAACGGTAACTGCGCTGGCTCAACCGGGCAATCCGAAGCCCCGCATGTTTCGATTTCCGGAGCATGATGCCTTGCTCAATCGTATGGGATTCAATAACGACGGAGCGGAGGCGGTCGCCGAACGCTTGGATGAAATGCCTGGGCCAGGCGAACGAGGGATTCCTTTGGGCGTTAATATTGGAAAGTCGAAGGTTGCTCCTCTTGACGAAGCCGTGGAGGACTACCGAATCTCCTTTCGAGCGCTCGCGGACTATGCCGACTATGTGGTCATAAACGTGAGCAGTCCCAACACGCCTGGCTTACGCGAATTGCAGGAGGAAACTCGCTTGCGCGAACTGTTGGGCGAATTGTGTAGGCTGAATGGGGAACGGGTAAGCGATCAAGGCAAAGCGAGACGACCGATTTTGTTGAAGATCGCGCCGGATTTGACGGATTCTCAGTTGGACGATATTCTGCAGATCCTCGTCGATCTGAGTCTAGATGGTATCATAGCGACCAATACGACCATGGCTCGGGAAGGGCCTTTCGAGGGATTGCAAGAAGCGGGAGGCATTAGCGGCTTTCCAGTTACGGAAATGTCGACCCGTATCGTCGCTCGCATTGCCAAGCAGACCCAAGGGAAATTGCCGATTATAGGCGTTGGAGGTATCTCTAGTCCTGAGACGGCCCAAGCGAAGCTCGATGCGGGAGCGACCTTGGTTCAAGTATATTCGGGTCTGATTTTCGAAGGCCCCTTTTTAGCGAAACGAATCGCCAGTTCCTTGGCTAGGAGCGCTGGGGATTTCGAGTAGAGCCCTGGCAGCTGATCTCTAGACCGTCACCTTGCCGGTGAAAACCACTTCAGCGGGTCCCGTTAGAGTGATATCGCTGATCTCATCGCCCTCGCGTTGAAAATCGACTTTGAGCACGTCGCCGCCGCGCACGAGGACTGAGACAGGCGTTTGCTGATCTTTGGTCAGATTAGCCGCGATAGCAACCGCGGTGACGCCTGTGCCGCAAGCGAGGGTTTCGTCTTCGACGCCGCGTTCGTAGGTGCGAACCTTTATGACGCCATCGTCTTGAATTTCGGCGAAGTTAGCGTTCGTTCCGGCTGGGAAGCGTTCGTGATAGCGAATACCGCTGCCTTCGGGAACGATATCGACCGCGTCGACGTCGTCGCGAAATACGATAACGTGCTCGACGCCGGTATTCATGAAGTCGAAGTCATAGGAGCCTTGGGCCGTTTCCAGGTTCTGTCCCAATTCGATGGAGTGTACTGGCGTCATGCGGATAGTGAATTCTCCGTCTTGCGCTGTTGCGGTCATGGGGCCGGCATCGGTAAGGAAGGCTACCGATTGTCCATTGCCGACTCCATTTTGCAAAGCGAATGAAGTGAAGCAACGAGCGCCATTGCCGCACATATCGACTCGTCCCCCGTCGGCGTTGTAGTAGATCATCGTAGCGTCGGTTCCTTCTTGGCTCGAAGGGTTGAGGAGGATCAGTCCATCCGCGCCGATACCGAATCGACGATCGCACAATGCAGCCACTTGTTCGGAGCTCAGTTCAATGGCTCCGTCCAGATTTTCGATCATCACGAAGTCGTTTCCGGCTCCATGCATCTTTGTGAAATCGATTTCCATAGCGTTCGATTCCTAGGAAACGAATCGGAAACGATTTGCAATGCGTAAATCGAATCGGTCGTCAAGGGGGATGAAATGCAAATCGACTGGTCGTCGCGCATCGTCGATACGCCTCAAGACAATCTTAGTCCGCCGTCTACGAAGATATTCGCCCCATTGATGTAGCTGCCAGCCTCGGAACAAAGCAGGAGGGCGGCTCCGGCGCAGTCTTTAGGCTGACCAATCCGCTCTTGAGGAATCAGCGAGAGCATACGGCTCTTCTGGTCTTCATCGGCTAGGAATTCCTGGTTCCGATGCGTGTCGAAGACCCCCGGGGCGATGTTGTTGAAGGTGATGCCACTGCTGCTGAAGTTTTTAGCCAGGTTGCGGACGAGATGGGATTGGGCGCATTTAAGGGCCGCGTATACGGTGAAATTCGGATTATAGCGCTCTTCTTGAACGGATCCGATTGTGATGACACGCCCCCATCCGCGCTCGTTCATCGGAGGAAGGGCGAGTTGCATCAGCTGAAAGGAAGATTTGAAATTCGCGGAGAATTGTCCGTCCATTTCGCTTTCGCTAACGTCTTCGAATGATGTTTCGAACTGTATCGAAGCGTTGGATATGAGGATGTCTATGGAGCCCGCTAGATCCGTGGCCCTGTCGAAAAGGGATTGAGCCGATCCGCTCTTGCTTAAATCGGTTTCGACGTACCACGCGTCGATTCCATGCGCTTTTAGAGCCTCTACGGACGAGGCCGCCTGATCGGGAGATTCGATGCCATTCAATACGATGTTCGCTCCCGCCTGGGCCAGGGCGTCGGCGATGGCGAAACCGATACCAATCGTGGATCCCGTAATTAAAGCGGCGCGGCCGGATAAGTCGAAAGATCGCGTGTCGATAGACATGACGCTGACGCTTAACGAGTCGACAGGATATTCAAGCGCGGAATCGGCGGGGCTTCAATTAAAGCTCTTTAATGCTAATATTGCGAAACTGCACGAGGCTTGAAGCCCCATTCCAGACGTCCTTTATCTTGTCGTAGCCGCCATGATGCTGAAGGGCAATAGGGCCTTCCTCGGGGACGCCAGGCAGCTGCGCTTGGTCGAGAACGAGCTGACCATTCAGTTCAACCGTCAATCGGTCGCCCTGCATCGTAATGGTGAATTGGTTCCAT
>Ga0208127_1000052_pt1 | contig 53619 bp, 35 predicted proteins | sample ETNtaG_6_FD_185751 | JGI IMG/M metagenome (GOLD analysis project Ga0208127, IMG submission 185751) | Marine microbial and viral communities from oxygen minimum zone, Eastern Pacific Ocean - ETNP201306SV45 (SPAdes) (version 2) | ecosystem: Environmental > Aquatic > Marine > Oceanic ... | reverse complement strand
TCAATACTATGAATTTCTCAATACACATCGAAAACGGATTACGGCAGTGACGGTGCTCCTCACCATCGCTTTCGTTGTGATTCGGCTTCAACAACATGATGATGGTATCCCCTACATGGATGGTGGTTGGATTGAGCATGGCATTCTACACAATGAAATGACGATACTCGCGTGCTTCATTCACAGTTTCCATGCTTGGTTCTGGTGTCTCACAGTTTTTGCTTGGGGTTCACACCTTCTCAACAAAAAAAGTTCCTCGCTGACATATCTCAATCAAGGTGTATATCCCTTTTACATCGTCCATATGCCGATCACATTTGCTGGATTAAAGATTGCAAAGGAATTCAATCTTACAGGGATTCCAGCAGTTATCGTAGGTTGTCTTATCGTCACGATTGGATGTTGGATGGTCTTCGAAATTGTACGGCGAACAGGAATCACTCGATACCTCTTCGGTATCAAAAGTATTCAGCAAAAGCAATCAGTTGTAACCCAAGATGTCGACCAATTGTGACTTGTAGAAGTTACCCGATGTCTGCAATGAGTTGCGCTCATCATCGGTTAATTCCAATTCGAATATCTTCTCGACACCATTTGATCCAAGAATACACGGAACGCCGATGTAGACCTCGTCCAGTCCGTACTGACCTGTAAGCAAGCATGATGCTGGAAGGAGGCGTCGCCGATTGTTGAGGACCGATTCAGCCATAACTGCTGCTGCAGAACCAGGTGCATAAAATGCAGAACCACGTTCGAGCAACTTAACAATCTCGCCTCCACCGCTGGCTGTTCGAGCAGAGATTGCATCGATTCGTTCTTGTGACATAAGTTGCGTGATAGGAATTCCACCCACGGTCGTATATCGAGGAAGAGGCACCATTGTGTCGCCATGTCCTCCAAGAACCATTGGACTGACATCTTCTTCTGCACAATTCAATTCAAGAGCAATGAAATGTGCCATTCGAGCACTATCGAGGACACCAGCTTGACCAATGACCCTGTTTGCTGGGAAGCCAGTAACTTTCTGCATGTGATAGGTCATCAAATCCAATGGATTGGTGACGACAATCACGATCGAATCAGGAGCATGGTCACGGATACCTGCTCCAACTTGAGCGACGATTTCTGCATTCTTTCCAATGAGATCTTCTCGAGTCATTCCAGGTTGCCGAGGGAATCCACTCGTTACGACGACAACATCAGCACCAGCAATATCTTCGTAACTCGATGTTCCAGTAATTGTGCCATCGTAATTCAAAACGTTTGCATTTTGGCTCATATCAAGTGCTTTTCCTTTCGCAAAACCTTCGTAAATATCCAGTAAAACTACATCTGCAATTTTCATATTTGCAAGAACAAATGCACATGTTGCACCAACGTTTCCTGCACCAATCACTGCGATTTTTCGACTTCCTCTAACCATGGTATCTCCCCAGTTGTTCGTCAAGGTCGGATGCTTTTAATCAAGAGGGTATGCAGTTGTCCCATTTGATGGGGCCAAAGGGTGGTATTGAAGAACCCCCTAACGTTCGCAAAAAACAACGGTGTTGTCATGAAGTTAGGTGTGCTCAAAGAACCAGAAGGGGAGACACGTGTTGCAATCGTTCCTACGAGTCTCAAGAAGTTGCAAAAAGCAGGTTTTGAGGTTGTTATTGAATCGGGAGCGGGCGTGTCTGCAAACTATCATGATGCTGAATACGAAGCCGCTGGAGCAACCGTAGGAAGTCGAGATGATGCGCTCGCTTGTGAGACGATCATTACCATACGATTTCCAGGTGTTGAAGGGATGAAGGAAGGAACAAATCTTGCTTGTGTTTCCGATCCTTTCCGTAATCCTCAATTTGTCAAGGACTGTCTTGCATCCAACATCACATTATTGTCAATGGATATGATTCCACGCCGACTCAGTCGCGCTCAATCGATGGATGTAAACTCAAGCCAGGATAACTTAGCAGGTTACAAAGCAGTCCTTCTCGGTGCTGCTCACGTGCCTAAAGGCATTCCAATGATGACTACATCAGCCGGAACTGTTCGACCTGCAAAGGTCGTAATCATGGGTTCTGGTGTTGCGGGTTTGCAAGCGATTGCAACTGCCAAGCGTCTCGGAGCAGTTGTCTATGCCTCCGATGTTCGTAAATCAGCTGCAGAACAAATCGAATCTGTCGGCGGTCGATTTATCGAAGTCGATGGAATGGATGACTTTGAAGATGAGGCAGGATATGCAAAGCCACTCACGCCTGAATTCATTCAGAAGGTCAATGATACGGTATGTGGTGTAGCATCCGATGCTGACATCATCGTCACGACAGCTCGAATCTTCGGACGCCCAGCTCCAATCACCGTTCCATCAAGCGCAGTTAAGGACTTCAAATCAGGTGCAGTTGTTGTCGATATGAACGCTGATGTCGGAGGAAACTGCGAAGATACAGTAGCAGGTGAGGTCATCACAACCGATAACGGAGTCATCGTTGTTGGCACCTCAAATCTCCCTGGTACGATCGCCACAACTGCAAGCATGCTCTATTCGAACAACCTTACCACATTCATCACATCGCTCGTTGACGAGGGTGCTGTCGTCATATCAGAAGAGGATGACATACTTGTTGGTGCTCCTGAAGGAAGCGATTTCTATGTCAACGGAATGGGAGGTGTTCTCATTTGTCAAAATGGAGAAATGCATCCAAAGCAAACTCGATTAGGAGGTGCCCTTGAATGAACGCTGAATTGTTAACCCCTGAATTATTCTTGATTGGAAATATCACATTGTTCATGCTTGCAATCTTCCTTGGATTTGAACTCATTACAAAAGTTCCAGCCACACTCCACACTCCGTTAATGAGTGGTGCAAACGCAATTTCTGGTATCTCGATCATTGGTGCTCTACTTGGAGCAAACGTAGCCTATGACGGAGGCGCTACTGCTGTGTCTGGCATACTTGCATTCGTAGCTGTCGTTCTTGCAATGATCAACGTCGTTGGAGGCTTTGCTGTGACCAATCGAATGTTGAATATGATCGCAGGAAAGAAACGAGGAGGTGCCTGATATGGAAGACTGGATTTCACTCGGTTACCTCTTATCCGCTGCTTTGTTCATCTTCGGATTGAAGAAACTTGGACATCCACGTACTGCGCCATTTGGAAATCAACTCGGTGCTCTTGGTATGCTTGTAGCGGTTGTAACAACCATTCTACAAATGGGACTTGGTGATGGAATTGAATGGGTTCTTATCGGTTCAGGTCTTGTAATCGGCTCCCTCATTGGTCTTTGGATGGCAGTTCGCGTTGAGATGACAGGAATGCCTGAACTCGTTGCTTTGTTCAACGGATTTGGCGGCGCTGCATCTGCTCTCGTTGCACTCTCAGAAATTTGGAGATTTGTTGAACAACCAGCCGATGTCCCCGATCAGCAACTCGAACTCACCGTTATCATGGTCGCTGCAGGTCTTTCAGCCCTTGTCGGCTGGATGACACTTACAGGTTCGATTCTTGCCATGTTCAAACTCAAAGGTGGAGTCAGCATCTTCGGCAAGTGGATCAAGACACCAACATGGGGCCCTGTATGGCTTAATCCACTTAAGATCATGATGATCATCGGTGTTGCTGTGTTGATTTATCTCAGCATCGATGAACCAACGAATACAGATTATCTATGGGGAATCATCGGAATCTCTGCTGTTCTTGGTATTGTCTTGGTACTACCTATCGGCGGCGCTGATATGCCAGTCGTTGTTTCTCTTCTCAACTCATTGTCAGGAATTGCTGCAGCCTTTACAGGCTTCATCATTGGAAACTCTGTTCTCATTGTCGCCGGCTCATTGGTTGGTGCATCAGGATTGATTTTGACCTTCATCATGTGCAAAGCGATGAACAGAACGCTACCAGATGTCCTGTTCAAGTCGTTTGGCGGTAGCGGTGAAAAGGAATCGCTTACACGAACCAAGGTCGGATCTGACCCTGACGAAGTAGCAATGATGATCGATGGTGCACAAAAGGTCATCATCGTACCAGGTTACGGAATGGCAGTATCACAGTGTCAGCACCAAGTCAAGGAATTTGCTGACCTCATTGCAGAAAAATACGATACGGATGTCAAATACGCGATTCACCCTGTTGCAGGTCGAATGCCCGGCCACATGAACGTCTTGCTTGCAGAAGCAAACGTTCCATACGAGCAACTTATTGAAATGGATGAAATCAATCCAGAGTTCCCTGATTGTGATGTTGCACTGATTATCGGAGCCAACGATACAACCAACCCAGCTGCACGAAGTGGAGAAGGTCCTCTCGCAGGAATGCCGATCATCGATGCTGATGCTGCTCGAACAGTTGTTATCATCAAGCGTTCCCTCTCAGTGGGTTATGCAGGCGTTGACAATGACCTCTTCTACATGGACAAAACCATGATGCTATTTGGTGATGGAAAAGCAATGATGACTGGTTTGAACAATGCCATCAAAGAGTCCTAAGTCTCTGGTCATGAAGGAACGTTGAAAGGATGAATCGAAGTGGACAAAACGGAGAGGAAGTCATGAAATCGAGAACACTTCTCATTTTGCTGCTTTCTGTTTGCCTTCTCGCACCGGTTGTCGCAAATCCAAATGGGCCACCATGGGTCAATCCAATCAACAATGGCCTCACGGTAGAAACAGGCTGTACTTGTCACGGCAATGGTGTCCCATCGAACGATGTAGTTGTTTCAATTTCAGGAGTCCCTCGTGCCTATGTGATTGGTGAATCTTATGAGTTTACGGTCAACCTCCAGCATGCATCTTATGCAAATGGTGGATTTTTGCTCACCGATTATGGTGTTGGAACATTCACCGCAGGTGAAGGTTCCCAAATTGTCATAGAATCAGATGGTTCTGAACCAGGTGCAGTCTCTCAAACAGCACCAAGCAACGATTGGGTCGTTACATGGACTGCTCCAGCGAGCGATGTTGGAGAAGTTTCCTTCTCACTTGCAGGGAACGCAGTTGATGGGCAAGATGGCGCAAATGAAGGCGATAACTGGAATCTACTCTCTTTCTTTATCTCGTCACCAGAAAGCATGACAAACGATGACGAAGAAAATCAACCACTTCGCACGATAAGTGTCGGAGATTTTGAATCACTGTTCGTTGCAGTAGAAAATCCGGAAGCTCTCGAAGCAGAACGACAAGCAGAGATCGCTGATGATTTCTTCACCAATGGAAACTTGTTCTACTGGTCGACACTCGCAATTATACTCGTTGGTGCTGTTGTTCAAGGTGAATTCTATGAGCGACGATTTGGCGGTGGACCTAAGCATCTTGACATGCGTCTTGCAGTTCCGCAAGGAATTCGACGAGGAATCCTTACACTTGCAACACTCTTGGCCTTTGGATGGGCAGTTGATAATGGACAGCCATGGGGGTATGCATTCGTTCTTGGTATGCTTACGCTGTGGGGAATGTTTGGAGTTTATCGAACAATCGTCCAAGCACGGGCCCATCCTGAACACCAAGATCTGGTGTGAGGGAGCAAATTGTCAGTTGGCAAAGGACTCCAACTCGAGCGTGATTCCGTTCAGCCTGTCCAACATCACTTTGACATACTCACTCAGAAAGCGACCCTCGGATTTGTGCTCATAGCAGTCCTTACTTTTGGATTTATGACGAAGATTGATGCAATTCTCGCAACACTTCTCAATCAACTCAACCCATGTTCTTCGACCTCATGCCTCACCCTCTATGAACCAGCATCATGGAGTGTTGTTCGCTGGTTAACTGCTGTTTTCCTTGCAATAATGTGCATACTTCCTATAGCATTGCATTCGATGTATTCTTTTGCGCAACCAGGACTCACACAAAAAGAACAAACATCGATGAAAAAATGGATGATTTACACTTCTTTTCTTGCATACATAACGATCTTGCTGTTGTTTTTCGTCATTATTCCTCAAATCTATGTTATTGGTGATGCTATCCATCAGGATATGGGGCTAACATCTCAATATGATGCAGTGACTTTGTTTACATTTGCGTTATCCATTTTCTGGGCATTCTTGATGACATACATGATCTCATTTGGAACCGTTACAGCAGGCTCGCTTGGTTTGATTACCGAAAATAATCAAGATTGGTGGAGAGTACGGATTCTCGGAGTTGGAGGTCTTGTATTGCTTCTATCGCTTCCAGGCCGATGGAATGGAGCCAACATCGTTCTGTTGAGTTTGATGCTTATCTTCCTTGAGTATTCAATACGTAATAGTGTTCGATCTTCGATAGAAATCGTACGTCCTAAACCAATGTTTGACCATGAAGGGCGTCGAAGGTTCGTATCTTATGTGGATTGTTCATGCCATGGAGTTGCTTATCCTATCGATACATCACCAGAGAATACTGGTTTGTTGAAATACCAAGCACTATGCGACAATTTTGAGGAACGCGACCATTTAATCGATACAATAGCCCGTAACAGGCTAACAGATATTATCATCGGTGGATGTGATGGAACGCCATTGCCTCAAGGATTCAAGGACTCTGTTACTTCAACACAGTGTCAACTTCGTGGACTCAGCCTACTCAATATTCAAGGTGCTCTTCCATCAGATCATTCACAGTTGGAAACCGAAATCGCTCTTCAATTGGTCAACATTCGAGACCCATGGACCTCTGAACAACGACAATCATCTTGTCGTAGTTTAGTGAGGAAGGCAGAAGGCAAACAAATACGACAAGTTTCGACGATGAACTGGCCTGAATTTGAAGAAGGATTTCTTCGAATAGCAACACATGATTGGACTGAAAGCGAATTCATTGGACTACGTGAACAATAGGCCATTCATCTCACAGAAGACCCAACACTTGAAACGATTCGATGATGTGAGATGTTTATGGGCAAAAGGAGCCATGCAATTGGAATGGTTCTCTGCCTGATGTTAGCAGTTGGATCTCAGATCTATTCCGATGAAATCAACGCACTCTTCCAAATCGATGTAGATTCCGAACAAGATGTTTCAGCACCCCTCGTTGGTTTACAATTCAACGAGTCGTGGCTGGTTGTCCTCGTCGACTTTGAATCAAATCCAATCTCAGAGAATGCTATTCAGACCATTCAAGAAGAATTGCAAGAATACTCCGAAGAATACTTATCGCAAGCAGTTGGTACTGATGTTTCCGTACAGATTGATATTCATAATTCCATTTTACGTGCACCTGAACCACTTTCTGCTTATGGAGAAGATGGTCCAAATGGTCGTGATTATGGTACTGGAAGTGAATTTTTACCTGCAAATCTTGCAACATTTGCAGTTCAATCAATCAAAGAAACCTCATTTGAACAATACGACTACAACGACGATGGCGTTGTTGATCGATTCCTTGTCCTGCATTCAACACTTGCCCAAGAACAAGGTTCTGGGTCTACGAATCGAATATGGTCCCACTTCACATCGTTCAGTGAACCCATTGAGAAAGGCAACGTTTTCTTTGAACATTATACGATGTCATCCATGCGTCATGGAGTCAATGGATTTGGTACAATCTTGCACGAAATGATGCATCAATTCGGAGCGTTTGATCTCTATCCAGTACATGACTCAGGATACTCAGGTTCATGGAAAGGAATTGGAGTCTGGGATATTATGGCGAGTGGGAATTGGAACGGGGGCGGAGATACGCCTTCCCTTCCAACTGGACCCACAATGGAAGCGATTGGACACGCTGCAACACAAGATTTGACTTTGGAGTGGCCAAAAAATGCAGTTGGCCCCTGCATTGGTCCAACCATTGAACTCAATTCAAGATACATCGGTGGGGAAAGAATCAGGATCCAAATCGCTGAAAATGAATTCATTTGGATTGAGAAACGTACCCAACAAGGCTACGATCAATCGCTTCCAGGAGAGGGTGTTCTTGTCCTTCTCGAAGATAAATCAGCAGGAGATTCTTCCCACAATGCCTTGAATATCGATCAACGACGTCCCTATCTAAAGGCCATAGAAGCTGATGGAAATCAGGAGCAACTCAAGGGAATAAACGACGGAGTTGCCAGCGATTTGTTTCAACCTGGTGAACGATTTGGGCAACAAGGCATCCTCATAAGGGACCACGATGGAGTTCTTGTTCCATGGTATGCAATTGTTGTAAACAATGATGGCCAGTGGGTTCTTGAATTCCATTCCGAAGACTGTTCACCAACCATCGACATTAACCTCGATGATTTTGGTGCAACATTGTTGCAGGGGGAATCCTTGCTCCTTGAGGCTACGGGAGTCGACAATGGTATCCAATGTTGGGGAACACTATCAGGTACGGATGGTCGAACCATCGAATTCAACAACAATTCGGGAACAGGTACGATGCATGAAGGAATCTTTTCATCGCAAGGCACATTGGACTCAACAGCAACATTCTCTGGTATGATTCAATGCCAAGATGATGTTTTTGATGTCAAGACAACCGTTACCACACTCGGTTCGATTCCAATTTCTGAAGAGATGAATATTGTCGATACGATCAATGTACACGATTCGACGACCTTAACAATCCCCTATCAAGGTCAAGGAACTGGTTCTGGTGAATTCACTATTCACATCGATGGTCCACTATCTCGTGTTGCTGAAACTCCAACAACATTGGAAATCGATGAGGGTAATGGAAGCCTCATTCTTCAAATTGAACCTCAGGGATTGTTGCAAGAAAATATGTATGTGTTGGGCAAAATCCACTTGGAATCATTCAATGGTGAACATTGGGAAATAGATGTTGAACTTCAAGCAAAGAGTGACAATTCAAATCCAATCATTGGAAATCAAGCGCTGGTTTTGTCGATCTTCTTTGTTCTGTTTTCGGGCTGGTTTGCTACATCCATTGTGTCTCGAAAACCAGTGAAAACCACAGATGTCGAACTTTCCGTTCAATCGACGGATGAATTCTTACCTGGTGACCACCTTTGAATCCGCAAGTAATTCCATTCCTCTTTGTTGAGGATTGCACAGACCCATTGTTTGTGCACTCCTTCAGCAAGCCGTACACTCAAACAAACACCTTCCCACGTAGTAGCAGACTCATATCGTGGTTGTATCAACCAAGGAGCATGTGATTCGTTCAAATCACCATCGTAAACTCTCCATCGACAGCCATATTTGAATCCCGGTCTTAGTAACAATCCTCGTTTATACAAATCATGCATCAATTCCGAATTGGGTGTTGCATCTTGTTCTTTGGTAATCATCTGTTGAAGGTAATGTTCCTCTTCTTGTCGAAGGATTCGACCAGACATATGTTCAATTCCAATTTGTTCCCAAAGCCACGTATGTTCATGGCGAACATAACTCCCTGACTCCGTTGGCGTACGATTCTTCCAATCCTTCAGGAATTGTTCTTGTTGCGCATCTGCTAAATCATTCCATGAAAGCAAATCACCCTTTGGTTGAATCAAGTCCACTTTGTACATCGTAACATCGAGCTCATCATCGATGACAAACAATTCAGCATCAATGCAATTTAGGTTCGTTTTCTGACACCAATCAAGCAATTCATCCCAATCCAATTCATCGTGTGTAGTTGCAATTGCAACAGATGCTTGGTAGTTGTCTTTCAAATGATTGCGATCTCGATGCCAACGAACGCCCCATGCTAAGCGATCTTGTTCGCTACGATGCTCGGTTGGAACAATCATTTCACCACCATTTCGTCCAACATCCATGATGATGGCTTCGTAGATCAAACGAGGATTCTTTTCCAATTCATAGAGCAACCAATCTTCACTTGGGAGAGGTAGGTGACGGTGCCAATGACAAAACAAGACCTCGGATGCTGTCAATGAAATCGAACCATCCTCATGTCGTTGACCTAGTGCACTCTTTTCGTACAAACGGGTTGCAAGCGGTGGGACAATTTTCCAATAATCTCCATCCGGAAGAGGGGGCTGAATCCTTTGTTCTTCACTTGAACCAATGGAATCCATATTGAGTGAACGAGAAGTTCTTGCCCTCGGCTTGAACTTTCTCCTCTGTCGGACCATGCTTGTTGCTGTGATTCCCCCCATATTGTTGCGTCGATGACCGATTGTCCTAAGGACTACCACCCCGACATAACAAACGGGGAGCAGTATGGTTACGGGGTTCTTGGGAACACTCACCACTGAAGAGCGGACCCTACTTCATCTGCTCAACCATCACCTTCCAGAAAATAATTGGGAGGCTCCGATGGAATTGACCCAAGCAGGAATTTCAGCAGCCGTACATGTTCAGAGGAAACACGTTCCTCGAACATTGAAGCGACTTGAGGAACAGAACTGTCTCAATACAACAAGTCGACATGTCCCCGGTGCTCGACAACGAAGACGTGTCTATTCCCTCACAATGGAAGGAAGGGAGCGAGCGCAGTCCATTCTTCAACGGATCGAGTCAACACCTGTTCATCTTGATGGAAAAACCGTTCTTCTTGAAACGCTCATGAAAAGTTCTGAAAAGACACTCGAAACACTTGCATATGTCGATGAGCACTTTGTGGTGCACACAGATCCTGTGATGTCACCAGTTTCACACCCTGAAGGTTCAGCTTCCCTCGATGCACAAGCAGGTGAAGCACTCGTACGACGTATGTTTGCACGTGCATGGCAAGATGGTCGAATCACAAAGGATGAGCAACTTTTACTCAATGAAGTTGTTGATTTCCTTGGCATGCATCCTGAGCGCGTTCGTCGTCTTTCAAATGAAGCACGTAGAGAAATTAATGCACCTCCTCCAGAAGAAATTTACCTCGACATGTTACGACAAGCATTGGTCGATGGTGTCATCCACGAAGAGGAGGAAGCACTCTTGAAAACTGTACAAATCGCTTTCGATATCGATGAACAAGCACACCAAGAATTGCTCGGTAAAGCAATTGAAGATCCATTCAGAACACCAGAACATGAGGCGTATCGCTCTGTTTTGAGCACAGCTCTTATCGATGGAATTATCACAAGTGATGAGTCAGCAATGCTTGAAACATTACGCCAACAAACTGGAATTAGTGAACAAGAACATGCGATGATACTCGCAGAATTGCAAGATGCGAATGAGGGATAATTATGGGAATGAGCGATGATGATGTGAAGATTCACGATGCGTTGAAGAAACTGGAAAATGGTTTGAGAAACATTAAGCCATCAAAGGTACTTCTTGTAGGCGACATCATGATGGATTGTTATATTCATGGATTTGCGAATAACTTGAATTCCCGTGCCCCAGTCCCAGTTCTCAAAGAAACATCTCGTGATGTTGATGTTGGAGCTGCCGCACACGTAGCACGAGGGCTTGATTCTCTTGGACTGAAAAGCCACTTACATGGTATCGTAGGCGATGATGATTCAGGTTTAGCCATACTCGATATGCTTGAACAAGAAGGGGTTGAAACGTCGGGAATTGCAGTTCTCGAAGATCGGACGACAACGGTCAAAACTCGGCTCTTGGGCGCACGAGAAGGATTGATCAAAGGAGAACAACTCCTCTTGCGATGGGATATTGAAGACGATGAACCAATTTCGAGTACTGCTCTAGAAAACCTCATTGAACGAACGATTGAGAACATTCCGAATTCATCATGCCTCATTCTCTCCGATTATGGCCTAGGCGTGCTCAATGATCAAGGTGCTGAACGACTTATCGCCGTAGCGAAAGAACATAACGTTCCCATCATTGCGGATCCGAAATTAACAGGTTTACACCGAACACAAGGCGTTGATTGGGTCTTGTTCCAGTCAAAAGGATTGGAATTGATGCGAAGGCGACTTGGTGCTGCAACAGGAGCGGAAGCCGCCGCATCACTTTTGAAGAGTAATGATTGGAAACATCTGCTCATCTTGGAAGGACAAGATGGTGTTACGATTCATTCCAGAGATGCCGAAACAGTCCATGTCCAATGTATGCTTGAAGAAATTCGTCAAATGATTGGTCTCATCGATGCTGCTGCTGTAGCCGTTGCAACTGCAATCACACTCGATCTTTCTGTCGAAGAGACTGCGCAACTCGCCAACGCTGCAAGCGAATGTATTCTCGTTGCTGATCGAACCGATCGTTTCGTTCTTCGGCTTGATGATATGATCGATAGGATTGGAGAGATCGCATGGTCACTTCAAGTATCGAAGCGTTGAGGTGAGCAACGTGAGTTCGTGGCCAAGGCCTACAACTGCTGATGTAGGTCTGCGTTCATTTGCCATTTCCTTATCTCGACTGTTTGAAGAAACTGCACTTGGAATGCAAAATTATCTCTTAGCGAATAATATTCCAGACGATATTTTACATCATTCTGCCGTATGGACGTGTTCGATTCCAATTCATGATGATGCTCATGGTTTGCTCCTTGTGAAATGGCTTGAAGAAATTCTCTATATGGACGAAGTTGAAGAGAAATGGCTCGTTGATTGTTCAGTCAAATTAGAACAAGGAACAGATGGAATTCAATTGCAGTCACAAGTACGCTATATCAGTTCAAATGAAATTGAAAAAGAGGTTGAAATTAAAGCCGTAACTCGACAAGATCTCGTCGTCAAAGAAGTAGCAGCAGGAGAAACTATCTTGTCGCAATGGGAAGAAGTTCCATCCTTTGAAGGACCTGGCTGGTACGCTGATGTCGTGTTTGACATCTAGGTGGGAATCCTCGGGTGGACGCTCGTACCCACAGGCCGTATCCACACACTTCCTCCGTCCCGGATCCCCACAGCACCCATGGCCCCAGGTAGGGATGCTCCGTTCCCGGCCTGACCTGTTCCCCCGGTTATTTGGTTCCCGTTTCCCTCCGGAAACGGTTCGCAACACCCGGATCATGTGGGGGCGAGACATCAACGTCCGCATGCAGGAACCTATGAGCCGCTTTCGCCGCCCCAAGGCATTCAGCCCACCATAAAGACGATTTGTGGTACAGGGTACGCCTAGCTCCCCACCTATCCCATACCATCCTGCAACTGACTCTATTTCAACCAAACGATGGAGTTGTTCAAGCCTGTTCTTCGTATTTTGACGGGCATGATGTCTTGATTACATCGGCTTCAACAGTATACGTCCCATCTGACGAACGGAAAATACCCTCTGCATACACCGTTCGGTTATCTCCCAAACCATTCGAGATTGAACCTGCATTTGAATAATCGATGAGAAGATCGAAATCAGAACCTTCCAAGATAAATGTCATCGTTGATTCATTGATGCTTCCATCACGGATTTCTCCACGAACAGCGACTTCTTTGTCAAGATGTTTGGATTTATCATCCATCAACTCATCAACGGTAAGCGTTGGTTGTGGAGCCTGTAGGAAGATTGTCCCTAAGATTGCGAGTGTCACCACCCCACCAATAAGGAGGAGGCGGTTACGATAGGACAGCATACTATCAATCCCTCCAATCACCTTCTGTATTTCAACATCTGCACGTGGACATTATTTGTGCGAGGATCCTACAGCATCGGCGATTGAGGTATAACCAGAGTCTTTCAATCGCTTTCTCAAACCGTTGACAATCGTTTTTGTCAAACCAGGTCCCTCGAAAACAAAACCTGCATAGGCTTGCAAGAGTGTTGCTCCCGCAGTGATTTTTTCCCAAGCATCTTCAGCATTCATGATGCCACCAACACCAACGATTGGAAGTGTTCCGTTGGTGTATGCATAGATATGTTGAATCATCTCAGTGCTTTGTTGGCGAAGTGGTACGCCAGAACAACCTCCTTGTTCCTTGTAGACCTTGTGCGTAGTATTTGGGCGTTCCAATGTTGTATTCGTTGCAACGATACCATCAATGCCACAGGACATGGCCATATCGAGTATAGATTCGAGTTCTGTAGGACTCAGATCGGGTGCAACTTTGATGAGTAACGGTTTTTCTCGCACATCATGTCGTTGTGCACATGCACGGTTCGCTTTTTGACATGCATCCAAAATTCCCTTCAGATGTTCTCCATGTTGTAGTTCTCGAAGACCAGGTGTATTCGGAGATGAGACATTGATTACAAACAAATCGATGAAAGGCCAGAGACGTGTGAGTGATGTAGCATAATCGTCTTTTGCTTCATCAAGAGGCGTACGTTTGGATTTTCCAAGATTGGCCCAAACAGGAATTGTTTGTTTACCTGCGCGACGTAAACGTTCAACGATTTTCTCACTACCAGGATTATTGAATCCCATTCGGTTTACGAGCGCTCGATCTTGTCCATGACGAAACATACGAGGTTTGGGATTACCTGATTGTTCTAGCATTGTAACTCCTCCAATCTCTGAAAAGGCAAGACCGATTGATTCCCAACCACGTAGTGCTTCAGCACGCTTATCCATACCTGCAGCTAAACCAAATGGATGTGAAAAGTCAAGGCCAAAGCATGTTGTTTGTAGTGGCTTTCTTGGTTTGTAGAGTAAACGAAGTAAGGCACGGAAAATGGGATTAGAGGAAGCAAAGCGAAGCAAAAGCAACGAACGGGAATGGGCCTTTTCAGAGTCTTGAAGCGCTAAAAGCGGCCTCGAAAACCAGCGAAAGAGCCTGCCCATGTGTGTAATGGTTAAACCGATATCCTTCAATCCTTGCGCTTCATGGAGGCATCATGGAGGAGAATTCAGCCCATTGGCTAGCCATTCGCGAAGCGGCTCGACGTTTATTGGTTGAAACTGATTTGAACATCATTGTACCATCTTCATCCATCGATAAATGGCACAGACTCATCCTCAACATGGGTGATGCTATGCCTCAACGATTGACCTTTCCAGAGATCTTCGAGGGCCCATTTTCAGTCAGGAAGGAAGACGCTCTCCTTTTCGATTTTAACATCAAAGAACCACGTGAAAACACAACCCTATGGTTACCTTTTGATAGCGATGAGTTAATGCAAGATCTTCTCCAGATGTGTTCTGAATTACTCCTTGCTGGATACCCAGGTTGTAGCGGTTGTGGTTATCGTGATGAAGAACAAGAATGGGATGAAATTTCTCATCGGCGTAGGGTCTCAAATTTGGCCGAATAAATTCAGATAACATATGTTATCTGTTTAATTTCAAGTCTGGCGAGCCTTCAAGTATTGTCGACAAACGCATTGAAAATATGAGCATCGTTGTCCTCGCTGAGAAACCAAGTGTCGCCGAAGATATCGCAAAAATGCTCAACATCACAAAAAAAGAGACAACACATTGGAGCGGTGAAGACATTGTTGTAACATGGGCAGTTGGCCACATGCTTGAACTCAAGTACATCGATGATTACGATCCCACGTTCAAGAATTGGAGAAAAACTGCTGGTGATTTACCATTCATTCCAAAAGAGTTTGAATTCAAACCAAAAGGAGGCTCCACAAGAAAGCAGCTAACAGCCGTCAAGAAATTGATGTCGGACAAAGGAGTCACTGAAATTGTCAATGCTTGTGACGCTGCACGAGAAGGAGAACTGATTTTCCAAACCATCTATCATTATTCCAAATCGAAATCACCCGTTTCCCGAATGTGGTTGCAATCGATGACAAAGGAAGCGATTCAACGTGCATGGGATGAACGTAAATCCTCAGACGAATATCAAAACCTTGCAGATGCTGCATACAGTCGAAGCCATGCTGATTGGTTAATCGGAATGAATGGTTCACGAATAGCAGAAGTTTTTCTTCCAAAGAAAAGAACTGAACGTATTTCATTGGGCCGTGTACAAACCGCCACATTAGCGATTCTTGTCGATCACGAGATTGAAATTTTGAAGCATCAATCCACACCATTTTGGGTTCTCACCGCACAGTTTGAAGGAACTGATAGTTCATGGAACGGTCGATGGGAAGGTGGACCCGCTACTGAAGATACCAAACCTCACTGGATTCTAACATTGGAAGATAAGAATCGTATTCAAGCACTCCTGGATTCAAAAGAGAAGGCAGTTGTTACACAAAAGATTACGACGAGTAAAGAACGCCCACCATTAAATTTTGATTTAACAACGCTTCAACGGCAAGCGAATTCGATGTTTTCTTGGCCTGCCAGGAGAACACTGAATGTAGCTCAAGCATTGTATGAACGTCATAAATTAACCACCTATCCTCGTACTGATTCAAGATTCCTTCCAACCGACATGAAGGATACCATCAATGAAACATTATCCAATCTAGGTCAACTCGATGAAATGGGTGGATTTATTCAGAACCTAACGAACAACGGATTGCAAAATGTTTCACGTAATTTTAATGATGCAAAAGTAAGCGATCACTTTGCCATTATTCCGACGGGTAAATTGCCTACTCAAGGACTTTCAAAGGATGAGCAACGCTTGTACAACATGATCGTTCGGAATTTCATCGCCTCATGGTATGGAGAATCGGTCATTGAAAAGCAAAAGCGAACTGCTGATCTTGGAGGCGAGATTTTCAATAAAGAAGCGCAACAGTACACAACACTCGGTTGGAGGGAAGTCGTACCTAAGAATCTCAACCATCCTGATGGATGGGGAACTGTGTCTGCTGATGATCCGAATGCAAATGTTTCATCGCACGAATGGAGTGAAGAAAAATCCAAGCCACCTACAAGAATAAAGGAAGCGAGACTTCTTTCACTGATGGAGAAAGCAGGAAAGGACATCGAAGATGAGGAACTAGCAGAAGCAATGGCTGGAAAAGGCCTCGGCACACCAGCAACACGAGCAGATACAATTGAAAAGTTACTCGACAGGGGTTACATTTCCCGTCAGCAATCCGGCGCCCTCAATGCAACGCCTCATGGAATTCGAATCATCGAAATTTTGAGACGAATTCCTGTTGATTGGATTACTTCAGCTGAACTCACCGGTGAGATGGAAGCCGCACTAACATCCGTACAGAAGGGAGAAATAGAGGCTGAAGAATACATGAACTCGATTATTGAACAAACACGAGATTTGGTAACAAGAGTTCGAGACCATGACCGAAGTTTGTTATTCCAAAACGATGATTCGATTGGAACATGTCCGAAATGTCAATCCAAAATCACTGAGACTGCGCTTTCGTACAACTGTGAAAAGAACGAAGGAAAGGACAAGGGTTGTGCATTTGTATTCTGGAAGGATACGAGCGGCCGATGGTTTGATCGGTCGACTGCAACTCGATTGCTTCAAGAAAAGGAGCTTGTTGACCTTCATGGATTCTTTAACAGAAATGGAGAAACATACACCACTTCAGTTACGATTTCGGATGAAGGAAAGGTGAGTTCGACAAAATCCACAGGAAACCGTGCCAACACTTCGGATGAAGCGATTTGCCCCTGCCCGACATGCGATGGGACGATTCGTGAAACGGATACACACTATGCTTGTGATCGTGAAGAATGCAAATTTAGAGGTGTAGGCAAGGTCATCTGCAAGCGTGAAATCAATCGAGAAGAAGCAAAATCGATACTGTTGGAAGGAAAATCTCCACTCATTGAGGATTTCATTTCAAGGCGAGGGCGTCCATTCCCTGCTTATTTGGTCCTCGAAGGTAACAAAGTTGGATTTGAATTTCCGCCAAGAGAAGCTGCTGCTGATGCTCGACGTTTCGAGGTTCAGCCAGGCGTTGTAGCAATATGTCCAAAGTATGGCGCAGAAATCTATGAAACCGAGACACATTTCAGGCCGAGAAGCAGTGCAACAGGCTGTAAAATCGACATTCCTCGGGAAATCTCGAAGCGTGAAATTACTCGTGAAGAGGCCAAAGAATTGATCGAAAAAGGACAAATTGGACCTTTTGATGATCTCATCGCAAAGAAAACTGGAAATCCATACACTGCCATTCTTTATCTGAAAAAGAATCAACGGATTGGATATCGCTTTGCAAAGCGAGAATGAGAGAAGAAACTTCTTGAAGTTCAGTCTATGGTACGGAAACATGGACTTCGACTATGATGTGGTCATCATTGGAGCCGGTCCAGTTGGAGGCTATACTGCACGACTTCTCAGTGAGCGTGGTCTTTCCGTAGTGATGATTGAAGAACATAACGAAGTTGGAAGACCATTCCAATGTGCAGGTCTTGTAACACCAAGCGCAATGGATGCGGTTGAAGCATACGATACAGTCGTTGCTGATGTTGACGGTGCCCTCATTCATGGACCGTCAGGAACGCTTGTTCCAGTTGGCCGACAAGGGGAATTACGAACCTATGTTGTCTGTCGAAAAAGATTTGATCAAACAGTTGTTCAACAAGGCTTGGAAGCGGGATCAGATCTTATTCTTGAATCTCAACCAATCTCGGTTGAAGTCAAACCTGGCGGTGTAGAAATTGAAATCAAAAATCAACGAACAAAGGAAACAAAAACTCTTCGGAGCAAATTACTCATTGGTTGCGATGGTGCACATTCATGGGTTCGTCGTCGGTTCAAAATGGGACATCCAAAGGAGATGATGGTTGGATTCCAGACCGAGGTCGTTGGATATCAAGGAAAAGAGAGGTGGCTTGAAATGTACAGTGGTTCAGAAATAGCACCTGGATTCTTTGCTTGGGTTATTCCATCAGGAAACGGCACCCATCGAATTGGACTATGGTCGAAGGCAGATTTGCTCGATGGACGAACTGTTCTCGATTGTTACAATGACTTACTTGAACATCCACTTTGGAAAGATCGATTTGAGAACGTCATCGAAACTGCAAGATATTGTGGACCAGTTCCATCCGGTATGATTCGTAGACCCTTCAAGGAACGGGTGATGGTCATTGGCGATGCTGCAGGAATGGCTAAACCGACCACGGGTGGAGGTCTTGGCCCTGGATTCAAACAAATCTCCTCGATTGCTGACAAACTCGTACAACAAATTGTGAAAGATCAACTCTCTGAAAAAGATCTCAAGGCAGTTACGAAATCGTCTTGGCCAAAAATGAAGAAAGAACAAGATCGGGCACGAGCATTGCGTGATTTACTTGTTTCAACAAGAACCGATGAGGAATTGGATGAACATTTTGCAAATTTTGCCAAACCCGAGGTCATCTCGTTGATCAACGAAATTGGTGATATCGAGAAGCCGGTGCCACTTGGTTTGGCGTTGTTAAAGAAAGTACCAGCATTCCGTAAACTCGCATTACAAGCAGGTGTTAAACTCCTATTTACCTGAGGTTAGGCAATGTCAAAATGGTCGATTATTCATCTTGTGAGGTACCCTCCATTTGATGACAAACGCCTCCATGCTGAGGCTGTACCTGTTTCTGAAAAAATCATTGACACAAACGTGAGTGATAAAGAACTGCAACTCCACTTACCACCGTATAAAATTGAGAGTGAAGAAGGTTGGTTGATCGAGCGTAGAATCGTCGATGATGATGGCAACCATTACAGTGAAAGTACTGGTTGTCGCAAAGATGAGCGAGCGTTTGTACAACTTATTGAAAAGCAGCGAAAAGGTTGGTATATTCTTCCAAATCGATTGCATGGATATGCACGTCAAATGATTAACATCGCCGTTATTTTACTCCTTAGCACGCTTGTTTATCTGTTTCTTGAACCTCTATTGAGTGCTATAGGCATTCCAAGTTTTGGGACGAAGAGCATGCAAATTGGGTTGTTGGATTATCCTATTTTGAGCATCATTGTTGTTCCAATATTGATGCTGCCCATCATTTTGCGATTGATTGCTAATTTCATTGATCTAAAGCGCCAACAAGATTTCTTCCGCTCACCAATTTCTCAGCCTAGCGTCAGTTTCGATCCAGAGATTGTAAGCGGCAAGGCACTCTCTGGTTCGATTGAGATTCCAGAGAGGATGGATGACTGGAAATCAATGACCGTCCATTGGCATGTTGGGACGTTGCCTCCTGCTCGGGAAGCTCTGATTGAGATTTCTGAAACTTCAGAGGGAGCACAACCTCCTGTTGGACTATCAACAGCCTTACCTCATCACTGGGAAGCAGGGCTCGATGATGGGACTGCAGGCGGAGAAGATTCACCTATTGAGCGTAAAGACATTCAAGGTGGCGTTTTTTTACGACCGATGAGATTTTCAGAGGAAGGCGGTCAATCGAACATCGAAGATGACGGGACATTCACCATTGAGCCTCCGAAGATGTTGTGGCCTGGAACGGTGAATTCACCGCTCCACCGAGTACATTGGGAATTTATTCTCAAAATTAAGCGACACAAGAAGATGCCTCTCCTATGGGTTTGTCCAGTCTTTGTTGAATTTTCAGATGAGATATCTGAACTAAAGGACCTTGTCATCAATGATCCCAGAACTGAACAATTCTACATCGGTCGACGTTAGGTTCATGGTCTAAACATCAATGTAGGGTCATGTCGAAGCGTTCGCTTTCCGCAGTCTTCCTCTCCCTTTTGATGCTGTCGGGTTGTTTCGCCGGTAGTGATTCCAGTACAGCAACAGATGAAGAGACACCTGTTGTCATTCCCTATACAGTCAATGCTTCTTGGGCAACTGAATCGTCGTCGGTTGGAATTGGAGAGATTTTTGAAACGACAATCTTGCTTGAAACAACTGGCGAAGGGACCTTCACAACCGATTCGAGCATAACCCACAATGGAGAATCTATGCCAACAGAATATTGGAGCATAACTGAAAAAACCAAGTACATTTCAATTGTTCTTTTACCAAATCTACCTGGCGAATACTTGATTGAAATTTCCATCATTCCATCCGAAGGTGAATCTCTTTCGCTCCAACAGAGCATAGATGTCCCCGTTCCAGATGAGGGGACGACTTCACTTGTTGCACCACAGTACATCGTAGCAGAATCTTCGATGATTTTGTTGCAAGGACAAGTATTGCATGAATCCATTGACTCGTGTATTGCACAGATCACCATTCCAGATGAGAACTCTATTTTGGATTCCAATCAACTTTCAATACAACAGGATGGAACCTTTACCTATATGTTAACAGAATTAGATACCAGAACAGAATCGTTTGTCGTTTCCACGATGGCTCAATGTGGAGTGTATACGTTGACGGATGATTATCGAAATACAACCATCATCATTGAAGCAAACGATGATCAAGATGGAGATGGGATTCTTGATGAATTGGATTTGTGTCCAGACGGAATTGGAGAGTCCGATGGCTGGGCATCAAATACTCAAAGCGATGTTGATCAAGATGGTTGTAGAGATTTTGATGAAGATCTCGACGATGATAATGATGGAGTTCTGGATTCAAGCGATGGTTGTGTATCGCCTATTGGATGGATAAGTACGATAGAAAATGACAGAGATCGTGATGGTTGCAATGACGATACAAATGATGATGATGATGATGGCGATGGGATTCTCGATGTTGATGATGCTTGTTTGGATGGTGAAGTGAATTGGCCTGCTAACTTGTACAATGACTGGGACCAAGACGGTTGCAATGATCTTCTCGAGGATATTGACGATGACAATGATGGTGAAAATGATACCACCGATTTGTGTCCAAAGGGTCGTTCGAATTGGATGCTTGAACGAAGTGTACTAACTGATTTTGATATGGACGGTTGTTATGATTCAACCGAAGATTTGGACGATGATAATGACAGTGTTAACGATGTAAATGCAACTGGAGCAACCTTGGACCTCTGTCCAACCACTCCTCTTGGTGCACTTGATGTCGATGAATTTGGTTGTGCAGCAATCGAACGAGATTCAGATGGAGATTCGATCAATGACCTCATCGATGAATGTGAAGGAACACCCAGTGGCTTACAAGTAAATGCTGTTGGATGTGCTGATCTCGATAATGATGGTGTGTTTGCGAATGTAGATATTTGTGCGAATAGTCCTCAACGTTGGACCATCGATGAGGATGGATGCGCAATCAACCAGAAACCAGTGCAATGGACATCAGGTACAAGCGTTTCCGGACCGATGGACATTGTTCCCACATTCACTGTCCCTACACTCGATGGAACGTTCACATTCCAGAACAAGTGGACTGGAAACGATGTATATCTCTTCATGTTCAAGTATACCGATGGAGGTGGAAATTCGAATTCAGGGACATGGTCAACCAATCCAGGCACCTTCATTCGTAATCTTCCAGATAATACACATTTGTTCTATGGTTCTTTCGATTCAACATATCATAACGATGTTCTCTCACGAAAGAGTGATGTTGAAGCTCGTTTGAATCCAAGCGAAGAAGAACAATGGGATGGTCGAATACACTACATCGACATGGATGCAAGTAACATTCAAGGTGGATTGGGCCAGATGATATCGAATTTCAACAGCCCCTTCTTCATGGGTATTGATCGATTCCAGCGAGCAAGAGATACGGGTTCTATTTACGCATGGGTTTCTCAGACAAACGACCCGTTCCACTATACCTACGAACCTCATCAGTGGAATGCCGAGTTTGAACCTGAAATTCGTATGCAAGACGATGGAATCGATGTTGTAACCTTGTATGATTTCGAACGCCACGCTGGCGGCTGGGGTGCAAACCACAACTCGTACAGAAATGTATCATTTACAATGCCCAACAATATGAGTTCATACGATACCTTGGAAGTCTTCCACGAGCATGCATGTGATGAACGCAGCAATCGATATCAGAAGAGTGATGGATCGTATGGAGGATGCCACGAATGGGATTATCTCGCCCATCTCTACATTTGTGATGCAGACAATTCATCGGTTTGTGGTACTGAATTTATGCGATGGATTACAACATATGGGCGAGAAGGTCGTTGGTTGACCGACATTAGCCCTTACCTGTTCATGTTAGAGGATGATCAAGAACGAAGATTCCGATACAAAGGCGCCAATAAAGGAGACATGACGATTAAATTCCTCTTCTCGAATTGGGGCAGTGGTGAGCGGGCTTTTGATGCTGAATTTGGGTTTACTGGAGGACAATTCGATGGCACATACAACAACGAAAGTCGTTACGTGAGAAGCCTCAATTTCACTGTTCCAGACAATACAACTCGCGTGGAAATTGTCGCCACAATCACTGGACATGGTTTCCAAAAGGATGATGCAAATTGTGCTGAATTTTGCGATCATCAACACCATTACTACATGGGATCCAATCATGTGTATGAATGGCACCCAATCGTGTATTCAAGTACGGGTTGTGAAAATGAAGTGAGTAACGGTGTCGTGGCAAACCAGTATGGTTCATGGCCATATGGACGTGCAGGATGGTGTGCTGGACAAGATGTTAAACAATGGAATCATGATATTACCTCCTGGGTTGACATGAATGGGCAGGTCAATGAATTGACCTACCGAGGATTATTCAATGGCCAAGAGTACAATCCTACTGGTGAATCCAGTAAGGGTGGAAGAAACATCGTTGCAGAGATATGGGTTGTGTTCTATACCAATTCAACAATCTGAGAGGGCGGTTGACAAGTTACAGAGGGTGCATTCTCTAACGCATTCGGAGTATCCAATCGATCGTAGTCACTGTTTCGACGAACAGGCGTGAAACCTGCTCGAGTAATCGACAATTGAAGTTCATACTCAGTTGCACTTAATTTGGTTGTACCAGATGCGGATACAACATTTTCTTCCATCATTGTAGAACCTGCATCATCTGCTCCAGCGAGAAGTGCCATCTGTGCAACGCCCATTCCCATGGTTGGCCATGAGGCTTGTATGTGTCCGACATTGTCCAAAAACAAGCGTGAAATTGCAACATGACGAAGATATTCTGTTGAACCAGCACCTCTCTCAAAACGATTCTGGCCTCGATTGCGTTTTCCAAATGTATTGGTTTCAAGTTGGACAGGCCAAGCAATGAAGGAAGTGAATCCTGAAAACCCTTCTTGATGGACTTCGTCTTGTTGTTGACGTATTCTGTTTAGATGTTGAACTCGGTCGTGATTGGTTTCCCCAAAGCCAATGACATTTGTTGCACTCGTTGTCAAACCAAGCAATTGAGCTTCTTTCATAACCCTTAACCAATTATCGGGATGTCCTTTCTTTGGAGATACGTCACTACGGACTGTTTCCACAAGCATTTCAGCCCCACCTCCAGGAAGACCGTGCATACCTGCAGATTTGAGTTGTGAAAGAACTTCATTCGTTGAAAAATTCGTCACTTCAGCAATTCCTTCGATTTCAATAGGGGAAAAACAGTCGAGATCAATCGTTGGGTGTTGCTCGCGAAGTTCTTGAATCAGATTGATGTACCATGCAAAATCAAGTGAAGGATTAACACCACCTTGCATGAGTATACGTGAACCTCCTATCGCTTCCAATTCATGAATACGTTGATGAATTTCTTCATACGATTGCGTATAGGTTTCATCATGACCCGGTGGGCGATAAAACGAGCAAAATTGACAGTTGATTGTACAGACGTTCGTGTAATTGATGTTTCGATCAACAAGATAGGTTACTTCATTCGAAGGGTTGTGAAGAAGTCGACGATGGTGAGCTGCTGCCATCAGTTGATGCAATGGTGCATTATTGTACAATTCAACACATTCATCAACAGTCAATCGAAAAATCTCATCGGTTGAACGAATGCGATGCAAAATCGCTTCCCACGTCATGGAGTCACCTCAAAGGCTGCCTACAATTCGTTCAATATCAGCAATTGTTTTTGGACAGGAGGCTGTAAGAACATCAGGATCGCCTTCTGTAACAAGTACATCATCTTCAATCCGAATGCCAATGTTCGCATATCGTTCAGGACAATCAACATCAGGTCGCCATGCACCAAAATACAATCCAGGCTCAACGGTCAATACCATGCCAGCCTCAAGAAGGCGTGGCGTTCCATCGGGCTTGTACGTTCCAACATCATGAACATCAAGTCCAAGCCAATGACCGGTATTGTGCATATACCATTTACGTAAATCACCCGTTTCTAAATCGAGGGCTTCATCAAGGGATTGTGTAATGATTCCAAGACGAATAAGTCCTTCCGCAAGTGTACGACAGGCTACTTCATGAGGCATATTGTATGGATTACCGACACGGCAAGCATCAATCGCTTTTTCCTGAGCCTCGAGAACAATCTCATAGATTTCACGCTGAGCCTCTGAAAAGGTTCCACCAATTGGCCATGAACGCGTGATATCAGCAGCATATCCCTCGTACTCAGCACCCGCATCAATGAGGATGATCTCATCAGACTGACACGGAGCGTTGTTCACAGTATAATGTAGAATGGTTGCATTTTCGCCACAACCAACGATTGAGGGGTAGGCCCAACCACTTGTCCCACCATAAACAAAAAATCCTTCAATAATCGATTGGATTTGAAATTCATGAATTCCATCCTTACTTGCCGCCATTGCTAATTCATGTGCTTTCGAAGATACTTCGGCTGCATAACGCATTTGTTGAATTTCTTCTTCAGACTTACGTAGCCTCATTTCAGCAATACGGCGACTCGGATCTTCAATACTAATTGGACCAGAACCAAAGTGCTGGCGTTTACGATCTCGCTTTTCGACAGCTTGCATCACAATCGAGTCAATCATCGTGTCAATACCAGTCCGTACATGAACACGAACTGTATTCTCAAGGAGTTGCTCAAGATAATCGACAAGTTCATCTGATGCATTTGCTCGATCAACTGGCCAATCCTTTAGCGCACCTTCAACACCAGGACGACGCCCTTCCCAGATTTCCATGAGTGTATCTTTGGGCTGTACAAACAGATGCGTAATCCATTTGTTCTCATCATGATAAAACAACAAAGTAGCCTCAGGATCTGACCAACCACACATGTATAGCATGTCGCTGGATGAACGATAGGGGTAGTGAACATCATTGCTTCGCGTGGCTTCTGGCAGGGAGGATACAATAATCAAATCTCCAACATCATATTGAGAGAGAAATCGCTGTTGACGAGTCCTGTAGGAGTTCTTCGAGATCGCCTTTGGTTTGGTTGGCAATGATTTGAATGCTACATCGAACATATTCTCACCGATTCTATCCAAACGCCACAGTTCTTTAATCAATTCTTTGGCTTCTTACCGCGTTCAGTCCATTTGACAAATCCAGAATTCACATCCGATTGAGTTCGCTTACGTAGGACATAGAGAAGACTCAGGAACAACACAAGAAAGAGCGTGAGCATGGAATATAATGGAACATCAGCAACAGATTCTTTGGATTCAATTTCTTGTTGAATCACTTGAAAACTTAGTTCACTCGATGCACCATCATCATCAACAACTTCGAGATGGATGGTTGTGTAGGAAGATGCTTGAATGTCGGATGATTCAAGATAGGATTTACCACTCAACAACGATTTTCCATCAACAGACCAGTAGTATTCAAGAGATTGCTGATCATTTCCGCTATCCGTCGAAGCGTTTGCACTGAATACCCAACTTCCATCAGAAGGAATAGTTACGACTGATCCATCGAGTATTTGGAACCCATCAAATCGAACCACTGCTGTTGGCTGTTGATTCATAACGGAAACATTGTGTTCGACAACAACAAGATGTCCACCTAAATCACGCACAAGAGCAGTCACAGTATACATGCCAGATTTTTTTGCCTCAAATTCAAGCCGATTATCTTCTAAAAGTTCACCTTCAGTTACCGAGCGAGGAGAGTCTCCAGGTTCAGTAATCGTCCATGTAATGACGAACCTCGAGCCAGTATATCCATCATATGCTTCAACATCAACAACAACCATTTCCGATTCGTTAACTTGCTCAATGGCGCTTAATTCGACCGATGGTTGGGTTTGATCGAGAACAATATATTGCGTTAGGTTATTTGAGAGCGATAGAAAAGAGTCTTGAATTTGAATTTGGAACAGATAGAACCCATCAGCAAGCTGGTTTCCATCCGCATCAATCGATAGATGCAATCCATCTTCAACAGTGTAGGTTGTTGTTAATGCAGAATAGTTCTCCACACAGATGCCGAGAGGAGCTGGGCAGTATCTCGCCACAGGAATCACATCAAGACCAGTAACTCCGAAATTCTCTGGACTTGGAGGGAGGATATAATCAAAGGATACATCGATCATGTCCTCGCTGAATATCTGCGCTGAAGACAATGCATGAGATTCTGCTGATACGGAAGGCCGTAAAATTGGACGATGATTACCATCACCTGCATAGATAAGCAAACCAAACGAGGTCAAATCTGTTTGTTGCAATAAAGAAATTTCAACATAACAAGTACAATCGACAGAGGTCAGGTTGAACATGTGTGTCCACGACCACATTGTCGAATCGCTTTCCACATCAGTATATGGAACGACATTATCGAGAAATGGACTTGAAGATAACAGTGTCCATTGATCAGGGGTTGAAATATTCCACAATTCGATCTCAACAGATGCAAGAGGAACCGTAGAATTTCCGGAGAGATTCAAAATAGAGTGTACATGAAGACCATCTTCCTGATCGAATGTCACAATGTGACTCGTTTCATTCGCATCACTCGCAGCAGAGTGAGGCAAAGCCAGGGTCAGCAGCAAGCACAAAACGAGCAATAAGCAGGTTTTGGCATTCTTTGGCATCGTCATTGACCCTCAAATGGATCGCATAATTCCCCTTGACCGGGGAAACTAATTGGATTTCGTGGATTTGTATCCCACTTGAACTCACAATAATTCGTATGCCCATCACCATCGCTATCTACCAACCGATCTGCGCCATCGAATGGGTCAAACTCAAAGTGATATTCCCAACCAGTGGCCATACCATCATCGTCATGATCCATGTAGTATACTTCTGGACCGTCTTCCCAAGCGTCCCCGTCTGTATCATTACTGACAGGATTGGTTCCATTCTGCAACTCCTCAAAGTTGGTGTAATTTTCGAGGTTGTTGTAGAACTTCATTCCATCTGGGGTATCTGGGTCAATGTTGCACTCAGCATTTGTTGAATCGTTGTAACCTGGACAATACTTCTTGATTAAGCCCGTTCGATTGAGACCGTCTGCATCAGGATCTTCTTCTCCATCATTGATGCCATCGAGGTCACTATCAGCCATCGATGGATCCATCACACCACGTGCACCATATGCGTTAATCGTTGAATTAGAGACGAGATTGTTGTTAATCGCTTCATAGGAATACTTCACTTCCCAACCATCTGGCAACATATCGCCATCGGTATCGTCATCCACAGGATTCGTGTTCCAATTCGAAGGCGATTCTGCTCCATTAGGCAACGTATCGTTGTCGATATCGTACGTATCGTCTTTGAGTGAGTTGAGTGAAGGATCGAGAGCCCAACGTCCCTTGCAACCATCACAAAGCAGGTTACCCGGCATATCGAATCCAGATAGATTCATTTCAGAAACCTCGTACTTCTTTTGCAATTCAAAACCACCAAGCCAATTGATCCAGACATAGCCTCCTGGTTCCATCAGACAACTGTTCGACTGCGTTTCAGTGCATCCTGGGCGATCCCAATTCGAAATCGCAACCCAAAGTGAATGGGAATTGGTGTTATCTTCTGTTGATTTAACTTGCATCTCCCATCCATCGAGCATACCATCAGCGTCTGTGTCATTAATCAGCGGATTGGTTTCATGCTGGAACGGCCGGGGTATGAAGAGAATTTCATGGCCATCGATAAGACCATCATTGTCTGTATCAGAGTTGTTTGCGTGTGTGACGAAATTATCGGCACCTGCAATCACTTCCTCACCATCTTCCAATCCATCATTGTCAGTATCGAACATACAGGCTGATGTGAAGTATTGTTCCCCATCGAACATATAACCGAGCATAACTTCTTGTTGATCGCTTTCACCGTCACCATCCGTGTCAAAATTCGACGCATTGGAACCTTGACCATCGCATGTAGAAGAGAATTCCATGAAATCGGACAATCCATCAGAATCGGTATCAGGCAGGCCAGGATCCGATACAACCCATGTCAATTGAACACCTCGATTGACGACGAGAATTTGCCAACCACCGACTTCAATACCATCCAACAAGCCATCAAGATCTGTATCTCCATGCGTTGGATCAGTTGAACGACCAACAGGTTCGCCTTCGTCATTGAGACCAGCCTGATATTCCATGAGGTTGGTGAATCGTTCGGTTACTTCGACAATGTTCATCCACACAAAGAGACGAGATTCAACCTGATCACCTGGAGCAACGTGTATATGGTACACAAATCCATCGACTGGAGCTACCAGATATACGGTCTCCTTAGCACCGCCACCGACGGTATATTGGCCACGAGCGACCGTTGTGTTCGCAGTCACATAATCGCCTTTCTCGACATAGACATCGACGACGGTTGTCGTCAATTCAAGGGCATCGAAGACAACATCACCGTCTCCATCGGAATCCCAACCATCAAAATCAATGTCTTCATCACCATTGGAACCGTTGCGTGGATTGAGAGGATACTCAAGCGTTGTTCGGTTGTATTGTGATGCCTCCCAACCATCAGGCATTTTATCGCCATCAGTATCTTCCAACCATGGAGATGTAAAGGATGGCAATCCGTTGTAAAGTCCAAACTTTTGCGAAACTTGGTATTCCTCGAGATTGTTCAAACCGTCCTCATCCCAATCGCTGTAACCATCGGAAGCATTGGAAGGATTCAATCGCTCGGCATTTGCCTTTTGAGGATTGGGATTTTGTGGCTCGTTGTCTGGAGTTAGTAGCTGGTTCGCTGGATGCACTTCCGCGAATGAAAAACAATACTCAAAACCATCAGGCATACCATCGCCATCTGTATCCCAATCACTTGGTCCATTGAGGAGACCATCGCCATCCATATCGGACAAGAACCACGATGCACTTACTTCCTCAGCAAATGGCGCTGCAGAGGGAACTCGATCTTTGACCGGCTTGTTCTCAGGCTCACCACACGTCGATCCAACTTGGAAATCGAGTTTCATGGCTGTACTACTTACTTCAAGAATATCAGGAAGCATGTCGTCATCAGAATCTTTCGCTGTAGGATTTGTTCCATAGGCTTCTTCTTGGAAATTGAGCAATCCATCGTCATCGAAATCGAGAACTTGATCACACGAATGCTTGCCCAATGGGTTCTCAAGCTCTTCCCAACTTGGAGCACCTTCAAATTCTTCAAGCAAATCTGAAAGCGTTTGTTCAAGAGGTCCATTCAAGAGCGTACAATCCCAATTACCCGAGAGTGGGTTAAAGAGCATGACTGTACCATCAGGCGATGAGACATTCATCGTGTAAAGCGATTCCCAACGATCGTTCAATCCATCATTGTCTGTATCAGCTCGTTGTGGATCGGTTCCAAGTTCTGCCTCTTGTTCGTTTGTGAGGCCGTCATTATCTGGGTCTCCATATTTCCCCTGTGTAGGATCAGGCCATGAATCACTCTCGTTGGTGACATCCGCATCTTCTGCTTGTTGGGTCGAACCTGATTCTTCTCCAGCCTCTTCAGTTTCACCGCTATCAAGTGGATTCAAACCATGATCGACTTCCCAACCATCACTCATCCCATCATTGTCCGTGTCGGGATCATCGGGATCCGTACCATATTGGGATTCTTCAAGAACATCTGGAAGTCCATCCCCATCCCTATCGGTCGGGTTTCCAGAACTGATCTCCGTATCGGTGTTGATGTTTTCTTCAGCAGCACTATCGAAATCACCAACTCCGGATGATGTTTGATAGAAGCCACTTATTCCCACGAATAGAGATCCAAAAATAAGTGTCGAAATTATTGCTGCATAAGCCATTTGGTTGTGATTAAGTGACATAGGATGTAGCCTCCGCGTCTTGACTATCTGTGGCACGACATGGTTCGGTTATGAACCTTGACCTTATCTGCTCAACATGAAAGAGTGGATGAATCGATGTTTTACGTAGTTTGATATTCCAAAAACGATTGTATTTTGACAAGAAAAATATCACTTTTTTCATTGAGAGATATTCGGTATGACCGACCATGTGCCCTCTCCCACATTCCGCAAAGAATTCCAAGTGTAAACGGCAAATGAGACCCTTTTTTCAACGAAGCATTAAGCTCAAAGGTTGAACCATCGTAATCGGTAAGATCGATTGAACCCCAGCCCCGTTCATGAAGATAATGAACAATGTACGATTGCCAGCTTGATTCATCGATGATGTAAACCGGCTTATCGCTCTGAAGAAACATCGATGCAACCGATTGGATGATTGTCTCAAGAAGGTGCTGTTCCGAATCCACCATCTCAACGTTTGACTCGAACCAGTTCAGGCTTGATGGTGAAGCATACGGCTTACATGACACAAGAAATCGTTCGATCGCTTGTATCGGAATGAGAACAACACGCTCACCATCCATTCTCAATTCATAGTCGTTAACAATGTCCAGTGCAGGACTTGACTCAAGTCTCTGAAGATCTTGATCAATACTGCACCATGGAGGTGAATCGTGAGGGTTTGGCGAAGGCAAGTTACTCGAAATTTCCAAATCCAGTTCGACCGTTTGTGGCCGAGGCTCTACCCACCGAACTTTGTAACGACATTGGCCAAGTGTTTCCAAAGCGTATTGAGCGAGAGCAACCGAAAGGAGTGAATGAGCGCTTTGCGTCACAGAACTCTGTCCAAGATTGACATAGCCCCATCCAAGTTTGAGGCTTAGGAATCGCAACTCCTTGTCAAATTTTTTTTGTCCAAACAAACCACGTTTTGTGTTCAGCAGGCCGTTTAATTCCAGTGTATCAACAAAAGCATTCACAAATGTGCGACTAAGCGGATGATTGATTTGACTTTCAAATAGATTCCACCAAGCATGAAATTCATGTTGTTTCCAAATGATGACATCGCCGATTCGTGTATCGTATATTCGGCCGTTGGACGAACCCTCGCCGTGGGCATTCTTTGAATCGATGGAACTCACATCCCTTCATAGGCAGGGATCGTTTCAGAATCGAAGCAATAGTGCACATGTTGGAAATCTGATTTCAAATGATGGACATCTTGTCGAACGGTTTTTGGATCCTCATCCTGAAGCAAAACTCTCGCGTACAAGGAAGCCACTTCGTTCATTTCACGAACACCCATGCCAACACGGGTGAGTTCTTGAACACCTAACCGCAGCCCAGAAGGACTCATTGCTTTCGTATCACCAGGTAACATGTTCATGTTGGTGATGATTCCTGCATCTTCAAGTTTCTTTGCTGCAGTCGCACCCGCACCAGAATCGATATCTCCATGGCGAGTCAAAACTTGATGTGATGCTGTATAACCTCGTGATTCTGCGAGTACATCAAAACCTTCAGCAGCGAGTGATTCTGCAAATACCTTTGCGTTTCGAACAATATCGTTTGCATAGGCATGTCCAAATGCTTCAAATTCTGCAAGAGCAACAACTTTTCCAGCAACATGATGAAGATGATAGGAAGAACAAACACCAGGAAACATGGCATTGTTCAATCGACGATGAAATGTCTCATCTTCACTGGATGACAACAAAAATCCGCCTTGAGGACCAGGGAACGTTTTGTGCGAGGAACCTGTCATAACATCAGCACCTTCCCGTAGCGGATCTTGGAAGACTCCACCTGCAATCAAACCGAGCACATGTGCTCCATCGTACATGACTGTCGAGCCAACCTCATGTGCAGCATCAGCCAATTCTCGAAGTGGTGTTGGAAACAAGAAGACGGATTGTCCTACGAGGGTGATTTTTGGTTGGACCTCTCGAATGAGGCTGCATGATGCATCGATGTCTGGCTCCATTCGCTCTTCATTCCATGGGTATGTGGAGACGTTGAGATCTCGCAAACCAACCGCTCCCATTCGAGCATGGGAAATGTGACCGCCATCAGCTGTTGAAACAGCAGTGATCGAATCACCAGGCTTTGCCAATGCTTTCAAAGCCCCAATGTTCGAAACCGTTCCTGAAGTCGATTGGATGTTTGCAAAGTTTGCTTGAAATACTTTCTTTGCCAGATCGATTCCAATGCTTTCAATGGTATCAAAATCATCGCATCCTTGGTAATACCTCTTTCCAGGCAGGCCCTCAGCATAACGTCCATGAAGATCCGAATTAATCGCACGCTTGACATTTGGTGAAATGATATTTTCAGAAGCGATCATACCGAGACCTTGCCCATATAATCGGGAGCTTTGCCTTGAAGCGGCAAGTACTGCATCAACGGATTCCCTTGGCGAACGATTGCTCATGAACAAACCAAGCAAAAGAGGTTCATGAATTCTATGAACAATCTTGTTCAGTTACGCCTCTGCCCAGGTCGACGAGGCCCAGAGTAAGTTGAGCGTTCACTCGCAATTGTATGCGTTGGAACATTCCTCTTTGAGAGGTTCAAATCTGACACAGGTGTTCGATTCGACTTTGACGTAGTTCGCTTGTTGAGGCTCGTTGTCTTCTTCTGTACCATCGTTTGCCGTCCTCTGTAAGCAACAGGCCCAACGAGGCGTTCCAAAGCAGGCATATCTGCATCTTCTTCTTTCGGCCGCTTCAACCACCAACCGGATGAAAGTATGGACAGTTTTCCGGGACGGTTCTTCGAAATTGAAAGTGCATTCCGCTTCAATCGTGAACGTATGGTCTTATCCGAATCCTTTGGCAATCGTTCCGTTAACCAGCCAGGTAGGCCGATATCCAGAACAACACCGTTGACAGTAACGAGAATCCCTGACAACAAGAGATGTGTTCCAACTGGAATATTTTCACGACTTGGTTTAACCTTTGAACGCTTCATCATCTTTGCATAATCAACCAATGAACGTTGATCACGGTGTTTGATCTGCTTGCTTTGTTGACGATTGAAACGATGCATACCAAATTGGAGAATGAACAACGTTCCCGCTGCGACCGCCCCCTCTGCAGGACCATATAATGAATCAAGGCCGATGCCAATTACAATGAAAATCATTGGCAAAAGCATGAACTGGACAACCCGATGCATGAAGGAAGTCGAATAACGAGGCGTCATTCCTCTACGAACTGCTTCATGGCTGACGATCATTACATTGGCATTGATCGCTTCATCAACACCACCCTTCGTAGCCAAACCAGCAACGGGATTGACTGGAGCGTCGTCCAACCACCTGCGTAATGATTTGCTCTTTTCAAGAACCAGTGAAACTTCTATGTCCTGTGCATCCGCTTCATGACCAAGAATAACTGAAAGCGCTTTGACACGAGGATCATTCACATCGCTTTCTCGTAACTCCTTGTAAATCGAATGTGCTTGGTGCCAATCCCCACGATCGAGTAGGCACAACGATGCTGCAATTCTGGGACGAACCCCTAGCGGATCTTGCTTCACAGCATCAAGCGCTAATTCCAACGCTTCGTCATGCTTTCGTTGCATCCTCAAGGTTGCAACATTTGACAGTGCGGAAATGAGGGAAATTCGGTCCTTGTGCTGAGGCGCTTCTTTTGAATAGGAAGGTGACCAATATCGAAGCATCCTCATCTTTTCATTGAGATGATCGATGGTAGAATTGTTTTCCCAATCCCACAAATCATCTTCGTCAACACTACCATGCCATGGATCAATCCATTCACAAATGAATGCCAATAGTTCTGGCTCATCATACCCTTCTGGTTGTTGCAATCCACGCAATGCGCCACGTGCAGCATCAAGACGGCGAGTTGCAATGTACCCAGTAGCAATGAGCATCCTTGCCTCATCATCATCGCCACCGGATTGTGCTAGAACCTTCTTCGCCTCCTCAATGGATTTTGGCCACAAGCCACGAATTGCACATTCCCACATTTTAGCACGTGCTTTTTCGTGTCGAACAAGCGATTGGTCACCTTCAATGGATTGCTTTTGAAATCGAATCAAACCATCGAGGTCTTCTTGCAATGCTGCATCATCAATGAATTCCCGCATCCAGTCTCCACCAGCAAGCATGACAGCACCTTCACGGCGTTCTTCAGGATCTAAATCGAAACGAATTTGACGCAAAGGAGAAAGTCGAGCGATTGAGAGTAGCCAAGTAAACAGGAAAACAGCGTTACCGACAGCAATAAACATCCATGTGGCAAGCAAACGCATTTCTTCGTTAAAGCCACGGTTTTCAAGATTCGATGTAAACGGCATTAGATCACCGAATTCCTTGTAACAGACAAGAATGAGTAGCAATACCGTATATCCTGAGAAGCCAGCAAATGCGAATGAAATTTGTCGCCCTTGAGCGGCTTCTTCTGTTCGAATCTCACGGGGTGTATCGAGGGTTACTCCAAACATCCCTCCGAAAGTCTGACCGCCTAAAATCAAGTTACGAGTCAATTCAAAAATAAATGCTAAGCCAACGATTGCAATGTTCAATGAGAGATAAAACGACAAGAATTGAGGCATTGATTTGATGAATTCCCAATGGAATAAGAACTCGGAAATCAAATCAATACGTTCGTAAATTGAATGCCCAATAATTCCACCAAAGTTGAGAATATCTTCTGCATTATCGGGTTGATTGTAGAGCACGTGGAAAACAGTAACGATGCCATTGAGTGCAGTTACTGGCATCGTTATCAAGAAGAGGACAAGAAGGAGTGAAAATAATCGATTGACAAAGGAAGGCTTGTCAGGATCGATTGGATTTCTTCGCCCATTTGCTGTTCGCCACTTATTCAAGAGAAGCATGTTCCATGAAGCGCCCATGATTCTTCCATAGGCAAGAATTGTTGGAGCCATAAAGACCAGCATCGTCACTGCAAGCCAAACAGGTGTAACCTTTCCATCGTTCTGGTTCATACCGTAGAGGATTGTGATGACGGTGGCTGTAACCAAAATAGCGAGTGTGAAAATACGTCGAATTCCAGTTCCAATGGTCGTAGCTCCGATTCGTGTGTCACCTTTACCTGCAAGTTGTGCATTCATCGTTTCCCACGGAGAGATAAGAATTGGAATCAGAACAAAGAGACCAATAATCCACAAATTCGGTTCGAAGTAGGTTTCGGGTTGGAAGAGAAGTTCAGCAATCAAAAGGAGGACACCGAGCATGCCCATCATGTAGAGGCCGACACCAAATGCTACACGGCCTTGTTGAAGGATATCTCTAGCATCCTCAACCGTCCTGGTAAGTCGATGGACTTCATACAGATTATCATCGATCTCGAAGGCCACTTGCAGGGCAGAGAGTTGTCGAGGGACGAAAAATTTCCAAAGCATTCCTGCGACAAATAGTGCTGAAAGAAGTGGATAAAGATAGACGACATCAAACTCTGTTGGTTGAGCGATTGATGAAGCAGATGCTTGAGGAATCAAGGCTATCGCAGTGAAAAGGACCCCTGCAAATGCTTTCCGCATGATGTATTCGTCGCGATTATTCATGATGAATACTTCGCCGTCCTTCTTCATTCGTTCCGATGACGTTTCAGGAAGGAATCGATGCGATCAAACGCCGTATGTAGCGTTGGAACATCGGGTAAGAATACAAGACGAACATGGCCTCGACCCTTGTCTTTGCTAAACCCGGAACCGTGAACAAGAAGAACGTGTTCTTCATGCAAAAGTTGGAGTACGAATTCCTTGTCATTCTCCTTCCACTTTTCATCGGTTAATCGAATAAACATGTAAAAAGCCCCATCTGGTTGTTCGACCTCAAGTCCCTCAATACCAGCAATTCGATCAAGACACACATCTCGCCGTTCTTTGACGATTTGCGAATAACGACGCATCCATGAACGATCTTCATTCAAACCTGCAAGGAAGCCGAGTTGAGCTGGTGTTGAAGCACATAATCGTGACCTAAGGATTCGTTCTATGCCATCTCGAACCGATGACAATTGGTTACGGGGGTCATGAAGTGCCATGTAGCCTATTCGCCATCCAGGGGCATAGTAGACCTTTGAAACTCCGTTCATGACAACAACAGGGTGTGTCTTTGAACAACTTGCAACGCTGACGTGTCGATTTGAGAAATCGAGACCATCATATATTTCATCGGCGACGATAATACAATTTTGATAAGGTTTCAAAATCTCCAAAAGACGTTCAATATCTGAGCGACCAACAACTGCACCAGTAGGATTGTTTGGATTGATGAGGACAAATAAGCGAACCTTGTCATTCATCTTTGATGCAATGTCATCAAAATCCAATGACCAGCCGCCTCCAGAGTTGAGTCGATACTCAATTGTCTCAGCACCATACATCTGTGGATAGGCCATGTATGGAGGATAATGGGGGCCAGGAGCCAACACTTGTTCACCCTCTTCCAACGTTGCTTGGAAGAGAATTTGTAGGGCTTCGGTTACTCCATGACAAACATAGACATCGTCTGAGTTTGCAGACCATCCTTTGTTCGATTCGTCCTGAGCAATCGCAGCGCGTAATTCAGGTAATCCATACGAAGGAGAATATCCATTGCGTCCAGAATGGAGGGCTTTTGCAAACGCATCGACCATATGAGGGGGTGTTGGCAAACCAGGGTATGCGATTGGATCACCAATGTTGAGTTTGATAATGGAGTGTCCTTGTGCTTCCAATTCAGTAGCAGGGACAACAACATCACGAATCGCATACTCTATGTCAAGAGCGCGACGAGTTGCTGAAAGGGGTTCCATAAGCATCACTCGATTTTTGAAAAGTCAATACCGCCCATTGCACAGATGTGTTCAAATTCATAGGCTTGAACAGGTTGTATTGAAAGTCGTTGACCACGTCGAATCAATAACATATCCGCAAGTTTTTCTTCTTGACGAACAGCATCGAGAGCAACAATTGTTTCCAACTGAGAAACAGGTTCAATATCGACCATAAACCAACGAGGAGTGTCTGGTGTCGATTTTTCATCGAAGTATTTCGAAGACGAATCCCATGAAGTAAAATCTCCATAACCTTCTCGACAAACTCTTGCAATACCAGCAACGTGCGGCGGCTTGCAATTCGAATGATAGTAAAGGATAAGATCGCCAATCTTCATCTCGTCTCTCATCATGTTTCTTGCTTGATAGTTTCTAACGCCATCCCAATGCGTCTTGCCATCAGCAACAAGTTGGGAATAAGGATAGACATCGAGTTCTGACTTCATCAGCCAATACTTGACCATGCTTGTTGATGGAGATACAGGTCTTATCCCTTTGCTTGGCTTCACCACGCTTCTTTGTTCTTCGAATCAACAACAAGTACGGCTTCCAATACATCAGGGTCATCCGCTTTCATCCTACCGAGTCCAAGTCGTTTCGACATACCCGATGGGCCACCAACGACGCTAATACCTAATTTCTCGAGGGCAACAAAGATCGCAGGAAGTAATAACAACGCACTCGCCGCAGCAACCCATAAGAGAATGAGAATAACCGTAACGAACGGCTTAATTTCAGGTATCGGAATCTGATACGCCGTAAACATACCTAACGACGTTACAACTGCAGCCTCAAACAACGACATCCCCGTTCCGACTGCAGCAGAACGTATCGCCTCGATACCACCGCCCAATTCGCGTATCCGATTCGCAATGTGAATCGAGAAATCGACGCCGACACCGACGAGGATGGAACCGATCATGACCGTAACCAAGGATAACGGGACATCCATTTGCCACATGACAAGCCATTGCAATGCTACGGTAGCAATAACTGGCGATGTTGTCAGCAAGGAATATCGTATATCTCTAAACACAACCGCCAAGACCATGATGGTCAGAATAATCGCAAATCCAAGTGAAGTCCATTGAGAATCGACAATCAATTTGTTGACTTCAATTGCAGTTGCTGCAACCCCTGTGAGTTTTTCTGCATGCTCTTGATGAGCCCCCATTGGTCGTTCTGAGAGTTCGTTGATTTGATCGACAGCAACCGCCGTATCAGCAACTGGAATGAATGGCATATCGATGTAAATCAACGAACGATCGTATTCTGAATTGATGAAAATTTCACGCATCTCCTTTGTCAAAGATGAATAGAATACATCGAGCAAGAAGATTTGACTTTGTGTCGTACCTGGAAGACCAAATTGCTCAGGGGTTGTAAGTAAATCCCAGAATGTAAAACCTTGACCTGCAGATTGTCCAAGTCCTACCTCCAATATGTCACGGAAGTCTTCAGGAAGGGTGTCATAAAATGGTAATTCTTTGACTTGATCGAGAACGGGTTCGCCAGAAATTGTTGGCGCAATACCCGTTGCTTTCATCAAGAACACAACCGATACAGCAGAGGCATCTTCGACTGCGTTAAGGTCACGCTCAAGTTGTTCAATTTCTTTGAGATTCCTTGCAGGATCATCGTTGTAAGGATTATTGTCGGTGACGTCACCTGAAACATTCGCATGCACCAAGACCATCCCGATCTGGCCGGCATTAAACTCCCTGCTGTATTGTTTCATTTTGATGACTGGTTGTTCACCTTCTGGAGCCATTCCAAGCAAGTCGATGTTCTCCTCGACATTGGCTTGGCCAACCGTTGCAGAAACCAAAACGAGTACGAGGAAGAATCCAATAACAACAGAATTTCGTTTAATTGGAACATCGACTGCTGCATCGAAAACCTTGAGCGGAGGATGCTTTGGTTTACGTAAATCAAGAATCAGCGTCAGGTTTGGCACCATAAACATCGTAAGTATGTATACGATAACGATACCTCCTGAAAGGGCAATACCAACCGTTTGGATCGGCGCCATTGGCGTAAATATCAACGAAATAAAACCAATGACCGTCGTGACTGCGGACAAGAAAACAGCACGACCAGTCGATTTCATGGATGCTTGCATTTTCTGAGTTCGAGTCCCTTCTTCCTCAGCATAGCGATTGGTAATATGCAGCCCATATGAAACACCAAGCGCAAGAAGAATCGGACCTACGATAATGACGGTCATTGTCACTTCATAGTTGGTAGCTCCAATGATTCCGAGTGTCCAAAATACCGCACACAGGGTTGGTAGACCTGCAATAATGACGACTTTGATTCCTTGAAGTGGACGCATACCTGAGATTCCTGCCTGCAATAAATCAGAGTGGAAAACAAACAGACCAATTGCAACGAGAACAACTGCAAGTGGGAAAATTTCCCAAAACAAACGGAATGAAAATTCTGTAACCGAGTTAGTAATTGGAACCGGTCCAGTAAGCGTCATCTTCAGGCCAAGATCTTCCCAGGTGCAGAGATCGGTTCCATCGGGCTCACCATTTTGCTGGAAGAGACAAGGTCGCTTCTCGACAGAGATGTTGTCAAGTCGTTGTTGAGTTGCCTTGATGATGTCCTTGGCTTCGATGTCGTCAACAACAGCAACCGCCATAATCGCACGATCAAGGAGTTCATCCTCTCCTCCAAAACAACCATTCTCATCTGCTTCATCAACACCTGCTTGTCCACTGCATGGATTCGTATTGCGAGCTAGTTTATCGAGACCAGGTGTTGGAGAACCATCGTCTTCATACATCTCATTGATGATGAGATCGATGGTTGTTTGTGATGGAATTTCATACCCACCTGCAAATTGATCATCTCCTGCGGATAAAACTGCATTAACGCTTGCAGCAGCACTTTCGCAGAGATCTTTCGCTGCGGGGCATTGTCGGCCAAGTTCTGTGATAAATGCATCACGAATTCGAGGCAAACTCGAGTTGACTTCCTTCAGAACAGTCGAAATTGACAAAATGTAAATGACATCATCGCTTTCGTTATCAGAGATATAGGGGTTGATGTTCTTCTCGACATAACTAATCTCTTGGAGAATCCGCTGATCAGTAATGTTGTTTTTGTCCGATTCAATGTAAATAACCATGACATTCGTGGTCCAATCTTCCTCGACAAGACCAATCAATTCCTTGACTTCACTTCCGTCTGGAAGATAGACTTCCATGTCGCCGTTGACGTTGAGAGCAGGTTCATTGGGATCATCGTCGAACTGTGTGTCATCAAGAAAACCCGATGTCGTGACAAAGTACAATGTAATCATCAAGAAGAGGGTTACCGTTGCAATTGGAAAACGCGTAATAACGCCTGTCGCCCCAGATTTTTGCCACTCCCGCTTCAAGCGCTTCGGAGCGTCAAGGACGGCGCCAACCGCCTTTTTCGCATCAAAATCTCTCACTCGAGCGGATATATCGACAGAAGCCACACGCATTCGATTTTTACTATAATCTGCAATGGCCTGAAAACGCCCAACATCCCCATTCTCAGAGGACGGTGTTTGCTCATCGACAGCATCCGACATAGTGCAACCTAACACCCGCTTGTGTCCTTCATTGAAAGTATTGCTGTTCTGTTGTGAGGGAACCGTTGAAAAAGACATGGACACAGGGCGAGACGGACCCCCCCGTTAACTGGGGGCAGGGCCGGTGTTAAGCATGGGGACTCCTCGACTTCCAGAAAAGCGATGGTCAATCGACCTTGAGAAGAAAATTCAAGAAGAACATTACGCTGATGAATCAGTATATCAGAATCGATACGGATTCAAACCTGAAAGTGGCAAACCCATTTTCGTCATCGACACACCACCTCCTTATCCATCAGGGACCTGGCATATCGGTGCTGTCGCTCAATATTCGATGATCGATGTTCTCGCACGTTCCCAACGATTGCTCGGAAAGGAAGTCTATTTCCCATGGGGCGTTGACAGAAACGGAATCAACATTGAATTCACTGTTGAGAAGAACACCAAACGTAAAATGAAGACCTATGAGCGAGAAGAATTTCTCGAACTTTGTCGCGAAACTATCGAGACCTTCACACAGGCTATGCGAAAAACAGCAGCCCGCGTCGGGCTATCGTGTGATTTTGCTGCAGAGTACCTCACAGATGCTCCCGATTATCGCTCCGTTACACAATCCATTTTCATTGAACTTTTCAAGAAAGGCGACATTGTTGAGGATCTCCGTCCGAACATCTACGATCCTGTGGAAGGTACAACCATCGCTGATGCAGAGGTCGAACGTATCAGTCGCATGACAAAACTTGTCGATGTACGATGGCTCACCGAAGACGGTGATGAGCTTGTGATTTCCACAACTCGCCCTGAACTTATCTGTGCTTGTGGTGTTGTCGTCGTCCATCCAGATGATGCACGCTACCAACATCTCATCGGAAAACGAGCAATTTTGCCCATGCCCGTCAATGGTCGAGAACATACTGTTGAAATTCAAACACATCCTTCGGTCAAATCTGAATTTGGGAGTGGAATCCTGATGGTGTGTTCGTTTGGTGATCAAAACGACGTTGCTGTCTTCCGAGAGTTGGGACTTACTCCATTCCAAGCCATTGACCTGAATGGTTGCATGACGTCAATCGCAGGACCACTTGAAGGATTGTCCGTTTTGGAAGCAAGAGCAAAAGCGATTGAAATTCTTGAGAGTGAAAACAATCTCATTGCGGTCGAGGAACGCCAACAAGAAATTCCTGTCTCTGAGCGTGGAAAAAATCCTGTCGAAATCATCCTTCTCAAGGAATGGTACGTACGTCAAACACACATCCAAGATAAGATGCTCAAACTTATCGAAGAAATCGAATTCCATCCTCCAAGGAATCGACAGTTCTTACTGGACTGGATGGAAAACATCAGCATTGATTGGCCGATATCTCGACGTCGCTGGTACCATACAGAAATCCCAATTTGGTACTCTGAAGATGAAGAACACATCATTGTCCCACCAGCAGGAACTTATGTTCAGCCATGGAAGGATTCACCTCCAAAAGGATCTCGTGTATTGAATCGAGAAACTCGAGAAGATATTGGTTCATTCGAAGACTTGAGCCATGAATTAGGAGAAATTCGAGGTGAAGAAAAGGTGTTTGACACGTGGATGGATTCATCGAACTCGAATCTCTTCGTTAGCGGCTACTTAAATCAGCCTGAGGTTTTTGAGAAGGCTTTTCCAACATCACTACGGCCTCAAGGAAAAGAAATTGTTCGCACATGGCTGTACTACACCTTGCTCAAATCTGCCTTGCTTCTCGACAAACCAGGTTTCAAACATGTATGGATCGATGGACTCGGCATGGACCCATGGGGTCGAAAGATGTCAAAGTCGCTCGGAAATGGTATCGATGCCGATAGCGTTCTTGAATGCGGAGCAGGTGGCCGAACAGGTTCATGGAAAGTTCGTGGACCTGAGAAGTCAGTTAGCCTAAAGGCCAGTAAAATTGGAAGTGAATGTTTCCGCCTTTGGAAGGCATGTGAAGCACAAGTTGGTGACGATTTCCACATCAATCCAGAAGAAATTGAGTCGAAATATTTCGGTGTCCTAACAAAAATCTTCAATGTTGCCCGATTTGCGAGCCAATTTGAATCACCAAATGAAGAACCATCGACACCATATCCAATTGAAGATCAATGGATTCAATCCGAATTCTCAGCGATGATGACGACCGTTGAAAACGCGTGGAAGAATCTCGACATCTACACTGCAACACAAGCGTTGAAGACCTTTGGAACAGGTGTTTTACCTTCACATTGGCTTGAAATGGCTAAATCACGCCTTTACGATGGTGATGAACATGCTGCATGGACCATTCATCAAATTCTTCGTGATTTCCTAGCTGCATTTAGCCCGATTTGCCCCTTCTTCTGCCATCACATATCGATGACTTTGTATGGATCGAGTTCAGTCGATGTCGATGCATTCCCTGAACTTCCTCCAATGCAAGAAGAATTGAATGCGAAGACTTCGCTAATCGAAGCTTTCAACAGTGAAGTCTGGAAGACAAAGTCCGAACAAGGCATTTCATTGAAATCAGAGATTGAAGGAATTGAGGTTCCTGAGGCACTTGAAGCGTTCCGAAATACGCTTACACGAATGCACAATTTACTCTGATTCATCGAATATCAGTGTTGTTTGTTTGGAATCCAATACTTCAAGTTGACCCAATCGAAACCCGATAAGTCGTATCTTTTCCTCCTGATGAACATTCTCTGCAAACAAGCGACGAACTTGACGTAAGAAAACCTCAGCATCATCCATCGCAACAGGTATGGACCGCCCATGTGTATGCGTCTCAAATCCAGTGTAACGGATTTTGACTTCAGCTAATCGCCCTGCAATACCTTCCAATTGTGCCTTTTTGAGAACGCCAATTGTTAGTTGTTCAAGCACTTCGAGAACATGTTCATGATCGCTTTGATCGATCGAGAACGTTCGCTCTTTCCCAATCGACCTTCGTGAGCGTAATGGACTCACCTCATCGGAGGTTGACCCCTCAACAACTCGTAGAATCCATGAAGCGAAGCGACGAGATGTCATTCTTGCCAGAGCAAGTTCACCCAACTCAACTGCTTCATCCATTGTTGTAATGCCCCATTCTGCAAGAACATTCGCTGTTTTCGGACCAATGCCCGGTACTTCGCGAACTGATCTTGATTCAAAGAAGCCTTGAATTTCATCGGGAAGAACTCGATGAATACCGTTTGGCTTGTTGACTTCTGATGACATTTTTGCAACGATTCGTGTCGATCCAATCCCAAACGATGCTGTCAATCCTACCTTCGCATGAATCGTGCGTTGCAATCGACGTGCGAGTGCCATCGCTTCATCCCAATCACCACCCACCTTCTCTGTAACATCCATGTATGCTTCATCAATACTTGCTTGTTCAAATATATCTGAATCGTTTCGAAGAACCTTCATGACGCGACGAGACGCCATCGAATACAATGAACGAGTCCCTCGAATGAAACGTGCGGGTCCAAATGGATGGCCTGGGCAACGACGCCATGCCTCCGAAATAGGCATAGCAGAACGCACGCCATATTCACGTGCTGCATAATTGCATGTTGAGACAATACCGCGACCTCGTCCCTGCATTGGATCTGAACCAATGATCAATGGTTCATCCTCAGGAAATCCATGATGAAGAATCTCGACCGATGCAAAAAAGGCATCCAGATCGCAATGGATGATGATTCGTTGCTTGGCCACAAATATCTACACTTGGCGATAGTGTTTGAAATTCATCCTTCCCTTTTGATTGCTCAGGAGATTGCATCACGATTGACAGTGGTATCAGCAACACCTCCGCGAAGGACAGTAAGAACTGCTTCAACAATATCCAATCCTACACGACGTTGTGCTTCGATGGTTGCTGCTCCGATGTGAGGCGTTCCATGAAAATTGGTATGTTGGAGGAGGAGAGAGGATGGATCGACTGGTTCATGTTCGAAAACATCGAGGGCTAAGGACGTCAATTGACCGCTGTTAAGGGCTTCAAGAGCGGCATCTTCGTCAACAATCCCGCCTCGAGCACAGTTGACGATATGATTCCCGCACTTGAGATTGAATGGATCGACACCAGGCATCATGCTGATTCGTTTTTGATTGATGAGATGGTGAGTTTCATCTGTAAGATTGCAATGGACGGAGATATGGGTACACGTCTTGAACAAGTTATCGACGTTCTTATGCATGGTCACGCCCGCTTTCTTTGCGACACTTAATGGAAGATAGGGGTCGTAAGAATGGACGTCCATACCGAATGCTTGAGCGACGTTTGCAACACCTTGTGCAATTCGACCAAATCCAATAAGCCCCAAGCGTTTACCAAACAATTCTGTCCCCTTTAGTTCCTTTTTGGCCCATTCACCAGAGCGAAGAGAGCGATCTGCATGAGGAATAAATCGAAGAGAACCCAACAAATGAGCAATGGTCAATTCAACAACGCTTTGTGTACTTGCTCGTGGAGCATTCACTACGGGCAAACCCAATCGAGACGCTGCGTCAATATCGATGTTGTCAACACCGACACCTGCGCGAGCGATCACTTTCAGCCGAGGTAAACTCGCTTGCATCATTTCTTCAGAAATTTTTGTTGCACTACGCACGATAACAGCATCGAATTCAGAAAGTGCTCCGTTAACGAGACCCTCATGTTCGATGAACTCTTGAACGACTTCACACCCAGCATTTTCAAGTTTTTTCACAGCTTCTTTGGCCATGCCATCCGTCACCGCGACCCTCATCATGCCCCAAGGTTATCAATACGGTGTTAGAACATTGGGATAGTTTTGAAATTTCACAATGAATTGATAGGAAGGATAAATCTCGGAGGATATAGTGAGGCAATGGCGACCGAACTTGATATTCAAGCACTTATGTGGGCGCTTGGTATTCTAGCAGTGCCTGTTCTTACAGCGATTCCACTACGATTCATGTGGCAATATTGGATTGGTGGAAGCCATGAAGAATCAGAATACAGAACAAATGTTCGGCAGATCATTGATTCGGGACGTCAACTTGAGAGTTATCGGAATTCGCTCAATGATGTTGCACGAAGCCTCCGCATTACACCCTCTCGTCAGCGACTTATTGAGGCGGACATCTTGAATCCGCTATCGATCTCACACTTTCTGATCCTTCCAGCATTGTTCATCTTCCCATTAGCATTCATCGTTGCATTACCTGTTATGCTGCTTGGACTTCCAGTCATTCTCTTGGTTGAATTTGTCCTTATCCGCCAACGAATTCTCATTCGAATCATGAGTTTTATCGAGCGAACAATGCATTGGCAAATTATTCACATTCCTCAAGCACATCGAGGAAATCCTGCTCAAGAACGCAATTATACGGAGTTCTCCCAACATATCGAGCACTTCCATAAGGTACCTCGTGGCGTATTTTTGGGCTTGTTTGCTTATTTAATCGTCCATTGGATTTTCAAATTGGACAACTTTGGAACGGAGATGATCCTTTCTTCTCTTTTGTACATTGCACTACTAGCACTCGTGGGAGTCTTGTCAACCGCTTTTGAGACCGATCTTGTCTTTGTTGACCCAGCCAAAGGACGGTTGATTCCGATCGACCAATGGGTCGAATCATTGCTCAAACCATTGGTCGGTGTTGGTTTGATTTTCCTTCTTGGACGAGACTTACTTGAAGAAGCGAGAGGAGGGAATGCCGCTTTGTTTGCTACCACGTTTATCGCCATTCTTTACGGAGCTGCAATCGTTGGAATCGCTTACCAATGGGGCTATTCTTCCTGGAGAGGGCGTAGAGTCCAGCGGTCATTCGAACAACAAGTTATCGAAACACTTGACCCACTCTCCTACGATTTAACACGAAGCAAGGGTCGGATCGAATTCATTGTGCGTAAACCAATGGCTGAACGACTTCAGGAGATTGAAGAAATTCACACAGGACAGTTGACCTTTGAGGACCTTGATTCAATGCCGAGTAGTGCTCCAAAAGAAGCGCCACAAAATCCACTTTAGTCTTCAAGCAGTTCTGCATCCATCGTAGTTGAAACGAGCATTTTTGGTTCATCGATTCGAGATGCACGAAGAACGTAACCCGTTCCAAGAGCGGCAAGCAACATGAACAGGAAGAAGAAACTGGCCGCTCCAAAGTAATTTGAAAACAACTCGCCAAGGTCAGAGAAGAATCCTTCCTCAACATCATCGACAGGTACAATCTTCGGTTGAATGAGTGCTCCTATCGCTTGCTGGTCATACACAGGACGCGTAAAGGTCAACATTCCATCATACTCCGAATCGTAATCATCTGATGGCGCAGCAGGATCAAGATCCGAATAGAAATCAGGGCGTTGTTCAATCGAAATATCGACCGGTTGGCTGAGATCAAGAGTCAACGTTACATCTACCGTATATGGAATACTGGATTCAAAGAATTCAGGATCATTGAGTATTCCAAACAATGTAAAGGCTTGACCAGTGATATCGAAATGTGCCCACGAATTCCAGTGAGATTGTTCAACATCGAGGTCACAAATCCATGTGTCTGAGACACGAGTACAAGATCCTTGAGCGTCGTTGCTCCCATCTTCGCCAAGATCAATTTCAAGTTGCAAGGCACCACCTTGACCAGTGTCAAGGTCGAACTCAGTCGGGGCAAATCGTGCCTCAAGTTGCGTCGTTCCATTTGGAATCCATACATAGTGTGAATCTTCTGTGTAATACAAAGCCCCTGTTTGTCCATTATTGAAATGGTTCCAATCGCCTTTCCAACTATGACTCACCCGATCCGTATTTACAGGAATTGATGCTTCAACCATCATGTTTTCATAGATTTCCCAAGCATCCCAAACAGTGTATTCTGGATGGTCGACGAACCCATCTCCATCCTGATCGCGCATCAGTTGTAAAGTACGAGCGAGCGCTACAGCTGCATCAACATCCGTCAACCCATGACCTATTCTCCAATCATGGCATTGACCTGTGGCTGATCGGTAACATTCAGCAGGGATATCATTGCAAGCATCTTCGTCATTCCCTTCTTCACAGGAATTCTCCATTCCTTCATAGCGAGCAGTCAACTCAAGGATCAACTCGAGTTCGTGAACTCTGGAATAATTTGCTTCGTCCCAATCATCGTATTGACCGTAGGCTGCAGTACTCTCTCCGCCAACAAGGCTGTCGCCTTCATCATGGTCTTCACGGTGGTAATCTGCAACACCTAACGACGGTGCAACATCGAGAATGACACCCGCCATTCCGCCAACGTGTGGCGTAGCCATCGAGGTTCCAGAGATGGCCATGTAGTAGAGATCTCCTTGTGTTCTGGTACTTGCATCAATTGCAGTTCCACGTGGTGCTGTCGCCCAAATATCTCGGCCAGGCGCACCAACATCGGGCCATGTGTGCTGCTGGTTCATGCAACCACGAGATGAAAATGAGGTTACTTGTGTACCATCATGGGTCAATGCAGCCACGGAGATTGCCGAAGGTGTGTTTGCATAGACATTGGTGCGTAAATCACCGCTGCATTCACCGCCACCACCTGAGCCGCCCGAATTGCTTGCTGCAAAAATAACAGCAACACCATTCTCGAACGTGAGTTTGTCGGTTATTGTTGCAATGGCTCCGTTTGGATCGTAATCACCATCGGTACCCCAAGAGTTTGATACAACTCGTATATGGTATGAATTCTGAGATGGTATCGAATGCTCATAGGTCCATTCAAGACCTTGTTCAGCGGCGAAGATAGATGCACCATCACCTGTTCCAAGAGCAACCATTTGTCCACCCTTAGCGACGCCTGCACGTCGCCCGGCAGAGGCATCACCATTACCTGCAATTGTCCCACCAACGTGGGTTCCGTGTCCAGAGGAGGTATCTGAGTTACGTGTTTCAGTCCAAACGCCGTTCCACTTTGCCGAATAGATGACTTTCTCCCCAGTCCATGGCTCAAGATAATCAAAATCAGGATGTCCTGCATCCACGCCAGTATCAAGATCGACGATTGCTGTTCCATCACCGTCCCACTCAGTAAATGCATTGTCAACATCAAATTGCACATTTCCATTAACGTCGATGATTGCACGATGCCACGTATCGGTTGCTCGAACAACGTGTGTTGTTTCATGCATCATGACCGAAGGATCGGTTGGATCGCCACCCCACTCGGGTGGCAAGTAAAAGAACTCCAATTCTCTATTCAACTCCAAATATTTGACACGGTCCCAAGTTGATAATTGACGAATGATGTCCGGTGTTGCTTCAAGAAGACCTCCATTGATGAGTTTTGCTTCATGAAGATGGATTGCACCTGCAGCCTCCAAGAAGTGGATGTCCTCGTTTGTAACCGCCGTTTGCAATTGGAAAATAACCTCAAAGGTTTGCTCATCATCGTCTGCCGATATCAATACTGATTCAAGAGCAGCATCCATTTTTGCAACATCACCATATGGATTCGTTCCCTGAACCAAAGGTGTACTCAATGAAAGCAAAAACATCAATTGAAGGAAAAAAACCAAGCGGATTTTCTTACGTTCAACATTGCCCATAAACAGTCGACGAGGAAGGGATTCAAAGGTGTTTGCACTCAACGTTAGAGCCATGGTATGTCGTCTGGAATCTCAGCAAAGAGATTCGCAGGAAGTGCCGTCTTAATCTTTGAAACAGAACCCAACTGTTCCGCAGTCTTCGTTTGCCATTCGACAAATTCGTCAAAATTCTCCATGTTCATAATCGGATTGTGTTCACGGTTCCAACCCAATGTTTGCAGTTCAGTGCCAGGTGGCTCGTGACCGCTACAAACCAACACATCATCCGAGAGATGACCAAGTGATTGAATCGATTCCCAGTGTTCATGGAGACGACCACTCGGCAGATCGTCACGACCAACGCCTGCTCCGCCATTAAACAAGAAATCTCCAGTAAATATGTGACCATCGATTGCTATAATCATCGAGTCTGATGTATGTCCTGGAACATGATGAAATGAATAGGCAACACCTGCTAATTCAAGTTGGGTTTTCTCATCAATATGATCGGTAACACCAAGCGATGCTGTATCCTTCCACATGTAGAACGGAATCCCTTGTTCTTGTGACAAAGAAAAGCATGCTGTAATGTGATCTGCATGTGTATGCGTTGCCATGCAAGCAATGAGTTCCAACGAGCGATTGTTGAGGATTGTCTGATAATGAGCGATATAATCCCAAACCGGATCGATAAGAACAGCCTTGCCTTCATTCTCAATAAGATACGTACAAGCCCAACCCTCTGGCCGAATATCTTCAACTTGCATGACGCGTCCAATACGAAGTCCTACTTCAACTCATTCTACGTAGACGAGGATTCATACGGGGTGACAGTAAGGCGTGAATATGCACCCGCAGACAGTCGTGTATCTCGAGCACGATGGGAAACTTCTGCTGGTCAACGAAGAAGGGCATGGCCCCCAAGATTGTATCATGGGACGTCAAGATGTGTCTGCTTCGTTACGTTTTCCAACAATCGATGAAGTAACACATATGGGCATCAAATGGGATGAAGAGCGACAAACAGATGTTCGATTTTCTGACGCAACCTATACAGTCATTCATGGCCATCCTCACATTGAATGGCCAGAACATTGGGCATGGAAGGACAAGGTTGTCTCCGACGACGCAGTCCATCCCGTCGTTCGAGAAGCTGTTTATCGTTCACTTCATCGTCTCGTGTCAAAAGTCATCATTCGCAATGAAGGAAAGCAAATTCTCATGGTCAAAGTTGAACGAGGTTTCTTCAAAGGATATTGGGGGCTTCCAGGTGGCTACATGAACCACAGCGAAGAACCAGCAGAAGGTTGTGTCCGTGAAACAGAAGAAGAACTCGGAATTACTGTCATGCTCGAAGAACGAAAGCCTGTGATTACGCAACGATCGTTTTTCCGAGATGGTGTTTCGTTCATGAGTTTCACATATTGTGGCATTTGGAATGGGAGAATCGATGATTTAACCTTGAAGAAAGGGGAAATCGCAGAAGCAAAATGGTTCTCATTGCAAAACGCTATTGATAATGCTGCATCGGAATTTGATCGAATCGCTTTGGAATCACTTCAAGATTGAACAAGATCCTTCGCAGCTTGCAAAGCATCATCCAGACCATCTGCATTTGAGCCACCGCCTTGCGCCATCGTTGGTCGACCACCGCCTCCACCACGAATATGAGGTATGATCGAACGAAGCAATTCGACAGCATTGTATCGTTCGGATGCAATACTGTCTTCCGTACATGCGACCATGAGTTTCCCTCCACCTTCTCTCGAACCAAGAACTGCCAATGTTGGATTAGTGGCATCACGTGTTAATTCTTGCAGCATTGAAGTCAATTGTTTGAGATTTCCTTCAACTTCCATGATGACGATGCGAACACCATCGACCGAAACAGAATCATCACCACCGCCTGAAGTTCTCAAGCGGACGATTTCTGCTTCGAGTTGTTCAATTCGCTTCCTTTGTTCTTTCCATTCAGAGAAGAAACGTTCCGCTGTTTTCGGCAAATCTTCGGATGATACTGCAAATGTCTTCGAGGTTTCACGTAGAAGTTCATCCTGTTCTCGTGCAAAACGAAGTGCGGATTCACCTGCAACGATGTGAAGACGTTCAACACCATCCTGAACAGCGGTTGAACGAACGACGCGTATCGAACCGATTTGTCCCGGTTCATCATGATGCGTCCCTCCACACGCCTGAACATCATGATCAGCGATTCTCAAGACACGAATCTCATTTCCTTTCGGCGCACCACCTTGGTACAAGTCAAATCCATGTTTTTTGTCCGCTTCATGACGAGCGAGAATGGTTTTTTCAGTGCGAGATACTTGCCCCAGTACTTCGTTTGCAAGAATTTCAATGGCATCCAAGTCTTCTCGTGTCAATCGACGATAATGGGTAATGTCGAGTCGAGCAAGTTCAGTAGACTTGTTGGCACCAGCCTGGTAAATGTGTGGACCGAGGATCCTTCGTGCAGCCCCACCAACGATATGAACAGCAGTGTGATGATCCATAAGTTGCTTACGTCGCCTCCAATCGATTGAACCATGCACAAGATCTCCAACTTCAAATGGACCATCACAAAGATGCAAAATCAACCCTCCCTGTTTCTGCGTATCAAGGACTTGACGTGAAGTTCCATCCGTCGTAAGTGAACCGTAATCACCTTCTTGACCACCCCCCTCTGGATAGAAACACGTCTCAGATAAGACGATTGCATGTGTAGCAGATTCAGGACCAACGCCGTCAATCAATGGCATGGATGCAAGAACGCTCGCATCAAAACTTCGTTGCTGAACATCGTTGTAGTACAAGGGGACGGTCTCGGGTAGAACCGGTAATTCAGCAACATACGAGGATTGTTGAACTGTTGATGCTGCAGCTTTGGCCATTTTTGCATGACGTTCAGCCATCTCTGCAGAAAATCCTGTACGCAATCGAAGTTGATTCCATCCACTCTTTTGAGCCATACTAATGACCATATCAGGAGGAAGCCCGTGAGAATCATTGAGTTGGAACAGCAACTCGTCAGGAAGTTGCTCTGCATTGACCTCTATGGATTTCAATGATTGATTGATTAGATTTGTCCCCTTTCTCAGAACTTCTCGATATCGTTCTTCCTCGAGAGACATAATCGTGAGTAAACCATCCTTTGTCTGTTTCATATCACGCCCTTCCATGTTGACTTCGAGATGATGTTCAATCAGTTCAGACAATGAGACCTCAAGTCCTAATTCATCTCTCATACGCAAAATTCTGCGCGCCAACATTCTGGCGAGATAACCTGCTTTGGCATTGGAAGGGACAAGACCATCACCGAGCATGTGCGATAATGCATGAAGATGATCAGGTATTGCATAGATTCTGGACAACGGTTCAGTAATTGCAAGGAACTGCTCTTGTGTCAAATCGACCCCTCGTTGCGATAAACGTGTGATGAAGATCTCTGAAAGGTGTTCAGCATCAACACCTGGCTCGATGTTCATGATTCCATTCAAGCGACTCATTTCTCCGAGAAGCGAGTCGAGGTCCAGATCTGGCCATCGCGAGGCGACTTCAGAAAATCCAGCGATGTCTTTGAGCCATTCAACCGTTTCTGGGTAAATCGCCTCGTAAATGGTTGGTGTTCCAGCAGCAGCCCAACAGAAGCGCTCCAATCCATATCCTGTATCGATAATTTGCAAGGGCATCTCTTTGTAGCGGTCACCTTTGAGTTCAATATCACCATCTGGAGATTCTTCGAGATTCATGAAAACCAATGTTGCAAGCTCCAAACCTCCAACGATGACTTCAACCGCTGGCCCTGCATTGCCGCCACCACACCATGGATTCTCAACATAGGTGATCTCATCGGAAGAGATACCAAATGTTTCCGTCAACATAGCGTGACAATAAGCAACACATTCTTCCATCCAATAGTACATCTCACCTTCATCTGGACGATTAAAAACGTGATGTGCCATCATCTCAAAGGTGGTCAAGTGTCGGCCAGAACGACCAACAGCATCCACATCGGTCAATCGAATACACGGTTGCGAAATCGTCAATGGATTTGCAGGGGGTGCAACCTGACCAGACGTCACATGTGGTTGGAAATCAGCGATGGATGCAATGGTCAAGTGGATATCATCACGCCATCGAGCGAGAACTGGATACGGATTCACGCGATGGTGATCATAGGATTCAAAAAACGAAAGGAATGCTTCCCGCATTGCATCTTTCAACGGTTTCCCACGCTGCTC
>Ga0208127_1000051_pt1 | contig 54028 bp, 51 predicted proteins | sample ETNtaG_6_FD_185751 | JGI IMG/M metagenome (GOLD analysis project Ga0208127, IMG submission 185751) | Marine microbial and viral communities from oxygen minimum zone, Eastern Pacific Ocean - ETNP201306SV45 (SPAdes) (version 2) | ecosystem: Environmental > Aquatic > Marine > Oceanic ... | reverse complement strand
GTAAATGTTGTTCTACCATTGCTGATAAAAGACCCACGTCTTCTACGGAATAACCCATGCGTCCGGCGATAGTAACAACAAGATCTACTCCAACTTCTGAATGGTCTCCGGGATAGCCCTTCCCAATGTCATGAAGTAATGCACCTACAACCAGTAAATCCGGTCTATCTACCCGTTTTTCTAAAAGTGAGGCTTGGGCGGCTGCTTCTAATAAATGCCGATCTACAGTAAATCGGTGGTATGCGTTGCGTTGAGGCAGCGATTGGCAGGGAGCCCACTCCGGTATCAAAGGAACGAATAAACCACTTTGATCAAGATCTTCTATTACTTGAATCGCTGGCCATCCAGTTAACAAAAGTCTTTCGAAAAGGTTTCTGGCTTCTTTTGGCCAAGGATCAGGAAGAACAGTGGCGCCTTTTGAAAGAGTCTCTAAGGAAGAACGATCTAGGTAGGCATTATTTTCTGCTGCGGCAAGTGCACTACGAAGAACGACCAAGGGATCTTCAAGCGCTTCTTTGGTGACTTGAATACGACCGTTCTCTAATATCAGACCCGGCTCAACTTCTCGTCGTAGTACTTTCTGAATAACCCTTCGGGGTCCACGATCTCTCAATAAACGACTTATCCGACGATGTGCTCCATCGCCTGTCCAGGCAATAACCCTTGCCGCAGTTGCAACTTCTGACATCATCTGATCTGCATCGTCATATCCGAGACGTGCCGCTATATCGTCTTGCAACTCTAAAGAAAGTCGGTCGGATCTTCGACCCGTTTCCCTATGTAATTCAATTCGGACCTCTAGAAGCTTCTCAAATGCTTCTTCAAGGCTTCTATTTTCCTGATCTCTCAAGATTTGTTCTGACTCTTCAACCCATTTCAGTACATGTACATCTCGTAACCCTCCTCTGGCTTCTTTCAAATCTGGCTCTAAAAGAAAAGCCACCTCGCCAAATTTTTGATGTCGAGAAATTACTGATTTATTTAGTTCAGCTAAGTAGTGAGAAGATTTGCTGGCCCATTGTTGATGCGATCTATGAATGAGTTCTTGAGCTAATTGTTTATCGCCTGCTATCAAACGACAGGCAAGCAAACTTGTAGCCATATCCAAATTTTCATAGGCCACTTCAACTAGTTGATTAACCGTCCCTACTTGATGTCCAAGTTTTAGTCCTGCGTCCCATAACGGATACCAAAGTTTTTCCGCTAATTCGTTTACTTTCACGTCTGGTTCATGCACGAGGACAACATCGATATCGCTCCCGGGGCATAGTTCTTTTCTTCCATATCCACCAATGGCTAGAACTGCTGTACCAAGAGGGGGCACTGCATCCTCGTAGATTGCTTTGAGAAAAGCATCTGTTCGTTTAGTTAATGCGTCACAAAAGTCTGATCCAGTTAAAGAACGGTTCTTTAAAACATCTTCAGCATGTGTGATCATCTGTTAATCGTACTCTTGAAGTTCTTGATTTAAATTTCCTGAGCGTAGGCCTTCAAGATCTAAGGTCACATAGAGATACCCAGCAGATTGAACTGCTTTAACTATTTCTTGACGATATAGAAGAACTTTTTCGATCTCTGAGACAGGTACTTCTAGTCGTGCTGTCTTTTCATAATGCCGAACACGAAGGTCGCTGAATCCTAAATTTTTTAGAGATTTTTCAGCTTTTTCAACTGCAGAAAGTCGGGAAAGAGTTACTGGTGTTCCATAGGGTAACCGTGAAGATAAGCATGGCGCTGCAGGCTTATCCCAGGTTCGTAGTCCGAGTTCTTGAGAGGTGGACCTGATCGCATTTTTTGTAAATCCAGCTTCAACCAACGGAAACCGAGCTCCTTTAGATGAAGCGACTGATTGCCCAGGTCGGTGATCTCCAAGATCGTCTAAATTTACCCCAAGCAAAATTGTGGCTGACTCCTCGTTAGCGATTGGGCTCAATGATTTCATTAACGCTTCTTTGCAATACCCACACCGATCAGAATCATTCATTCGATATTCTTCTGATTCCATCTCATCTGTTTCGACAGTGCTCCATCTAAATCCCCATTCAGAGGCGAGATCAGCGGCATCTTGATACTCGGTTATTGGTAGTGAAGGAGATACTGCCGTAACTACGTGACAGTTACTTGGGCCCAAAGTGTTATGTGCTACATGAGCTAAGAACGAAGAGTCTGCTCCACCTGAAAAAGCAACAACAACACTTTTTAGACTTTCCAACTCGTCTTGAAGGCGTTCTAATTGTTGCGAATATCTCATACGTAACGGCCCTAAATATCTAAGTGTTCTAAAACGACTTCCAATTCATCCACTATCCCGGTGTAGAAAGGTCCGAATTCAGCATAAATTGCTGATGCTTTGTCATAACGCATTGTGTAGACAACCTCTTTTAAGTCATCGGGGTGTTGAGCAAACAAAGTGACCCCCCATTCGAAATCATCTACTCCAGTTGAACCAGTTACAACTTGCAGAACTCGTCCAGCGAATGTACGTCCAGAAGCTCCATGCTCATGCATGAGCTCTAATCGTTCTTCGAATGGAAGAGTGAACCAATTTGCTTGTTCATTTCTGCGCTTTGACATTGGATAGAAGCAGAAAGCAGGTTTGTCTGGCGGTGGGAGTTCAGGATAAAGCCGAGAGTTTCGCATTTGTTCCGGAATGCCCTCGGCATATTCAGAGATTTCTGTTAGAGAAACATAACTATCTACTATTTCAAGACCGGTCTGCGCTAACGCTGTTTGAGCGTCTCTTAATCTCCATAGATCTTCGCCTAAAAGCATGAAGGCTATGTCAGCTTTATGCCCTAATACCGCTGCAGTAACAAGCTGATCTCCTTGCTCAACAATTTTCTTTGCAACTTCTTTGATTGCTTCTTTGTTTATGTTTGTCAAAGGTTGCTCATCATTTTGTGGATTTGTTTTACAAAAAAGATGTAAAACTGCCAAACCAACCTTAGGTGAAATCAAATCGCTCATGGAATATAGAGTCTACGGAACTCTTTACCTTTCGTAAAACAAGCAGGGCTTAATCTTTATTGTAAATATTTAGACGTGACCCACGAGCAAAACCTGCTAGTTGTAACCCAGCTCTATTTGCTGTTTCTACTGCCAACGCAGATGGTCCACTCACAGCTACTAATGCAGGAAATCCTGCGGCCCATGCTTTCTGCACCATCTCAAACGAAGCTCTACTACTAACCCAGAGGCCTAGATCTTTAGCGGGAAGTTTTTTATCAAGGAGGAGTCTTCCGATCACTTTGTCTACAGCGTTGTGTCTTCCAATGTCTTCGCGAAGGAGTACTAAGTCTCCTTTTCGATTAAACGCGGCAGCAGCGTGGACAGTTCCAGTTGCTGTGAATAATGCTTGTTGGTCGGTAATCTCAGAAGCAGCAGCAGATATCGTGCTGAGATCAAATGGTTCGACTTCCAGTTTGTTAAGCCTGTTATAAAGTTGCTCTATTGCCTCAGCGCCACATATTCCACAAGAAGAGGATGAGGGTCCTAGTCGAGGCGTGGGTGCTGCTGCTGTTCCTGCTGTATCAACCGTTACATCGTTGTATTCAGACTCACTGGCAGAGCCTTGGCCGCAATAACGCACTGATTTTATTTCTGCTTCTCTAAGTAGCCCTTCGGTGAAACAAAATCCGGCAGCCAATTCGAAATCATCTCCGGGGGTTCGCATGGTTGTCGCGACGAGTTCATCGTCTAGCCGGATCGACATTGGCTCTTCGACAATTAACTCATCCGGTATCCGACGCAGTCCATCCGAATCAACACGGTGAGTAAAAACATGTTTTGTTCTACCTCGTGCCATTGAGACAATCCTTAATATTCAACTTGCTTATTTAGACCTTAAAGGAAATTTCAATTAAAGGCGATTGGAAGCACTAGTTGCTATTTTTTGATTAGAACCCCATATCAGGCATAGCTGGCTCACCAGATTCTTCTGGTGCGTCCGCAATCACTGCTTCGGTGGTTAAAAATAAGGCTGCTATTGATCCTGCATTTTGTAAAGCTGATCGTGTGACCTTAGCTGCATCAATAACACCTGCTTTTACAAGATCTTCGTATTCTCCGGTTGCCGCATTGAGTCCATTTGAGCCTTTGAGGTTTCTTACTTTCTCTACTACGACTCCTCCCTCTAAACCAGCGTTAACAGCGATTTGATTTAAAGGACCTTCTAGAGCCTTCGCAACTATACGGGCGCCTGTGGCTTCATCACCACTAAGTTCGCCTTCTGCTTTCTCTGCTGCGGACTGGGCACGAACAAGGGTTACGCCACCCCCTGCTACCACACCCTCTTCGATAGCAGCTTTTGTCGTGCTAACAGCATCTTCGATGCGATGTTTTTTCTCTTTAAGTTCTACTTCTGTAGCAGCGCCAACTCGTAGAACTGCAACGCCCCCAGACAATTTCGCCAAACGTTCTTGAAGTTTTTCACGATCGTAGTCAGAATCAGTGTTTTCTATTTCGGCCTTTATTTGATTAATGCGACCGGAAATATCTGCATCATCCCCTGATCCTTCCACGATCAAAGTCTCGTCTTTGGTGATAAGTATTTTTCTTGCTTCACCTAACATTTCCAAGGTCACACCATCAACTTTTAGTCCAACTTCTTCTGAAATGACTTGACCGCCAGTGAGGATAGCCATGTCTTGTAACATCGCTTTACGCCGATCACCAAAGCCTGGTGCTTTCACTGCTGTTGATGTAAATGTTCCGCGAATTTTGTTTACCACCAAAGTAGAAAGGGCTTCTCCTTCAACATCTTCAGCAATGATTACCAAAGGTCGGGATGTCTGCATCACTTTCTCAAGTACGGGTACGAGATCGCGAATGGCGGAAATCTTGGAGCCAACGAGCAGTATGTAGGGGTTATCCAGAACTGCTTCCATTCTCTCTGGGTCGGTAACGAAATATGGAGAAATGTAGCCTTTGTCAAAGCGCATACCTTCGACTAAGTCCATTTCCATTCCGAAGGTCTGGCCTTCTTCGACGGTTATAACTCCGTCTTTACCTACTTTTTCTATAGCTTCAGAAATCATTGTCCCAATTTCTGTATCTGCAGAAGAAATAGAGGCAACATTAGCGATTTGTTCTTTGTTGCTTGAAACATCGATCGCTCCACTTCGAATGGATTCAACACAGGCTTCTACCGCTGCTTCTATGCCGCGCTTTAGAGACATCGGGTTGGCTCCAGCAGCTACGTTTCTTAATCCTTCGCTGACCATTGACCAAGCTAGAACAGTGGCTGTTGTTGTTCCATCACCTGCTACGTCATCTGTTTTTTTGGCAACTTCTTTAACGAGTTCTGCGCCGATGCGCTCATAAGGGTCTTCTAAATCTATTTCTTTAGCAATTGAAACGCCATCGTTAGTGATAGTTGGAGCGCCCCATTTTTTATCTAATACGACATTACGACCCTTAGGTCCTAGAGTTACTCGCACCGCATCCGCAAGTTGATTCATTCCGCGTTCTAGTGAGCGGCGAGCTTCTTCATCAAAACTTATGATTTTTGCCATTGAAATAAGTGCCTTTCTTGATGACAGGTTGTGATAATTAACGTTTTTGACCTTGGCACTCTAAATAAGCGAGTGCTAATCAAACCAACATCCTACTGAGGTTAAGGCCTAAAACAATCAGAACTCCTTCTAGAAAACTTTGTTTATTGAGCTTTGAAGTTTTCTAGAAATCTGCTTACTGCTTTTTTTATGCATTGGGTTGTTTCAGTCATAGACAAATGTTCATCAAATTCTTCAGTTAATGAAATATTGTTAATTCGATCTTTCACCTCGGCCTCTACTTGTCCTGCTACTGCCAGAATTGGCACTCCAGTCGCTAACGCATATGCCGAAACGCCACCAACAACTTTCCCTTCAAAAGAGGTCTGATCTAATCGTCCTTCTCCCGTTATAACTAGATCTGCATCGGCTAGTAATTCATCTAGTCGTAATTCATCTGCGACAAGATCAAATCCGTCAATGAGCCGGGCGCCTAAAGCTGCAAGCCCTCCTGCTAAACCTCCAGCCGCTCCTGCATGGTCTAAAGATAGGACGTCTACTCCAAATTTCTCTTGATAAATCTGAGCGAGGCGTTTAAGTCTGCGATCTAGCATTTTGACTTCTGCTTTAGTTGCCCCTTTCTGTGATGCAAATACCTTTGCCGAGTCACTAAAACGAGTTCGTACATCACAGGCGACTAGCATTTCTATTCCTCGATACCTTGCCGGTGAGCCCATAGCCTCGATTGCCCCTAATCCTCCATCTGTGGATGCAGAACCGCCTAATCCAACAATAATTCGAGTTGCTCCATGTTCAACTGCGGTCAAAATAAGTTCTCCTGTCCCAGTTGAAGTGGCATCAAGGGCATTGTTGAATTCGGGACCGCCTATTTTTATTAACCCAGAAGCTTGTGCCATTTCAATAACTGCTGTACTTCCAGATAATCTCCAAGGCGCTTCCACTAAATCACCTAAGGGACCGGTAACTAAAGAAGTTTGATTTTGTCCTCCAAGAGCCTCAAGTGTTCCCTCTCCCCCGTCGGCCATTGGAACTGTTACTGCAGTTCCATTACTAGCTATAACCGCTTCTTCTATTGCTGCTGCTACTTGGATTGCAGACGCTGTTCCGCGAAATTTGTCTGGTGCAACTACTACATGCACAATTACTACTCAGAAAGGATGACTCCGTCACTGCCGAGTATGATCACAATGTCGGATTCCTCCACCCGCTCCACTGTTCCATCTGGGACTTCTAATCCACCGTCAGGCATTTGTAGAAGTATGTCAGCGAATCCAGGAGCAAGGAGTTCTTGGACTGCTCGAGCTTCTTGTGACATCCCAGTGCGGAAATAGATTCCTGTATATTCTGTCGGTATCGCATTTGCTGGATCCTTTGCGACATACCCCTGAGCGATAAGAACGTCCGTTATTTGTCCGGCGCCACCAGCGATACCAGATCCGTTAGCGACTAAGACGGTGACTTCTGAAACTGGTGTTGGAGGAAATAGTGTCGTAGTTGTGGTTGTAGTTGTATCTTCGGTGACGAGCGAACCATCTGAGTTCTCAGAACCATCTGAGTTCTCAGATCCGTCTTGATCGCTTTCTGCGACTGTTGTGGTAGGTGAATCGTTACCGGCAACATTTGTTTCTGGGTTTGGGCCATCAATACCCTTCCAAAGAAGCAAAATACCTAGAACAGAAGCAACAACAATGAGGATTATTCCGCGGAAAGCTGCCGCTTCGTTGCTGGGTCCTAAATTGCTCTCGGACCTTCTGCTTCTTCTTCCATTACTCATTTATCTTCTCCTGTGGAAGCCGTTGATGTAGTTGTCTCCTCTGCCATAGCGTCTAATCTTGCTTGGCGTCGTCGATCTCGCTGGCGTTGAAGACGTCGGATAACTAGAGGATCATAAATGGCTGCAGCCGGCATGTCTAATAACTCTACGAGAATTTGATGATAGCGGGTAACAGACAAATTGAACTTCTCTTGTATCTGTTGATCTTTGGGGACATCAACTGTCCACCATGATCTTTCAAATTCCAATATTTCTCGGTCTCGTTCTGTAAGTTCCACCCTCTGATCTTCATCTTTTTGGAAGCAATACGCAAGTACCCCCCCGGTTATACTCAATAAGCCCTACGATTATTATCTTAAGCCCGAGTAGCTCAGTTGGCCAGAGCAGTCGCCTTGTAAGCGTCAGGTCGTCGGTTCGAATCCGACCTCGGGCTCATTTCTTACTTTTTGTCTCCGTCCAGCAACATTAAAGAGCGCTACTGCCGCTGCGGCTGAAACATTCATAGAGGAAAGAACCCCTTGCATCGGAATGAAAGCCAGGCTGTCGCAACGTTCAGAGACCAATCTTGAAAGCCCAGATCCTTCTGCTCCAAGAACTAAAGCTACTCCACTGCCATCAACTCGGATCTCGTCTATTGGAGAGTCTCCAGAAGCGTCAAACCCTATAGACCAGATGCCTGCTTTTGTTAATCTCGTAAGAGTCTTTGGAAGCCCAGAAACCGAACAAAGCCTTAGATGTTCTATTGCCCCGGCAGCTGATTTAGCAGCAGTTGGTGTAATTCGAGCAGCCCGATGTTGAGGCATGATTATTCCTGTAACTCCAGCGCATTCTGCTGATCGTAGAATTGCCCCTAAATTTCCAGGGTCAGTTATCCCATCAAGAACCAACAAAAATGGTAACTGCCCTTCAGGTCCAAGCGCTAAAAGGTCCTCAAGGTCATAGTCGTGAAGAGGTGCTGCTGAAGCAAGAACCCCTTGAGGTGATTCAGTCTTTGCCATTGACTCGAACTTGGATCTAGGTGTTTCTCTAATCGAAACCTTTGCTTCATCTGCTAGATCAATAATGTCGTCAAGGATTGGTGAAGGGTCTAAATCACTAGCTAAGACGACCTCTCTTACTCGTCTGTGACCTGCGAGCAGTAGTTCACGCACTGCTTGCCGACCCTCTATTCTGTCGCCCCCTAGACCTTTATTTGAGTCGTAGTTTTTCTTACGTATTGGGGTGGAGCCTCTTTGAGTACGTCGCACATTTCTTGAATTTCTTTTATTCATAATTTGTGCACCAATGCCACTGCAAAACACGCAATGCCTTCCTCGCGCCCTAGTGCACCCAATTTTTCAGGGCGGCGCCCTTTAACGGTTACTGGTGCGCCCACAGTTTCGCTTAGAAGTTTTTCCATCTCTTTTCGATGGGGAGACAACCGGGGATTTTCTAAAATGACTGTGCAGTCAACATTTGCAATTTTCCATGAGGCTGCTGCTATCGCATTAACTGTGTCGGAGAGTAAAGCAAGACTGTCTGCGCCAGCAAACTTCTCATCAGTATCTGGGTATCTTTCCCCTATGTCACCTAGACCAGTTGCCCCAAGAAGAGCGTCTATACATGCATGAACCACTGCATCTGCATCGCTATGCCCCTCTAATCCGGGTCCTTCAAAAATGACCCCGCCAAGAACCATAGAGCGATCAGGGTCTTTGCTGTATGGGTGGATATCAAACCCATGGCCTACACGTATTTCAGTCAATGTCTTCAACCTCATTAGCGATCTGCCTAGCTACTAGCAGATCTATTGGATGTGTGATTTTCAGATTATTTGGCTCACCTTTAATTACCTCTACTTTTACACCTTGATTTTCAACTTTTGAGGCATCATCGGTAAATTCTTCTTCACTCAAATACGCGGTTCGAAGTACTGAAGCTTTGAATCCTTGCGGGGTCTGCACTGCTACTACTTCTGAGCGGTCCAGTGCATTTCCGGCAATATTTCGAAGTGAGTCATTAACCTCCACTACAGGCACCACTGCTTTACTGCCATTCTCGATTTCTTCTACAACGCTTTTAAATAACTCTTTTGTTGCTAATGGTCGTGCACCATCGTGGACTAATACGATTTCAACTTCTGGTGGAACCTGAGATAGACCTGAAAAGACTGAAGCTGTTCGTGTTTGTCCCCCTGGAACCACAGATTTAACGCTTTGGGTTGTTGAGAAAAATTGTTCAATTTCTCTTACTCGTCCTGGCTGAGCAACTATGACGACAGACCCAACTGATGCTGCTGAAGAAACAGAGAACTCTAATACGGTTTTATTCCCGATTTTTAATTTCTGTTTATCCTCTCCGAATCGTTTGGACTCTCCAGCGGCTACAACGATGGTCCAAACCTTGGAGATTCTATTTTCAGCCGATGAGGCATTCTGTGGTGTCATATAACTAGCATGGTCTATTGAAATGCCAGACGCTACTTTCTTCCGTGAAACATTACTTTTTGGAGAACTTCCTGAAACCGATCTTGAAGTTATCGTGAACCAGTCACATGATCGCGACCTGCGACGGGGTGACATTATTTTCCGTGAAGAAGATCCGCCAGATGAAATCTATATTGTGCTTTCAGGGCGAATTGCAATCGTTAATAAGTCAATAGATGGGCGTGAATCAATGGTTGCTTTAATGGAATCAGGTGATTTATTTGGGGAGATGGGACTCTTTGACGGTAAAGGCCGTTCAGCCCAAGCAAGAGCGTTAGAGGATTCTGTTGTAACAGCAATTCCTTATGAACCTGTTCGCTCTTTGTACGAAAGTAATCCCATTTTCCTTTGGCAGGTCATAGAAATGTTGGCCGGGCGGCTGCGAAATATGGACGAGGCGCTCGCTGATTCTGTTTTCCTTGATGTCACTGGACGTACGGCGAAAAAACTTCTTGAACTCGCTGGGGAAAGTGAAGAATTTTCTTTACCTATCACTCAGGAAGAATTAGCAGGGATGGTTGGGGCGTCTCGCGAAAGAGTCAATAAGGCTATTGCCGCTTTTGTTCGGCTTGGGTGGATAGAGCAAATGGATCGCTCTTACCGGATCATTAACCGTGAACAACTTATGATTCGTTCAAAATAGATCAGACAGAAACAGGACTTTAAGACTCTAAATTGAACCATTTAGTTGCTTGGAGCCAAGCATCGGCAGCTTCAACTGGACGATGAGCAGGGCGTGATGCGTCATGTACGAATCCGTGATCCGCTTCTTCGTAACAGACAACCTTCGCTCCTGTCTCTATAAGCAACTCCACATGATGTGGAGGTGTCCAACTGTCAAGATTCCCAATTATTGCTAGAACTGATTTGGGGTCACCTGACTTAAGTAGTTCCAATGGTTCTGCTTGGCCTTGGCCTTGCCATTGATCTGGAACTTGGATCATTCCATAGAACGAACAGTGACGATCGAATCTTTGCGTGGACACTGCCTTTAGTGTGTACATGCCTCCCATACAAAATCCGAGGATTCCGACGGGGTCGCAGGTCGTTGCTTCTGCAGCGGCGACTGCATCTCCCAATACGTCTTTATCGTTCAGAAGCCCTGCCGTTGCTAATCTTTCTCCAACTTCAAGATTTTCTTGCCCAGGGTAAAGGTCAAATACACAAACAGACCATTGATTCTTTTCAGCTAACTCTGCAGCTAGATCAACAAATAAGGGTCGTAAACCCATTACATCGGGAATAACCACTAAGCCTCTTTTGGATTCGCCAGTTGATGGATGTATAAGTTCTGCTTTTGTTCCTGAAGGGAGATTTATTTCCATATTTGAATTATTACGCAATAAAAATAAATTAACCAGCAATGGGGCTATGAAGAGCGTTAGTCCTCAGGATTTGAGATTTCTGTTTCTTCTTGTGAGTCTGGTTTAGCATCACTTGGTCTAAAAAGTTCGGCAAAACTATTAATTACAGGGTGAGGGAATCCTTCAGGGATTAAAGCAGTTCCTTTTAGAAGTACTGTTGACATTCCTAAGCCTTTAGCAGCTTCGAGAGTTGATACTTCTGAATCAATGAGAAGCATGTTTTTAAATGAAACTCCTGAGGTGCGACGTAATGCCTCGAACATAGCTTGGCTTGGCTTACGTGCTCCTACCTCGCCGCTTATGATCCAATGGGTTATAAACTCATCAAGCCCAAATCGTTGGCGCAAATATGTCGCCCAGGGAAGCACCGCATTGGTGAGGCACGCTACTTCAAACTCTCGTTCTTTCATGCGGTCTAAGAAAGGTAAAACATCTGTCCGAATATCTACACGATCCAAATATTCTTCCTCAATTTCAGAAACCAGCCCGTTGACACCTAAAGAAGACCAAAAATCGTCTTGTGATACATGTCCTAGGCTCGCTGATCGATAACGATCAGCTATTTCTTGGCTATCTGCGATACCTCCCTTGTCTTGAACAAATGAAATAAGTAGACCTTCTGGGTGATTACCTCCTTCCCAAATAACACCTACTCCCCCTAAAACAAGCAATTCGAGACTTCTTGACTCATTTTCGTCATTCTCTTGTGGGGGCTCTTGAACAATCTCTTTAGATCGGCGGTTTGTTTTCTTAGGCGCAGGAAGGGCAGGGCCTGCTTGAGGTCCTCGAAAGTGACGAACGATCTGCAATCCAAGAACTAAAACAAATAGCACTCCTGCAATTACTGATCCGATTCGCCATAATCTTGGTGCTTGATCTTCTACTGTCCAATACAACTGAAGTGGCTCGTCTTGCTTTTCTCCTAGAACTAGAGTCCAGCGGGCTACATCATCTTCGATTGATCCATTTCCTTTTCCCCCATCGCGAAGAGGCACTTCGAAGTTGAAGAGAAAGAAATCTGTAGGTTCACAATCCGGGTCAACGCACCCAGAAAGTTCGCGAATTTCTTCTTCGGTTCTTCCTAGAGTTAGCCCCGATAGAGCTGCTTCTAAGTCGGGGTCGCTAAAAAGTGCTAATCCAGAAGATAAATCTATTTGTCCTGTTAGGTTCCAAGAAGTTCTGGCAAATGACCTCTCACGTGTGAGTGCCATATTAGAAAAAACTTCTGACCCTGCAATATCGTTTAGAACACTCGGTAACCGTTCAGGCACTGCGAAGGTTTTAACTGCCGTAATTCGAGTTAACCCGTCAACGGTTCCTCTTTCAATATCGCCTATTTCCCACCCCGCATCGGAAAGGTCGTCAACGTTTAACTGATCTTCAAGCGGTCCGGATGTTTCAACTGCTTGAAGTGCTTCGTCATCTAGAGTTACCAGAACCTCTACTTCACCAGACCCGTCAGGTAAGACATCAACAGTGACGGTTGTTTCTATTCGACAAGCGGTAAGTAACCCAAATAAAAATATTAGTGATAGAAATACCGGCACTAAACGTCGCATAATGACTTACGCTAGGCGACAAAACAACCTTTGTGTTGCCAGCCCGAATCGAACAATTACTCTGCGCCCTCAGTAACCATCTCTACGGTTGGTGGTTCAAATCCTTCAATCGCACGGAACGCTATTTTTTGTTCTCCGGGGGCTTCTTCATTGTCTTCAACATCAACAATGACTATTTCCCCTGCGCGGAATTCTTTATGTAGAAGACGTTCAGATAGAGGATCCTCGACCATTCTTTGGATTGCACGACGCAATGGACGAGCTCCAAGCGTTGGGTCATATCCTTGGTTAGCTAAGTGGGCCTTAGCGGCGTCAGTTAATTCAAGTCCTAAACCTTGGCCAGATAATTGTTTGGCGACTCTGCGGATCATTAAGTCGACAATACGGGTTACTTCTTCAACGCTGAGTTCATGGAAGACGATGGTGTCATCGATTCGGTTAAGAAATTCTGGTCTGAAGTGATCTTTTAACGCATCTTGGACTTTTGCTTTCATCCGTTCATAACTAACCGCTTCATCATTTTTTGTGAAACCCAGATTGGCTTTTCTTAGATCACCTGTACCTAGGTTTGAAGTCATAATCAAAACAGTGTTTCGAAAATCTACGGAACGTCCTTGAGCATCTGTGAGTCTTCCTTCTTCGAGTATTTGAAGCAAAGTGTTGAAAACATCTGGGTGGGCTTTTTCTACTTCGTCGAAAAGCACAACTGAAAATGGTCGACGCCGAACCGCTTCTGTTAACTGGCCACCTTCGTCATAACCAACGTACCCGGGAGGTGATCCAACAAGCCGACTGACGGTGTGTTTCTCCATGTACTCCGACATATCTAAAGAAATAAGAGCTTCTTCATCACCAAATAGGAATTCAGCCAAAGTTTTTGATAATTCTGTTTTTCCAACACCTGAAGGGCCAAGAAAAATGAAGGATCCTGATGGACGTTTAGGGTCTTTTAGGCCAGCACGCGTTCTTCTAATTGCTTGGCTGACTGCTTTAATAGCATCTTCTTGTCCAATAACCCTCTTATGAAGTTCTTCTTCCATCCGCAACAATTTTTGGGTTTCTTCTTCAGTTAATTTGTAAACAGGAATTCCTGTCCACACGGAAAGAACTTCGGCTATTCCTTCCTCGTCTACTTCGTCAAAGAGATCAACTCCGCTGCCTTTTATTTCTCCTTCGCGAGATTCTTTTTCGGCTAGTAGTTCTTTTTCTCGATCCCGAAGACGTCCTGCTTCTTCAAAATCTTGAGATTCAACGGCAGCTTTCTTTTGTTGAGTGACTTCTACTAATGAGGTTTCTAATTCACGTAAATCTTCTGGCGTCGCCATACGTTTTATCCGCATTCTGGATCCAGCCTCATCAATAAGGTCTATGGCTTTATCTGGTAGGTGACGGTCTGAAATGTATCTGTCAGCTAGGTTTGCTGCCGCTACTAATGCTTGGTCAGTGATGGTCACACGATGATGCTGTTCGTACCGTTCTCTTAGTCCCTTTAAGATTTCAATAGTGTGAGCTACTGAAGGTTCTTCTACTCTTACTGGTTGGAATCTACGCTCTAGAGCTGCATCTTTTTCAAAATGTTTTCTGTACTCTTCTATTGTTGTAGCTCCAATAGTTTGTAATTCTCCTCGCGCAAGCATCGGCTTGAGAATAGATGCGGCGTCAATTGCTCCTTCTGCTGCTCCTGCTCCTACAAGCGTATGAATTTCATCAATGAATAAAATAATGTCTCCGCGTGTGTTTATTTCTTTGAGAACTTTCTTTAAACGTTCTTCAAAGTCACCGCGATAGCGGCTTCCCGCTACCAGAGCACCCAGATCTAAGGTGTAGAGCTGTTTATTATGAATTGTTTCAGGAACTTCGTCGTTTGCGATCATCTGTGCGAGACCTTCTACAATTGCTGTTTTCCCTACTCCTGGTTCTCCAATTAATACTGGGTTATTTTTTGTGCGGCGTGACAATACTTGCATTACACGTTCAGACTCTCTTGATCGTCCAATTACAGGATCCAATTGTTTGTCTCGTGCTAGCTGTGTCAAATTTCGACCGAATTGATCTAGAACAAGTGATCCTGAGGAAGAATCATTTCCTCTGCCGCCAGAAGTGGCCCCTGCCTTATCTCTAGAGCTCGTTGAGGAGCCAGTGCCTCCGCCAGAATATCCAGATAGCAGCTGGATGACCTGTTGTCGGACACGAGCTAACTCGGCTCCTAGTTTTACCAATACTTGCGCAGCAACCCCTTCACCTTCTCTAATAAGCCCAAGAAGAATATGTTCTGTGCCGATGTAATTATGACCTAACTGAAGAGCTTCTCGTAGGGAAAGCTCAAGTACTTTCTTTGCCCGCGGAGTGAACGGAATATGGCCGCTAGGAGATTGGCTTCCCTGCCCAATGATTTCTTCTACTTGGTCACGAACTGCTTCAAGTGATATCCCAAGTGTTTCTAGAGCCTGCGAAGCAATACCTTCGCCCTCATGGATAAGGCCTAGAAGAATGTGTTCTGTCCCAATGTAATTATGGTTAAGTAGACGCGCTTCTTCCTGAGCCAACACCACTACTCTTCGAGCTCTATCGGTAAACCTTTCAAACACCCAGTTACCTCCTGGAACCTATTTATACAAGTGTACCGTCCCTCTGCGCTTCCACAGACTGGTTAAATACTTATAAGTTTCAAGATGAGTGTTTCTCGCCGTATCCTCACCTAGTGACCTCGTCTGTATCAATACCAAAAGAAGATTCAAAAACTACTGACTCATCGTCCTCTTCGCCACTATTAACTTTGCCTGATATGGCTAGGGACATTGAAAGAGTTAATGAAGAACTTAGAAAATCTGTCCAGTCGAAGGACTCATTTCTTACTGAAGTCGCTACTCATTTAATTAATGCCGGAGGGAAAAGAGTGCGTCCTGCACTATCAATTACCTCGTCTCTTCTTTCTGAAGAGAGCCCTAGGTCCGTAGATCATGATGTAATCCGAGGCGGAGTCGCAGTAGAGCTAGTCCATCAAGGATCTCTATATCACGATGATGTAATGGATGGAGCAGAGACTCGAAGAAATGTTGAAAGCGTGAACGCTCGGTGGGGTAACCGTGAAGCTATCTTGGCTGGAGACTTTCTTCTGGCTCGAGCTTCTGAGATTGCCGCTGATCTTGGTACTGAGGTAGCCGGACTTCTTGCCAGCACTATTGCTTCTCTTTGTGAAGGGCAAGTGCTTGAACTTCAAAACACATTTAATGTCGAACGAACTGAAGATGCTTACTTTCAATCAATTTCAGGGAAAACTGCAGTATTGCTTGCCACTTCCGCCCGAGTGGGAGCTTTGGTTGCAAATCATCCGAGGGACTTAGTTGAATCTGTAACTGCTTTTGGGCAGAACTACGGTATGGCCTTTCAAATCATCGATGATGTACTTGATCTAATTGCAACCGACAAACAACTTGGTAAACCTGCGGGAAATGATTTAGTTGAGGGGGTTTACACCCTTCCTGTAATACGTGCGCTTGCAGGGCCTAGTGGAGAGAAACTTCGTGAGCTTCTGAACGACGCCATAGACCAGAACTCACGCGATCAAGTTTTAGCCATTGTTCGCAGCGACGAAGCTTTGCCTTCAGCAGTAGCAACTGCTATCCAGTGCACCAACCAGGCTCGAGAGACTGTTGAAGAACTTCCTCCTACCCCAGCCGTAAACGCTCTTAATCTGACCTGCGATCTACTTTTAGAGCAAATAGATTTTGCTACAAAACAAGCAGATTAATCTGAAAGCCCTTGTTCAGGTCGAAGAGTTGGGAAAAGAATAACGTCCCGAATCGCTGTATCTCCAGTAAGTAGCATCACAAGACGGTCAATACCAATGCCTATGCCGGCAGTGGGGGGCAGTCCATACTCAAGTGATCGGAGATAATCTTCATCCACAACCATCGCTTCCTCATCCCCTGCTGCTTTTTCTTCTTCTTGTCCTAAAAATCTAGATCGCTGTTCTTCTGGATCTATTAATTCGGTGAATGCGTTACACAATTCTCTGCCAGCAACAATTGCCTCGAATCTTTCTACCCATCCGGAATCTTCTCTATGGTCACGCGAAAGAGGTGAAACTTCTTTCGGATAATCAGTCACAAAAATCGGGTCCCATAATTTTGGCTCAACTGTTTTTTCATAGAGTTCAAGAATTATTTTTCCTGGCCCATAGTGATCTTTGATTGGGACCTCATGTTGATCACATAGTTTGATGAGTTCAGAACGGGGTGTATTTAGATCAACTTCAATGCTGGCGTATTCTGAAAGAAGTTCCAGCATGGATGCTCTTCTCCAAGGAGCTTTCAAATCGAAAGAACGATCACCGTGAGTGAGAGTGGTTGTTCCCAAGATTTCTAAAGCCAGATATTCCATTAAGTTTTCCACCATCTCCATGATGTCGGTGTAGTCGGCATATGCCTGGTAGAGCTCAAGCATGGTGAATTCTGGATTATGTCTAGTGGAAAGCCCTTCGTTTCTAAAGACTCTTGCAATTTCATAAACTTTTTCGAAACCACCAACAACAAGGCGCTTTAAATAAAGCTCTGGAGCGATACGAAGGTAGAGATCAACGTCAAGTGCGTTGTGATGAGTGGTGAATGGGCGAGCTAACGCTCCTCCTGGTATTGGATGAAATACCGGCGTTTCAACTTCAATGAAACCTCTCTCTTCTAGCCAACGGCGAGTTAACGAAATAACGCGACTTCGTATCAGAAATGTTTGTCGAGTTTCCTCTGTAACCCAAAGATCAACGTATCTTTGTCGGTATCTCATATCGGTATCAGAAATGCCATGCCATTTGTCTGGAAAGGGTCGGCGAGCTTCTGCTAGACGAACCCATTCAGACACTTTGACCGACAGTTCACCTTTTCGTGTCTTAATTATTTCTCCTGTGACTCCAAGCCAGTCACCCAAGTGCAGATTTGTAAGTTCGGTGAAATTTGGTGTGGTTTTTTCTGGTGCGAAAAGTTGGATTCTTCCTGTGGAGTCTTGAAGTGTTCCGAAAACGATTTTTCCTTGATCTCGTTTAAGCATCAACCTTCCGGCGACAACGACTTTAATACCCGTTTCTGAACCATCTTCTATATCTGAGTGAGTTTCACGAATCTCATCAATGGAATGAGAAGGATCAAATCGGTAAGGAATAGTTGATTCAGCCATCAGTTTGTCTCTTGATTTCTGTTATATACGAGACGAAGGCCGTGCAGAGTGAGAAAAGGTTCCACATATTCAATTGTTTCAGATATCGGTGCTATTAAGTGTGCTAATCCACCGGTAGCTACAACGGTGCAAGAACCCAGTTCTGATCGAAATCGATCAACCATGCCATCTATTTGTGAGGTAAATCCATACACAGCTCCTGACTGCAAGGATTCCACTGTGCTTTTCCCAATAACATTTCTTGGCTCAACTAATTCGATTGCCCCAAGAGCGGCGGCTCTGCCAAAAAGTGCTTCAAGACTTATTTCAATACCTGGAGCAATCGCTCCTCCTAGAAATTCACCATTTTCAGAGATCACATCAAAGTTGTTGCCGGTGCCAAAATCAACTACGACTGTAGGCCCACCATATAAGTCATAGGCCGCTACAGCATTGGCTATACGATCTGCTCCTACTTCTTTCGGATTGTCGTAGAGGATAGGCATTCCCGTGCGCACACCTGGTTCTATAACTACAGGTTCTTTATCGCTATGGCGGGAAATCATCTGTCGAAGACTGGCTAATACTTTTGGAACACCCGCACACAAAGCGACTTGATCTACATTGAAAGTGAAGCCAGCTGATTCAAGAAGGTCTCGGACGATTACAGCGTGTTCATCCGCCGTTCGGTCAGTATCAGTGGCTATGCGCCAGTGATCTAAGAGTCCGTCCCCTGCACCATTACCGGCTTCAAGGTCATTCTCATAAAGTCCGATTACCGTTTGCGTGTTACCAACATCTATAACTAACAGCATTGATGGTTTTTCATTATTGTCCAAAATCTTTCTTCCTAATCTTCCTTAATCGTACATCACTGAATGATTTTTCTAATCAGGATTTACAAGATCAAGTCCAATATCTAAAGCAGGCGCCGAGTTAGTCAAAGTTCCACTTGAAATATAATCGACTCCAGTTTGGGAATATTCTGAAACTGTATTGAAAGTAATGCCTCCAGAGGCTTCGAGTAGTGGTTTCTTTCCTCCATTTGCAGAAAATCCGTCAACAATAACAACACATTGTTTGACCTGCTCAGGGGTCATATTGTCAAGGAGCAAAATGTCTGCTCCAGCCTCTAGGGCTTCTTCTACCTGCTTAGTTGAGTCACATTCAACATGTACTAGCCGATCTGGCCATTTTTGTCGTGATAAAGCAACTGCTTCTTTAATTGTTGTTCCGGTTAAGTGATTGTCTTTTAACATCACCCACTCACTGAGGTTATGACGATGATTGGTTCCTCCCCCGGCTAAGACAGCGGCTTTCTCTACACTTCTTAATCCTGGGATTGTTTTGCGTGTATCCCAGATTTTTGCTCCATTTCCTGCTTCTTGAACCCATTTTGCTACCAACGTCGCTATGCCTGATAAGTGACTTAAGAAATTTAGTGCGGTCCTCTCAGCTGTGAGGATTGACGCTAGTGGGCCGTTCAAGGTGGCCAGAGTATCCCCTGCCAAGAAATGATCTCCTTCTTTTCTTTCCCAAGAAACGTTGATGTTTGTGTCTACTTGGCGAAATGTTTCTGATACGCAAGCGGATCCTGCTAACACTCCATCTTGACGTGCTGTGATCGTTCCAGAAGTGACTAATTCCGAAGGCACAAGCATCGCGGTCAGATCACCATCTGGAACTAGATCTTCTTCTAAAGCGCGTTGAACAGAATCCTCTATTGAGCGCTTAAGAGATTCTGGAGACTGTGACATATTAAGTAGCCTGCCAGTCTCAGTGATCACTACCAACTTTTTTCTTTGCGGGAAGATTGTCGATCAATCGTGCTTGTCCGAAATTGCAAGCAACTAACAAACGTACTTCAGTAACTATTTTGTTTGGAATTTCAAATGATGATGAATCGACTACTCCGACATAATCGATCTTTGCGAGAGGAGAAGTTTCAATAGTTTCCCGTATTAGTGATTCAATAATTTGTGTGGAGGTTTCTCCTTTAGAAACTGCTTCAGCGCCAACTTTTAAAGCTTGGTAGAGAACGGAGGATTGGGACCTTTCGTCAGCAGACAGATAAACGTTTCTACTTGACTTAGCTAAGCCGTCTTCCTCTCTAACTGTCGCACATCCGACGATTTTTATTGGGAGTTCGTGGTCCTCTACAAGTTGCTTAACTACCGTCAATTGTTGGAAATCTTTTTCTCCAAAGTAAGCGTGACTTTCTCCGACTATTTCAAAAAGTGCCATTACGACAGTTGCGACACCTTGAAAATGAGTTGGGCGACTTTCTCCTTCAAAAGTTTTTGTCACTTCTCTTAAATGAATTGGTGTTGTGGGGAAAAACGTTTTGATCTCTTCTTCACTTGGAGCGAAAACAACATCGGTTCCGTGTTTATCGCATAATTTCAAATCTGAAGAAATGTCTCTCGGATAATCGCTGAAGTCTTCATCTGGGCTGAATTGCAAAGGATTTACATAAATTGAAACTATGGTCACATCTCTTTGGTCAGTGGACGCATTAATTAATGATGCATGGCCTTCATGTAAGAAACCCATTGTTGGCACTAATCCAATAGAGGAACCAGCGCTACGAGCTTCTTCCAAGTATGAACGAAGCTCTTTTGCTGTTGTTAATACTTGAAATGAGCTCATTCTTTCCTTTCCGATAATCTTTTTGCGTTATCAGAAAGCAGTTTGTAAAGACTGCGTTCATCCTCGGGTAAAGCTTGGAGATGCAGGGCAATAGTCTGGCTGTCACCTCTAGAGGCAGGACCGGTAAGAGCTTCAGAGGGTCCTAGCGTTTCAATGTTTTTCATTGTTTCCAACGCAAGGTTTAAGAACGCTTCAAATGGTATATCTAGTTCTTTAGCGATTCTTTCTACTTGGCCGAGTAAAGATGTGAGATGGTTGGAAGCAGTTACCGCTACTGCGTGATAAAGAGACCTGTCTTCATCCGCGACATGGAAATACTTTCCTCCTAACTCATCTACTATTTCTTTACCTAAAGGGTCGCCGGTTATTCCGAACCAAATACCAGACTCAAGTAAATCGGCTCCTCTTTCTGGGTTAGGCAGAGAAGCTAAGGGATGCAGCCCCATACGAAGATTATGTGGGGCTAATACATCTAGTCCTAAAACCCCTGATAGGTGCGCAATTACTGTCGATGGATTTGGTTGGATTTTTCTTGAGACCGTGGAAATCACTTCATCGGGGGTGGCTATAACTAATAAATCTACTGACTGAGCTGCATCTTGTAGGTCATCAGTTTTCCCTAAATATTCTTGGACTATCCATCCTTTTCGCTCTAAGGCTGTTCCTAGCGAACAGCCTGCTTTACCTGGTCCAACAACCTGAACTTTTTTCTTCTTACTCTCCATTTGGTGTCTCATCTAAAAGAGTGCCGATTTTGATTACGGAGTCAAGATCTCCGCTAATTACTTTTTGGGAATTAGGGAATGAGTCAACAAGAGTGGGGTCTAAATCTCGTAGTGGGATTAAAACAAAACCTCTCTCTTTCATACGTGGATGAGGCACGGTCAGGTTTTCTTCTTCAATGACTTCGCCATCAATCCATAACAAATCGACGTCAAGGGTGCGCGGGCCCCACCGTTCTTTTCTAATTCGATCGGCAAGCTTTTCTTGCTTCTGGCATTCCGTTAATAAGTCTTGTCCCGTTAGTTCTGTTTTTAATTGAACAACACAATTTAAATACGGTCCCTGATCAGGTCCACCGACTGGAGCTGTTTCATAGACAGGTGAAACTTTACTTACATCAGGAAGATTTGATACTGCTAGTTGTAAGTACTCCAAACGATTTCCCAAGTTTGAACCAAGACCAAGGTATACGGTTCTTTTCATCGGGTTCTATAGATACGAACCCCGCAGGTTGCTACATCTTGGGGAACTGGTGGACGCAATTTTTGTACGCTCACCATTACTTTGTCTACACGATTCATCCCCATGATGCTTTCAGCTACTCGGTCGGCGCATCTTTCTAGAAGATCAAATTGTTCCTGTTCAATGATGGAAGAAATCATTTCACATAACATCCCGTAATGGACAGTGTCTTCAATGTCGTCAGAGTTCGCTGCAACGCTTAGATCTGTTTGAATATCTATATCAAAGGAAAGAGGTTGACGACGATCTCGTTCTTCAGGAAGTAGGCCACAAAGAGCCATCAATCGAAGCCCTCGGATCTCTATTTGATCGTGACTCAAGAATCTTCTTCTTTCTCTTCTTCGTCTTCTTGCTCTTCTTGCTCTTCTTTGAACTGAATTATTTGATCTACTATCTGACGTCCCGGTGAGCCTAAGGGTCTGCTAACTAACTGTTCTAATATTGAAATGGCCTGTGGTCCTGTTCCCACCAACCCATTAAATAGCAAATACGCTGCCATCAGTCCACAAACCACGTCGTTTAATTCTTCTCGGTGGACAATAATTCTGCCTCCGTCTGAAGTAAGAGTTGTGAGTTTTTCGATGACTTGTACCAGTCTTCTTGGCCCTTCTTGTGCCCCTCCATAGGGTTCATGCACCCAAGGAACCACAAGTTCTTCATAATTATGAAGATTGTGTTCACTCGCTAACAAAGAAACGACGACATCAAAATCATTCTCGCGAATCCAAATAATTTCTTCTTGTCTTCTTACCCGACGATGGTTAGTTCCATAGCCGCCTGGGCGTTCACAAATAGCCATTTGGTCTTTAATGATCCAAAAGAAACTTCGTGGGACGATACCTTGCGCCCATTTACCTCTCATTAACCCCACCTATGTATTTGTTAGGAATTTTCGCTTGATTTGATTCTTTGTTGCTTGCTATTACTTATCATGCACCGTTGACGGCTTTTCAGCAAACCTTAGTTACTTTTACTGCTTGGACAGTGGCAGCCACATCGTGTACTCGTATCATTTCAACACCTTTTTGGCACGCCAAAACCGCTACTGCTATAGATCCTTCAAGCCGGTCATCGGTGATGTCATTATCTTCTGAGTTATTTCTCATTGATGCAATTTCGCCTAAGAAGCGTTTCCGACTCGCTCCTAATAAAACAGGCCATCCGGTTTCTACTAGTTTTTCTATATTTGCGATCAATGCAAGGTTGTGTTCCGTAGTTTTACCGAATCCGATACCTGGATCTATCCAAATCTCTGGCACTCCTTCATTTTTAGCGTTTATTGCCTTGTCTGTTAGGTACTTACAGACCTCTCCTACCACATCTTCATATTCAGGTTTGTTTTGCATAGTTTGTGGTGTCCCCTGCATGTGCATCGCTACCCAGCCAACTTGAAGTTCAGCTGCAACTTGACTCAATGATGCGCTTACATCGTTAATGATTGTTGCGCCTTCTTGAACAGCTAATCGGGCAATTTCTTCATGCCGTGTATCTATCGAAATACGGGCTTCACCCGCTAAAGCTGAAATTACTGGAAGCACTCGAGAGGCTTCCTCTTTGAGTGTTATGGGAGTAGCTCCTGGTCGGGTTGATTCGCCGCCGATATCAATGACGTCAGCGCCTTCATTAATTAGCTGCCGGGCGTGTGCTATTGCTTTATTTTTTTCGAGATAAAGGCCGCCATCTGAGAATGAATCTGGTGTGACATTTACGATTCCCATAACTAAGGACATGAGCAAAACCTAAAAATGAATAGATGTATTTGACTTGGTTTCCGTTATTTGCGTGACGCTTCTAAAAATCGCATGGCTTCAAGGCGAGTTGAAATGTCGTCTCTAAAAATCCCTTGAACTGCAGAAGTAATTGTTGTTGTTCCTGGTTTCTGGACTCCACGCATTGACATACAAAAATGTTCTGCTTCTACCACCACTAAGGTTCCTTGTGGGTGAAGAGTTTCTTGTATGGCTGTTGCGATTTGTTTCGTAAGCCGTTCTTGAACTTGAAGGCGTCTTGAGTATCCGTCTACAAGTCGAGCTAATTTCGAAAGACCGGTAATCATCCCGCCTTCATGTGGGATATAAGCAACATGTGCTGCTCCAACGAACGGCAACATATGGTGCTCACATAGTGAGTAGAGAGGAATGTCACGAACCATCACCATTTCATCATGGCTTACATCAAAAGTTTTGATGAGGTGTTCATCCGGATTCTCATACATTCCACTACAAATTTCTTTATACATTCGCGCCACTCGTGCTGGTGTTTCTTGAAGTCCATCCCGGTTTGGATCCTCACCGATAGCTTCCAATATTTCTCTAACCGCCGATTCAACACGACCTGCATCAAACACATCACTCATAATTCCATCAACTCTCTAGTTCTCTACTACTCGTATGTCAGAAAGATTTCTATATTTCTGTGCAACATCTAATCCGTACCCAACAACAAATTCTGGGGGAATACGAAATCCCTCATACTTAAGAATTTTTTCATCTAATTTGTGATCTTCATGAACGAGCAGGGCGCATACTTCAAGGCTTGCGGGATTACGCCCGAGGAGGTTTTCTCGTAAATAATTTAGTGTTAGTCCGCTATCTACAATGTCTTCAACAACGATGACGTCCCGATCGGCGAGGTCTAAATCTAAGTCTTTTACGATCCGTACCACGCCTGAAGAGCGGGTTGAATGCCCGTAGGAAGATACTGCCATGAAGTCAAGTTCTACAGGGAGGTCAATAGCTCTCGCTAAATCACTCATGAACATGAATGCGCCTTTGAGTACTCCGACGAGAAGTGGGGACTTTCCTTCATAGTCTGCTGTTATTCTTGCCCCGAGTTCCGCTACTCGATTTTCGAGGTCCTCAGCGCTAACGAGCACGCGTCCAGGGACTGGAATCCCAGGTTCTGTTACATGATCGGCGCCCATCAGCCCGACTTTATCGGATTAGAGGCAGAAGAAAACCGTAGTTTGCCATTTGATCTTTCTACGCGGTCTCCATCCCCCACATCGGTTGCTCGAGCTTCATGGTTGACAACAGCTAAAACTCGTTCTACTGCTGCAGACTCTGGTGCTATTCCTTGCCGGGACTCTGTTAACCAACGATGAATAACAAGGCGAACAATTGGTTCTGGTGACTTTGATAGAGAGCGAGTGTCAGTTGGATCTATATCTTTAATCAAGTCATTTAGAAGTTCATTGGCTTCTCGAGCGTGGTCGCTGTGACGCGTTAAAAGCGGAACTGGGTCGCGTCCAAAAACTTCCGAAAGTAAAGGTATAACTTCATGGCGAACACGGCTTCTTGTGAACCTTGGGTCCTCGTTCATTGGATCTCTGATGGGTTCAAATCCTAAATGGCTACATAACCAAAGCGTTTCTTCTCTCCTTATGCCAAGTAAAGGTCGACGGTGAGGCTCTCCGATACCTGCGGTCCCAGGGAGTCCGGCTCCGCGTAATAAATTTAGTAGAACTGTTTCGGCTTGGTCGTCAGCGGTGTGGCCGGTGAGAACATCTTTCGGCAATGCCTCTCGTCGTGCATCACGTGCTCTTGCTTCTAAATTTGGCCCATCGGTGACAGATACTGTCACTAAATTGGATTTAGCTCCTAAACGGTCGGCAGCTTCAGCTACTTTTTCCCCTTCGGCTGATGACCCTTCTCGTAGTCCATGGTCAACATGCCATGCAGTGACGTCTAATCCTTGATGCACTGCCAAAATCAGAAGTGTTAGCGAATCTGGTCCTCCTGATACAGCACAATCAACGACTGTGTTTTCCTGAGGGAAATTACAGCGCTCTAGTAGTGAATCAACTGATAAGTCATCCACCGGTCTTTACCTGTATTCTTTCAATCCAGAGAGAAGGGTTTTTGATTTCTTCTGAACTAGGTAGATGAGAGGGCTCTACCCATACTTGATTGAATAATTTCTCCCCACCAGCTTTTTCAACTGCTGCGATGAACTCTTCGCCTTGTGCGTATTGGGCAAGTTTCGCTTCTAACCCAATAATTTTTTGTATCAGTCGAGTTATTCCGGTTGCAGATTGTCTTCTGTCTCTCATGACTTTGGCGTATCGATTGGCATATTGGACTATTCCGATGCCAGCTCTGTCCATGGTGACGTCTCCATGTCCTTCTAGGAGGCTCATGAGGCCTGCTATGCCGTCTAACGCTGCTTTTTGTTGTGGTGTCGCTACTGCTGGAATGAATCCTTCTCCAGAGGTGTTTTCATCTTGATTTTTTATCGCGCGTAAACGTTCAATTATTTGGTTTGATTCTGGTTCTGCTTCATCGAGGAGTGCTTCTACAAGAGTTAAATAGTGTTGTCTTAGCCAAGGAACTCCAGTGAATTGGGCTCGGTGTGTTACCTCGTGAAGAGCTAGCCATTGTCGAAAATCTGAAGATGGGAAAGCGTAACGTCGTTCTAGCGCGACAACATTTGGGCCCACATAGTAAACCAGGTCTTGTTCGTCTTCGTCTTCGTCTTCAATGACTAATAAGTCATACTGTCCTAATACTCTGGTCGACATCCAGCCAAGGACTGCCCCCATTTCTATTGCTGTGAGCCGAGCGGAGACAGGAGATTCTGAAGCATCAGTTTCTTCATTTTCTAGTAGTGGTTTCAAAAGACGCTGCAACGACTTCAGGTTTGTTGATATCCAGCCTGCACGATCAACTACTCTTGCTCGTGCTTGGCCTTGTGTTGAAGTTAATCCGGTCGTAGCAGCGACTAGCCCTTCGGCTCGTGCAGTGTGTTCTGTGAACTCTTCGAGAAGGCCTTGTTTATATTGGTCACCGGAAAAGGGGGCGTGGTTGGAGACCTTAACGGCTACTCTTTCGGCCAAGTCCCAGTCAATAGCTAGTGATCGCCCCATTGGGCCACAATCAGCGTTTGCGGTAGCGGGTAGAAGAAACCTTCATGAAGTAACCCACCAACGTAGCGATGCATAAAATAACGCCACCACCGACGAGAGGTACAGCTATCCAGTAATGCCATATAACGCCTGAGAACAAGTTCATAGTAAAGAATCTTAGAGGGTTGACAGTAAAGTTCGACGGTTTAAGTCGGATCTTAAAAATTTTTATTTATGTGTTTTGAGCCCGCGCGGGGAGTCGAACCCCGGACCTGCTCATTACGAGTGAGCCGCTCTTCCTACTGAGCTACACGGGCATAAATCGTTAGCGTAGCGTTCTTGACTTCTTTTAACCTTATGCTCGCTCTATTGGCGCCCATGCAAGCAGTAAACGTTTCTCACCTACACGCTCAAATTGCACGATCGCTTCTGCCCTATCTCCCTCTCCAGTGATTTTTATTATTTCTCCTTCGCCCCATGCTCGATGTAAAACTTCTTCTCCTGGTTGAAGATTCAATAAATGCGCTCCGGTAGTTTTATCTGAATTGTCTTTCTTGGTTCTTTTCCCGTAAACAGTTCCGCTGGGCTCTTCTTCTGCGATGTGGTCTGTGTAGAGCCAACTTTCATCATCTTGAATTCCTTCTTCACTGCCCCAACCAGAGTCGTTTAGTGATATGCGTTTTTGGCTCTCTTTAGCTTCAGTAACGAGTTCTTCTGGGATTTCTTTCAAGAAGCGGCTAGGAGGGTTGTATTGGGTGGCTCCATGGAGCATGCGACTCCACGCATGGCTTACATAAAGATGTTTTCTGGCACGAGTAATTCCGACGTAGGCGAGTCGTCGTTCTTCCTCTTCTTGCCTCTCGTCACCGAGAGAACGTATGTGAGGGAATACTCCGTCTTCCATTCCGGGAAGAAAAACGACAGGGTATTCAAGGCCTTTAGCGGAATGCAAAGTCATTAATGTCACTTCGCCGGAATCCTCTTTGTCCGAATCTGGTAACCCATCTGTGTCTGACACCAAAGCAACTTGTTCTAAGAATTCGTCTACGTTGTCGAATTCAGATGCGACTCCAATGAGTTCTATAAGGTTCTCTATTCTTCCTTCTGCTTCAATTGACCCTTCTTCACGGAGTTCTTGCAAATAGCCGGAGTCTTCTAGAGCTGTTTCTAATAAATGACTTGGACCATCATCAATTTTTTGTTTCAGCTTTTCATGAAATTCAATGAACGTGTTAATACCGGTTAGGGCTCGTCCGGTAACGCCTGCTTCTTCAGCGTGGTTTAAAGCATTTAGAAATCCTGTTCCGTTAAAAGTGCTCCATTGATCTATTCGAGTTACTGAGGTGTTCCCTATTCCTCGTTTGGGGACATTCAGAATACGTTTTGCTGCAACTTCATCTGTTGGATTTGCTGCTAAACGTAAATAAGCCATCGCGTCCTTGATTTCTTTTCGGTCATAAAAACGAGTTCCTCCGATGACTCGGTAAGGGATGCCTTGACGGACGAGTTGTTCTTCAATAGCTCTGCTCTGGACATTGGTGCGATAAAAAACTGCGAGATCAGACCAAGGGTGATCTTGGTTCCTGTTTAAGTGGTAAATCTGTTGAGTTACCCATTTTGCTTCTTCAGTTTCATCAGTTGCGGTGAATTTAGTTATTAACGTGCCGCTACCTTCTTCTGTCCAAAGTTCTTTTGGTTCGCGTCCAATGTTTTGTGAAATAACTGCATTAGCGGCGTCGAGAATATTTTGTGTTGAACGATAGTTCTGATCTAGGACCACAACCGTGGTGTTTGGAAATGCTTTTTCGAAATCAAGGATGTTTCGTACATCAGCGCCTCGGAATTGATAAATCGATTGATCGCTGTCACCAACAACACAGATGTTGCCATGGCTTTGAGCTAGAAGAATTGTGAGTGCGTTTTGCGTTAAATTTGTGTCTTGATATTCGTCTACGAGTACATGTTTGAATCGTTCTTGATAGGTCTGAAGCACTTCAGGGTGTTCGCGTAACAAATGAACAGTGTTGCCCAACAAGTCATCAAAATCCATCGCTCCAGCGTCGACTAGACGTTTTTGATATTCAGTGAAAACTCTTCCGATACGTTCTTCAAAAGGTCCTGTTGCTGACTCGGCGTAATGAGCAGCTGTTCTGCCTTCGTTTTTTAAAGCAGAGATTGTGGCTTGAATACTTCGTGGTGGGAAACGTTTGGTGTCTAAGTTCAAATCTTTGAGAACATACCCCACGAGCCTGGCTGAATCGTCTTGGTCATAGATGCTAAACCGGCTTGGATAGCCGATTTGTTCGGCATCACGGCGGAGTATGCGAACGCATGCGGAGTGAAATGTTGATACCCACATTTTCTCTGCAACAGGCCCTACTAAATCTGCTACTCGGCTTTTCATCTCACCGGCTGCTTTATTTGTAAAAGTGATTGCGAGTATTTCAAAAGGGGAAATCCCTTTGTTTTCAATTAAATGTGCAATGCGGTGGGTAAGTACTCTGGTCTTTCCGGAACCAGCACCTGCGACGACAAGTAAGGGGCCTTCTAGATGAGTTACAGCTTCTCTTTGTGCGGGGTTGAGTTCGTTCAGATCTAACGATTTTTCATTGTTGGGCATCAAAGTCACCTTACATGTGTCCTGTGACTGATGAAGTAAAACAAGTGCATTTGATTTTTATTGTCGTGGGTCAATAAGGATTGTTGCTAACCCACGTCCCACTCTTCCGTTACGGTCGTAAAGAACGGCATCAGAAAGTCCGATTCCGTCTTTTGAGTTTTTATGCACTCCGCGTAGTCCGATCCATTCTCCTTCGGGGTCTTTGAAAGATGAGACGGTTAAGTCAACGTTGGGTGTCACCCATTCTTTTGGGTCTAAGTATTGAGCCACCATGCTTAGCATGTCGCTAACAGCCGCCATGTTTACAAAAGGAGAGGTTTTCACTCCTTCTACTAGAGGTTTTGTGAGGCGTATCCACATGAGTCCTGGTGTTCCTGCCCAAGATGCTTCACGGGGTAAGCGAATCTCAACTGCTCGAAGGAATGCCGGGATTCCGATGCCTGGAGTGGTTAGTTGAGTAGCGGTATCGGGGAATGGAGGTAGCTCATCTTCTTCGTGTGACATTCTTTCTTCATCTACTGGATTTGATTCTTCGGCAACTCTTAATTTGACTGAGGTAGATCGAGCTATTTCTTTACCTTCGTCATGAAGGGAAGTTTGGATTACTTGCAGTCGCCGTCCTTCTCGTATGGTTTCAGTTGTCCAATGGAGAGGCTTTATGGGCACGCCACGCATAAGTTCCACTGTGTGCCGGCATATCCGCATTGGAGAAGGTGTTTCTACTGTTTCTACAAGGTGAGCGAGGATTCCTGAGATTGGTCCACCGTGTTGTATTTCTGGATTCCATGGCCCGCCGGTCAGTGAAGTCGGGATTACTAAATCATCTTCTACTTGGTATAAGAAATCCGGTGATTCAGTCATGGAGAGAGTTTATTTCACGTCCCATGAGGCACAACAACCGAGTTCCAGGCGATGCGTCTTCTGGGGGCATTACTGGGTCACCGATCATGTCACTTGCTGAAAGCGCGTCAGTTAAGGGTGCCCAAAAATCTAAACAACGGTCAGCTAACTCTTCTGGTAACTCGATTTGACGTCCGCATGCCTGGGCTATGTCCGAAGCGTGAACAAGATTTTCAGTGACTCGTAAACCAATGATTGTGGTTCCATCAATATTTCCTAATGGGTGTTCATATTTTTTTGTTTCTACTTCTTTTTCCGATGCTGCATCAATAGCGGCTACCGCTGTTCCTCTCCAAGTGGCAATCGGGTTAGGGCCCAGGATTGAGACATCTATGTCAGTGAGTGGTTCGATTACTCCTCCTTTGAGTAAATCAACAAGCATCGCTTCTCCGAGGATTACGTGAGCGACAATGGTTCGTACATCCCATTCCGGACACGGTGTTGAAAAGAACCATTCATCATCGGTTAGGTCCATGATTTGTTGCCCGAAAATCGTGCTCGCTGCTACATAATCGTCCCAAAAAGTCATAGAGGTTCATTATGCCGGTTTCTATGGATAGCTAATTATAAAAAGTCTCGAAATACTTTTCTCTGTCGTTTTTTAGCATTCCAGCAGTTTCATCCATAAACCGATTTCTATCTTCTCTAGTTTTGAATACCCAAATACATACTGTGTCTTTGCTGTGATAGATAGCTTTCAATTCATCATCTATATCGCAAATCTCTTGCGGTATATCTGTTTTAATACAAATCATCTATTCCCACTCAATCGTTCCCGGAGGTTTAGAAGTAATATCGTAAGCCACCCTGTTTACTCCGGGGACTTCATTAATGATGCGTGAAGAGAGAATCTCTAATAACTCATACGGGAGACGTGCCCAGTCTGCTGTCATTGCGTCTTCGCTAGTTACTGCTCGAATAATTATGGGGTATCCGTATGTGCGTTCATCTCCCATAACCCCTACTGAACGTATGTCCGGTAGCACAGCGAAAGCTTGCCAAATTTCACGCTCCAGTCCCGCATTGCGTAATTCTTCGCGAACAATTTTGTCGGCCGCCTGAAGGGTCGCTACTTTTTCTGGCGTTATTTCTCCAATTATTCGAACTCCAAGCCCTGGACCGGGGAAAGGTTGCCTCCAAACAATTTCATCCGGCAGACCTAATTCAATGCCTAAAGATCGGACTTCATCTTTAAACAAACCTCTAAGGGGTTCAACTAGTTCAAATTCCATGTCATCAGGGAGCCCTCCGACGTTGTGATGACTCTTGATTTTCGCTGCGTCTTTAGTCCCAGATTCAATAACGTCCGGGTAAAGCGTTCCTTGTACAAGAAAAGCAGCGTCTTGCAATTGTTTTTCAGCATCTTCAAATATTCGAATAAAAAGCTCTCCAATAGTTTTACGTTTTTCCTCCGGTTCAGTTACCCCTGCTAATGCTTTGAAGAAACGATCTTGAGCTTTGACATGGATGAGATCAATCCCTTGATGACGGTCGAAAGTTTCGACCACTTGATCACCTTCATCTGCCCGCATAAGACCTGTGTCTACAAATACGCATGTCAACTGGTCCCCTATTGCTTTATGAACCAAGGCTGCAGCGACAGCGGAATCCACTCCTCCTGAAAGTCCACAAATAGCTTTACCTTCACCTACTTGTTGGCGGATACTTTCCACCGACGATTCAATAACGGACGACAGAATCCAATCGCCACTGCATGAACAAACGTCGAAAAGAAATCGGTTCAATAAGTTCTCTCCACATGGGGTGTGATGAACTTCAGGATGGAATTGAACTCCATAAAGTTTTCGTTCCGGAGATTCAAAAGCCGCCACGGGGGCATTCGCTGAGGAAGCGGTCACGACAGAACCTTCCGGTCCTTCCACTATTGCGTCAAAATGACTCATCCATACTGGATGCGCTCCTGTATCTAAATCAGCGAGCAGTAACCCGGGGGAAGAAACTGTCATTTCAGTTCTTCCGTATTCTCCTTGTTCATTACGGTTAACTTTTCCACCGCATTGCAGTGCTATAAGTTGTGCCCCATAGCAGATACCTAAAATCGGAATTCCAAGTTCATAAATCCCTGGATCTATCTGGGGGGCGCCTTCTGCATTAACTGAAGTGGGTCCTCCGCTGAAAATAATCCCTGTTGGTTGATAATCAGAAATCTCTTTAGCAGAGAGACTGTGTGGAACAATTTCGCTGTAAACATTATTTTCACGAACACGTCTTGCTATTAACTGTGCATACTGGGCGCCAAAATCTACAACAAGAATCCGTTCTTTAACCCAATCATTTTTAATTCGGGATTTAGTAGCCATTTTTTAATTTTGGACTTTGTCATTGATTAGTTGCATTAAAGCTTCGACGTGTTCAAAGGTGGTGTAGGTGCTTCCTATCGCAACTCTTAAGACATAGTTGTCGTTAAGTCGGGTATGAGTTAATAAAACTTTTTTAGTGTCATTAAGTGACGTTAAAAGTTGTTCAGAGGCTTTGTCGCCATCTACGTGCTGGAAACACACCAAACTAAGTGTTGGCTCGACAGAGAGTTCTAGTTTTGGATGATTTCTTATCTGCTCGGTAAACCACTCTGCTGCTTGAACATGACTTCGGATATAGGTTCTGATGCCTTCTGCTCCATAGCTTCGTAACACAAACCAAAGTTTGAGGGCACGAAAACGTCGACCTAATGGAACCTGCCAGTCACGGTAGTCAATTACCTCTCCGGCTTCGCTGGCTGAGTTTCTCAGATACTCCGGCACTATTGACAGCGTTTCATTTAACGGTTGTGCGTCTGCAACGAAAAATGCTGAACAGTCGAAATTGGTTAGCATCCATTTGTGTGGGTTAAATGCATAGCTGTCGGCTAGTTCTAATCCATTGAGAATTCCACGAAATTCTGGGCATATCGTTGCGGATCCTGCCCATGCTGCGTCAACGTGAATCCATGCTCCAAATTGTGTAGCTATTTTTGCAATTTCTTCAACGTTGTCTACTGCTCCAGAAGAGGTTGTGCCAACAGTAGTCATGACAAAAAATGGGGTGTATCCGGCTTCGCTGTCTTCCTTAATTGCTTTTTCTAGACTTTCTGGGCACATCGAGAAAGTTTCATCCGTATCGATTAAACGAATGTTTTGGCGGGTGATTCCTGCTACTAACAACCCTTTTTCTGCCGATGAGTGTGCTTGGTTTGATACGTAAGCACGTAACTTCGTAATTTCGTCAGGTCTGTTTACTCGGTGCCTGGCTGCCAAGATGGCGCATAGCGTTGCTGATGATGCTGAATCTTGAATCACTCCCCCGCCTGGTCCGCTTGAATGGAACCGTTTGGGTATTCCGCATAGTTCCACGAGCCAATCGAGAACGTGAGTTTCAAGTTCTGTAGCTGCTGGGCTGGTGGCCCATAGCATTCCATTTACCCCTAAACCGGTAGAGAGTAGGTCGCCTAAAACGGCGGGTGGTGAAGAATTGGCAGGAAAGTAACCGTAAAAACCTGGATGCTGCCATTGGGTAATCCCAGGCGCAATAATGCTGTCCATATCAGCAAGTAATTCTTGAAACGATTCTCCAGTTTCGGGTGCATGTTCAGGTAGAGCTGATCGAATTCCTCCTGGTTTCACATCTGAAGTTATTGGTCTCTCTTCAATCTCTTTTAGATAGTCAACAAGCCAGTCAATCGCGGCATATCCAGCAGCCCGAAACTCTTCAGGTGACATGTGGATTGGTTTGTCTTCAGATTGAGTCATAAAGAGATTCTAGGGGGAGAAAGTTCAGACAATTCCTAATCCTAAAGTTAGTAACTGTCGAAGAATGTTTGCTGTTGCTCCCCAAATGGTTTCGTCTGGAATCTCAAAGAAAGTTATGGCTTGAGATTGACCGTTTCTTTCCCAATATTCTTCTCTCCACGTCTCTTCTTCTAGGAGTTTTGCGAGATCTACATGGCGTATTGCTTCTACTTCATCAGAGTTGGCGGTGAGTTCAGGCCGATTCGGGAGCAGAGCAACAAAGGGGTGTATTAGGGTCCCGCTTCCTACGGTGACAATTGGGTCTAGTTCCCCAATCATTTTCGGGAGAGAAGAGTCAAGTTTTGTTTCTTCGTATGCTTCTCTTAGCGCGGTGTCCCACAGATCTGAGTCTTTTTCTTCTTGGTGCCCTCCTGGAAAACTTACTTGGTGAGCATGTGTGGATAAATGGGGGGATCTTCGGGTGAGGACGACATAAACCGAGTTATTTTCTTCATATAGGGCTACGAGGACGCCGGCTTCTTGCGTGTATTCTTCGAGATCTTCTTTTTCTATTGAATTTGGTGTGTGCTTTTCAACTGCTTGTATGACTTGCTCGAGCGTCAACTTTTTATCTACTGCGTTTGACCAGGGTGAAGGATCGCCAATCCACCATTTTTCTGGACGGGGAATAATTTGAGGTCCTCCGCGATTGTTGAGCATTTCTTCTTTATTCATTTCTCAGTCTTTCATAATGAAAACTACAGGAGCCGAGCCCTAAGGCTCGGCTCCGAATAGTTTTTCCCTAATTTCGGGTTACATCATGCCGCCCATGCCGCCCATAGGATCCATTCCTCCTGGAGGCATAGGTGGAGCAGGTTCTGGTTTATCAGCAACCACAGACTCTGTGGTTAACAAGAGTGCCGCTATTGAAGCAGCGTTTTGTAAACCTGCGCGGGTTACTTTAGCTGGGTCAATTACTCCCTCTTTTATGAGGTCAACCATTTCTCCAGTTGCCGCGTTCAGACCAGTTGCACCTGAAGCTGATTCAACTTCGCGTACCATAACTGCTCCTTCAAGACCTGCGTTGTCTGCTATGAGACGAGCAGGGGCTTCTAAGGATGCGTAAACGATACGTGCTCCTGTAGCTTCATCGCCAGAAAGAGAATCTACAACTTCTTGTACTGCTTGACGAGAGCGAAGCAAGGCAGTTCCTCCACCAGCTACAACTCCTTCTTCAATAGCAGCACGAGTTGCTGAGAGTGCATCTTCGATTCGATGCTTTTTCTCTTTTAATTCAACTTCTGTGGCAGCTCCTACTTGAACTACTGCGACACCGCCGGCAAGTTTGGCTAAACGTTCTTGAAGTTTTTCACGATCCCAATCAGAATCGGTTTCCTCTATTTCACGCTTGATTTGTGAAATACGGCCTTCAACTTCATTGCTTTCTCCAGCACCTTCAACAATGGTGGTCTCGTCTTTGGTTACGACCACTTTGCGGGCTGTGCCCATCATGTCAATAGTTACGCCATCAAGTTTCAAACCGACTTCTTCGGCTATTACTTGTCCACTGGTGAGAATCGCCATGTCTTGAAGCATTGCTTTGCGTCGTTCACCGAATCCAGGGGCTTTGATTGCAACTGAATTGAAGGTGCCACGAATCTTATTTACTACCAAAGTGGCGAGGGCTTCGCCTTCTACATCTTCAGCAATAATGAGCAACGGACGACCTGATTGCATAACTTTTTCTAATACCGGTAGAAGATCTTGAACTGAACTGATCTTTCCTTGGTTGAAGAGTATGTAAGGTTCTTCAAGAATTGCTTCTTGACGCTCTGGATCGGTAACGAAATAAGGGGAGAGATAGCCTTTATCAAATTGCATTCCCTCAACGAAGTCGAGATCCATACCAAAGGTGTTGGATTCTTCTACTGTGACTACTCCGTCTTTACCTACTTTGTCTATTGCATCTGCGATGACTTGACCGATTGTTGTATCTGCTGCAGAAATTGAAGCAACATTGGCAATTTGTTCTTTTGAGTCGTCAACTTGAACAGCTTGCCCTGCTATTGAATCGACTGCTGCTTTAGTTGCTTTTTCAATGCCTCGCTTGAGATCCATTGGGTTTGCTCCTGCAGCAACATTTCGTAGCCCTTCGTGAACAAGGGCTTGAGCGAGAACGGTTGCCGTAGTGGTTCCGTCACCTGCAATGTCGTTTGTTTTTGTTGCAACTTCTTTTACTAGTTGTGCTCCCATGTTCTCGAAAGCATCTTCTAGTTCAATTTCTCGTGCAATTGATACACCATCATTAGTGATGGTTGGGGCACCAAATTTTTTGTCGATTACAACATTACGGCCACGTGGTCCAAGTGTTACTTTGACGGCATCCGCCAACTTGTTTACACCTGCTTCTAGTCCGCGGCGCGCTTCTTCATCAAATTTTAAAATCTTTGTCATTGCGGCCTACTTTATTGTGGCAAGCACATCACGAGCGTTGAGAATCAACAAGTCTTCCCCCGCGCTACTAATTTCTGTGCCACCATATTTGCTATAAACAACGGTGTCTCCAACGGAAACATCCATTGGGACAAGTTCGCCTGTCTGTTCTGATCGGCGTCCTGGTCCTACTGCAAGTACTTCGCCTTGTTGAGGCTTTTCTTTTGCAGTATCGGGGATAACCAAGCCGCTAGCTGTGGTTTCCTCGGATTCACTTGGTCGGACCACAATGCGATCCTCTAGAGGTTGAATATTCATCCAATTTTCCTTTTTTAACTGTGTTTTTCAATTCATTGTGAATTAAAAAACGATTGGCAGTCTTAATGGGCGACTGCTAACTCTACGCACTTTTTCCCTTAACTCACAACTCTTTAGACAGCGTTTTATTATGAATTAAATTCGTTCTGGAAGCCCCCAATTTGGGTTAGCTCCAACATTTAATGGGCTTGAGCCGTCAATCTGAAGACACCACCACCCTGCCGCAGCTACCATTGCTGCATTGTCTGTGCACATTGACCGTGATGGTATAAACGGTTGCACTCCAATTTCTATGCACATATCAAGAAATCGTTCACGCAGCCTGGAGTTAGCGGCAACACCTCCACCGAGACATAGTCCTTTTGCCCCAGTAATTGCTGCTGCCCATTTTGCTTTTGTCACCAAAGTGTCTACGACAGCTTCTTGGAATGAAGCAACTACATCAGCGGTAGAAACATCAGGGTTGTTTCGAACATGGTTAATAACTGAAGTTTTTAATCCTGAAAAAGAAAACGCAAGTTTTCGGTCTTCAGCCATCGTGTCAGGATTTTCTTGAACTAGAGATCTTGGATAGTTGAAAGCATTTGGATCGCCTTCGACTGCTAAAGCATCAATAGCGGGACCACCTGGATATTCCAAACCTAAATAGCGGGCGACTTTATCAAACGCTTCACCAGCGGCGTCATCAAGAGTCGAACCTAAGACTCGATAACGTCCATGTCCTTCCATCAGAACCAGCATTGTGTGCCCACCAGATACAAGGAGCACGACGAGAGGAAATTCTAAATCTGGTTCCTCTAAGAAAGACGCATAAAGGTGGGCTTCAAGATGATTTACTGACACAAAAGGCACATCCCAAACTAGTGATAGGGATTTTGCTGCTGTTACCCCTACAAGAAGCGAACCTACAAGGCCGGGGCCTGTCGTAGCAGCTACTGCATCAACTTCTGATGCTTCTACTCCGGCTGAAACCAATGACTCAGCTACCACTGGAATCATGAGATCAAGATGAGCGCGGCTAGCAACTTCTGGTACAACTCCCCCGAAACGTGCATGTAAGTCAATTTGGCTACTAACAACTGAGGATCTAACTGTTTGCGCACCTTCAACTACAGCTGCAGCGGTTTCATCGCACGAAGTTTCAATTCCTAAAATCAAATTGCTCATAGATCGCCTTCTATACGTTTCTTAGTTTTTATTTTCGCCAAAAATTCTGGATTGTCTATGTCGTGAATCCACATGATAAGTGCGTCTTCTCCTGTGTCACTGTAATAGTTTGTTCTAAATCCAACAGGCGCGAAACCAAATTTTTTATAAAGCTTTATCGCCGGGTCATTGCTTGCTCTTACCTCTAGGGTCATTGATTTCATTCCCATTTTTACTGCTTCTTGACATAGGACGGTTAAAAGTGACGATCCAATTCCAGTTTTATGATGTGAGGGATGCACAGCTAGGGAAATTATGTGGGCCTCATCAACAACCTTCATCAACGCTCCATGGCCAAGAATTTTTTCTTGTAGTTCGAAAACGATATTTAATCGTGATTCTTTTTGACGGAGTTGTTGACGTAAGAAACTTGCGGACCAAGTAGTTTTATAAACCAAATCATTAATTTCCATTACTCCAGCAAGGTCTTTCTCTTGCATCAAACGAAATTTTGAACCAGTTTCTTCTAACGTCAAGATTCTTCTTCTCGGGTCTTCCAGTTGATTTCAGCGTCGGGTTGTCGGAGATAAATCGGTTTTATGTCCCATGATTGAACAAACTCTTCTCGAAGAGCTAGCGCATGAGCTAACTGGACCAAAGAACGGGCACTTGGATTAGCAAGCCCTTGTTCTGCCATTTCAACCCTTCGGATAGAAGAAAAGACTTCTTGGTAGCGGAGTGCCCCGTCTCCAACTAGAAGTGCTGGTTCTTCCAGCATCATTAGTTCAGCTGATAGTTCTTGCGGAGTATTAACTTGCGGATCACGAATACGTTGTATCCCCCCTGGAACTTTACGGAAAAGAGCGGTGAACAGTTCTCCGCGCCGCGCATCAAGAGCTGCGACTATTAATCTGCTCGTCCATCGAGCTGGAAAAGCCAACAAATCTAAACTGGGTATGCCAATCATTGGTATACCTAAAGCATGGGCGATAGTAGTCGCCGAAGAAATCCCAACCCGGAGACCGGTGTATAGTCCGGGACCTACATCTACGGCCACTGCCCCAAGTTCACTAAACTCAATGCCTGCTTGTTGTCGAACAAAATCAATTTGTGGAGCAAGAGATTCAGCGTGTTGACGACCCTTTCCGGTGTGTGCTGAGGCTAAGACTCCTTCGTGTCCACCAATAGCGCAACCTATTTGTGATCCAGCGCTTTCTATTCCAAGAATCAGCACATTTTCTCCTTGATTGCTTCTATTGACTCAATTCGATCTTCCCACTCGGACCCAACGATCTGAAGGTGCACATTTCTCTCTTCACTAGTTTCACCTAAATTAAAACGAATCTCTAAATATCCGCACGGTAAGGCGCCTGCAATGACATCTCCCCATTCAATAAGCGTCACTGATTGATCATCAATCAGTTCATGCAGCCCAAGATCACGAGTTTCTTCTATATGTGTTAGTCGGTAAACATCCAGATGGTTAATAACTAGATCCCCTTCATAACAATTCGCAAGAGTAAATGTTGGAGAAGTAATTGGACAAGTAGCCCCTAGTGCCAGCCCAAATCCTTGAGTGAAAGATGTTTTACCGGCCCCTAAGTCTCCACATAAAAGAATTAAGTCTCCTGGATTAACTACCTTGGCTAATTCAGCTCCAAACTCTTTCGTTTCTTCAACTGATTTTGTTGTTATTTGTATCATTTCGAGTTCCCAGAAACTATTGAATACGCAAGTTGAAAATCTAACCTCATATTTTTTAATGCGTCCGGATTTCCTCTTAAAGCTGCTGCGGGATGAAATGTCGGAACAAGGTAATGCTGTTTATAAGAGTACCTTTCCCCACGTAAATTCGTAATTCCTTCTTTTGTATTCAAAAGTAATCTTGAAGCAAAGTTGCCCAATGGGATAATTACTACGGGGTTAACAAGTTGAATTTGTTCATCTAAATATGGTTTACAAGTTGATATCTCTATTGATTTTGGGTTTCGATTATTTGGCGGTCTACATTTAACTACATTTGCTATATAGCACTGAGATCTATCAATTTTTAGTTCTTCTCCGATGAGGCGACTCAATAGTTTTCCGGAACGTCCTATAAATGGTTCACCTTCTAAATCTTCTTTGGCTCCAGGTCCTTCTCCTATAAAGAAATAGTCTGCATTTGGATTACCCGAACCAAAAACTACTTGTGTGCGACTTTCAGCTAGTCCGCACTCAACGCACTGTGAGACATGGTGTGAAAGATCTTTTAACGTCCGATTAGTCACCGAGATTACCGTTGGCTTTCAACAAGATGTACGAACAGCTTGTTCCACAGAAGCAACAGTCAGTGCACGAACAATATCCAAAGAAGAAACCGGCACTTCTCCAGTTGCAGCTGCGACTACTGCGTCTCCGTCTGAGGAAGTATGAGGAGGAAAAAGAGAACGAGCTAAACCATCATGACCAGACTGTGACATTAAATAGCAATCTGTTTTTGACAGTTGCGCATTGGTTACTACAGCTACCAAAGTGGTGTTCGTACCTGAAGAGAAAGCTGACCGGGAAGGGTTCTCAGGCCAGTTCGTGAACTCACCAGCAGCAACGGCCTTACCAGAAGCCCCATCATCTATGTCACCTAATGCATTTACAGCTGCTATTGCTGCTACTTTGACTCCGTCTTTTTCTGCAACTCCTAAACCAATTCCACCTGGTCTTTTACTTTCACGACTCTGCCATTTACCCAATGAAGCACCTGTTCCTGCCCCAACTTGGCCCAATGGCATCTCTTCACATGCTTCACTAGCTGCAATTCTTCCTTCGTTGAAACCGGGTCGAACTGTACTATCCCCTTCTAACAGGTCATACAGCCCCATAGCTACAACAATAGGAACTGGACCCGCAGGAGTAGGAAAACCTACATTTTTTTCTTCTAAGTAGTTCACCACCCCGTCTGCAGCCGCCAATCCAAATGCTGATCCCCCAGTAAGTAAGACTGCATGAATGTTTTCTACGAGCCTCTCAGGAGAAAGTAGAGAAAATTCTCTTGTCGCTGGGGCGCCACCTCTTACCTCTCCGGAAGCAACAGTCCCAGGTGGAAAGAGAATTGCTGTACAACCAGTTTTAGCCACTGAATCTGTCCAGTGTCCTACAAGCACTCCAGGAATAGGGAACTTCATAATTTATGACCGTACTCGCTAATTACTGTTTCTATAAGGGAATCATAATATTTGATGATGATTGCCCATTCGTACTTTCGCATCTCTTCATCTAAACCTTCCACCAATGGACGCCATGTATTTAAATTAAGCAATACCTCACGGAGACGCTCAACTAATTGTCCTGGCGGGTAGAGAACTGATTTGTGCCACTTCTCTGGAATTAGTTCCGGATAATTTTGATGATTTGGAAGTATTGGAAATGCTCCTGCTGCAACTGCTTCTACAATCGCTATGCCAAAAAATTCATGAATTGCTGCACTAACGACTATGTCCGTTTGATTTAGGAGCTCCACATATTCGTCGTGAGGAAGAAATCCAAATTGAACTACTTTGGCTCCCAGTTCATTCTTTACCTCAAGTAATTCTTTAGGATTTTTTCTTACATTCTCGCCAACTAATGCAACATCAAATTCAATTCCTTCTCGTGAAAGTTCCAGAATTGAAGAGGCTATTTCTTTTGGGTTTTTGTCGTAGTCCCATCTTTGGTTCCAAAGAACTAGTGGATTACTTCGATTGTTCTTAATCCTCTTGAACTTTTTGAGGTCTACACCTACTGGCACTACTCGAGTTCGCTCTTTTACCTTTGGAATTAAATGTTCGTGTGAAAGGTCTGGGGCTTTACGAAGGAGGGAGGGTAATGCTTCAAACATTGCTTGTCGTTGAAACTCTGAATTGAACCAAATTTCATCAGCTGCGAGCAGACTTTTCCAATTGATTAAAGAGAATTCGTCACTTCTTTCTTCACCTGCTTTGGTTGGGTAATTCAATTGGTTCTCATGCAGATAAAGCACCACTGGAACATCATTTAAATATTTCCGGGTTAAACCTAACCAAGTGGATAGATCGATCATTCCAGAAACAAGCACTAGATCAAATTCGCCAACTTTATCTATTACCTTTTTAGTTTCTTCAGCTAAAGTAACTGCTCCGCCTCGGAGCCGCCACCGCCAGTAGGCGTCTGGGTGGGTAATGCAAATAACTTCATGGGTTGAGTGATTTCTTATACCGTCAACCCAGGCGGCATGTGACCCTCCATAATATGGCTCTATCAAAAGCACTGAGCTCAAGACAAAGCTTCTTTATTTCTTGATTCGATATGACGTTTAGATACTTTTTCTAGAACCACATCAGAAGTTAATAACAAGACAGTGAGTAATCCCAAATGATGCACGGAACGACCCCAAGTCGGCCACGAAAACGCTGGTTCGTATTCCCATCTAATTTGTAGAAAAATTATGTAAGCGACGCCAACTGAATAGGCCACAATGGGCAACGCGGTAAGCAGAAGCCTGCCTTTTAGATAACGGGTTGAAATTAGTGAAAAGCAAGTAGTTATTAGCCCTACAAGAGGAGTAGATACAAAAGCCGCGAACAATCCCAAAAGTATTGATGTTATAACTGCATTCTTTACGGGCAGATTATGAAAAGATCTTCTTGGGTCACTGAGACGTGGGGTGTTTAAGCAAAGATTGAGAGATTTTTCATTACGCCCTTGATAAATCAAATAGAAGCAAATTAGAACCCCAAGCAGTGAAATTAGTAGTGCTATCCAGATATTTCTTTGTGGAGCCCATTTAAGCGAAACATCTAACACTTCACTCTCTGGCAGGTCAACAAACCACCCATTGGCGAACCCATCAACTAATTGAGGGGAACCTAAATTGATTCCATTTACTGTCGCAACCCATCCTTCGTTAAAGCTCTGTCCAAGTACCAACCAGAAAGGTGAATTATTATTGACGATTTCTGCTTGTAGTGAACTTCGACTGCTATTAGTGACCGTTACTTGTGCATCTACTGGACTTGCTGTTCTTGTCCATCCTTCTGCTGCAACTCCGCCAAGAGCGGAGAACATTACAAGCCGATCAATATTGAAACCTGTATAGCGACCATCGGTAGTTTCTATTTGATGCAGCCCTTTAGGAAGATTTATTGATTCTTCGCATAGGGTTCCTTTTAGACCGATTCCGTTCAAAGCATCAGATGTTTTTCCTGTGATTCGAATTGGTATTGGTATTCCATCAATATGGATTAGGTCATTTCGACATCCCGAATCAATGGTAGAAGGCATTGGAGAGACCTCAAGCCCATCTATACCTATTTCGCTTATGGCAATTGGCATAACGATGTCTTGGCCTGTATACCAATTATTGGTTTTTACTTCTTGAACTTTCAATATTTCAAGAGTTATTTGATTTCCTTCTAGAGTTTGAGGCAATTCGATTAAAACTGCTTTGGAATAACCAATTTCTGATCCTTGTTCAATATCAGGAATATTGAGAATTACTTCTGCTTCATCTACAGAAAGTTTCATCTCAACTGGGATGCTATGTCTCCCATCAGCAACAATTTCAAGCTCGAGATTATTAAATGTGATGCTGTTGGGAAGGGTATAAGAGATCCAATTTCCTTCCTGTTCAAGAAATTCTGGACTCCAATGTGTTGATGGGTCTCCGTCTATTGCTGCTGATGCTCTTGATCTCAGGTCTCCAGATAATCTTTCACTGGACTGTGCAATAACTTGCTGTCCGTTGAAGTTTGAGATTCCGAGCATCTCGTCCAGAAGTTCGTCAGGAGCCCAATCTGATAGCCGTACTGTGGCTTCTAAGAACCAGTTTCGTTCAGACGGTAGGTCTAACTCTCGAACAATCTTACGTTCAGGATCTGGTCTAACTGGCTCTGCTGGATTTGTTCGGTGACGAGTTAGTAGAACTGCTATGTCATGGTCAAGGTCATTGGTTTGGGAGAGAAGTTGAGTGGGAACTTTTAAAACCTCTCTAATTTTTATACCTAAATCGATTTCAGCGAATCCTGCTAAATCAGGCGGTCCAAGTCCATCAATGAAATAGAAGGATGCGTGTTGGAACTCTCGCTCTTCTAAATAAATTGTTTGACCTCCTTCTACATATGACTCTTCCCCTAGTGTGATGAGAGTTTCTGGTCCGTGGTCAAAACTGACTGCAAGTGTTCTTACCCGACGATTTTGCGGTCCTACAAGTGGCTGAGTAAAGGTAATTTGACTAATTGGAACTGGCGTATCAAGTAATAGTTCTAGACGGGGGGTTACGAATTCTCCATATTCATCAATTCTCCAAGAAGTAAGTGGATCGCCATCAAATGCGTTTACTGGTCGGAATTCCGGATTAAGAAAAATTCGATTTCCGTATCCCGTTGCATAAATTTGGGCTGTCCCTAGTTCTTCTCCCGCATTGTTTTCTACTCGGTACTCAGCCACAGTAGAAGGTGCGTCTTGAACTGGGCGAATTCTTGTATCACTTGCGTCCGGGTAAAGGTACTGATGAGACTCTGTTTCTGTGTGGCCAACATTTGCGTGCATTCCGTACCAACGTTCAGCTCTCTCTCTGTTTGTATCGGTAATGACTAGCCGGTCTGTGCTATTTATTGTGTCTGCTGTGCCAGCGTATTGGATCAGTCCTTCTTGGACGTTAAGTAATCCAGCTGCAGCTAATGAAACTATTCCTTCTCCGTCTCCCGAGATGATTAAAGAAGAGTCGCTTGGTCTTGCTCTAACCATGTCTAATGGAGACTCAACTGAAAATATTGCTACAGGTGGTGGGTGTTCTGAATTTGTTGGTATGCCCAGCTCTATTTCATCGTTCATTGATCTTGCTTCAGATGCAACGTTGGGAATAGGTTCACCAAACTTTTGAGGTTCAGATAAGCCTTCAGGAGGGTTCTTTAAGATATTCCAAAGTGGCTGAGGGCGCGCTGTGCGGTAACGCTCGTATTCTAAGTCACTTCTTAGGACTACATCCCCTGCTCCAAATATGCGAGCGATTTCTGGTAAAGCCTCAGGTTCAAACCATCCTTCTTGAAGGCTTCGATCAAACGCTACAAGTAAGTTAGCCCCTGACTGGTCTCCGTGCGGCAGTAGTTCTCTTGCTAAGTAGGGTCGTTCGATTAGGCCTGGTGTAATTGGGTCAAGAGTGTGACCCCACCTATAAGAGGCGAAGTCAATTCCTGGTATTTCCATAACACGTGTCTCTTTTGACTGTTCATCTAAAACCTCTGTTGCTTCATTCCAATAATCAGGAATTTCCTCTCTATGGAAGCGCTCTGCAATCAAGGAGCCAGACCACAAGGGGTAAAGGTTTACGACAATCATTATCACGATCAGGGCATTTGCCGTTAAAGCAAAGTTTCTCTTATTTGCCCACAATGATTGAACAGTTGCAGCGGTAAGGGCTGCTAACCCAAGCACTACTAAGGGCGCAGCTCTTTGTGTGTTTCGAAGACTAAAAATTAGATCAGATGAATCTGCTGCTTTTTTGAAAAGAAAGCCGTAAAGGGACCTTCCGGCATAGTGAAAAGAACCTATTGAAATTACTAGTCCAACTGTTGTGATTACCACGAAATACATTCGATGGCGCCAGCGAACGAATGCCATGGCTATCAGACCGACACCAGCCACTCCAAAAGAAACCAGTAGCAGCCACAACTTCTCCATGTATGGATCAGCAAGCCCTGAAAGCCATAAACCTCCAGTGTCTCGACCATAAAAGAACCAATATCCAAGCGACCTTAAAATCTCAAATGAGCTAGTCGTGTTGTTCGTAGAATCTAAGGTCTCAGTTAGGGAGAGAATGGGTAACCCGTGCCATCCTCCTACCGCTAAAGCAGCCATCCACCAAAGTTGTGTCAGAACTGTAAGTAATCCGGTTCGTGCTACAGCTTTCGTTGCATTTTTCCATGAGATTTTTTCTTCACTTACTGCTGCGCTGGGCGCCCAAAGAACTGCTCCAATAATTACAAAGAAAATAGAACTACCGTTTATAGATCCGGCAACTGTTACCAGTAAGGCGAAGACTGCCGGCCATCGCCAACCTTGTTTTGTGACTGCCGCCGCCATTGATAAAACCAGCCAAGGGAAAATAGCGAATGGAAGTAAAAGAGCAGACTGTCCAGTTATATGCCCAAGCACAAATGGACTCAACATGTAAAAAAGAGCTCCGGTTAAATGGCTTGGATGTTCTGGAGCTAGTCGTCTCAATAAAGAGAGAACACCTAAGCCAGCTATCACTAAAATTGATCCATACCAAAGGCGTTGAGTTACCCAGTCTTCTAATCCGAAGGACTGCCCTAACCAGAAAAAGGGGCCTGATGGGAATAAATACCCTATGTTTTGGTGTGTAACTGTTCCGAGTCCAAAGTCTGGATTCCACAATTGTGGTGCACTAGATAAGAGAGCGCCTGCATCAAGATGTAAGTACTGCTTAATGTCTGCGTTTAAAGAACCGGGCCGGATCAACAGTATCGGAATATAAGCCGTCAAAAATATGACGGTTTCTTTCCATCGCCTAATAAAAAAACTCATGTACGACTTTCTGCGTCATCACATAGTGCGTTAAGAATAATTGCTGCTGTATGTTCCCAACGAAATTTTTGGGCGTGCTCTAATGAATTTTTTCTCATCTCTATGCGTTTACTTTCGTCGGAAAGTCCTGCAATAATTGCCTCTGCCATTTCATAGTCATTTTCCACTAAGTAACCAGTTTGTTGATTCATAACTGCATCAAGATGGCCAGGAATTTTTGTGGCTACAGCGGGTGTTCCACATGCTGCCGCTTCAGTAATTGTCATATTCCAACCCTCACGACGTGAAGGAGCAATAAGTAGTTTGGCTTTTTGATAAAGCGAAACCTGATTCTCTCTGCTGATAAACCCAGGCAAGGTAATCCAATCTTCAGCAGAATATTTCTGAATCTGAGACTCAATTCTTGATTTCTCTGGTCCGTCACCAAAAATTACCGCTTGTAGTGCAGGAATCTTCTTTTTTACAGAAGAAAGTATTGCAGGAATTCGATCAAACCCTTTGGGAGGCATGAAACGCCCTCCAGCAACTACTAAAGGAATTTCAGTTTCCCCACTTGTGGTATCCGGGATGAAATCTGAATCAATGCCTACCGGTCCGACTCTTAACTGTTCAGGTTTTATTTTCATGCACTTAACAATTTCTTCTGCTGAAGAAGGAGAAAGAGTGACTAGTGGAGTTGATTGATAAATATGCCTTATTGCAAATCTTTCAATGCAATAACCAAGTTGAGCTAAACCAATAGGTGCTAAATCACTCCAGGTCCCCATATGGCAGTGATGAATTAATCCCACACGGGGGCGGCGTGTCCACAAGGGGGAGAGAAATGGCATACCTTGAAAAACGTCTATGACTCCGTCTGCTGGACCTAAGCCGCCACGTAGCACCTGAAAAGCAGCCCCCGGGAAAACTGAAACTCTCCCGCCCTTTCTTATAACCTTTGAGCCATTACGTTCTGCTTGTGCCGGTAAGCCTTGTACACCCGCGGTTCTAATGTTCACTGAGAGACCTGCGTTTGTCCAGTGCTGTGAAACTTGAGTTAAATGCTCTTCTGACCCGCCAGAATCAGGGGCCTCAAGGTCTCTCCAAGCGATAACTGCTAAATCTCGAAGGCCTAAATGTTCTGCTCTGGAAACAGTTTTTTCAAAATCAACATTTTTAATAGCGAATTCTGCGTTTGAACCCATGAATATAAGTTACTCAGTCCTTAAGCCCTATGTTTGGTGTCCTAAAAAGTAAGCCTCAATTAATGCCCATAGAAGAGTATTGTTAAGCGTTGATGGCATCAATTGAATCCCCAAATGGCACTGGAATTAAGCGGTTACGGCTTCTATGGTCTTTATTTTTAAATGAACGCTCTGACCCTGAGCCCTTCTATAGAGCTTTAGGAGCAGAAACAGCTTGTGATCTGAATAAACGTTACGAAATTCGTAATGATCGAATTCTTGATGTTGGATGCGGTCCAGGTTGGTACGCGGAAGCAATGCGTGAACATGGAGCAACAGTTCTAGGCATTGATGGAAGTATGAATACACTGACCCGTGCTCAGCCACCCATACCCGGATTAGCTCTTGGAGATGCAACTGTTATGGCTTTCCCAGATAACTCATTTGATGGCGTGTTTTGTTCAAACATGCTTGAACATGCTTCTGATCCTTCAAAAGTTGTTGATGAAATAATTAGAGTCCTGAAGCCCGACGGCTGGGGGTATCTCTCATGGACTAACTGGTACTCCCCTAACGGAGGACACAATATGAATCCTTACCAATACCTTGGTCCAAAATTCGGCCCGAAGTTGTATGAGAAAATTCATGGTCCTCCACCAGATAACCGTTACGGCGAAGGACTATTCGCTGTTCATATTGGACCGACTCTACGTATGATCCGTAATAAGCCCGGTATTTCAATAAGTCGTATTGAACCTAGGTACTGGCCGTGGGCTCGTTTTATTATCGGCATACCAATAGTGAGAGAATTCTTTACTTGGAATTGTGTAATTCGATTTAATAAAGAGAGTCAATCTTCATAAAACCTAGGTACTCGTTTACCAACACTTGCTAATACTTCGTAACTAATTGTTTGTGTTGCCTCTGCGATTTCGCCAGCAGTAATTATTTCTTGTTGACTTTCGCCAAACAAAATTGCTTTGTCGCCTACTTCAACATCTGTATTGACTTCGACCATAAGTTGGTCCATGGTGATCACACCTCTGATTGGGCATTTTTCTCCTCGGATAATTACATGCCCTGTCTCCCACCAACTCCTCGGTATCCCATCTCCATAACCAACAGGTAATGTCGCCAGAAGTGTCTCTTTTTCTGCAATCCACCGTCGGCCGTAGGATACAGTTTCTCCTTTACCCACTTTATGAATGAAACTAACTTCTGTTTCAAACTGAGCTGTCGGCATTAGTCCGAGTTCTATGCATTGTCCTCTTAATTCAACTGAAGGCTCTGCTCCGTACATTGCTATACCTGGTCTAACCATTGATCGGTGGCTTTCTGGAAAGTTCAGTACAGCTGCTGAATTAGCCATATGAATGATTGATGGGTGATGCCCATTTTGGTTTAGTTCTTCAACAACTTTGTCGAAAAGAATTGACTGTTCTTCAGGAAAAGAACTTTTTAGCTCATCTGCAGATGCGAAATGAGTAAATACTCCTTCAAGAAATAAACCTGATTCGACAATGTGATCTGCTAAGGATGAAGCATCTTCTGGTGAAACTCCGACACGATTCATTCCTGTGTTGATTTTCAGATGAACTGGCGCTTCTGGAGTTACAGATGCGATCTGGTTTACGGCCTTAGCGGTATAGACAGTGGGGCGGACATTCTTTAAGTCTTTGAGTTCACTAATCTCATTATGGTGAGGTTGCGAAAGGATCAAAATAGGTTCTTTAATCCCTGCTTCTCGCAACTCTCTGGCTTCTTGAATTAACGCGACTGCTAGCCAATCAGCCCCAGCATCAATAGCAGCTTGTCCAACTCTTACTGCTCCTTGCCCGTAAGCGTCGGCTTTTACTACTGCGCAGAAAAGAGAGTTTGGAGCGAGTGAACGAAGAATAGAAACATTATTCATGACTGCTTGTAATGAGACATTTAATCGAGTAGGTCTATTCATTTTTTTCTTTCGGACTGTCCACTCCTAGTCTTTCTAACAGTCTGGGCAATGGTTCATCAAGGTCACCTGCAACTATGCCTGTTAAAGGAAGCTCTTTGACTAGTTCTCCATGAAGATAGGCTGCTGCGCAAGCAGCATTAAACGCAGTTGCTCCTCTTGCTAAAAAGGCCCCGATAATTCCGGAAAGAACATCTCCACTTCCCGCAGTCGCTAAACGCTGATCCCCAGCTTTGATTGTCATAACTTGGCCTTCCGGATCAGCTACTACCGTGGTAGGGCCTTTAAGTAGAACGACTGCCTCAGTTTTTTTTGCTAGTTCTAAAGTCGAATGTTCCCTGTCTCTGCTTACAGGTTGACTCGCAATTATTTGAAATTCGCCTTCATGGGGAGTTAAGACTGTATATGTCGGTGATTTTTTTTTGAAGGTGAAGTCTTTTATTGCTTTTAAACCATCGCCATCGACAATCACTGGGATATCTATTATCTGAAGCAACCGACGCATCCCTTCTAAAATTTGTGGATCTGTTCCTAATCCTGGGCCGATAACTAACGAAGCGAATCGTTCAGTATCTTCAAGTAACAATTCTTTCCCGACTTTGGTCACGACAACTTCTAAAGGCGCTTCAACAGATTCAGCTTCGGGAATACTTAATCGAACATAACCTGCCCCCGCTCTCTGGGCCGCTCTTGCTGAAAGTATGGCAGCACCCTCCATACCTGGGCTTCCCGCAATTACCCAGCAGGCGCTTTCCCACTTGTGTGCAGTTAAGGGACGGGAAGGAATGAGTTGAAATAGTTCTGTTGGATCATTCATCACAAAGCCACTGCTACTGCTGCTGCTGTTGTGTGCGTATGGGTAAGAGTTAATAGCCATTTTTGCACTCCGGCATCTCTTGCGACATCTATGGCTTTACCATGCAACAGTATTTGCGGTTCTCCTGATCTGGCGTGAGTAATTTCTATATCACAAAAAGCAATCCCTCCTAAACCTAAATTCAATGCTTTAAGCACAGCTTCTTTGGCTGCGAATCGCGCTGCATATCTTTCGGTTGGATCTGTTTGACGCTCAGCATATTCCTGTTCTGATGGAAGAAATAATCTATTTTTTAACCCAGGAGTTCGGATCATTGAATTCCTAAATCTATCTACGTCTACTAAGTCAATGCCTATGCCAATCATGATTAGGAACGTAATTTGTCAGCAATGAGTCCTATCGGATCTATAAGGAGGTCCGAAACTCTCATTTCAGCTAATAACGATTCATCTAATTCAGACTCTGTTTCACAGACAGCATCACGAATAAAGTCATACCTATTGTGATAACCACTTAACACGCTTCGTAAAACATCAACTTGAAGATTGTCTACCAACCGAACATGAAGTAAAGCGAGTCCTGTCGTTTCGGCCTCTTTAACTTCTGGAACAATAATTAGTGTTCGATCATCTCTTGCTCCACGTGTTACAAGAACCTCTCGTTCATTCGCTACGCGATGCTTTGTTCCCCGAAGAATAGGGTCCTCATCAGTTCGGGACTCAATTGTTGTTGAGATCCCTCCTCTATCCAGAATACCTATCGTCGGATTCTCAGTATTCAAGTTTTCCACTTGGTATCGGGTGAAGCCTTGAATCTCTGAAATCGCAGGATCGATAGCCGATAGGAGCCTTAGAGTCCTATAACTCAACTGCCCTCTAGGAGAGCCGGAGCCAAGAACAAATTTAGTTAATCTTGCTTCTAGAAGCGTTTCGTCCGTTCTTGAAATTCCGACAGTGACTGTCTTTGCTTGGTGTTTGATGGCATCTATAGGACGGGTGAGTTGCCCAATTGCTGATACCAATAACTCTGCAAGTTGATCAAGTACTAAGCCAGGAGTCCCAATTTCTCCATATTCCCGCTGATATGACTCCAGAGGGACTTCGCCAAGGGCATATCTGAAAAGACCAGCTAAACGAGCTGCGGTTGATGCTTCTAAATGACCGTCAAGTGAGCCAGATCTAAGTTCATCATTAAATCGACCTGAAGTCATAGTGAGTGTGTTGTGAAGGTCATGCATTAGATCTTCTCGAGACTGGCCTTCAGATATTTCGATAGCCATCCCTTCAATCGCTGCATGGGCTTCTCGTAATGGGTCAGCTTGTGCATCAATGGCTTTTGCCGCTTCATAACCAAATAGATGACCTGCCATTGTTGCAAGAATGAAAGCAAGCCTTGGATGAATAGCAGGAATTCTTATTTGATCTGGATCTTTACCGTATTGAAAGTCATCAACACCGCAAACCACGATTGGTACAGCTTTATGCGCCCGATATATTGCTACTTCTTTTGCAACGTCGTCTGCCGTGGATCCGCTTAAACCTACTGCACAAACAAAAATTAGCGGTTCAGATGAGAGATCAATATGTTTCTTATCTTCAGTCGAATCATGGGAAATAGATTTGTAACACAGCTCAGATAATTTGATTCGAATTTCACGTGCAGCTACTAAGTTCAATCCGTTTCCTACTATGGCCCAATAACGACGGGAAGGAGCATGTCGACTCGCGATCCCTGCAATATGGTTTCTATTTTCTAACATCTGATCCATAGCGGCTGGCAGATTTTGTAAGCCTTCGAGAAGACCAAAATGGTCAGAATTCTTATTGTGAGTAAGAATTTTTGCTATTGCAATTGCTAAAAGAAAGCCGGCGGTTACCTGTGCATAAAAAGCTTTAGTTGATGCGACGCTCATTTCAATATCACGCCCATCCGATGTATAGAAAACTCCGTCCGCTCTATCTGCTAAATCACTATTACGTCGATTTACGATTGCTATAACATGAGCTCCTCGGGCTTGAGCTAAGTCAACTGTGCGGTTTGTATCTGTTGTTGTCCCCGACTGACTAATCGCTACAACGCAAGTATCAGACATATTTGGTCGAAGTCCAAAGCCTGATAGTTCTGTAGCTAACTGTGCGTCAACTTGTAGCCCTTCACTAGGGGTCTCGTCCTTTATGGCTGCAGCTACTGCTTGAGCCGCTATTGCAGCCGTTCCTTGGCCGATAACAATAATTCGAGAAATTCGACCGGAAGAAATTTTTTCGACCAAGTCTTCGCTCAGTATGGAGGTTCCAAGTTTCACGTCAAGTTGACCATCAGCATCTTGAATTAAGTACCCTCGCAAAGTTGAGCGAACTGACTCTGACGATTCACTAATTTCTTTGAGCAAATAATGAGGGTAATCACCACGATCAATGTCTCGTGTTGTAATTTCAGCTGTCTTTACTTCTTGTTGATCAATAGGTAAATGTCTTCCATCAAATGAACTGCGAACAAGACCCGCGGGTGATCCAGCTTGTTCTCCATCAATTTCTATGATTTGACCCCGGCTAGTTATCGGATTGTTGATATCTGCTGGGATCTCTCCATCCATACGCAAATATTGTGAAGTAATTTCCACTACTCCGTAGAGTTCGCTTGCAACAACAGTGACATCCTCACCAAACCCGACATAAAGGCCCTGACCGCTTCCTCGAAGTGATAAGTGAAGTCGGTTTGGATCTTCTGCCATAGATGCTGCAATTGCTAGCGATCCTTCAAATGAATGAACTGCTTTGCGAAACGCATCATTGTTTGTTTCTCCACCTTCTATATAAGAAGAGCAGAGTACGGGCATGACTTTTGCATCACTCGTAATATCGGCAGGCAATGAAAGGCCATCATTGTTAATTATCTCCAGATAATTATCAATGTCGCCATTTTGAACCGCAGTAACGAGAGAGGTCGACCCTCCATCGGCTCTGACGGAATCTAATGGGTGAGCGTTAGCTTCTGAAACAACCCCTACACTTGCCCACCGTGTGTGTCCAAGGACTGAGCCTCTTATGTTCTCATCTGTAAGTGCGTTTACGAGATCATTGTCTTTCAATATGTTTTCTCGAATAGACGCGGTATTGTCTCCAAGTTCTCCGATCTCAGCTGCTGCTTTGATAACAAACAGTGTTGATCTTTCACCTACTTCATGTGCTGCCCCAGATCTGTAGAGAGTGTCTAAACGGCTTTCAATAGCTGGCTTGTTCTCCGGTTTGTAATTCCAAAGAGTAATTTGAATACCTGCAGAGTCCCTCCCGCGAACTTCCATCCGATCAATCGCGCTTAAAGCCTGTTGAATTGAGAGCAGTACTGCGTAACCAGATCGACTGGGTGGTTTAGATTTAGAAGCTAAGTTGATGACACCTTGAAATGTTTTTAGTCGATCATTCTCTATTGCCCAAATTGAATCACGTAGGCCGACAATTAACTTATTTGCTTCTTCAGGATCTATTTCTGCCTGATGAATTATTTGTTCTACTTTTGGGACGATCTCATTACGTAAATTACGTAAGTGATTCTTAAGTTCTTTGCTTAACCCTTCGTTTTCAATTAATGCATACAGGCCTGAAGTTCCTTGAAGAATTTCATTCAATTGATCTAGAGAATATTTGGCGTCTGATATTGTTTCGACTTTTTCTCTTTCTAGAAATCGCACTGCCTCTTCCATGAAATTCAAAACTTCTGCAGAAGTTGGGGTGGCACGTGACTCAGGTTTTCGAACTATTGCAATAATTCCACACATATCACGCCTCCTTAGCAGTAGTTGAATTTAAAAGTTGTAAGAGAATTCTATGTGATTGAACTCAAGGGGTGTTGTCGAGGGC
>Ga0208127_1000050_pt1 | contig 54840 bp, 27 predicted proteins | sample ETNtaG_6_FD_185751 | JGI IMG/M metagenome (GOLD analysis project Ga0208127, IMG submission 185751) | Marine microbial and viral communities from oxygen minimum zone, Eastern Pacific Ocean - ETNP201306SV45 (SPAdes) (version 2) | ecosystem: Environmental > Aquatic > Marine > Oceanic ... | reverse complement strand
AACTCAGCGAGCAGAGGACAAACAAAGACAGGATACGTTTCATACAGTATTTATTGAATTGAGTTAACAGGATGAGCTCCCCTCATCTAACGCCATCATGCAAGCGCCAAGCGCGATCATGCCAGTTCTGCTAAGCGGGACGCATGCTGTTTGAAATTTCCCTACCATTCCAATTTCTCATCGCCAGGCTCCAAAGCTCCGGCTTCACGGACTCCACTGCCCTTCATCTTCTTACTCTTGTCTCCCAATTCCTTGCGGTACGCCTCCGCAACCTTAGAGAGCTCGGCGTATATTTCCGGGTACTGATCAATGACATTCGCCGTTTCGCCAGGATCGTTCTTTCGATCGTACAAAGCAAGCTCAGCCATGTTGGAATCGTACTTGACCGGCAAACCGCCCGTACCGCCCGGACGACCATTGAGCGAGCCGTACTTGTGCGGGAAGACGAGCTTCCAGTCCGCATTGCGCACGCCTTGCAATTCGCCACGATGGTAATGCGGAAAATAGGCATGCGGCGACCGAGCCCCTTCCTCCCCGAACATTAACGGACGAATGTCTTTGCCATCGATCGCATGAACCGGCAACTCCGCTCCAATGAGCTTCGCCACCGTCGGCAACACGTCGATGGTAGACGCCAACTCGTCACAGCTTGTATTCGCCGGAATCTTACCGGGCCACCAGAACAAAGTCGGTACGCGCACGCCTCCGTCGAATGAAGTCTGCTTCGATTCGCGGTAGGGGCCCGCGGATCCGGCGTGATCCCCATAGCCGACCCAAGGGCCATTGTCCGAAGTAAAAATGACCAAGGTGTTCTCGCTATTGCCCGTCTCTCGAAGCGTGTCGACCACTTGACCAATCGAATCGTCGAGCTCCATCACTACATCGCCATAGAGCCCAGCCCCGCTCTTCCCTTTAAAGGCATCGCTGGCGTAGATCGGCACATGCACCATCGAGTAGGGGAGATAAAGGAAGAAGGGATTATCCGCATTACGTTTGATAAAGCTCACCGCTCGCTCCGTCGCCCACCGTGTTAGATTTTCCTGGTCCTTCCCCGTAACTTCCGAATCGATCACAGTCGTATTCTCTACAAGCGGCAGATCCGGGTATACCTCGCGACGCTTCGGATCGTCATCGGCTAAGCCATGATAACGCGGATGCCAGGGCCACATGTCATTCGAATAAGGAATGCCATGATACTCGTCGAAACCTTGATTGGTCGGCAGGAACTTCGGGTGATGCCCCAAATGCCATTTGCCGTAGATAGCCGTCGCGTATCCTTTTTGCTTACACACTTCGGCAATCGTCACTTCGTTCGGGTTCAAGCCGTTAGGCGACTTAGGATTATAAGCGCCATTGATCCCCAAACGGATGTGAAGGACGCCCGTCATCAAGGCTGCCCGTGACGCCGAACACACTGGAGCGCTGACCATGAAGTCGTTAAACCGACGACCCTCTGTCGCCAAACGATCCAAGTTGGGCGTCGGATAGTCGCGAGCGCCGAACGGACCAATGTCCGCGTAACCCATGTCGTCGATAAAGATGAGCACGACATTCGGGGGACGTTCTTCAGACGAGGCGAGCGATACCAATGCGAGAAAGAACAGCGCCGCTAGAGATGCTAACAAGAATTTCGTTTTTTTCATTAGACGTTTAACACAATTAGTTCAACAGGATGCGTCTCGTGTGACGGGACTCGCTTGATCGCGCTGCGCGATAACATGATAAGCCTCGCTTAGAAACAGCGCCATGTGAGCAAAGCCATCATTCTCGCGTTCACCCATCAACACGCGTAAGCATCAATAGGCGAAACTCCATCACCTGACTGCCAGGCATATCCAAAGCCTTTAAGGTCAACTCGCCTTTTCCTTTCTTCAGGTCGATTACTCCCAAATTCATCGTCTTGAAATCCTTTACGTAGGATTCAGTGCGAGGATCCCGATCGTTTTCGGCTCCGCGAAGGGGCGGGTCATGAGCCTCCGTGATCTTGCCGCGTAGCTTCGCATCATTGAAGCTCAACTCGAAGGTCGACCCCACATCATCAGCAGGGCACGCATACTCCATTTCAACCTGATACTTGCCGCTCGCGCCAACTTCCGCCGTCCAGGTAATCGTATCTTCCTGGTTCACCCAATTGAGGAAATAGGAGCAATTCGGAAATCTATTCGAACGCTTGATTTCACCATGCCCCGTACCATCGCGAGCTGGAATCTGCGTGTATTTGTAATCCGGATGCGCAATTACGAAGGGACGATTATCAACGCCATAGTTCTTCATGACGTTTTTCTTGAAGCGATCGACCGCTGCCTGAAGGCGCTTCTTAACATCCGGCTTTTCATCCGAAATATCGCGCCGTTGCCCCGGATCTTTCTGAATATCGAACAAACCGCCTCTATCGCCCAAGCGGTAGCGCTGATTGCGAGCGCTGACTTTGTCCTTCCATTGGTTGATGATGATGCGCCCCTTCCACTCAGGGTCGTCTTCTAGCAGCAACGGTTTCAAACTGCGACCGTCCAACCGCTTCGTGTTAACGGTTTCGATTCCAGCAAGATCCGCCAAGGTCGAGTGCAAATCCAAGCCGGACCCAATCTGCTTGATGATCTTGCCCTCCTCGAAGGTCCCTTTCCAACGCATATGCATCGCCGTACGGACACCCCCTTCGTCGGTAGCCCCTTTGCGTCCCTTCATGTCGCCATTCCAACGCGTACCATTGGGTCCGTTGTCATGGAAATAAACGATGATCGTATCCTCCGCGATACCGAGATCGTCAAGCTTCTCGAGCAAACGTCCGACATTCCAATCGATGTTCTCGCACATCGCCAACGCCGCTCTTAAGTGCCCCATCTTCTCCTTCTCGGGCTCGCGATTCCGCATCTTGATTTCCTTGTCCTTGAATCGATCCCAGAACTCGTCTGGGACCTGCATGGGCGAGTGGGGCGTATTGTAGGGAAGATAGGCGAAGAACGGCTTACCCTTCTTGTGGTTCTCCTCGATAAAATCCATCGCCTTATTAGTGAAGTCATCCACCACAAAGCCTTCGCCCTTCACTATCTTGCCGTTGCGCTCGAGCGGCGGCGAAAAGTAGTCGCCCCAGTGCCCCGACGCGAAACCGTAGTACTCTTCGAAACCTCTGCCATTCGGATGATAAGGATACTGCATCCCATTGTGCCACTTTCCGAAGGCGCCGGTCGCATAGCCTGACGCCTTGAACGAGTCGGCAATCGTCACCTCGTCGAGATCCATTCGTTCTCCACCCGCCGACGTACTGTAAACGCCACTACGAGCGTGATAGCGGCCGGTCAGGAATTCCGCTCTCGTGGGCGAGCAAACGGCGCAGACATAGAAGCGGTCGAAGCGAATCCCCTCTTCGGCCAGCGAATCGATATGTGGCGTACTGAGATTCGTATTTCCATTGATGCTCACATCGCCCCACCCCTGATCATCCGTTAGTATGACGATTACATTGGGCCGGTCCGCCGCAAGAGCGGTCCAAACGAAGGTTACGCAAAAGAGTAGTGTGGCAGCTGTTTTCATAAAATTCGATAAAATAGCATTTAACAGGATACGTTCCGCTTTCGCGGGGCGACAAGGTGGCGTCCCTCAGATGATCCCGCATTTGTCAGGTTAGCGCAATAGCTCGATCATGCGAGCGAGCCGCAAGCGCATCCTGTTCGTATTCCAATCCATTCAAAGTAAATCGAGTTATCTGCAAACGCGGTCTTCAAGGCATCTCCACCTCGTATTGATCCTTCAATCGACCGAGTTCCTTCTTCAATCGAGCGATCGTATCCAAATAACGGACATCATCGATGCGATTTTCCATCTCGTAGGGATCGATTTCCCGATCGAAGAACTCCCACTGGTCGATCTCGTAGAAATGCATCAACTTGAATCGCCCATCGTACACGCCCTCGTGCTTGGCCACTTTGTGCTGGGCATCGTAGGACTCGTAGAAGTGATAATAGAGGCTCTTGCGCCAGTCCTTGGGAATATCTCCATTCAAAACGGGAGCTAAATCTACCCCTTGCATTGTATCCGGCGTTTCAGCGCCGCCTGCGGCGAGAAAAGTCGGCGCCATGTCGATATTCTGAACCAAGGCCTCCACTTGCGTTCCTGGCTCGATTTTGCCAGGCCAGCGCATGACCAATGGCGTCGAAAAACTCTGGTGATACATGAAGCGTTTGTCGTACCAGCCATGCTCGCCAAGATAGAAACTCTGATCGCTGCTGTAGCACACGATCGTATTCTCGGCTAAGCCCGACTCTTCCAAGTACTCCAATAAGCGGCCCACATTCTGATCGTTCGCCTGAACGCAACGCAGGTAGTCGTGAATGTAACGCTGGTACTTCTCGCGCTGCAAATCCTCGCCTTCCAGCTTGCCTGAAGCCAAGTAACGGTTCTCGTAGGCCAAAGAATCGATCGCTTGCTGGCGCTGCTCTGGACCCAACCGATCATAGTGGGCCGAGTCGGGATCGCCTTTCAGGTGAAAGCCCTCGCGCATCGTCTTCAGAATCGTCATATTGGCTTTGCCTGCCGCAACGCGCCCCTCGTGATCATCGTAGAAGGTGGGTGGCTCAGGAATTTCCACGTCCTTCAGGAAATCCAAATTGCGAATCGCAGGCGACCAGGGTCCATGAGGCGACTTATACTGGCACATGACCATCATGGGCTTGCCCTTGCCCTCGTTGGCCTTGAGGAAGTCGATCGTCATATCGGTCACCGCATCGGGCGAATAGCCTTCGATGCGTTCGCTCTTCTCGCCGTTGGCCGTCTTGACGCGATAGTCCTGATTGAAGTAGCGCCCCTGCCCTTTCATGACCTTCCAATCGTCGAATCCCTGAGGAGCCACCTTCAAATGCCACTTGCCATACAGCGCGGTCGCATAGCCATTTTCCCGCAAAATCGCCGGAAAGGTCGGATTGGAGAAATCCATGGGCGAGGCGTTATCGAGCACGTTGTTCTTGTGACTGTGAAGTCCCGTCAAAATGTTGGCGCGGGCCGGGCCGCAGATTGAATTGGCCACGTAGCTGTTGCGAAAGATCGCCCCTTCCCTGGCCAATCGATCGATATTCGGCGTGGGCGCCAGTTCGCGAAAGCGCGGATGGTAGGCGCTGATCGCCTGGATGGCGTGATCGTCGGCGTAGATCCAGACGATATTGGGCCGCGACTGCGATTGGGCAGTCAGCGACGCGTTCGCGCTGAGAAAACACAGCGATACGAGAGCGAAAACGATTCGAGAACTCATATAGGAGCTAAACGGGTAGTTTGAACAACGAGGACAGGACCCTCCGAGGAAAATGCAAAACAATGAGGATCGCGCCGCCGGTGGCAATACGTTCCGTCTTAAAATTGCGAGTCCGTCCAAAACTTTGGACTGGATCGGATCCGAAAGTAGCGCGGCGCTTTAGCCCACGACTCCCTCATTTTCACAAACGGCCACTCTCCTCTATTGCCAAGCAAGAACCGGCCCTTCAATTTTCCAAGCGATTCAAATCCGAACGACAACAACTCCCATCCATCACGAATTTCCATATGAGCCTCGCCGACAAAGTGCTCGCAGTTAACGACGACCTTCCAATTCGTACCGACAAGCCCGTCCACAGCGGCAAGGTACGTTCAGTCTACTGGCTGACCGAGGAAGACAGCGCGCGCCTTATCGCCGAACAGGGCTATCCCGTTCCCGCCGATACCCCTCTTGCCATCATGGTTATCAGCGACCGCATTTCGGCATTCGAGTGCATTTGGCGAGGCGAGGGCGGCATGCGCGGCGTACCGGGCAAAGGCGCCACCTTGAATACTATTTCGAATCACTGGTTTAAACTGTTTCGCGAGCAAGGATTAGCCGACAGTCACATATTAGACATCCCGCACCCGCTCGTCTGGATAGTGCAGAAAGCGCGACCCGTCATGATCGAGGCAATCGCCCGCCAGTACATAACCGGCTCCATGTGGCGGGCCTACGAAAAGGGAGAGCGCTCCTTCTGCGGCATCTCGATCAGCGATGGTCTGGCAAGGGATCAGAAGCTGCCCGAACTGCTCATCACGCCTTCCACCAAAGGCATCCTCAAAGGCGTGCCCGGCGTGCCCGAACAGGACGACGTCAACATCACCCGCCAGAACATCGTCGACAATTACGAAGCCTTCCAATTTCGAAACGAAGCCGACGTCGATATCTACGAGAAGCTGCTATCCGACGGATTCTCACTCATCAGCGAAGCGCTAGCGGCAATCGATCAAGTCTTTGTCGATACGAAATTCGAATTCGGCTACGTCACCGATGCCGACGGAAACGAAAAGCTTATTTACATGGATGAAGTCGGCACGCCGGACTCGTCTCGCATTTGGGACGGACCCAGCTACCGCGAAGGCAAGGTCGTGGAAAACTCGAAAGAGGGCTTTCGCCAAGCGCTTTTAAAGCACTTCCCCGATCCGGATATTCTTTTAAACAAGAACCGTATGGACGAGCGCAATGCCTTGGCCGCCGACAACGAGCTGCCGCAGGAGATCATCATGTCCGTCTCCGATACCTACACGCGAATCGCAGAAAAAATCACGGGCGAAAAAATCGTTCTCTCCGACAATCCGAAGGCCGAGATCATTGAGATTTTGCGTAGAGAATACGGTCTAATCGAATAGCTAGCATACGGGATCCGAACGATCCCATCGCTTTATTGTTCCGCTAGATGCGTCCTGCCGTCCGTGAACACCGGCTGCATCCAGGCATAGAATCGTTCGTATCCACCTTCCACCCTGCGCGTATAGATCGCTTTCGCTCGCGCATAACTAAACTCATCCGTCACGCGATAGGAAGCGCTCAAATCATCAGTCTCTTGCAACACGCGACCTTCCGGACCAATAAACTGGATTCGGAATCCGACCTCCCCCTCTTCGACAAGATGACCGACAACGAATGAACTCGATAGCTCGCGTTCCGTAGCCTCCTTGTCGATTCCAATCGATATTCGCCTCGATTCATTCTCCGCAATCTCAAGCATCACCCCGCTCGTCGCATAGAAATCGCCGCGATACATCGCTTCGGAAATCGAATCAGGCGTCAGCTCCTCAGAGCGCACCATCACCCAGCCGCGTCCAGGATTCGACCGATCAAGTCCCAACTCTTGAAAGTGGTGCGCGTCATCCGAGGACACGCCGTAGATCAACATCCCACTGGTCAGCAGGTCATCCCAAAGCTCTTCGACCGAATCATGCTCCTCGTCGCCGAAGTTATTCACTGCGGGATGCCCATTGTACAGCTCGAACATGTGAAGCCCCTCTACCGGTCGGATATCGTCCGCAGTATGCATGTAGTGGAAATTCGGATGATTCAAAATAGCGTGACCGTGTCGCTGCTTTGTTCCATGAACATGAGCCTGAATCACTTGCGTCTTACTCGCGCCGGGGGGTTGCCGCAAACGCGGATCCACCAATCCATCGATATTCAGCGCCGTAGTATGAGCTTGCAATCCACCCGAAATCTCCTCTGCCGCGATCAAAATAAAGTCCTCGCGCGTGGGTTCAGGCATCTTAACCAGGGCAGGGTCGATAAATTGGTCGTGCTCCGATAAACAAAGAAAATTGTACCCGCGTTCATGATACCAAAGGGTCACTTCCTCCGGTGATGTATCGGCATGCCCGCACAATAAGGTATGCGTATGAGTATTGCCCTTATACCATTTCGCAGGTTGGGAGCATCCGGCAAAGAAAGCAGATAATACAGGGGCTAGAACGAAAATTGAGGTAAGGCGATTCATGGAATGAGAATACAATCTTCGAAATCGAATCGCTATACCACCTCAAAATCGGGCAACAATCCCATAGGTCATTTTTATTGCCGACTCTGCCCAAATATCGCATCTTCCAGCCCATATCGATTCGATCATGAAAAATACCCCTTCGCTCGCCCTCGCCCTGTCTCTTTGCCTCTCGCTTTCAGGCTTGACCCAGAATCGCCCTCCTCCCGTACCGGAGGGCACGCGCATCGACAAGAACATCGTCTATGAGACCGTCAATGGACGCGACCTGCCCTTGGATCTCTACCGACCGGCTGACGCTGACGGCCCCCTGCCCCTTATCGTATGGGTTCACGGCGGCGGCTGGAAGGGTGGCTCTAAAAACGGCATCAATCGCTGCGCCGGAGCCCTCGAACGCGGCTATGCTCTCGCCTCGGTCGAATACCGCCTCAGCGGCGAGGCCATCTTCCCCGCAGCCATAGAAGACTGTACGGCCGCCATCAGTTTCCTTCGCCTCCATGCCGCCAAATACGGAATCGATCCCGATCGCATCGGCGTCTGGGGATCGTCGGCGGGCGGCCATCTCGTTTCCATGCTGGGAACGACCAGCGACGTAGACGACTTCGAAACGCATCCTGTATCCAAAAAAGCCAGCTCGCAGGTCCAAGCTGTCTGCAATTGGTTCGGACCGAGCGACTTTCTGCGCATGAACGACTTTCCTGGACGAATCGACCATGACGCCCCTGACTCGCCGGAGTCTAGATTTATAGGAGCGCCGATCCAAGAGCATAAAGCGCTATCGCAAAGAGCGAACCCCATTTCCTATGTATCGCCCAGCGATCCTCCTTTCCTGCATATGCACGGCGAAAAAGACCAGGCCGTTCCCTACAACCAAAGCGAACTGCTTCACGCGGCCTTGAAAAAGGCCGGCGTATCCACAGAATTGTACAAGGTTCGCAACGGCGATCACGGTTTTCGCGGTTCGGACGACAGCCCTGAATCGCTTGTCGAACGCTCCATCGATTTTTTCGATAAGCACTTGAAGTAACCGAAAGGTGAAGGTAGGGCAGCTGCGTCCCGCAGCGCCGCAAATGCCGAATCATCTTCCAATGCGGCATCCCTCTCAGCGGGTTCGCCCTACCCTTTAGAAAATCTCGCTCTCGCTTGATTATTCAGACTCAATCGTCCAATTCGAACCGTAACGTTGAAACTCCCTTCGTTGCACGAACTTGATGCCCCGCTTATTCAGACAGTTCCTTCTCATTGCCTCGCAGACGACTCTCTGGTCCATCTGCAGCGCCTCTTCCTTCGACGATCTTCTCCTGCCGGCCTTCGAAGCCCATTGCGTCGAATGCCATGGCGAGAACGAAAAGATCAAAGGCGACCTGAATCTCTTCGAAATCCAAAACGAGTCCGACTTGCTCCGCGACCTCGAGCAGGTCCAAACCATCATCGACGTCCTTGACTTCGAAGAAATGCCGCCCGAAGACGAACCGCCGCTTCCGAGCGACCTTCGCCGTCAAATTCTGGATGGTTTAACGACCCTTCGCGACGAAACCTTGGCAGAACGCGACACCTTTCCGGATACCCCCATTCGGCGTATGAATCGTTTCCAATACAACAACGCGGTTCAGGATCTCTTCGAACTCGACGCGGAGGTCTTCACCTTACCCGAGCGCATGGCCCGCGAATACGGAAACTACTTTAAACCCGCCACCGGCGCCATGCCTGAAAGCCTGCGCGTCGGCAGTCGCCCGCTCGGCAAGTCCCAGCTCATAGAGAAACGCCTCGCAGGCGTAGCGCCCTTCCCGCAGGACCTTCGAGCCGAGCATGGCTTCGATACCCAGGCCGATCACCTATCCCTTTCGCCTCTACTCATGGAGTCATTCCTCAAGCTGAGCCGTTCCGTCGTCGACAGTCCTGACTTTCACCAAGACACCTGCGGCATTTGGGATCGATTCTTCGCCGAGCCCCTCGAAGGCCAAAACCTCGCATCCGTTCTCGAACAACGCCTTCGACCCTTTCTTGCCAAAGCGTTTCGCCGCCCCGTGGAAGATGAAACGCTCCAACGCTATGTCGCTTTCGCCCTCGACCGAATCAAAGGAGGAGACGGGTTCACGGAGACCATGAAGGTCGTCGCCTCCGCTGCCATCGCGTCGCCCCGTTTTCTCTATCTCTACGACAAAGCCCAAGGTCCGGATCCGCAGGCGGACCAATTCAACCTCGCTTCCCGCCTTTCCTTTTTTCTTTGGGGAAGCATCCCAGACCCCGAACTAGTCGAACTGGCAGTCAACGGGCAACTCCAAGATCCGGATACACTTAGAGACCAAGTCGCCCGCATGCTCGCCGACGAGCGTCTTAAGCGTTTCACTGATAGCTTCCCCGCCCAGTGGCTGCAACTCGACCGCATCATTACCTCCGTTCCCGATCGAGAGCGCTACCCGAATTTCTACTTCGCGAAGTATCGGGCCAGCATGCATATGCTCATCGAACCGCTTCTGCTTTTCGAGACTATCCTCGTCGAGAATCGTCCAATCCTGGAGCTCATCGATTCGGACTATTCCTATCGCAGCGAGTTGCTCGAAGCTTGGTATCGCGATGAATTCGGAAAGCCCAGAACGCCTTCGGTTCAACTCCCCTTCAAGCGGGTCCCTGTCATGGATCGCCGTCAGGGCGGGGTCATTACAACGGCCGCAGTCATGACCATGACCTCCAAGCCGAACCGCACGCAACCCATCACGCGCGGGGCCTGGATCGCATCGGTTATTTTCAACAATCCCCCCAAGCCGCCCCCCGCCAATGTTCCTCCGCTTCCAGAGGACGAAGAAGCGGGCGTCGACTTTCACGACCTGACATTGCGGGAACGCTTCGAAGCCCATCGCAACAAACCTGAATGCGCCAGCTGTCATATTCGGATCGACCCGCTCGGTTTCGCCTTCGAGAACTACGACGCTGCCGGACTCTGGCGGGAAAGCTATGAAAATGGATTGCCCGTAGATGCTTCCGGCTCCCTATTCCGCAAACGGCCCTTTAAGAACATCGTCGAGTTCAAGGATGCTATCCTCGCCGAACGCGATCGCTTCACCCGCGCCTTCGCCGCTCACGTGCTCGCTTTCGCCCTGGGACGCGAAACGACAACTGCAGACTCCCCAGCCCTCGATAGAATCGCCGCCGCTACTGCCGCAGATGGCTATCGTATGCAAACGCTCATTACTGAGCTTGTTCTCAGCGAGCCGTTTCAGCGCGCCAATGCGACCACAAAAACCGTCGCAGTAAAATAGGGAGATTTGCGCGTATTTAACCGCAAGAAGCGCAAAAGACACGGGAAAGAAAGTCCGGCTCCTGGTTTGCCAAGCGATTCTACCGCGCCCCGCAACGAGTCGATCCAGCGGCAATAGGAGCGATGTTCGAAAACCCAAGCAATGCGCTGCCTAGTCTTTGCAACTTCGCGCGAGACTACTTCCTCGATCCCTTGGGGCGACGCTTTTCAGGAGCAGGCAAGCCAGCAGCCCGAGCAGCTCTTGCTGCGATTTTGGGCTCGGGATCGTTTTGGGCAATATGGGCCAATTGCTCCTGAACCGCGGGGTCCGGCAATAAAGGCTCCAAGGCTTCTATGCCGAAGTATCGCAACCGTCCGTTCTTGTATCCATTTTCGAAATCCGAGTTAAGCGCAGCGATAACATCATCTCTCCGTTCCGAAGACACATGCCCCTTTAGGGCAGTAAGCGCCGCTGCTTGGTCATAGGGCTTCTTCGCTTCAGAGAAAAGCTCCCACATAGACTCGACTGCTCTCTCATCGAATTGGCCATATCGCTTAAGCAAGCCCGCCCGTTTCACACGCTCGCCCGCAGGTCGGCTTTCGTCCAAAAGAACCTTGTACGCATCGATCAGTTCCCGCTCTTGCGTCTCGAGCACGCCGAGCGAATCGATTCCTAAAGCGAGCTCTGCAATTTCCAACTGACTGCTTTCCAATGCCTGCATCTTCCGTTCGATATTGCCTGAAGCGGGCGCTCCCTCCGAACTCGCCACTCTCGAACCTTCCAAGGCCGCAAGCCGTTCGCGCAATTCTTGCACCTCTTTTCGAAGCGCCGCCTCCGAATCGTTCGAGGCAAGCGAGTCCGAAACCGAACCCCTGTCCATCAACGCGACCGCCAACGCAGCTGCCGAAAGCATGAGAGCAAATAGGGGTACAAACTTCATAACAAAACTATCGATTCAAATCCGTGAATGGGACGCAAGAACCAAAACGAATGCTCTATTCCAATACGGCTGGTAGGTCATTTGGCAAGTTTATGAGGTCTGTAGCCTTTCCACCCAAAGAGCCTGCGAAACAACCCATCTTTAAAATCGTAAGGCAGTCGCCAAACCTGGCTGCCATCCTGATTCGTGAAATACAATCGCGACTGGGACATCGTATCCGGATCGCCGTCCGCCCAAAACGAGTAGAAATCCGGGTGAGCATTCACTGGTCGACGCGCGTAGCCGTGGTTGAGCGAACTGTCCCGAGTGATCTCTCTCTCCTTCCTCCAGGTCCGGCCTTCGTCCTCGCTTAGCCACATCGCAATCTCGCCCCCCGTCCCGTGATACTGAGGCCCGGGCTCGGTCGGAGCGATAATGCGCCACCGTCCCTCTCCTTCTACATAAAGCGAGCCCATGTCGTAATTGTGAGTCGATTGCGCGACCTCGCGAAAAACCCAACGATCCCCCGCCCAATGGGCAATCGTCCAAATCCGAGGATCGCCCCCGGGCCCTGGCTCATGATAGCTACTGGTGATGTAGAGGATCACCGGATTGCCTCGCCCGTCGAAACCGATGTCCTTCAGATAAACCAATCGATTCTCAGCCCGATAGTCATACACCAACGCCGCGCCACTTGGGTCCGTCATTGGCGTTTCCAGCATCTCCCCAACTGCAGTCCGCCAAGTCTCGCCACGATCGTCGGTCTGGGCGAAATAAAGATTCGTGCGCCGATTGACCACGCCATCCGGGTGCATGTTGAAGGCCGTGATCACACGCTCCTCACGAGCATTGCTGACCTGATAATGCCCGCCCATGCCAGCGAGCTTCCAGTCTTCGCTCCAGGCCTCGCCACTCGCATCGCTCGTCCGCCAATACAACTCGCGGCCCTTTGTGTACTTGGTAAATAAGAGCATACCTCCGCGTTCATCCAACCACCACGGTTGCGGGTAGGTGAACTCGTTTTCAGCCACCCGCTCAAACGACCTTATATCGTACGGTAGACGCGACCGATAGACATATCCCGGCCGCTTCTGACCGCGCCCGCTGACGAATACCCACAAACGCCCCGTCCCATCGATTTGGATACTCGGATTGTCATGCGGATCTTTTACGCCCTGCTTGTCATGCACCACCACCGGTTTCGGCACTCGGCCCGTTTTGTGGTCATAGAAAGACGCCATCGCCAGCAAGTGATCCTCTTCCGCCACCGTCGTGCCGCCATAAACGAAAAATGTCTTTTCAACTTCAGGAGCGTAAATGGCCAATGGGTGATGTTTCGCCGTATACGTCCCCAGTCCACCTGAATACTTCGATCCGAACTCGGACCGCTGCCCCAGATCGAACCAAATACCCTTGTAGCCATCCACTTTTTCTTCGCCATTTAACGCTCCCCAAGGACCGAGCGGTCCAGCGATCGACAGAGCAAGGCCAAGCGCAATCGCCCGCCTTAAAAGCCATCCACCCGAAATCCCATTCAGCCAGACGATACGCCGGGGAAGCGTCCCTGGTTTATTTCCGAGAAATCCATTCACTCATTGCACTCAATAGAACCGGAGCAAAGCGTTCAATCCATCTTGCCAGGATTCGAGATGGGCTCATCTGCCTTCGCCCTTCGCTCGCTAGCGGAGAAGCCGCTCGACCTCTTGCCCCCTACCGATTTCAGCAAGAACCCCATATCGAACGGCCGCTCCGAACAAGCTAGCGAGCGACGTCTAAGCTAATCTCGCCCTAAAAAGGAACGCTAAGACAACAACGGTTTCACCGCAGCGACCATCAATTCGTTTTCATTCAAGCCATAACGGTTATCCGGCATCCCGTAATCAGCGTCAGCCGTTTTCCAATCGAATGGATCGACCGCGAACCCCGCATCGGAAAGCCGATTAAAGTAATCGATTCCATAAAGTCTGACATGATCGAACTGCCCGAACGCTAGAATTCGATCTTCGCGACTCGTAATAGAGCTATCCTCATAGGTTCGTTTTCGAGAATACGCGATAGGGGTTTGCAAAATCGCTACGCCTCCCGGCTTGAGAACGCGACGCAATTCTCTCATCGCCTGCAAGTCGTTGGGAACATGCTCCAGTACATGATTGCACAGAATGCAGTCGAAGGTGTCATCCGGAAATTCGATGTCCGTAACATCCATTTTCACCATCACATTTTGGGCCATCAAATCGGCAGTCACATATTCGATCTTCGGCTCGCGAGACAATATGCGATCCAAGCCCGGATCTGGAGCGACATGCAAAACCCGCTTTCCGCTGCCCAACAAGTCCAATTCGTTCTTTATAAAGAGATACACGAGGCGCTCGCGATCCGTGCTATTGCAAGCCGGGCATATTCCAAGCTCCCGATAACCGCCGCCCACCACGTCATTCGCCTCGAAAACCGATGACGTTATCCCATGAGGCAAAAAACGATCTATGTCCGAACTGCATATGGGGCACGAATACCTATCCCCCATATGCTTGAAGCGGTTGAAGATCAGCTTTTGATGATAGCGAACGGATTTCATTATAGTCTGCATGGCGATTGAATCAGGTAACAGTGTTTTCAAGTTGATCGCTCCACAGCCAGAGCATGCAAGGGGCAAGAAGGCATCGGAGGAAGGTGAACGCATTCGCCTATAGCAAACGCTCTGCCAACTGTCTCTCCGCTCCGGAATAATCCCCCTTCCAGAAAGCGTAAACCACTCGACCAGAAGCAAACCGTCGCCTGGGAATGAACGCAACCTGCTCTTACAGAATCGCTTATTGAGACATATTCAAATGAGATCCAAGTGTCGCGAGCCCTCCGAATTCAGTCCCCCGCTCCCTCCATCCCCACCGAATCGAACCTAGTCTACAAAACAAACTTGTAATTCTTACACCCGCCCGAACTTAGAATCCGCAAATCCTACAGTCGCAGACTCAAAGCAAATTCGATTTAACAGCGTCGATTCGAGACAAAAGGCAGATCATGCGCATCGTTCTCCAAAAGGCAGCAGGGCGCTTGCCCGGAACGCTTTCAAGCTCGCCGTCTCACGAACGTTCGAGCATCATTCAAAAGTAACCAAAACCTTGCTACAACACACATCGGCTTCAGCGAGCGAGTAACTATTTAGCCAGGAGCGGTTTTTGACTATTCGGCACGCGATCGTATCGCAAATCGCCGCCAATCAGATGCATCAACTGCCGAGATTCCCCTTTGGCCGGAGGCTTAAACAGATAATCCGACTTGGGAGCGGGATAAACAGGCGCTTGGGCATTCGTTGCGTCGAAAAGCGCTTTGAGTCGTTTTACGACCTCCGGATACTTCGCGCTGAGATCGCGTTGTTCGCCCCTATCGGAATCTAGATTGAAGAGCATCATCGCTTTGGGAGCGTCCCCGGTCGTCAGCCCGGGAATCTCGTAAGCCTTTGCCTGTTCATACGGGGCGATAATCGAAACGCCGTTGGGAGCCCGCGGATCAACCCAATCGATCGCTTCCTGCTCGGATAGGCCCCGCATATCCGAGCGTCCCGGATCGAGAACATGCAGCTTCCACTCGCCCGACCAGATACAGGCGAGGTCCTGACCTTTCATTCCAAAGACTGCCTCGTTGGGACTCGCCTCGGTTCCACGTTGAAACATGGATAGAATGTTCGCTCCGTCTATAATACGGTCCGTCGGCGCGTCGACTCCCGCCAGAGAACAAAACGTCGGCAACAGATCCACCGTCGCCGCAGGATTCGCGTTCTCAACGCCGGCAGGAATCAAGCCCGGAAGCCGAGCGATGAATGGCACGGGCATCCCGCCATCCCAGACCCGGCCTTTCATGCCACGCAAGCCTCCCGTGGATCCCCCCTGATTGGGGCCGTTGTCGGAAGTGAAAATCACGAGCGTCTTTTCGTCCAAGCCCAAGCGTACCAAAGAATCCAATACCTGACCCACGCAATAGTCGAGCTCCGCAATTACGTCCTCGTAGAGATTCCCCGGAGTTTCAGGCGTATAGAAATCATCGGACACCGCCAATGGCTTGTGGGGCATAGCATGCGGCAAATACACGAAAAAGGGCCGATCCCGGTTATCCTCGATGAAATCGATTGTCAGGTCCGTGTACAATTGAGACAGTTTCGATTGGGCAACCGGGTATTCGACGACCGTTTCATTGCGCACGAGCTGCACTGGGTACATGTCGTTTGAATACAAGATCCCGTAGTATTCATCGAAGCCTTGGGAGCGCGGCAGCCAAGGGTCGCGATGCCCGAGATGCCATTTGCCGAACGCCGCCGTCGCATACCCTTTGGTCTTCAATAATTCGGCGATGGTGATCTCCGATTGCGGCAGGCCGAAATTGTTTTCGCCGGAATCCGGCGATGGATTGCCCACCACGGAGTGACGAAAGGGGTACCTTCCCGTCAGCAATGTGCCTCGAGACGGCGCGCAATACGGAGTCGGCACATAGAAACGCGTGAGCTTCGCCCCCTCATCCGCCATGCGATCCAGACGTGGCGTCTTGAATCGGCTGTTAGGGTCGAACGCGCCCACCTCACCGAAACCCATGTCGTCCGCCACGATCAGCACTATGTTATAGGGCCCCTCCCCTTGCGAATGTACCGGTAATTGGAAAATGAATATAATCAGCAACGAAAAGCTCGGCAGTCGCAACAGAAGTGATGGAACGCTCATAGAACCGTTAAGTAAACACTCTCCCTGATAAAACAACCTTTGAAACGGATCCTACGCCAAGCCAAAGGCTTTTCCTAGACCCTTTGAGTTCGTTTCTAAAAGCGAAATTCGCTGGATCACTCGCTCGCCCTCGGGCAATGAACTCACGCTAGATTTTGTCCGGGCCTCTTCGCAATAACGGTTCAGAGAATCACCGCTCCACGGATCGGGAAGCTCTGTCCACCTTCACTGAGATCTAGCGACAAAGCGCTGCAAAGCTCGTAGAGTGAAGCGGGCGGCACAAGCGTTATCCCCGAAATGCTCCAACCCCCTGGCCTCAGAGCCGAGAAACCGGAATCTTCGTTTTTTTTTATTTTGTCCTCCGGCGCGACATCCCGCAGTAATATTCTCTGTTCGAACGCAATACGCATACGCTCCCTTCAGAGCGACTTTCCTTCTCTCCTCTTTTCAATGCCTCCCACCGACCGCATTTCTCCCGATAGCGACCCGCCTGAAACGAAGCTCTCCGAAAATGGCGGTTCGAGCGCAGCTCATTCCCATTCGGGATTCTTCGCGATTCTGGTCCGGGTCCTGCCGCCCGCCCTCATTCTTGCTGTCGGCATCTTAGGCTATCTGCAACTCTCCATCGAGCCGGAAGAACCCAAGAAAGCCAGAGGCAAGCCACGCCCAATCAAAACCCAAGTCGTCGAACTCGTTTCCCGAAATTACCCCACCCGGATTTCCAGCCAGGGCAACGTCCGCCCGCACGACCAGATCACGCTCAATTCCGAGGTCGCGGGACGGATTGTCCGCATCAGCCCGAAGTTCGAGGACGGCGCGTTCTTCAACAAAGGCGACGTGCTTGTGGAACTGGATCCTGCCGACTTCGAAGCCACCGTCGCCAACGCCGAAGCCCAAGTCGCCCGAACGACGTCCGCTTACGCTCTGGAAAAGGCCCAATCGGACCAAGCTCGCCAGAATTGGGAACGGATGAGTCCCAACAAAGACGAGCAAGCGGATCCCCTCGTCCTACGCATCCCCCAGCTCAAACAAGCCGAGGCCAACGTAAAATCCGCCACGGCGCAGCTCGACCGAGCTAGACGCGACTTGGAACGCACTCGCGTTCGAGCCCCCTTCGACGGCCGCGTCCGTCAACGCTCGGTCGGCCTCGGCCAAGCCATTCGCATCAATTCCACCCTGGGCACCATTTTCGCCTCCGACTATGCTGAAATCCGCTTGCCCATTTCCGGCGAGGATCTGCCTCTGCTCGACTTGCCCGAGAATATCGGAGACGCGACGGTGAGCGTAGAGCTTAGGGACAGTTTGAATCCCGAAAACTCCGCGGTTTGGAAAGCTGAAATCACGCGCACTGAGGGCGCGCTGGACGCTAGTTCGCTCGAGCTCTTCGCGATCGCGAAAGTCGACGATCCCTTCGGAATGCATACGGACAAACCGCCCTTGCGTATTGGTCAACCGGTTACCGCATCCATTTCTGGGAAAATTCTTGAAAACGTCATGGCCCTGCCACGCCTCGGCGTGAAACGGCTCGACCAAGTTTTTCTGGTCGATCCGCAAAAGATGACGCTGCACAATCGGACGATCCAAGCGATCTGGGCAGACGAAGAGCATGTTATCATTCGCGATCCAGACATCCCAGAGGGCATGCTACTGGCCACTACGAAGCTGGGTTATGCCCCCGAAGGAGGCCAAGTGGAAATTCTTCCCGAAATCAATCCCGACGCTCCCGCAAAGTCAGCTTGGCTCGAAGCGATGGGCGTTCCAAGCCAATCGAAAAGCAGAGAGAATTAGTTCGAATGATTAGCTGGTTCACGAAGAACGGTATCGCCGCCAACTTTCTCATGGTTGGCATCTTGCTGGCGGGCTCGTATACCGCCTTTTTCAAAATTCCGCTAGAAGTCACGCCCGCGCTGAGCTGGGACCTTGTCATGATGGACATGCGGTATCGAGGAGCGACTCCCAAGGATATCGAAAAAGCCATCTTGATCCCGGTTGAAACAGCCTTGGAAAGAGTCCAAGGGATCGAGCAACTCAATGCCGACGGCAGCAACGGACGAGCCCGCTTTTATCTGCGAGCCAAAACCGGCGTGGATTTGCGCGGCTTAATGGACGACGTCAAAGCCGCAGTCGATACCATCAACACTTTCCCGGCGGAGACCGAACCCCCACGTATTTTCATACCGGAATCGGCCAATTCGCGGGAGGTGCTCACGATCGCGGTCTCGGGACATTTAAGCGACCACGATCTCCTAAAAGCCGCTCGCCAAGTTCAAAATGACCTTCTGGAGATGCCGGGCATCAGTCGAATCAACATCCAAGGAGATCGAGCTCGCGAGATTTCGGTTGAAGCGGACGAGCGGAAACTCCGATCCTATGGACTGACCTTCCAGCAGATAGCCGACGCCATTCGCCGTAATTCCATCGATATGCCCGCCGGCACGATTCAAAGCCAAAGCGGGCGCTTAACGGTCAGGACTCGGGGCCAAGCATACACGGAAGAGGATTTTGCCAAGATCCCCATCCGCTCGAGAGACGGGGCCGATGTCCTCGTTGGAGAGGTCGCGAAAATAATCGATGGATTCGAAGGCGGCACCAAGTACGTCGAATTCAACGAAAAACCGGCTCTTTACGTAGAGGTTATGCGTATTGGCCAGGAGAGCGCCATCGGCATCTCCGACAAGGTGCGCGACTATGTAGCTTCCGCCCACAATCGATTCCCGGACGGCGTCAATCTCGATATCTGGAAGGATGAATCGAACAGCATCCGCGGACGGCTGGATACGCTGGTTACTTCTTTGTTCCAAGGCAGCATTTTGGTCATGATCATTTTGGGGATCTTTCTGCGCCCCCAAGTCGCATTCTGGGTCGTGCTGGGCATCCCGATCTCCTTTGCCGGTGGCGTCTTGCTCATGCCCTTCTTCGGGGTGACCGCAAACATCATGAGCCTTTTCGGTTACATTCTGGTACTGGGAGTCGTTGTCGACGACGCGATTATCACAGGCGAAAACGTCTATTCCCAACTCAAGACCGGTATGGACCCTACCGAGGCCAGCATACTGGGGACGAAACAAGTGGCCGTGCCCGTTACTTTCGGCGTCATAACAACCGCAGTCGCCTTTTTGCCTTTGCTCTATTTCGAAGGCGTTTGGGGAGATTTCGCTAAGCAGATCCCACCCATAGTCGCCCCTGTTCTGCTATTCTCGCTAATCGAGTCCAAGCTGATTCTGCCTGCCCACCTGAAACACGTGCGCATCAAACCGACTCAAAATGCGTTCGGGCGATTCCAGACACGCATCGCCAATGGAATGGAACGTCTGGCGGAGAGAGCCTATCAACCGGCGCTTAAATTCGCCGTCGCCCATCGCTGGTCGGTACTTTGCCTGTTCGCGACTATGGGATTGCTCATGGCAGGTTACTGTCTGGGAGGACGCCTGGGCTTTCAGTCCTTCCCAAGCGTTGATACGACTCGCCTCACAGCTATTCTGGCCCTTCCGGGCGATGTCCGTTTGGAGACTACAGACCGATATATCCGGAGAATCGTCGATGCCGTCGATCAACTCAAAACCGAGTTTGTCGATCCGGGAACCGGCGAGCCTTTGGTTCGAAATGTTTCCCTTGTCTCTGGAGCCAAGTACCCAGGAAAAGGATACAGCCAATCCCAAGGATTCGTGCAGGTGGAAGTCGTTCCTCCGGAGGGTCGAAGCGAAACGGGGCCGCGCAATAGCGTGATCGCCAATCGGTGGGCTGAAATCATTGGGCCAATCCCCGAGGCCAGAACCTTTCGCGTGTATTCCGAGTCCACGCTCCGACAGGGGGGCGAGTATAACGATGACAATCTGAGTCTTGAACTGCGCGGTCCGAGTTCTGAGGAAAAAGCGATCGTCGCCGACGAGATCCGGATGATGCTCTGGGGATACGAGGGTATCAACAACGCCTGGGCCAATGTGAACTTTCGAGCCGATGAACTGGAGGTAACGCTTAAGCCCAGAGCCGCTGAGCTGGGCCTCACGCAACAGCTTCTCGCCCGACAAATCCGCCAAGCATTTTACGGGGAACAGGCCCAACGCGTATTGCAGGGCGTCGACGACATTCGCGTCATGGTGCGATTGCCCGAGGATGAACGCGAATCCTTGCACACGTTCGAGCGTATCAAGATCCGCACGCCTCGGGGAGCCGACGTGCCGCTGACGACGGTAGCAAACGTGACCTTCACGCAAGCGCCAACCTCCGTGGAACGCAATGACCGGGCTGAAATCATTCGCATTGGGGCCCAACCGATCGACGAAACCGTGGACATCATTGGGATCTCCAAGGAAATCGGCCCCCGCATTCAAGCGCTTTGCAACGAGGTGGAGGGCTTGTCCTTCCAATGGATGGGGTATGTCGCGGAAGCCGAAGAGTCGAGACGCCGTACCATCATCGGCTCCCTGGCCCTGCTGTTCATCCTCTATGCGCTGCTCGCCATCCCCTTCAAATCCATGGTCCAACCGTTTTTCGTTCTGATCGCCCTGCCCTTCGGCATTATCGGCGCCTTGCTCGGGCACATGGTCATGGGCTTGACGCCTTCTTACTTGTCCATCTTCGGAATGCTGGCCTTGGCCGGAGTCGTTGTGAACGATTCTCTGGTCATGGTCGACTTCGTAAACCAAAGGAGGGCAGCGGGCATGAGCCTTCTCGATGCTGCCATGGAGGCCGGCGGCAAACGTTTCCGACCCATCATTCTCACCTCCCTAACCACATTCGTTGGCTTGCTTCCGCTGATGTTGGAAACCTCCCTGCAAGCCCAATTTCTGATACCCATGGCCGTATCCCTGGGATTCGGCGTCGTCTTCGCCACCGTTATCACCTTGTTCCTCATACCCTGCTCTCTACTCGTTGCTCAAGATCTCGGCGGTTATTGGACAAACTTCAAAGCCTGGTATCTCCGTCCCTTTCGCTCCACCTCCGACGAGAAACTTGCCACCACCCCCTGAATTCCGTTTCCTGTCCCCCTGCTCCCAGAAACCTGTCATTTACCGCTAAAAGCTAACAGCCAATCGCTAACAGCTAAACAAATGCTACCCCTCAACAGACGATCTTTCCTTCGCGGCCTCGGCGGCGGGCTCCTAGCCCTGCCTTGGCTGGAAAGCGTCGCCCGAGCAGCGACCCCGATTAAGCCGGCCAAACGATTCGCCTTGTTCTACACGCCGATCGGAGTCGTGCGCCGCAGCTTCTTCCCCGGCGAAGCGCTCGCCACCGTGCCGAAAGGCAACCAAGGCAATCGGATGTTCACGGACTTCGACGCCGACATCAAACCTGGCTACCACCCGCTGGAGCTCACGCCCACCCTCCAGCCTCTGGCCCCCGTAAAGGACAAGGTCACCCTCATTACCGGTCTCGCCCGCGCCTTCCAAAACGGGACCGATGTGCATGCCCAATGCGCCTCTTGTTTCCTTAGCAGCGCCGCGCCCAATACCATCGAAACCTCCGCCTACCCGCTTGACCGCACCCTGGACCACATCCTCGGCGACGCCGTTGGCGAAGCCACTCCCTTTCGTACGCTCGAGCTCAGCTGCAACAGTCACCGCGACAATCTCGAGTCGATCTACTTCGACAACCTTTCTTGGTACGGCACGAGCCACTTGGCGCCTTCCATTCGCGACCCGCGCAAAGCCTACAACCGACTCTTCGGTACCCAAGAGATTCAGGCCTATCGCAACATCACCGACCTCGTACTCGAAGATGCTCGCAGTCTGAAACGAGAACTTGGATACAGCGACCAACAGAAATTCGCCGAATACTTCGACTCCATCCGTACCATCGAAGAACAGATGGACAAGCTCGACCGCATGAAAGGCGAACTCGACCTGGTCAAGATGAAGGAGCCCACCGTCGCCTATCTGCCGCGTGGCGAGTATATTCGCCTCATGGGGGACCTCATGGTCGTGGCCCTTCAGACCGGTCTTACCCACGTGGCCACACTCATGATCGGACCCGAACGCTGGAATACGCCCTTCACATACGAAGGCCTGTTCGACAAGCCGATGAGCCATCACCAAATGTCCCACAATCAGCAAACCTACGTGGATCAATTGGCCCAGCTCGATCGCTTTCACATGGAGCAGTACGCCTACCTGGTCCAGAAGATGGACGGCATCCAGGAAGCCGACGGCAGTTCACTGCTCGACAACACGATTTTCACCTACGGTTCGGGCCTGGGAGACGGCTCGACGCACCAGTACCACGATTTGCCCATCATCGTCGCCGGCTCCGGCGGGCGTGTCCGGTCTGGCCAATACCTGCACTGCCCTGACAACACGCCATTGGCCAATCTTTGGATGACTCAAGCCGAACTCATGGGCCTCCAACTGGACCGTTTCGCCGACAGTACCGGACAATTGTCTCAATTGCTCCGATAGCAAGATTAGGGCCAATTGCCTACGGATATAGGATTGCCGTCACATCAACAGAATCGATAGATTGGACTACGATGCGAATCCCCTCGTTACCCTTATTGCTTTGTCTCGCCATCGGCGCGCAGATTAGCTGCGTCGCCGCCAAACAGCCTAACATCGTGCTCTTCCTCGCCGATGACCTCGGTTGGACCGGGCTCGGAACCTTCGGCTCCGACTTCTATGAAACGCCGAATTTAGACACGTTGGCCGACAAGGGCATGAAGTTCACCAACGCCTACGCGGCATGCACGGTCTGTTCCCCGACTCGAGCCAGCGTCATGACAGGCAAATACCCCGCCCGACTGCGGCTGACCGACTTCATCGCGGGACAGAATCGCCCCTACGCCAAGATGAAGATTCCCGATTGGACCAAGGGACTGGAATCGCGACATACGACTATCGCCGAAGCGCTCAAGGAACGCGGCTACCGAACCATCCATATAGGCAAGTGGCATTTGGACTTCCCCAATCGCGAGAACCAAGGACCCAACTTCCACGGATTCGATGTAAGTCATGAAAAGCCGTCAGGAACCCGCGGCTACTACATCAACGACAACGTCGTTAAAAATCTGGGACTGGAATCCAACTACGCCACCGACTACCTGACCGACAAGGCCGTCGAGGAAATAGCCCAAAGCGAAGAAAGCCCGTTCTTCCTCTATTTCGCCTACCACGTACCCCATACGCCAATACAAGGCCGCGAAGATCTGGTGGAGAGCTTCAAAGGCAAAGTCGACCCGAACGCCACCCACAATAATCCGATCTACGCTGCCATGGTAAAAAGCATGGATATGAGCGTCGGTCGCGTTTTGGATACGCTCGATCGTCGCGGATTGAGCGATAATACGCTGGTAGTATTCACTTCCGACAACGGCGGCCTAACACAGCGCTACGGAAAACACGACGAATTCACGGAAAACCTGCCTCTCCGCCGCGGCAAGGGGTCCGCCTACGAAGGTAGCGTGCGCGTGCCGACGATAGCCCATTGGCCAGGGATCACTGAAGCCGGGACCAAAACGTGGACTCCTGTCATGACAATCGATCTGTTTCCAACTTTTCTGGCGGCTTCCGGGGCCACGCTCGACAAGCAGTCGCTTGCGGGAATCGATGGCAAGAATCTGATACCTGTATTCAAGAACCCGAAGCAAAGGCTCAACCGAAATCTATTCTGGCACTACCCGCATTACCACGCAGGTGGCGACGGTCCCTACAGCGCCATCCGTTCTGGAAATTGGCGTCTAGTCGAATTCCATGAGGACGGCCGTCTGGAACTCTACAATCTCCAGAAGGACCTCGGCGAAACAGAAAACAAGCGGGATATCAACTTGAAGACCCGCGATCAATTGAAGCTCCGCTTGGACCGATGGCGTAAGAATATTGGGGCTCAGATGCCCACGCCCAACCCGAACCACGACCCCGAGAGAGCGACCGAAGTGGTTCGCGCCCGATAGATTAGACTAAAAATCGGTCAAAAAACGCTGGTGGAAGGCGTTTCATCTTATCGCTTATCGACTATTCCCGATAAGATTTTAGAGTAGCCACTCAAGTCCCCCTCTTGTCCCACGCTCATGGCCAATCGATTGAGAACAAACTGGCATCGCCGTTTCCAGGCAACATTTTCCCTGAATGCCGTTTTAGCCTGCTTGTTATCCGCTACCGCGGGACCCTTGAGCAATATTCGTTTCGAAAGCCTAATCGATAGCGAACGACTCCCCACTCCTTGGATTCGTCAGGTCCACCAAGACCATGAAGGCTTCATCTGGCTGGTAACGCATACCGAGCCCTTGCGGTTCGATGGAACTCGCATCACTCGATTTCCCATCGATAGCGGACCGGGAACATTGCCGCGAGGTCGCGTCAACCGCATCCTCAGCGATCATTCTGGAACCGTCTGGATCCTAACGAACAACGGACTGGCTCGTCACGACAGAAGCTCCGACACGTTCCGCTCCTACCCTTTGCTTGACGAAATCGGCAATTCATTGACCACCAGCTCCTTCTGCTTTGAGCTCCTGCCCAACGGTTGGCTCGCGGCAGGAGGGCAGCATGGGCTTTTCCTATTCGATCCGCAGCGAGAGGAATGGGTTCGCCAGCATCGCCATTTTGGAGGCGAAGGACGAGCCGGCCGCGTACACGACATCGAGGTCGTCAGCGAAAGCGAATTTCTCGTAGGCGCTGCATCCGGCCTCTGGACCTATGACCTTGCATCAGGGAGGTCCGAACCCCGCCGTCTCGCTTTTCCGAACGGCCAAACCACCAGCGACCGCAGCGCTCGTCGCGTACTCATCGACAGCGCCCAGCGCATTTGGATCGCCGAAGACACTGAACGCGTCCACGCGTTCTCACCCAATGGAGACTATATCGAGCTAAGTATCGAAGGACAGCCGATAACCCAACATAACTTTCGCTCCTACCAGGATGTATTCGAAGATCGCAACGGCATCGTCTGGCTCGCGCCCGCCCAAGGCGGACTGCTTGCATTGGAACCGCGCTCGACCGACTTCAAGCGGTTTCGAGCCGGCAGCGCCCGCTTCGACTCCCCTCTCGACCATACCATCCTCAGTATTTCGGACCTTAGCGATGGGAGCCTCTGCTTTTCCACATTCAATAACGGCGTTTTCATGCTCGGTTCCAGTCGCTTGCCAACGCGGCACTACACGGAAGAACAGATTGCCGGCAACATGCGTTTCAAGCTCGTTACCTCGATCCATCCCAGCAAAGACGGAAGCCTTTGGGTGGCTGGCCCTCGGAACGAAATTGCCCGATTCAATCCGACATCCGAGCGGTTTACCTATCCTTTGGACCACATTGAAAACAAGGAAGCGATCGCGAACGCTCGACTGAGCAGCTTTGCCGAAACGCCCCAAGGCGATCTGGTTTTCCTCGCCGACGAACGTCGCCTCTTGCGCTACCTCGCTTCTGAGAACCGAATCGAAGAACTCGCGACATTGGGAGATGAAATTCCTCGAATGTCGAACAACCAGAACGAGACGACTATCAAATTCGACCGCCACGGCTACCTTTGGCTATTGAGACGCATTCCCGTACGATTCGATCTTCGAACGCGACAATTCCACGTCCTCCGTTTCGCCGACGGCATCTCTCTTGATGGACTGAGAACGCGATCGTCCGCCGAGTTGCCTAACGGCGACTTTTGGTTCGGCTCCTACCAGAGAGGCCTCGCCTACTATGACCGCAAGAAGGATCTCCTAACGCTTGTCATTCCTCCGGAAAGCAATCCGGAGCGTCTATCCTACAACGCGGTCTCGGAAATGGCGCTTGATTCAAAGCAACGTCTTTGGTTTGGCACTACATCCGGGTTAAGCATGTTGGATCCGTCCACCATGCGATTCGACAACTTCAACGATATTGAAGAGCTGGGCGGAAGCTCTATCCACGGATTGAAATTCGATGAGCAAGGGCGACTTTGGATAAGTACGGCATCCAACCTACTTTCTCTCGACCCTAAGAATCGCGAAACGCGTCGCTTCTCGGCGACGCACGGATTGTTAGCTGCCGGCTATACGCAAAACGCCCTTTCTTTATTCGGAGACGGAATAATCGCCATCGGCGGGGTCAATGGCCTCGACACCCTCGACCTGAATCAAACTTTCCAATCTCCGACTCCTCCCCAACCCAAATTCCTTAGCGTTAGCTCCGAAAGCCAAGCGGATTCCAGCAACAGAACGGAGCAGTCTTCGATCATCGACAGTCATGAAGCCCTTCGCTTCGATTACGGCGTCAAGGAATTGAGTTTCGATTTCGCTCGCCTCAATTTCACTAACCGGGGAGAGACCGCCTACCGCTACATGATCGAAGGGTTGAGCAACCAATGGCTCGATCTCGGAGATACCAATTCTATTAACCTGCCCGGTCTCCCACCGGGCGACTACACCCTGCGATTGAAAGGCTTTGGACTGAATGGATCGCCCGACAGCGAAGAGGCGACCTTGGCGCTCGGCATCGCTCCTCCCATCTGGCAGGGAGGGCCCTTCCTCTCCCTTTCGAGCATCGCCCTGATTTCAATGGTTCTTGGTCTGATCAAATTGCGCACTCGCGCCATCAACCGGCGCAACCGAGAGCTGGAGGCTGAGGTCACGGAACGCACCAAGGAATTGGACGAAAGCCGTGAAGAAGCTGTTGCCGCCAATGCTGCCAAGTCGGAATTTATCGCCTGCATGTCCCACGAGATCCGAACGCCCATGAACGGGATCGTGGCAATGAATCAATTGCTCTTGCATTCGGAACTTGGGCCGAAACAGCGCGAGTATTCGGAAATCGTCGACAGAAGCGCCGACACGCTGCTCGAGTTAATCGACGAGATTCTAGACTTCTCCAAAATCGAGGCGAACGAGCTGAAGCTGGAATCCGCCCCCTTCGACCTCAGAGAGCTGGTAGAAGATACGGCGCTTTTGCTGAAACCTAAGGCCACGGAAAAGGGTTTGAAGCTCCGCTGCCTGGTAGCCCCCCAACAGAGAGACCTGGTCCTGGGAGATGCCCATCGTCTCAAGCAGGCCATCACCAACCTGATCGGCAATGCGATCAAGTTCACGGAACAGGGCTCCGTGACTGTATCCATAAGTCAAACTCAAAGCGACGGTTCCAAAGGACGATACGAGTGCATTGTCGAGGACACCGGTATTGGCGTGCCAAAGGAACGGCAAAGCGCCCTTTTCGAACCCTTTAGCCAAGCAGACAGATCAACGACCCGCAAATACGGCGGGACTGGTCTCGGATTGAGCATTACCAAACGCATAGTCGAAGCGATGGGGGGAAGCATCGAATTGCTCAGCGAGCCGGGCCAGGGCTCCCAATTCAAATTCTCGGTCGACTTAACGATCGCCCCGGAAACGTCCGAACGAGAGTCGTTTGCGAACGAGCTCGCCGGCAAGCGCATTCTCCTTTTCGTCAACGATGAGGTCGATTCGGCCAATCTAGCAGCTTGGCTGAACTGGAGCGGCGCTCAAACCATCATCGAAAATGACAAGGAGCGCTTAAATCGATTGCTCGCCGACGCGCGCATCGACAGCGAGACGCCAATCTCATGCCTGGTCATAGATCGCGATTGTATCAATAATACGATTACAGATACGATACTATACCGAAAGCAGCGAGACGCGTTTAGGGTGGTCGCCCTAGCCGACCACGAAAGCAGCGATGCTTTGTCGAGAAAGTCATCAGCCATTAACGCCACTGTATCCCCTTCGAACCCCGTATCGCTCCTTCGGATACTGATCCCTCGGTCCTCGCAAGCCGATAATCCCCAACCGGATGAATTGATGCTTAAAAGCGCTGCCGGAAACGGCGCAATCAAGGTCCTTTCGGTCGACGACAACGCATTGAACCTCAAGATTCTCGAGGCGATGCTGCTCCGGTTCGGATTCGAAGTAGATAACGCCAAGGGCGGGTTGCAAGGAGTCGAGCTCGCAAACGAAAATCCGTATGACATCATCTTCATGGATTGCATGATGCCCGACCTGCACGGATTCGATGCGACTCGGAAAATACGTTCGAATGACTCGAGTCCCAATAGGGAAACCCCGATCATCGCTCTAACTGCCAACGCGATGAAAGGCGACAAGGAGCAGTGCTTGGATGCAGGCATGTCAGACTACCTATCCAAGCCCCTCCGATTGAAAGACGTTGAGCGCGTCTTCAAGGACCATATTTCCAGCGCAAATACCCTCAAGAGCAACGCCTGACCCGTCCCCATTTCTTTAAAAGCGCGCCAGATCGCTCAACGCGGATGATTCGAGTGCCATCTAAGATTCAATCGACCTGAAAAAACGGCCAACCTAATCCAGACGCAAGGCGCGCTTGGTCCTATAAAAAACGGTCAAAACGCCAGGGAGTCCTCGCTTTGCGCTTGGAAAGCATTTCCAGTGGGATTAGCGAGTAAGGTTCGAGGTCGTGCGCAACGGATCGTCTCTCAGGATATGCGCCTCTGAGACCTATGAATTCACCCCGCTATATGATATCAATTTGAAGGTCTGCCCACGCCACCTCCATAGGTTTTCAATCTGCTTTGCTACGCTCGCTATGAAGCTGTCGTTAGCATACAGCGCCCATTTCCCCTCGCTGGAAACCTTGCATTTCGAGTCATTTAAAAACGACGCGTTCCCCTCGCCCTGGATCAGACAAATCCACCAAGACAGAGACGGCGTTCTCTGGATGCTCTCCAATTCGGAGATATTCACCTACGACGGATCTAGGGTCGAACGCTTCAAGACGAAAGACCGAGCGGAATCCGAAAGCTTAAGAGGCAAGCCCAATCGCATTGGCTCCGATGCCGCGGGTAGCACATGGATAGTCTTAACCGATGAAATAGCTCGTTACGACGCAACGCGCCGTGAGTTTCACCACTTCGAACTGATCGACGAATCAGGCAATTCGCTGCTGGAAAACTCCAGCGCCTTCCTAGGCCTGCCTGACGGTCGAGTCGCGATCGGAGGCCAAAACGGCCTTTTTATTTTCGATCCGCCCTCTCGGCAATGGACAGCAGTCCACCGGCAGATAAACGGCCTCCCTACACGCGTTCGCGACATTAAGATTTGGGATGAGCGATATGCGCTTTTGGCAACCTCCAATGGGCTTTGGAAGTACCATCTCGAGGAGGATCGCTTCGAACGCTTGCGAACCGGTCCAGAAAAGCCGCCAATCGCTGCGGACGCAAACGCTCGAAGGGTATTGGTCGATCGCAATCAACGCATTTGGGTCGGGATACAAGGCGGTTCGCTGCAAGCCTTCAATCGAGACGGCAGCGAGATCGAATTGTCGATCGACGGAAACCCAATCGAAGAGGAAAACTCCTCGTCCTTCATCGACATTCACGAGGATGAAAGCGGACTGATTTGGACATCGAGCTCCCTGTCGGGGATAATTGCAGCGCCTCCGAACACGAGCGACTTCCAATCCTTCGATCCCTCCAACTTCGGTTTGCTGAACCCGTTCCAGTACCTGGTGCTCGATATCTTCGAACTGAATAATGGCGGCATTGCCTTCGGAACCATAAACAACGGCGTCCTTTTAACGGATCCGAATGCGTTGCCATATCAATTCATCGGGTTCGGTAAGCGTTCGTCGGATGCCAGTGCGACCTTGAGCGACCATCCAATATCCGATCGCGCGAATACCAAATGGTACCGAACGGATCAGCATCGATTTGCGCTCCTCGACAAAGCAGAGCAAAGGTTCAGACTCCTTCCGGAAAACGCAAAAAACGGCCATTGGCTTAAACACAGGGCAATTGGACAATACGTCGAAAGCCCGGACGACAATCTCTATTGTATCGTTGGAGAAGGAGAACTCTTGTCATACGATCCTAGAAGCAATGAGGTCTCGTTTATCGAGAACCTAGCCCAAGGTTTGCCCGACCCCAGTTCGAATGTATACGGATCCAATTTGCACTTCGATCGAATTGGGGACTTGTGGCTTCTGAGGGACCAGCTCATTCGCTACGAGATAGACTCTCGGCGCTTTACGGTCATTGCCTCGACCGGAGAAGACACCCAGAGACCTCTCCGAACCAGTTGCCTAGCGGAATTGCCCAATAACGATTTTTGGATAGGGACCTTTCAACACGGCATTCACTATTTCGATCGAAGCGAGGATCGCATCACCCTATCTATTTGGCCGGATGCAAAATCGAATCCCTTTGAGCAAGCCCACATTTTCGACATAGCCCTAGACTCCGAGAATCGCCCATGGATAGCGACCTCGACCGGCCTCGTTCTTCTAGATCCCAAGACAATGGAATTCGACGACTTCGCCGAATTTCCGGAATTGGACAGCAATCATATATACAATGTCGCGATCGACGAAACAGGCTTTGTCTGGACTCGGAGCAACATGGGCCTAATGCGTCTCAATCCGGAAACGCGCAAACTGCGTAAATTCGATTTCCAAGACCCATTGCTAAGCAGGATGGCGAAACCCTTCTCATCGTTCGAGATGGACAGCAATCGATTAACTCTGGAATACCCAGGCGGTATGATGATCATAAATACTCGGGATATACATACAACGAGCATTACACCGACTCCTAGATTCGCAGCCTTGCGCAGTTCCAATCGCTCCTCGAGCGACGAGATTGCAAGAACGGTTTTCGTTGGAAGCGATCCCGAAGCCATACGGCTCTCTCACGTAGAAAATCGGATTCGTATCGACTTCTCCCGGCTCAACTACTCGCGCTACCTAAATCCATCGTACCGATACCGCATCGACGGCCTATCGGACGATTGGACAGATCTCGGCAATACCTCGACCATAAACTTGCCCAACCTGCCTTCCGGGGAATTCACTGTCAGACTTAAAGCCTTCGGAGGAGGGATAGCCACAGATAGCGGAGAAGCCACGCTCGCCATCATGGTGGCGCCCCCCATCTGGCAAACAGTTCCCTTTCTCTCGCTCACGTCTCTTGGAGCGATCGCTTTTGTCATTGGAACGATCAAGCTGCGTACGCGGACCATCAAACGCCGGAACCAGGAGCTGGAAGAGGAAGTAGCCGAACGCACCAAGGAACTCGAGGAAAGCCGCGCCGAAGCCGTAGCAGCCAATCAGGCCAAGTCAGAGTTCCTAGCCTGTATGTCGCATGAAATCCGAACCCCGATGAATGGAATCGTGGCGATGAATCAGTTACTATTGAATGCGGACTTGAAACCCGAACTCCACGAGTATTCGAAAATCGTAGACCGCAGCGCCGATACCTTGCTCGAACTTATAGATGAAATTCTCGATTTTTCGAAGATCGAAGCAAATAAACTGGATTTAGAATCCTCACCCTTCGACCTTCGTATCCTCGTAGAAGATACGGCCCGTTTACTGGCCCCAAAGGCGCTAGAAAGAGGCCTAAAACTTCATTGTCTCATAGACCCTGGGATAAAAGACATCGTCATTGGAGATTCTCATCGTTTCAAGCAAGCCATCACCAATTTAATCGGCAACGCCATCAAGTTCACCGAAAACGGATCCGTAGACGTATCCTTGAGCTTAGTTCGCAATGAGGGCTCCAATGGCCGATACGAATGCTCCGTCAAAGACACAGGCATCGGCATTCCCGTGGAGCGTCAAGACAAGCTCTTCGACGCGTTCAGCCAAGTCGACCGATCCACAACTCGAAAATACGGGGGCACCGGCCTTGGTTTGAGCATCTCCAAGCGAATCATCGATGCGATGGGAGGCAGTATCGAATGCGAAAGCCAAGTAGGCAAAGGTTCGCAATTCAAAATTGCAATCGACTTGGCCATCGCTTCGCAATCGTCCGATCGAGAATCCCTTGCTAATGGACTCGCAGGAAAACGCGTCGCGCTCTGCGTTGAAGACGAACTCGATGCGGCCAACCTAACTGCCTGGCTCCAATGGAGCGGCGCCCAGACCATGGCCGCAAATAGCCCAGATACTTTGGGTCGAACGCTTTCCGAATTCAGCGCCTCCGGATTAATCATCGATGCCAAACGAATCGATAAAGACTTTGGAGCAGTCATCCGAAACTACAAGCGTCACCATCAACTGGAGGTTACCGGTCTACCTGACTACGAGCGCACCGATTCATCAAGGGGGGAATCCTCTGCTGTCGATAGATTTGGATCGCCGCTGAACCCTCTATCCTTGATTCGAGAAAGCGTACCTTCGTCTTCAATACAGACGCGATCCAGAACGGAAGAAGCTACTCAACCGCTTAATGGCCTAGAAGAACATCGAACGATTAAGGCGCTTTCGGTCGATGACAACAAATTGAATCTCCGTATTCTCGAAGCCATGCTAAACCGCTACGGGTGCGAAGTCCAAAGCGCCGAAGGCGGCTTGGAAGGCGTATCCCTCGCTCGCGACAACCAGTACGACATCATCTTCATGGACTGTATGATGCCCGACTTGCACGGCTTTGAAGCGACGAAAAGGATCCGGGCCCATTCCTCCGAAATCAACGGGGAAACGCCGATCATTGCCCTGACCGCCAATTCAATGAAGGGCGATCGGGAAAAATGCCTCGAAGCGGGCATGTCCGACTACGTTTCCAAACCTTTGCGAATGGAGGAACTGGATCGGATTTTCGCGAACTGGTTTCCTCATCTTAAGAAATTGCCAAACAAAGCCTAGAGCGAAAGGCTCGATGGCCGGGCGCAGGAACTACGGTAGAACCGCGCCCCGACTCTTAATCACATCGTGCAATCGCCTATCCGTATAATCGCGTAATTCCTCGATTTCCGCTCAATTCGGGGAAGGAAACGGAATTTCATACCGAAGGTTTATAGCGTTCGCCTCACTAGGAAGGCTCCCACAAGCCATGAACTTTCGACCATCGCCATTTACCGAGATTTCCCCAGCGAAGAAGCTCGCCTGGGCAACGTTGTGGCTGGTCTTGGCTCCGCACGTCACTGCTGAGTGGCTACGAGAAGTTCGTTTCGAGCCTCTTATCGACAACGAATCCCTCCCCTCTCCTTGGATCAAACAAGTCCATCAGGACGCGGAAGGCTTTCTCTGGATGCCTACCAATCGAAACCTGATTCGATTCGATGGCGACCGCATCGCCGAATACTACCCGAATACGAGCAAAGCCGGGTCTCTTTCCTGCGATAAGCCAAACGCCGTCGCTAGCGACGCAGAGGGTGTGGTTTGGATCCTCTCCCCAGAGGGTATCAGCGCCTACGACCCTGATGGAAATCGATTCGAAAACTATCCTCTTCTCAACCAGGATGGCATTTCGCTGACGAAGAATGCGAATAGCATGGAACTGCTCGCCAACGGTCAGATGGCAATCGGCTCCTACCACGGCCTATTGCTTTTCGATCCTTTAAATAGAGAATGGATTCGCAGCCATACTACCATAGGGGGTCTCAAATTGAACATACGCGATCTCCATCAGGATTCCCCAGACAGCCTTCTGCTGGCCACCTCGACCGGCCTGTGGAAATTCCAGATGGTCGACAATCGTTTCTCTCGGGTTCGCCTGTTCAGTCAATCCGGGGAAGACATGGGACGAAAGAGCGTCTTTCGCGTATTCGTGGACAGTCAGAATCGAACCTGGCTTGCCGTCGCGGACAGACACTTGTACTGCTTTGACTCCACCAACGAAGAGATCGATCTCAAGATCGAAGGCGCCCCCATCCACCAAACCCCATATCGCCGTTATCGAGCGATTTTCGAAGATCGGAACGGCACGGTTTGGAGCGCTCCCACGCAAGGCGGTCTCGTTGCTCTAAAAGCCGACTCCAATAATCTGATACGCTTCGATCCCGACGATAGCGGCGAACGAGCCCCACTCGAGTCGACCATACTTAGCATTTCGGAATTGGATGACGGAACGCTTTGCTTTTCTACCCAGTATAGCGGAGTCTTCAAGCTCGATCCGCATCGATTGCCCACCCGCGGCATCTCAGCCGGATCCCATACTAACGACCTGCGCTTCAAGCAAGTGCGTCGTCTTCTCCCAACCGGCGACGGCAAGCTATGGGTAGCAGGGCCAACCGATCGAGTCGCTCTCTTCGATACAGTCTCCGGCCAATTCACCTATCCTCTCGACAATGCGGAGGGTCGGGATCTCATCGCCAACACCAATTTGGGCGGCTTTGCGATCGATTCGAACAATCGCCTCGTTTTTCTTGCCAATTGCAATACGCTTATGCGCTACGACCCACCGAGCGATCAAATCGAAACGATTGCTCGAATTCCCAAGGAATTCGCCCCAGTTTCCCACCATAATTTCCCATCGGAGTTGCGCATCGACAGCGAAGGAGACTGTTGGCTTCTACGCCGGGAATTGATTCGCTATCGCTTTGCCGAAAAGCGCTTCGAGAAAATCCCATTGCTGGCCCCATCACAGGAAACCCAGATACGAGCCCGCAGCTTGGCGGAAATGCCCAATGGCGACTTCTGGATCGGAACCTACCAACGAGGGCTCTTTTACTACGAGCGGGAGCGGGATGCCATAACGCGAACCATCCCACCCTCTGCCAACCCAGAACGATTGCTCCGCAAGACGATCGTGGATCTCCAGCTTGACTCGAAACATCGCGTCTGGCTTTCCACCACAGGAGGCCTAACGATGTTCGACCCTCAATCGGGATCCTTCGACAACTTCGTAGACATTCCGGAAATAGGCAATGCAACGCTCAACGGCGCGCGCTTCGACGATCAGGGAGATTTATGGATCAGCGCTTCCAATGGATTGTATCAATTCAAACCGAAGACGCGAGAAATTCGCAAATTCAGTCGCGACCGAGGATTCACAGCCAGAGCTTTTACCCAAAACTCTCTCGCCTTCGCCAAAGATGAAAACCTGTACATTGGCGGAACAAACGGGATCGACATTTTGGATACAAAAAGAATAGAAGATCCACTAATCCCTACCTTGCCTCGCATAACGAAAATTTCCGCATCGCGATCGAATAACGGCGTTCCGGACGAGACCATACGCGTCCGACCCTCGAGCCAACAGGCATTCGATTTCGGATATCGCTGCAACAACATCAGAATCGACTTTTCCCGCTTCGACTATTCCAAGAATTCAGACTCTCAGCTCCTCTATCGTCTAGACGGCCTGGTAGACGAATGGACCCCTGTTGGCGCTCGCTCCGAACTGTTTTTCCCAAGCCTTCATTCGGGAGACTTCGTCTTTCGCCTCCGCTCAGTCGACCCGAATTTGCATCTAAGAAGCGACGAAGCATCCCTTGCGTTTACGATTTCTCCTCCCCTATGGAATACCGTCGGCTTCAAGTTAGCCAGCATCGGGCTTTTCTCAGCAGGCATCTTCCTCTTCGTTCGCTCGCGAACTCAAAGCGTCAAGCGCTTAAACCGCAGTCTGGAAAAGACGATAGGCGAACGGACTCGCGAACTGGAAAAGAGTCGCGAAGTCGCCATTCAAGCGAATCTCGCCAAGTCCGACTTTCTAGCCTGCGTCAGTCACGAGATTCGCACTCCCATGAACGGCATCATCGGGATGAACCAAATGCTGCTTCACTCGGATCTCCGCCCTGAATTGCGCGAATACGCGAAGACGGTCGATCGCTCCGCCGAGTCTCTGCTTGCTTTAATCAACGACATCCTCGATTTCTCGAAAATCGAAGCGGGGAAACTCACCTTGGAAGAATCTCCCTTTAATCTCCGCGAAGCGATCGAAGAAGTCGTCGAATTACTGGCTCTGAAAGCGCGAAGCAAAGGCCTGCGATTCCAATGCTTCAGTCGCCCCGATAAGGAAGAGGACGTTGTTGGCGATTCCCTGCGCGTAAGACAGGCCCTCACCAATTTGATCGGAAACGCGATCAAGTTCACCGACGAAGGCAAAGTTTCAGTGCATATCGAGCAAACGGAATACCATCCCGAAGAAGCAGTATACCGTTGCCGAATCGAAGACACCGGAATCGGCATTCCCGAAGCGGTCCAGGCCTCTCTCTTCAGCGCCTTCACCCAAGCCGACACATCGACTAGTCGCAAGTTTGGCGGAAGCGGACTGGGCCTTTCCATCACCAAGAGCCTCGCCGAAGCTATGGGAGGAGATGTCTCATTCAAAAGCGCAGAGGGCAAGGGAAGCGTTTTTTCCATCGAGTTTCGACTCCCTCTAGCGTCACGCGTATCCGAACGACCCGATCTTTCAGGAGAGAGAGTCCTCATCGCCATGAACGATCTCGACGAGTCGGCCTGGCTTTCAGCTTGGGTTGAGTCAGCCGACGCTTCATTCGTAACGGCAACGGTCCAAGCTTCGAATGCGCTTTCCGAACTTGAAGAAGCCTTGAATGATCAGCCATTCACGCGCCTCGTCATGACGAGCGACTTGCTTGACCAACCGAGTTTAAGCGCAATTCAAGGAATCAAACAGCGCTCCGATCTGCGTATCGTCAAGGTCATGCATGCTGATCATTCCGTATCCCTTGAATCCTTACGCAAGGAGCAGATCGACGGCGCCATCAAATCCCCCATCCGCCCAATCGCCGCTCTCAATGCCCTAACGTCCCTAGGAACCGCTTCGCCTGAACCGGTTCACCGAGACATCGCGCCGACCGAAAAAGCGCCCCCGTCATCCGAATCGCGAGCGAATGTCCTCATCGTCGATGACAATCAGATCAACCAAGAAGTGCTTTTCGCCATGCTGCAAGAATTCGATATTCAGCCCGAGAGAGCGAGCAATGGAAAAGAAGCCGTCGCAAAAGCGAAAGCCCAACCCTTCGATCTTATATTCATGGATTGCATGATGCCAGTGATGGATGGATACGAAGCGACCAAAACCATACTCTCGGACTCGCAAGGGCTCAATGCCCGCACCCCCATTATCGCTCTTACGGCCAATGCCATGAAAGGCGATCGCGAACATTGCTTCGAAGCTGGAATGAGCGACTACTTGGCAAAGCCAATCAGAGCCAGCGACATCGAACAAGCGCTCTCCCAATGGCTGGAACGCGAACTCGCTGAGGAAGTCGTCGGGAATCGTATGAGCAATTGACAGAGTCCCCTCCTTAGCGGAGCGGGCTATTCCTTGCTCTTAATCCATGCCCAAAGGTTTTCGAGATCCGGGTCGTCCACTGCTGATGACTCGAAGCTCTTCTCCAATTCGATCGCTCGATCCAGGTGAGTGGAGGCATCCTCGACTTCTCCCAGGAGTGAACAATAGCAAGCTAGGTTAAACCACAAGACCGCTTCTTTCGGCTGACGGGCCAAGCCCTTCGTAGCAATCTCTTTCGCTTCGTCAATGCGCTCGAGCTCCCGCAAGGCGTAGGCTAGATTCACCCAGCCATAGGCCGTCTCATCATCAAGAGCAACCAGCTCCCGCGAAGTCGCTTCCATCCGATTCCAGTCCTTCCGCTCGGAATACAGTCGGACGCGCAAGGACAGAGCATCGTAGCCAGACTGATCCTCTTCCGCGATCGCATCCAGCTCGGCCTCAGCATCGTCGACCATACCGAGATCCAAGTACCCATTGGCATACTGCAGCCGGGTTTTCGTACGAATCATGGGATTCCGATACTGCGATAGAAACTACAAATTGCCCCGTTCGTAGGGAATCCCCGAATTCATGTTTCGCTCAGGCGAATCCGCTATCGCTCCATTTCGAATGCGTTTCGAACCATTCTTGCGCTTCGTCATTTCGAACTCGTCGTATAGCTCTCCATTGGCCATGTACGCTCGATAAACGAGCTTGCGACCATCGATATCGATCACTTGAAAAAACTGCGTATTCTCCGCCCTGCGATCGAGCCGAGCCCCGTAGCTCTCGAATACATCCCATCCATTCTCCCGAAACTCGTACATTTTCGGGCCGCTAACCGAATTCACGTACATCGTCTCCACATTCGAGCTTCTCGAATCGCTCATCCGAACAGGCACGTGGCCTCGGGCATAGGTATGATCATGCCCTTGCAAGACCAGATCGACCGAGTGCTTGTCGATAATCGGTTTCCATAAATTGCGATTCTTCTCGTTGTCTCTGTCCCTGCCTGAGGAGAAAATGGGGTGATGGAAAGTCAGCACCTTCCAAGAGCTATCGTCCGCCGCCAGCGTCTTATCCAACCAGGCCGCCTGCGCTTCAACTTCCGTATTCGAATCCAAAGCCACCACCAACACATCCTGTATCCGAAGCGCGTATACCGTTTCCTTCAGTTTGTCCGGCAGTCCCTTGGATTCCGGCAAAGTGAACTGAGGACCCCATTGCAACGAAAGTCGCCTCGCCTCCTCCGACTCTTCCTCGAATCTGCCATACTCGTGATTTCCCGGCACGGGAATACTGGAAAGCGAGGCATGTATCCATCCGCCCGCCTTGAACCACTCCGCCCACTCGTGATCGCGATGAGCCCGATTGATCAAATCTCCCGCATGAATCGCGAAGTCGGCATCCGGAGCCTTCTGATACGCTGCTCGAATAATCCGCGACCAGTGCGAAAGAACGCTGTTTTGGGCATCGCCAAAGTAAAGAAACCGGAGCGGGGCCGCTTCGTCTTCCACCGTTCGAAATTGTATCCACTCGCTCCAATAGTTTTTCCCGTCACCCACACGATACGCATAGAGTGCGCCCGGCGTTAATCCGCGAAAAACATAGGAGTGATAATGATCCGTGCGCGATGCGTTCAATTCGCTCGCCCCAATTTGCAAAGCTTCCGTTCTGGCTTCGAATCGCTGGGCTGCCGCGTCGAAACGCGCGGACGGATCTCCCGGAGCGATTTCGACGAATCCCCGCTCAATCTCATCACTAGTTCGCCAAGTCACCGCTTGCGTCGTCGCAGGGTCATCCGCCCAGGTAAGAATGATCCGGTCGGGGTCCTTGGAGGGAATTTCCCAATGATGGGGCGTGGCCACATGCCCTGGGTGGGCCCAACTAAGCAATGGAGCGCATACGAGCGCCAAGATTGCATTTCCGCGACAAAGGTACATCCAAAACGCTTGGGTGGGGTTCATATTCCTCTCATAGTTCGACAGAAAGTCCAGGCAATACAATTTACCGGAATCGACAAATTTGAGGCAATTGGTCCCATAGATCGACCAGGGCCGTAATTCCCTCGCATACTTCAACCGCGAACCTCTTTTCAGAACAATGACCCGATTTCTCCTACTGCTCATCGCATCGTTTTGCCTTACCCACCTAGCGCACGCTGCCAAGAACCAACCTCCTAAAGGCTTCGACCTTCTCTTCGACGGCAAAAGCCTCGATGGTTGGAACTACCTGCCGGCCGAAGTTGCCCCCGTATGGAAAGCCGATCCGAAAAACGGCACCCTTGCCCGATCCGTAAAGGGCGGCGCTATTTGGACGGACGATTCCTACAGCGACTTCGTCCTCGATCTCGAATTCAAGCTCTCCAAGAACTGCAATAGCGGCATCTTCGTTCGCACCGATCCTAATAACCCTGTGCAAGGCGGCTTCGAAATTCAGCTTTACGATTCCCACGCCAAGACGGAAATCGGTTCCCACGACTGCGGAGCCCTCTACGACGCGGTCGTTCCCAGCGCAAATGCAGTCAAGCCCGCGGGCGAGTGGAACCATATCCAGGTTCGCTGCAAAGGTCCCATGATCCAAGTGACCTTAAATGGGACGCGAGTTGTAAACGCGAATTTGGACAAATGGACAACGCCCCAAAAGAATCCCGATGGCACCAAAAATAAGTTCAAGACCGCATTGAAGGATCTTCCGCGAAGCGGCCACATCGGTTTCCAGGATCACGGACACAACATTTGGTTCCGCAACGTCTACCTGAAGCCGCTTAAATAGCGAAGCGAACTCAGAATCACGACCTAGTTTCGTTGGCTGAACAGCCAGTCGAAGATTTTTGCGTCTCCAAACGTCGGAGCCCATGAGTTGTGCTTCGTATCTGGATACTCCGTATAAATGGGATTGCCGCCCCGAGATCGAATCGCCGCAACCATGTCGCGCGAACGGCTTGTGTAGACCACCGTGTCGCTGTCGCCATGGAAGACCCATAGCGGTAACTTGGTCAAACGCTTGGCTTGCTCGACATCCCCACCTCCGCAAATCGGCATCGCTGCCGCGAAGAAACGAGGACGCCGTTGAATGATATCCCAGGTTCCGAAACCGCCCATCGACAATCCCGTTACGTAGATGCGTTTCCGGTCGATCCATCGCTCTTCGACGATCGAATCCAAGAGCTCAAGGGCCAAGGCCATGGCCTCTGAAGGATTCTTGTTCATCGAATGCTCCAGATCGCCCCATGGCGTATCGACCCATTGCTTCCCGTTGGGACACTGAGGTGCCAAGATGACAGTCGGCTTTCTACGGCTTTCCGAATATTCGAGCAATTCCGTCATGCCGTGCTTCAATTGAGCTTCATTATCCGAACCACGCTCGCCCGCGCCGTGGAAAAAGAGGACCAAGGGTACGACGTCATCCGCCGAAGCGCTCTCCGGCACATGGATACGATAAGGTAACGAACCGCCCCCTTCCGACTGGAAAACGCGTTTTTCGAATGCTTCGCTTCCCTGCCCTGTCGCGAACAACAAGAGAGTACCCAAAGCGACCACTGATTTCCTCAAGATCTTCATAACGCGAGCGAAGCGATCTTACCTCGAAAATCAACCCTCGATGCGACAGAGAACGAATCAGGCAGCAAGATCCCTTGGACGAAGACAAGGATAGGCTCCCTGCTTCCGATGGGAATGCAACCTCGCAACTCGAGTCAGCGGGCAATCCTTCATACCGAACGACACAGTCGTCCAACCACCACTCCGTTAAGCCTTCTACCTTAGGCCTTAGCTTAATACTTCCTTGACCACGTGACCATGTACGTTGGTCAGGCGACGTTCGAGTCCGTTGTGGTAGTAGGTGAGGCGTTCGTGATCGAGACCCATCAAGTGAAGGATGGTCGCGTTGAAATCGTATACGCTGGTCGCATCCACCACCGACTTGAATCCCCACTCGTCGCTCTCGCCATAGCTGAAGCCCTTCTTCACCCCAGCGCCGGCCAAGAAGCAGGTAAATGCATCCGGGTTGTGATCGCGGCCGGTACCATTCGCTTGCAAGAAGGGCATGCGTCCAAACTCGGTCGCCCATACGATAAGCGTGTGATCGAGCAGGCCTCGACGTTTCATGTCGGCAATCAAGGCGGCCGTCGGCTGATCCATGATCTCCGCCTGCATCGCGTGCGTTTCCTTGATCTTGCTGTGCGAATCCCAGTTGGTAATGCCGTTTCCGCCAGATGGGTCGCTACCATTGAATAGCTGTACTACGCGAACGCCTTTTTCGACCAAGCGACGGGCCAATATGCAATTCTTGGCGTATTCGCGTTTCAACTCCGTTCCAGAATCCGTGCCGTACTCCTTATGAATCGAATCCGGCTCGCCCGCCAAGTCCATTACATCCGGTACGGAAACCTGCATCTTGCCCGCCAATTCGTAGCTAGCGATGCGAGCCGCGAGATCCGCATCTCCAGGAAACTTTTCCAGGTGCTTCGCGTTTAGGCGATTCAACAGTCCTACTGCTCGCTTGTCATCAGCAGCCGAATACGAATCGGGCCGACCCAAGTTCGCCGGAGGATTCTTGGCGTTGAAATCCGTTCCCTGATAGGCTGCGGGCAAAAAGCCGCAGCCGAAATTGTTCTTTCCTGACCGAGCAAGTCCTCGAGGATCGTTAATGGCCACGAAGGCCGGCAAATCCTGATTCTCCGTTCCCAGCGCATAGGTTACCCAGCCGCCAAAAGAGGGAAAGCCCTCTAGCGTGAAGCCAGTGTTCATGAAGTTCTCGCCCTGAGGGTGAGCGCTGGTCTGAGTGTGCAGAGCGTGGAAGAAGCTGAAATCGTCCACCAAGCCGCCCAAATTCGGCAGGAGATCCGACACCATCTTGCCACTCTTGCCGCGCGGACGGAAATCCCAGAAAGGCTTCGCGATGTTTCCGGTTGGCCCTTCGAAGGTTACTGCTGGAATGCCCGGCGGCTTCTGACCATGGAATTTGGCCAAGGCCGGCTTGTAGTCGAAGGTATCCACGTGGCTGACGGCGCCCGGGCAGTAGATTACGAGCACCTGCTTGGCTTGGGCCGGGAAATGAGACTGACGTGGCGCGTAGGGATTGTCGGGATCGATCTTCGGTCGGATCGGGGACTTGCCGCTGACCGTTATTTCGTCCGCTGCCAACAGCCCGTCCTGGGCCAGCAGCTGAGTGAGGGCGATACCGCCAAGCGTCATACCGCTTTGACGAAGGAAGTCGCGGCGATTCAACAGAGCGTTTCCGAGACGAGATATATTTTCAGCTTGGTTTTCCATGGTCTTTCTTGGGTTCGAAAGGGCTTACGGCAAAAAGGCGAATTCGTTGGAGTTAATGAGCGAGCGACACACGAGGGCGAGACCCGACTCCTCAGCCACTTCCTTACAGGCGGCAAGCTCCTCCCTATCCGGGTCGCGGTTGAGCAAGATCTGGAAACTGCGACGAATCTGAGCATCCAGTCCCCCTTTGCTGGCTTCCTCGACCGCTCGGGCCGCCAGCTTCTCGGCTTGTTCCTGAGCGAAAGGACTATTCATCAAATTAAGCGCTTGTAACGGCGTCGTCGACACAGGTCGCTTAGCCCGCACTTGACCGCAATCCGGGAAGTCGAAGGCGGTGAACATTTTGTCGTCAACGCGACGCATGCGCTCCTGGTAAATCATTCGACGCCATGTATCCGATCCATGGTTATCCACTACTTGCCACTGAGCGTAGGTTTTCTTTTCATTGTGGATGCGGTAGCTCTTTCCGCCAATCGAATCGTCCAGGGCTCCGGAGGCTTGAAGAATGGAATCGCGAATCACTTCCGCTTCCACTCGACGCGGTGGAAAGCGCCAAAGCAACGCCGCCCCAGCATCCTTTTCCATGCCTGCCGCGTTCGGCTCGCTCGAGCGTCGGAAGGAATCCGTCGTCACCAGCATCCGAATGAACGCCTTCATGGACCAAGGCCGGTCGCCGCTCACAGTCGGCTCCCTAAGCTCGGATGCAAGCCAATCCAGCAACTCAGGATGGCTAGGCGGCGCTCCCGCCGAACCGAAATCGCTGGTCGTCGGCACAATACCTTGACCGAAAACATGGTGCCATATCCGGTTCGCCATTACACGCGCCGTAAGAGGATTCTCCCGATCGACCATCCAATCCGCAAGCCGCGCCCGACGCTCGGGTCCTGAATTCGCTTCGCTCAACCCTAGATCGCCGGCCAAGATTTCCGGAGCAGCAGGGGCTACAGGATCGCGTGGGTTCTCAGGACTGCCCCGATGCAGAACGCGCGTTTCGACGGGATCGATAAAACGTCCAATGTAACTGTGGACCGGACCTTCAGTCTCCAAGGTTTTAGCTGCCGACTCGATCTTAGCAATCGCCTCAGCTCGCTTCGGACGCTGGTCGTTCAGGTTCTTGATCTCGGGAATGGAAGCGACTTCGACCCAAGTTCCATCCGCCTTCTGGGCCTCGACTCGATAACTGGAAAACGACAGCTTCTTATAGGGAATGCTCAGATAATCGGTCTCGAAGAAGTACTCGCGATTGCTGCTCATACGAAGAAGATCGATCTCCTTGACGCTCGGCAGATTGACGACGATCCAGGGCTTTCGATTCCCTTCCTTGTCCTCCTTGGCCGCCCAACGCATCGTTCCGTACTCGCCATCGATCGTGTAGGTCGGGACGTTGCGCGGATCCGTGATCATATCGAGCGGGCTATCCACAGTCGCTCCATTCTTAGCCAAGGCCAAATCCTTGCTTCGGTCTCCCGTCTCGAACAGTTCGAGCTCATCCAGATTCACATTCGAACTCAGGAAGGTCACCCGAATCGCCTGCGCTTCGATCGGCGCGAAATGTAGCTCGCGATAGCCGCCCCAGTTCTCTTCCCAGGGACCTGTAGTGGCGATAGTCTTACGTTGCGCTTCAATATGATTCCAGAGCTCATCCGCACGCTGGCGACGGGGATGGGTGGCGGGAAGCTCTGGAGCCCGTCCTCCGAATTCGATATCCTGGAAGACGCCAGTCAATGAATAGTAATCCTGAATAGAGATGGGGTCGAATTTGTGATTGTGGCAACGCGCGCAACCTAAGGTCACTCCCATCATGGAAGCGCCCACCGTTTGCATAATCTCATCCATCCGATCGGAACGCGCCTGTCGAATGGCCGATGGCTCGCGACCTACCGTGGCGGCTGGCACATGGGGACCCGATACCAAGAATCCCGTCGCTTCTCCTGCATTCATCGTATCGCCCGCCAACTGCTCGCGCACGAACTGATCGTAAGGCTTGTCTTCATTGAAAGCCCGGATCACGTAGTCGCGGTAGCGCCAGGCGTTCTTTCTATAGAGATTCGCTTCGGATCCGTTCGTCTCCGCCCACCGAATGACATCCAGCCAATGCTGGGCCCAGCGTTCCCCGAAGTGCGGCGAAGCCATCAATTCGTCAACCAGGCTTTCGTAGGCTTGGTCTGCATCCCGTTTGTACGCCTTTTCGAAAGTCGCGACCCGTTCAGGAGTCGGAGCCAGACCCGTCAAGACGATCGATGCTCGACGAATCAAAGACCGAGCATCCGCCGATTTGTTGGCCTTCAATCCCGATTCTTTAAGCTTATCCGCAATGAACGCGTCCACCGGGCTATTCGCTTTGCTATGCGGTTTCGGACGCTCGATCGGCTGGAAGGACCAATGGTCGGAGGTTTTCTCCTCATCGACAACGACATCCATCTGCCCCGGCCAAATCGCTCCCTCCGAAATCCACTGCTCTATAAGGACGATCTCCTCTTCCGGCAGAGGATCGGCATCGTAAGGCATCCGAAACTCCGGATCAGAATCTCGGAGCACCTCTATAATGAAACTCTCATCGGGCTTGCCCACCTCGATGCCGGGAATGCCGCTGTCTCCACCGGTAATCAAGGCGCCCCGGCTATCGACGCGCATGCCCGCTTTCTCTTTGTCTGGGCCGTGACACTCGATACAGCTTCTTTCAAGAATAGGCAGGATCTGAGTTTCGAAATCGACGGCAGCGCAAACGGTGGCGCTGAATATCGACGCAAAAATGAGGTATGAGCGTAGCATCGCCCAATATATTGCCTTGGCCGGCCAAATCTAACGAGGTTTTTTTCCCAACCTAGACCGGACAACCGTTCACAAACCAAGACCGAGCGCGCCCGGAAGGGTTTGGACGCGATCTATTCTACGAGCTGAAAGGCAGCCCTTGCTGCCTAACAATCGATCGGGCAGAACCCAAAGGCGGCAAGAGTCCAACTGTTTTACCAGGCAACGCTATCCAAAGCCCAGAAACGCCCTTGCTGGGTATTCGCCAGGAGTCGACAATAGCCCGTAGCCGGGAAACTCGTTCCTGCAGGAGCGATCGCAGACCATCGATGCGTCCCCTCCGCAAACTTGCCGCTAACGGAGCCTTCCCATTTAGACGGCTGATCATTGTCTTCGAAGATGAGCGTCAAGCCATCCTCGTTCCCAAAATGGAGCTCAACATCCGCGGGTTTCCCATTTCCAATCAGTTCTAATTCGATTTCCAATCGACGCGCGTCCAATCGTTTTACGCTCTTTGTCGCAATCGATATGGGGTAACTCAGGAAATCTTCCAGAGCCTCTTTCTCCATGTAGTCCGGCAATTCGAAATCGGGCCTGTGAACGATTCCATTGTCGCTCGACTTGAAGCGTCGATAGATCATGCCGCCCGTAGTTAAGCGAAACCAACCCTCATCATCCAGTTCCCATCGCTTAGGAGCAATCTCGCCGACCTTCGTTCTTCCGGACATCGTATCGATCGCGCTCCAATTGCCTTGGGAATCCAAAAGCCATCCTCGATAGCTCGCGCTGCGCAACGATTGATGTGTCCGCTGCGTTACCACGCGACCAGGAACTTCAACAAAGGAACCTGGGGCTCGCAAACCGCCGTAACGGCCCGGATCGTCCGTGAACTTGCGTCCGGAGGCGTAAAGGCGCCACTCCCGAGTCTGCGGGTCCAAGAAGTAGGCATGGTAAGTACGGTACGGATACTCGTCCCTTGGATCGGGAGCATCGAAACGCATCCCCAAAATCAGGCTTTCCATCGGCTTCCCTTCGATTTCCGGCAAAGGACCGCGCGGCTTTACGCCCGTTCCTTCATGATGGTATCCGCCGAAAATCCGATTCGGATCTCCGATCGCCAAAAGGTGGCTGAGCTCGCCAATCGGCGGTTCATTGGCTCCACGCTTGTACGACCAGAGCGAGAAATTCATCGGTTTCGCTGTAAAGACGGTCGAGGTCGACTCGTCAGTCGGCATAAAAGTCGACCCATAGTAGCCGAACTCCGTCGTGACGGGCGCATAAAATTGAAAGGGATCCCCTTTGAAATCGAAATGCGGTCGAACTTCAACGATCCACGCCGCCAGTCCTAGCCCAGCCTTCTCTATCTCCGTATTGCCGAAACGCGTGTGCACAGCTTGCGGGCGCCATCGGGATCGAAGGGCATAAGCGCCGCGCATGGCCTCCCCCTTCAACTCGACCTTCAGTAAAGCGCCTGTCTCGAGGTGACCCGAACCTGGGCTTTCCAGTTCGAGCGTTACAAATTGAACCGCTGATGTTTTCGGACCCGATTCATTAATCTTGCCCTTCAAAGACCATGGCTGCGGAGAGCTCCCATCCGAAACCTGGGCTGTGACGCGCCGTTCTAGATCGCCGCAGCGGGCGATCCAGCGCGAACCCGCTTCCTGCTTGCCGACCCTGAGATAAACATCCACCTCGAACGCGCCGTCGCGCATCGGCAAAATGGGCCACTTTATTTGCTGTCCAGGGTTTCGAATCGAACCGATCTCCTCATACCGCTCTCCCTTGTTGAAGAGCGCCGCTTCTTCGTCGCCAGCGACTTTGCCGCCCTTCTGCAATCGCGGGCCAATCGGATAGAAGAAGCTTTCGTTCGCTCCGAGCGACAAAGCATCTCCACGCGATCGCTGACCATAGACTACCTCGTCGTATCGCTCGCTTTCGGACAAAACGACCACCTCTATCTCGGCGTCCACTTGATCATCGCCTCGCGCCAACAAACTCCACTCCAATCCCAGGAATGCTGCTAGAATGAGGGTAAAACGCTGCATCCCCGAAACATGACCATGCAGTCGCTCCGCTTAAAGCGAATTCAACGTCATAGACAACTCCACCAATCAACCACAGCCTTGTACACTTTCGGCGATTTCTAGCACGTCATTGCCATCCCCACTCCTTTCCTATTGATCCAGCGCCCGCCATGCGATCAGCTCGCTTCAGCCCCTAACCACACACCCCTGTCCCAAGTTATCGCATTGCTCATGAAATCCCTCCTCAAACTCGCCTTATTTCTCCATTCCACATTCATCATTCACCATTTCGCCGCGCATGGCGCTCCAAACGTCCTCTTTATCGCGATCGACGACCAAAACGACTGGATCGGCTGCCTCGACGGCCATCCGATGGTCAAGACGCCGCACATCGACCGTTTGGCCGAACGAGGCACCGTATTCACCAACGCCCACTGCCAAGCCCCGCTTTGCAATCCCTCTCGCACCAGCTTGATGGTAGGACTGCGTCCCAGCACCACCGGCATTCACGGACTGCGTCCTTGGTTTCGCGACGTGCCCCAGTGGGCCGACCTCGTCTCCCTGCCGCAGCACTTCGAGGCCAACGGCTACCAAACCTACAACAACGGCAAGATCTACCACAGCATTCGATCCCAGCCCAAAGATCACCCGAATCCCGAGTTTCAGAACTACGGCTCGCGCGGCGGCGTCGGTTCCAAGCCGCCGCAAAAGCTGATCCCTACCACGCCCTTCGGCAATCACCCGCTAATGGACTGGGGAGTCTGGCCTGACAACAACGACGACTCCACTAAGGGCGACTACGACGTGGCCGATCACGCGATCCGCCAGATCGAAAATATGCCCGAGGACAAACCCTTCTTTCTAGCCGCCGGTTTCTTCCTCCCCCACGTTCCTTGCTACGCGACCCAGAAGTGGTTCGATCTCTATCCCGACGACGCCTCCGTACTCCCAGAGATGCCCGAGGGCGACCGGGCCGATACGCCGCGATCCTCCTGGTGGATACATTGGAAGCTTCCCGAGCCCCGCAAGCGTTGGCTCGACGAGAACGATCAGCAGATCAACCTCGTCCGCTCCTACCTCGCCTCAACCAGCTTCGTCGACGATCAAGTAGGACGCATCCTCGGAGCGCTCGAGAAGTCCGGTCACGCCGACAACACCATCGTCGTCCTGTGGAGCGACCACGGCTATCATCTCGGCGAGAAGGATATCACCGGCAAGAATACGCTCTGGCGCAACTCGACCCGCGTGCCCCTTATCTTTGCCGGACCCGGCGTCAAAGCAGGCCAGAAGACCAACCGCCCTGCCGAGCTGCTCGACATTTATCCCACACTCGTAGAACTCTGCGACCTTCCCTCGTTGGATCACCTAGAAGGCCTCTCCCTCGGGCCGCAGCTACGCAATGCCAATGCGCCCCGCGAACGCCCCGCAATCACTTCGCACAACCAAAGCAACTTCTCAATCGTATCCGAAAAGTGGAGGTACATCCGCTACATGGATGGAGCGGAGGAACTTTACGACATCGTAAACGATCCGCATGAGTGGACCAATATCGCCGCCGAGCGCAAAGGCGTCGTACAGAGCATGCGAAAATGGCTGCCCAAGATAAACAACGGCCCCGTTCCCGGCAGCGGGGCCCGCGTCCTCACCTACTACGACCGAACCCCCGTCTGGGAAGGCGAGGTTATCGGAGAAGACGATCCCATCCCCCACGACCGATAATTCGGTAGCGCCGCTTGTTCCCAAGCAGCCGCATCAAACCTTCGCAACGGACGATCGAACCGATCGTCCCTACCTCATCATGCCATGAAGTCGTTCCTCAAACTCATTTTAATTCCACATTTCGCATTCATCATTCCACATTTCGCCGCGGGCGACAGCGACGCCCCTCCGAATGTGATCTTTATCCTCGCCGACGACCTAGGTTACTCCGATCTCGGTTCCTACGGCGGCGAGATCGAAACGCCCCATCTCGATGCGCTCGCAGCCAACGGACTGCGCTATACCCAGTTTTACAATACGGGACGCTGCTGGCCTTCTCGGGCGGCGCTTATGACCGGCTACTATCCGCATGAAATCCACCGGGATCACTTGCCCGATCACGGAGGGGGCGGCGGCAACCGAGGGCGACGGCAGGATTGGGCCAAGCTATTGCCCGAGTACTTGAAGCCTCTCGGCTATCGGGCTTACCACAGCGGCAAATGGCACATCGACGGCGATGTTCTCGATGGCGGATTCGATCGTTCTTTCAACACCAGGAACCAGGGAGACTTTTTTACGATCAAGGGCTGCTACATTGACGACAAGCCCGTCAACGTCCCCGAAGACGAGTCCGACTACTACGTCACTACCGCTACCGCGGACCACGCCATCGAATGCCTGCAAGACCACGCAGCCAACCACTCAGACAAGCCCTTTTTTCACTACCTGGCATTCATCGCTCCGCACTTCCCTCTTCACGCCCTGCCCGAGGATATCGAGAAATACCGCGATCGCTACCTGGACGGATGGGATGCCTTGCGGGCGGAGCGCCACGAGCGATTAACCGATATGGGAATCGTGAATACGCCACTCTCCGAGATGGAACTCGACGTGGGCCCGCCCTATCATTTCCCTGTTGATCTGCACAAGCTTGGTCCCGAGGAAGTCTATCGTCCCTTTCCATGGGAGAGCTTAGGTGAGGAGCAAAAGCGTTTCCAGGCGACCAAGATGGCCATTCACGCTGCCATGGTCGACCGCATGGATCAGGATATCGGACGCGTCATCAATCAACTCAAGGCGATGGGCGAATTCGAGAACACGCTCATTTGCTTCGCTTCCGATAATGGAGCCAGCGCCGAAATCATGGTCCGTTCCAATGGACACGATCCCAGTGTTCCGCTCGGCAGCGCCGCCAGCTACCTGTGCTTAGGCCCTGGCTTCTCCAGCGCGAGCAATACGCCCTTTCGCCGTCACAAGACCTGGACTCATGAAGGCGGTACTGCCACCCCCTTTATCGCCCATTGGCCCCAGGGCATTTCGGCCAAAGGCGATTTGCGGCACACTCCCGCTCATTTCATCGACTTCTTTCCCACCATTCTGGAGCTTGCCCAAGCTAAGCGATCCGAACCCGAGGCGCCGTCCCTTCCCGGACGCAGCCTCGTCCCATCGTTTCAAAGCGATGCCACCATCGAACGCGAGTCGATCTGGTGGATGCACGACGGCCACCGGGCGATTCGCATAGGCGACTGGAAACTCGTCGCCGCAAAGGGAGATCCATGGGAACTCTACAACCTCAAGACCGATCGCGCCGAATCGCTCGACCTTGCGGAAGAAGAGCCTGAACGAGTCAAACGGTTGCAACGGGCCTGGCGCCAGCAACTTGAAAGCATGGCTGCCACTGTCGCAAAGACGCCCGAACTCGCAGGACCTATTCGCAAAGCGAGATAACACTAGAAGCCTAGTCACTCGCGCCCGATACCCTCTAAACGGATTTCCGACCCTACGAGCTGCAGGGCTACTTTGCCCATGGGCGGGCGCATAGCGATTCAAAATCAGCTCGAAAGAAGACTTTGACGGTCGGCCATCCTTACATTCGCTTGATCAGCTCGAGCCATTGCCACTGTTTTTGCGACAGCTTGGACAACGACTTCCCAGCGATCGGGTTGAGCATCTCGGTCCAATGGATACAGGTGTATCCAATTCGCCCGGACTCTAGCGTCGTATTACTGCAAAAGAAAACCCCTGCCCACCCAGGCAGGGGTTCCTTTGTGTAGGGCAAATGAATAAGACCCTACCTAGAAAAATCCGAGCTTAGAAGCTGAATGTATTTGTCAGGAAGTACTGCTGTTCGACCGGAATGCGCACGAAGGTAGTCGATCCGTCCGGATTGAACTCGATCGGAATGTCTTCGTCGCCGTTCTTGCGATACAGATTGCGCGCATTAAGCTGAATGCTCCAATTAACGCGATCGTCCATGATAGGACGCGTGTAACGGAAGAAGGCATCGCCATTGATATCGTCCGGACCGAACCATGGATTAGCTATGTCAGGAATGACATCGCCATCGTCGTTGAGAAGATTCGGGTAACCGCCTGCAATCTTGTCCTGATAGCGCAAGCTGCCTCCAACCGACATTCCTTTCAAAGGACCTTCGCGGAAGTCGTAACGCGCGGTCACATTGATGCGCCATTCGCGTTGCTCCGGAAGCTGGGTGCCGTCCAAAGAGCGAGCCAAGGTCATGGGACGTAGAACCTGGTTGGTGAAACGCTGACCGATCTGGTCCGACTCGCGCTGGAAGGGCGAACCGCGAAGATCCCACAGGCTGTAGCCGCTCGGGCCAAGCGTCTGCTGCAAGCGGGCTGCCTGCTCAAGCGCTAGATCCCATGCGATCGGACCCGTATTCGACGTGACCGTCTTCTGCTTTCCAATATTAGCGGAAAGCGTCAGGTTCTTGGTAACTTGGCCTACGATATCGACTTCCTTACCGGTCGCAACGAAGTCGCGCGTTGAACTCAAGCCGGGCTGTGGGTCTCTCAGATCCACGCGCTCGCCGCTTTCCAGGATCTCGACACGGTGGTTGTTTATCGCTTGAAGCTCGGGAACAACCGCAGCGATGATCGCGTCATAATACTCTTCCCAAGACGTAACGCCGATCAAGTCTGCGCCGGTTCCGCTCAAACGCTGACGGTTGTCAGGAGTAGTATCCGGCTTCTTGGCAGCGTCGCTCTCTATGGGATCGCCCCCATCGTCGTAATTGCCAGGATTGGCGAAGAAGTCCGCATAGTCGCCCGTCACATTCGGATCCGGCGTATAGCCATCCGGGAAGAGATTGGTCGACGTGTCATTCTCAGCCGAGGTGATACGATCGAGATAAAAGCCGATGCGACCCGCTAGGTTTCCAACGCCACCGCCGAGATTGGTGCGGTCATTAGAGAGAGATGTCTCGAAGTCGTTGTAGCGAATCGAAAGCTTGCCTTCGAACAAGGTAACCTGGAAGCCCTTTTCTTCGGTCGTGCCCAATGGCGGAGGAAGCGGCTGGTTGAGTAGATTGACCGATACGCCTGCTGGCTGGAAGCTATCCGCTTCGTACCAATGCGCTTGCAGGTCCATGCCCCAAGGCAACTCGAAGAGATACTCCTCGGGGAACTTCACAACCAAACTTTTGGTGCTCGTATCCCCCGCATTGATACTATCAGGCGTGTCGCGGAAGTAGAGCAGATCCGCATTGTAGGTGCCGTCGAGCTCATTAAGACCCGGCAAGTCGAGGCGAGTAGCGCCATCGGGACCGGCGGCGCCATATCCGCCAGGATTCGGGGCCAAGAACGCATCCTGCGTATCCGAGCGTTCGGCGTAAAGAGCGACAATGTTGCCATTCAAGAAGGTACTCTGGAGAGAGAAGGCTTCCGACTCGAGAATGCTTTTGTTGAAGCTTGCTGGGTTCTCGTTTTCGATAATACGCCAAACCGCTTGCTGATCTTGCTTCAAGGCATTGTCGAAGTACCAAATACCGTACTCGTCACCGACCCTCGGGAACGGCACTGTAATATAGCCGTCGATACGCACTTGATCCGGGCTAGTGAAGCCACGCGCGTCCGGCCCAACGTAGACCTGAGTCTTAACGATGCGGCGGAAGTTGTTACTCAAACCATTTGAGATAGCCGCATCGCCTGGCCACTTGCTGTTATCCGCCCACCATGAGCCGCGGAATTGACGGGTCAAGTTTACGTTCTCGCGTTCTTCGTAAAGGCCAGTTAAGGTATGCTTGCCGAAGATTTTCGACAGGCCGTCATTGCTCATGACATCGGCGAAGTCGAAACTCGCGAACGCCGTAGCGCGGAACGTATCCTGCTCGTTGCGGCGAAAGCGCTCCCAGTTATCGCCCCAATAGACGACTGGGCGACCCAAGTTCTCATTGAACAAACGATCGGCAAAACCATCAAAATCCGAGTCACCCGCAGACAAGTTCTGCGTGATATCCAAATTGATGCCCTTATCGCTGCCCGTATCGAACGGCGTGAATTCGTATTGCGTACGCGTCTGCTCGTCGAATGCGAGCTCGATACCGCCTTTGCCGTCCCAGAATTCTTGAACCAAGAACACCTGATTCATGTCAAACTCGGTGTTAACATTGTTGGTCGTGCCCATCCAGAGCATGTTGTGATAGTCGAAGACATCGCGATTACGCAAAGACTTGGGCGAGAAGCCCGTTCCTCCGGTCGCCGCGTTGGTCCACTGCACATCCTGGGTAGCGAAACCTCTTGGACGCCAACGACCCATGACGCCTTGGATACCGAAGCCGTCTAAGGCATTCGCCAAAAGCGGATCGTTCCATCCAGGAGTTTGGGCATCGTGAGAGTTGAAATTGATCGCTGGATACAAAAAGTATGGGTGTCGACTCACTTGGCTATTGCGTCCGCCCGCAGTCGGATCGTTATTGAAGGGGTCGCCCCACTTGAATCGGTCGATCGTCGTGCGCGGCACGAACTGGCCTTCCAATGCGATAAACTCCTCGCGGGTTCCATCGAAGGTATCGGGGATCGTTTCGATTCCCGCATCCAGAAGCGCAGCTACATTGGCCTGAGTCAAAGCGCCGTTGTTGATGTCGTCCAGATCCGTACCCGGCACGCTGAGAATACGATTGATTTCTTCCTGCGTACCGAGACCGTTCCACCACGAAGAGTACAAGTCCGTCGGCGGGATGACGTCTGGCGGATTCGAATCGATCTCGCCCGTTTCAAAGCTGCCGCGCATCGAGGTGCGGCCCAGCCAGTTCGAGCCCTCGTTCTTGGACAAGGTCAAATCCCATGCCGCAAACAATCGCGTATCTTCCGTGTAAGTAGGCTTTTGCTTGTACTTGATTTCCTCCATCAAGCCTGCCACGCGTACGGCCAAGCGATCTTCGATGACGGTACGACCGATGTCGAAGGTGCCGCGAACCGTGCCGCGATGCCCGAAACGGAAGGAGATCTCGTTAGTGTCCTGACCGATGTAGGCGCGCTTGAGACCGTTGTTGATGACGCCCCCAGGAGATCCGAGTCCGAATAGAATCGAGTTCGGTCCGCGATTCACCGTCACACGAGTCGTGTTGTAGGAATCGAAGGGAATGTCGGTTTGGAAATAGTCGCGAGTCAAGTTAGCGCTAACCAGACCGCGGACGCGTTGGCCGCGCTGCGGGTTGACGCGAGACTCGACCGTGCCGTTATCGCCATTCGAATTCGAGAAGTTACCGAGCACGCCGCCGACTTCCATGTTGCCCACGAAAGCGAGCAAGGACTCGCCGTCAGTGGCGCCGGTGTCCTTCATGAACTCTTCGGTGATAACGGAAATCGAAGCGCCCAGGTCTCCGATATTCGAA
>Ga0208127_1000048_pt1 | contig 55375 bp, 44 predicted proteins | sample ETNtaG_6_FD_185751 | JGI IMG/M metagenome (GOLD analysis project Ga0208127, IMG submission 185751) | Marine microbial and viral communities from oxygen minimum zone, Eastern Pacific Ocean - ETNP201306SV45 (SPAdes) (version 2) | ecosystem: Environmental > Aquatic > Marine > Oceanic ... | reverse complement strand
GCGACTATGGCTGCGGCGATCCTAGTCGCTACTTGCGTCCGGGGGAGACGGTTCTGGATTTGGGTTCGGGCACGGGAAAAATCTGTTTCATAGCTTCTCAAGTGGTTGGAGCGGAGGGCGAAGTGATTGGCGTCGACATGACCGACGACATGTTGGAGGTCGCTCGACGAGCAGCTCCTCAAGTGGCCGACCGCATCGGCTATGCCAACGTGAGCTTTCGCAAGGGACGTATCCAGGATTTGAAGCTCGATCTCGATTCTTTGGAGCGTTCCTTGAGCGAATGTCCTATTGGCGATGCGAATCGATACTTGGAGCTTGAAAGCGAGATCGAGCGTTTGCGAGCCCAGGAGCCGATGATCGCCGACGACAGTATCGATGCGATCGTATCCAATTGCGTACTCAATCTTGTGGATGCCGACAAGAAGAGGAGCATGTTCGCGGAACTGCATCGCGTACTGAGAGTTGGTGGCAGGGCGATTATTTCGGATATCGTTTCGGACCAGCCGGTGACGGATGCCATGAAGCAGGATCCTGAGCTTTGGAGCGGCTGCCTGTCGGGCGCTATGACGGAATTGGAATTCGTTCGGGCTTTCGAAGCGGCCGGGTTTTTCGGGATTCGATTCGCGAAATACGATACGGAGCCTTGGCGTGTTATCGATGGCATCGTCTTTCGGTCGGTTACCATCGAAGCATTCAAAGTCGGCGAAGGGAATGAAAATGGAGAGGGCGGCGAAGCTATCTACCTTGGCCCGTACCGCTCGGTCGTGGATGATCGGGGCGTTTCATGGAATCGAGGCGAACGGCGAGCGCTTTCCGCCTCGAGCCTGGCGCGCCTTCGAGGGAGCGCAACGGGGGATGATTTCGTTTTTTCGAATGGAGCCGCCGGCGGCGCATCCAACGGTTTTCGAAAATTAGACCCTTCATCAGTCCCGCAAGCGGTTGGCGATTGTTGCTCTGGAGAATCGTGTTGCTGAAGCCATGCCGCTAGTCTCTACAGAAATCGATTTCTCCGAACGGTTGCTTGAGGCAGGGGCCCTTTTGGGGCGCAAGGCGCCGAGAACGCTTCAGCTCAATTTGGGCAAGCTATGCAATTTGACCTGCGCCCACTGCCATGTGAACGCCGGACCGAGTCGAAAGGAGATTATGGAGGAGGAAACGCTCGCTCGCATCGTGTCGTGGGTGTCGAGCGCTCCATCGATCGAGGTATTCGATCTCACAGGCGGCGCCCCCGAAATGAACCCGCGCTTCAATGAGCTAGTGACTCGGCTGAGGGAATTGCGACCTGACGCGACCCTAATCGATCGCTGCAACTTGACGATTCTCTTGGAGCCTGGGTACGAGAGCCTAGCGAAGTTCCTGGCAGATCATCGCGTGCAGGTGGTGGCGTCTATGCCGTGCTACCAGCCGGAAAACGTTAATGTGCAGCGAGGTGACGGGGTGTTCGATGCGTCGATCGAGGCCTTGAGGCTCTTAAACGGCCTGGGCTATGGCTCGCGCCATGATCTTGAGCTCAACCTCGTCTACAACCCTATCGGGGCGAGCCTGCCGCCGGATCAAAGCGAATTGGAACGGGATTATAAAGAGGCGTTGAAGAGAGAATTCGGCATCGAGTTCAATCGCTTGTTCGCTATCGCGAATATGCCCATTGCCCGCTTCCTGACCCAGCTGAAGCGTGCGGGCGCTTTGGAGAGCTACCAGCAGCTTTTGGTCGAAGCATTCAATCCAGCCGCCGTGGAAGGACTGATGTGTTGCGACACCATTAGCGTCGATTGGCGAGGACGCGTTTACGACTGCGATTTCAATCAGATGCTCGATATGCCTCTTGCAGGAGATCGTCGACGGTACGTTTGGGAGCTTGATCTAGAAGAAGTTGCGGGACTTCCCATCGCTACCGGGAGCCATTGCTTCGGTTGTACGGCTGGAGCGGGGTCGAGTTGTGGCGGCGCTTTAAGCGACTGAGGTCCGGGCAATGGCTGGTCGCCCTTCATGCGTTTCGAACGCAAAACCTTGGCTATGCGGGATTTTTCGAGAATTCTTTGATTCAAAGGAGTGTCCAGAACGTCATTCCAATGAGTAACTTGTGATGAATCTCCGACTGGAGATCGGTACGCCGATTCTCAGGAGGGGACAATTAGCGGGAATTCGATTCAGCGATGCTTGAAATCGTATTCTCGAATGACTTTAATAGATTATGGCGGCGACAAGTAAGGCAACTGGAAGAACAAGGCGATTTCGACTGGGAATCGATCCTTGCCTAGCTGTCCGTGGGTGACGTAATGAATTTGTACTTCGGGAAATGAAGAACTGGACTCGGATTGGAATTTTTCTCCTCGCTGGATTGGCCTTCGCCGGTTGCGCGAAGGACGATAAAAAGGCCCTTAAGACGGTTGAATCGAAGGATGCTCGAGCGGCGCTCAAAGGCGAGAAGGGCAAAGGCGCCAAGGGGCCTAAGGTGGCCAACGCGAAGCCGGAGACACCCGAGCGTCCGAAGCGGACGCGCCCAGCCGTGCCGGTCAAGGTGGCAATCGTGGAGGAAGGCGACATTACTTCCTCTTTAGTGTTCGATTCTGTTTTGGAGACCGAAAGTTCCATAGAGATTTTCGCTGAATCGTCGGGCGTTATCTTGGAGGTCCTCGTGGAAGAGGGGGATCGGGTGAAAAAGGGACAAGTGCTGGCTCGATTGGAGAGCGATACTCAGCAAGTGGACGCTGACGAAGCCAAGGCCCGTTACGAACACGAAAAGCTGAATTACCAACGCCGCATAGATCTGTATAAAGCCAAGCTGATCAATCAGCAGGAATTCGATACGGTTAAGTTCAATCTCGAGCAGATGCGCTTGCGTTACGAACGCGCCAGTATCCAGTTGGAAAATACAATTGTCCGGGCAACTGTCGATGGCGTGATTACGGAGCGCTTGGCCCAGGTAGGGCGTCGCGTGACTGCCAATCGTCAGCTATTCACGATGATGAATTTGGACGAATTGCACGCGAACGTGAATGTTCCCGGCCAGCATCTCCTGAGCGTCAAGCAAGGCCTGAAGGCGGAGATCGATTCTGATCTAATCGAAGGAGCTCGCTATGAAGCGTTCGTCAAGCTGGTTAGTCCCGTGGTCGATCCGGGCAGCGGTACCTTCAAGGCGAAAGTGGCCGTGCTTAAGGATAACGGCATGCCTATCTATCCCGGCATGTTCGTGAACGTGAGGATAATAGTCGATAGCCGCGAAGACTCCATTTTGATTCCCAAGGACGCCGTGGTGCACGAGGGAGATCTGAAATACATCTATACGGTTCAGGCTGGCAAAGCCCGTAAGCAGCAGTTGATGGAAGGCTACTCCAATGTCGAATTCGTTCAGGCGACATCGGGCGTTCGGAAAGGCGACGCCGTCATCGTACTGGGCCACAACGCTCTGAAAGACGGAGCGAATGTGAAGGTCGTTGCGGACGAAATTACCGCTGAGAATACGGAATCCGATCTCGCTTCCTCAGGGGAGAGCTGAAATCGGGTTGGCAATTCGAAGAGGTCTCCTTGGCTGTGAGCAAGCAATCCCATTTCGCTGTCGCGACGCGGCGGCCTGTGGCGGTCTTAATGATCGTCTTGGCTGTATGCGTGTTCGGTTACGTTTCCTATAGAAAGCTGGCGGTTACGTTGATGCCGGACGTGTCCTATCCGACTTTGACGGTCCGGACGGAGTATCCCGGCACGGCTCCGCAAGAAGTTGAGACTCAGGTCTCGCAACGACTGGAAGAGCAACTGGGCATCGTTCAGCAGCTCAAGAAGATCACCTCGATTTCCCAGGCCGATCAATCGGATATCCTGCTCGAATTCGCCTGGGGAGCGGATATGAGCGAGGCGACGCAGGCGATCCGGGAAAAGCTGGACCGAGTCCGCTTGCCGCGCGATGCCAAACGTCCCTTGATCCTAAGATACGATCCGACTTTGGATCCGATTATGCGCATTGGCCTGACGGGTCCTTATCCATTGGACGAGTTGCGCTTGTTTGCCGAGGATACGGTTCAGCGGGAGCTTGAAGGCGAAGAAGGCTTGGCGGCGGTGAAGGTCGTAGGTGGCTTAGAGGAAGAGTATCAAGTTCGGATTTCCGAAGATAAGCTGGTTTCCTTGAATCTGGATATCCAGCAGGTGAATACGAGGTTGTCTCAGAATAACGTGAACTTGCCGGGAGGGCGTTTGTACGAGGGTCGTTTTCGATATACCATTAGGACCTTGAACGAATTCAAGTCGATCGAAGAGATCGGAGCGATCGTGGTAGCTCGAAAGAATGGGGTGAACGTCTACTTGAGCGATATCGCGGATATCGAAAAGAGCCACAAAGAGATTGAGATCGAGACATTGGTGAACGGACGCGAAAGCGTTGAGATCGAAATCTACAAGGAGGCGGACGCCAATATCGTAGATGTAGCTCAACGGGTTCGCGAACGGGTGATGGGCAAGCCGGAGCAGCGGGCCTACGTTGAAGACAAGCTGGCGAGAGGCGAAGGATTCGGGCAGCGACCGAATCCCCAAATGGGTCGTGGGTTAAGTTCGGCGGAACTGCTCGAATTGCGTCGAAATTTCGCTTTGGAAGCCCAAAGAGAGCGGGAGATGACTGATTACGTGGAATTCCGGCTTCCGGAAGGGTGTCAGTTGGAGGTGTTGACCGACCAATCGACCTTCATCAAGCAGTCGATCGAGGATGTTAAAGGCAACGCGATCGTGGGCGGCGGAATCGCGGTTTTCGTTATCTTTCTATTTCTGCGCAACGTCGGTCACACGGCGATCATTGGAATTACGATTCCCGTATCCATCGTCGTTACGTTCGCTCCCATGCAGCTGGCGGACGTTTCCTTGAATATCATTTCATTAGGCGGACTTGCCTTGGGGGTAGGAATGCTCGTGGACAATTCCATTGTCGTATTGGAGAGCATTTTCCGTTGCAGAGAAGAGGGAGACAGCTTCGTGGATTCGACTGTGCGCGGCGTGTCCGAAGTAGGGGGAGCCGTGGTGGCATCGACGCTTACTACGATCGCGGTCTTCTTTCCCATCGTTTTCGTGGAAGGCGTTGCCGGACAGATTTTCGGGGATATGTCCCTTACGGTCGTTTTTTCGCTCCTGGCGTCCTTGGCAGTTGCTCTCTATTTTATACCTATGCTCGCATCGCGCCGTTTCGAGGACGATCGAGAAGGCGGCGCGAAGACATCCTGGTGGAGTTGGGGTTTCTTAGCTGACTCCTGGCGGAAATTCATCTCTTCTATCAAGGCCTACATCGTCTGGATCAAGGAGGTCCCTTTGTTGGGGAAGCCTTTCGCTATTATCCTTTTGCCCATCGTCTTTTCGGTTCTAGCGCTCTCGCTTCCCTTCCGAGTCGGAATGTGCTTCGTCGGACGAATCTTCTCTCTCTTGTTTCGATTATTGCTGTTGTTCCTGGGACTGTTCGCTTGGCTGGGAAAACTGGTTCTACGGGCGATTCAACCTGGATTGAATTTATTCGACTACGCCTTCGATGTAGTGACTCGCCTATACAAAGGGCTTTTGAATTGGGCGTTGGATAACAAGATTTTCATCGTTGGCGGAATGTTCACGGCATTCGCTTTGACGGTCGTATTCGTATTTCCACGACTTGGAAGCGAACTTATCCCTAAGGTGCATCAAGGGGAATTCAATGTAGAATTGAAGCTGCCAGTAGGAACGCCTATCGAGGAAACGAGTTTGATCACTCGTGAAATCGAAGAAGTGGCCTTGACGATTCCTTTGGTCGCTCGCACCGCAGTTTCAGTAGGGACGGATGGGGACGCTTCTAGCGGCTCCGACGAGGGGGAGAACACGTCCACCGTCACGGTCGTTTTGGAGGATGGGTCGACAGCCGATTCCGAGCACAACGTACTCGAGGAGCTTCGAGCTTACGGTTCGGAAATTCCCGATTTGGAAATGGAGATTACCTACCCCGAGCTAATATCCGTCAAAGCTCCTATCGAAGTGGAATTGTATGGTCACGATTTGACGCTGATGAAATCGGCGAGCGCATCCGTGGTCAGCGCCCTTAACGCTATTCCGGGAATCGTCGATACCCATTCCAGTATCCAGAAAGGCAATCCAGAGGTTCAGATCATATACGACCGTCAGCGATTGGCCCAGTTAGACTTGCAGCTGAAGACGGTTGCCGAACTTGTGCGCAACAAAATTCAAGGCCAAGTTCCCACCGAGTTCCAACAGCGGGATCGGCAAATCGATATTCTCGTTCGCCTGGAAGAGCAGGATCGGATGGGGATCGAAGATCTGAGGGAGATTATCGTCAATCCCCGCGGAGAGGTTCCTATTCGACTTTCCTCGATCGCCGAATTGAAGGTGCGCGAGGGGCCGAACGAGATACGGCATTTGGACAGGCAGCGGGGCGCAGTCGTTACCGCGAATGTGGATGGCATCGATTTGTCGGAGGCGACCTTGAGAATCGAGGAAGCTCTCGTGGAACTCGGCTTGCCGCCCGGATTCGACTACAATGTTGCCGGACAGGCTGCTGAAATGAAGCGTTCCATGGATAGCCTTCTGTTCGCCTTGGCCCTGGCTCTGTTTCTCGTTTACATTGTTATGGCGAGCCAGTTCGAATCGCTCCTGCATCCATTCATTATTCTCTTCTCCGTGCCCCTGGCGATTATCGGAGTGGTTCTGGCTCTTTATTTGGGAGGATGGTCCTTGAACATTCTCGTATTCATTGGACTGATTATGCTGGCGGGAATCGTGGTCAATAACGCCATCGTCTTAGTGGACTATATCAACAATCTGCGACGCCAAGGAAAGGACCGCATCGAGGCGGTCAAGGCGGCTTGCCTCGCTCGCTTGCGTCCAATCCTCATGACGACGATGACCACGGTATTGGGCTTGATTCCCATGGCCCTTGGATTTGGCGAAGGAGCGGAGATTCGCGTTCCGTTGGCGATTACGGTGATTTCCGGACTGACCTCGTCCACCTTTTTGACCTTGGTGGTGATTCCGTCGCTTTACTTGCTGGTCGATTTCGGTAAGATCGAGGTCGAGGCGCAAGAGGCCGCCACCGTTCCGGCAGGAGCTCCTGCCGAAGCTTAAGCCATGTCGAAGCCCCAATACAGCTTGCTCCCCAGAATCTCGGTCAATCGACCGGTGACGGTCTTGATGGGCTTGTTGACGATTCTCGTTTTGGGGGTGATCTCCTATCAACGCATACCTATCGAATTGATGCCGGGCGGCATGGAGGAAAAGCGTCTGATGGTGAGGGCCAACTACGAGAATTCCACTCCGTTGGATGTGTTGGACAAGATCGTCGAACCTATGGAGGACGCCCTGGGAACGGTCAGCGGCGTGGAGAGAATCTATACGCGTTCCTACAGCAGAGAAGGACGCGCCTATGTCTATTTCCACAATGATGTGGATATGGACGAAGCCTATGCGGACATCAAGGATCGCATGGATCGCGTGCTTCCCGAGATGCCGGAAGAGGTCGAGGAAATCAGAGTGTATCGATACGATGCGGATGACGAGGAAGTGCTGTCCGCGGCGATGACGCTGGGCGACAAGATCGACAACCCCGAGTTCTTTATCGAGCGCTATCTAAGACCGGCATTGCAGCGTATCGACGGGGTGGGAGATGTGGATATTCGCGGAACCCAAGATCGAGAAGTCCGGGTGGAGCTCGACCAAGAGAAGCTGCGAGCCCATAATATAGACATCAATAGGCTGATGGGCGAATTGAGGAACGCCAACTTGAACCTCAGCGCGGGTCGAGTTCAGGAAGGCGGACAGGAATTGATGATTCGTTCCGTGGGTCGGATCGAGGATGTAAAGGATCTGCAGAATTTCGTGGTTGATAGGGATGCGGGAACTCGCTTGAGCGATCTGGGACGGGTTTACATCGGTATCGAGGAGGATTACGGAACGTGGCGCTTAAATGGGGGCAGGGCCTACGGAATCGAGATTACGCGATCGTCCGATGCGAACATCGTCGAGATATGCGAGAAGGTGATGGGCGTATTCGATCGATTCTCTCGAGCGAAGCGCTGGGAGGGTATCGATTTCTACGTATTCCAGAACCAAGGACAGTACATTGTGGAGTCGGTCGATAACCTAAAAATGACCGCTTTGTGGGGGGGCATTTTTTCCTTTGTCGTACTCATCTGTTTTTTGCGTTCCTTGAGTATCGCGATTACCATTGCTATGGCGATCCCGCTGTCGCTGCTATGCTCGGTCGTTATTCTCTATTTCATGGGATGGAGCATGAATGTGCTGACCATGATGGGACTGCTGTTGGCGGTTGGACTTGTGGTAGACAATGCCATTGTGATGGTGGAGAATATCTACTCGAAGCGCGAGGAGGGCATGAGCCCCAAGAAAAGCGCCTTGGTGGGAGCTAGCGAAATCGGATTGGCCATAACGATGGCCACTCTGACGACAGCGGCTGTCTTCATCCCGCTGCTTCTGATGAATAAAGGGAGCGAGATTCATTTCTACTTTCATCGTATCGGAATTCCTGTGATGGCCGCATTGGGGGCGTCGCTAGGGATTGCTTTGATCCTGATTCCGCTGGCGAGCAAAACCTTCGCCGCAAGGCGGGTGCGCGAGGCCTCGACCAAGGCTGGCGGTAAAGTCGGCCGCGCCTATCAGTTGGTTTTGCGCAAAGCCATTGAGGATCGTTATTTCGCGATGCTCATTATCCTATCCTTGGTGGGAGTATCCACGATTCCAATCTTCCAGGAATGGATAGACGTGCGGGACGGTCGCAGCAAAGGCGGCTATGTCTATTTCAGTTTCGAGCTTCCAGGGGGCACGACCAAGGACGAAGTTGACGAATGGGCATCTCAAGTAGAGGCCTTCTTGGAAGACAATAGGGAGTTGTACGAATTCGATTCCTATTCCTCCTATAGTAGTAGAAGCAGCATGTATGTGCGGCTGAATATGAAGATGGAAACCGAGACTTGGTATCAAGTCGCATACGGAGGGATACTCGATTTTATAGGGAAGAGTCCGGAGGAATCCATGAGTCGGGGGGATATCATGAGGGACTTCGCCGAACGCTTCGAAATGCCGCCCGGTTTGAAAGCCCGATATCGGACGAGCAGCTCGAATGACAATACACGTTCCTTCTACGTGTATTTGTACGGGGATGACACGGAGACGCTCTTCAATTTCGGCGAAGAAGTGGTTCGACGCCTCGAGAGCATCGAAGAACTGGTGGGGCTGGACCTAGACGTCGAAGCGACCGAGCAGGAAATCGGGATCCATATGGACCGCGAACAAGCACAGCAATTGGGTATCAGCACGCGAGAAGTTTCGTCGGCCATTTCATCCGCGATGCGCGGAACGAGCGTAGGCCGCTTCTATTTGGATGACGGCCGCGAAATCGATATCAATGCAGGCTTGAGGGAAGAGGATCGCGAGACTTTGTCCGAGCTCAGCAAGTTGCGATTCATGTCGGATACAGGCAAGGAAGTGCCTTTGGATTCGATTTCGAAACTCAGTTTCAGCGACGCGACGCAGACGATCCGACGCTATGACCGCAAGACGAATATGCGGATCCGGGCGTTGATGGAAACGGACGATGTCCGCAAAACCAACACGGATGTTGAAAACGTGATGCAAGGATTCGAGATGCCCCGCGGTTATAAATGGGACCGCGGCGGAAGCAGGCGTAAGGAGGAGGAAGAGAATCGAGAGCTTCAGTTCGCGCTGGGTCTCATCTTCGTTTTCGTAATCTTCCTGATGGGGGTATTATTCGAATCGTTCATTATGCCGCTGGCGGTTATCGTGACCGTTCCCATGGCGGGCATTGGGGTGGTGTGGATGCTTGTGGCGACGGATACGCCATTCGATCGAATGGCGGGCATGGGGGCGATGATCCTCATTGGAGTAGTCGTGAACAATGGGATTGTCCTGGTGGACTTGTCTCAGCGCTTGATGAAAAGCGGCATGTCGCGAAACGCCGCCCTGATGGAAGCGGCTCGTAGACGGTTTCGCCCCATCTGGGTGACTTCGTTAACGACCATGTGCGGTATGATTCCGATCGCTATCGGCGGATCGAAGATGATGGATTTCTCCTATGCGCCGCTGGGACGAGTCGTGGTAGGCGGCCTAATGGTGTCTACTTTTCTCGCTCTGATAATCGTTCCAATCTTCTACGCGATTCTAGATGACATGCGCAATTGGTTTTCGAATACCGTACGAGATGTATGGGGAGGGAAAGCTCGGAAGGCCGGTGTGGAGACTTCCCAAGATATCTCTCAGAAGGCGTAGGGCTGTCTCTTTAAAGGAAAAAAGCGATGGCCTTGAAACGGGCGGAAGCCGGATCAGGTCCCGCCATTGACGAAGGCTCCATCCTCCAGGCGATGGATGCCAAGGGGATTGCCGTCTTTGAGCTCGTCTGGAAGAACTGCTGACGGCGTATCTTGAAACGCAACCAGGCGGGCGAATCGACTGATGGCGTGAGTGCCGACCGAAGTGCTGCGTCCGTCGGACGTCGCTGGAAACGGTCCGCCGTGCACCATCGAATGGCACACTTCCACGCCGGTCGGGAAACCATTGTAGATCAAGCGTCCGACTTTGCGTTCGAGTACGGGCAGCGTGTCCGCGAAGTCTTCGAGATCGGTATCCGATTCGTGGATCGTTCCCGTTAACTGCCCATCCAGACTTTCGATGGCAGCGACAAGCTCTTCCTTGCTCTGCCAGCGAATGATGGTCGTGCCCGGTCCGAAAATTTCGTGACTGAGAGATTTGTCCTCCAGTAAAGTCGCTGCGTCTGCTTCGAATACGGCTGTGGCGCCCAGGCATGCAGATGATTCGGCTGCGCTGTCGTTGACCACCAGGGAATCGACCTGCTCATTGACCGCGAGTCGCTGCACCCCTTCGTCGTAAGCCTTTCGGATCGTCGGGTTGAGCATTACTTGAGCGGCTGTTTCGCTCATTTTTTCGACGAAGGCTTTGATTAAGGCGTCGCCGGATTCGTCCTTGCGAATGAAGACAAGGCCGGGATTCGTGCAAAATTGGCCAACGCCCAGCGTAGCGGATCCGTGGAGCCCGGCAGCGATGGAATCGCCATTGGCTTCCACGGCTTTGGGCAAGAGAACGACTGGATTGACGCTGCCCATTTCCGCGTAGACGGGGATGGGCTCCGGGCGCTCTGCCGCAAGTTTCATGAGGGCGGTGCCGCCTCCCGTAGAACCTGTGAATCCAACCGCTTTGATTCGAGGATGGCTGACGAGGGCGGATCCGACTTCTCGACCGCTGCCGAAAAGCAAGCTGAAGACGCCATCGGGCATACCCGTTTCTCGGGCTGCGTTTTGAACGGCCCGAGCGATCAGCTCGGCTGTGCCAGGGTGGGAAGAGTGGGCTTTGACGATTACGGGACAACCTGCAGCGAGGGCCGATGCGGTGTCGCCGCCGGCCGTCGAGAATGCGAGGGGAAAATTGCTAGCTGCGAAAACAGCGACGGGGCCCAGGGGACGAAGCATGGACCTAATGTCCGGCTTTGGAAGGGGCGCTCGATCGGGAATCGCCGTATCGATACGAGCCTGGCACCAGGACCCCTCCTCGGCGAGAGAGGCGAACAGACGCAGCTGTCCGGTGGTTCGAGCGGTTTCGCCCTTGATGCGCATTTCCGGAAGGCCGGTCTCTTTCATCGCCCGTTCGACGAGAGGGTCGCCCAAGGCTTCGATCTGACTGGCGATTTCGCGCAAGAATGCCGCTCGTTCGGCGCCGTTCTTGCGACTGTACTCGAGGAATGCGTCATGGGCCAGATTGGCGGCTTCATCGACGGCGGATGCGTCGACGTTAAAGAATGGCGGCTCGATTGGCTGTCCTGAAGACGGATCGATCGCCTTGCTCGAATTGCCGCTCGCCGATGCGGAGCGAAAGCCAATGATGGAAGTTCCTTGGATGTCCATAGTTTTGATCTGAGAGGTAGAGCGTCGCCCGTTGGAGTGGCCTGGACGTTAACGCGTTGTCCTTTGATTTACGAAATGAGAGCTCGAGCGCAAGCGAAGTTAAGATTGCCGATCCGATTTTTATGGGACTAGCGAACGGGAACGCCTAGATCTTCGTGGGCGACTCCAGTCTGCGACATGAGTGAACTGGGAGATTCGCGCTGGATCAAATCGTAGACCAGTTTGCTGCGTCGGACGCGTTCCTGAGTGAGATTGAGAGCGACGCTTTCGAGCTGTTTCCCATAAGGATAGATATCCGTCGAATTGCGCAGGCCCAGCTTTATGTAGATGGGAGCGGCGAATCGTATGAAATCGGGCGTTTCGAAATGGCGAACGTAGCCGCCCAGACCATCGGGAGCTTCAATATAGATATCCAATGGAGCGTCGATGGCCTGCCGAATCGCGCTGAGTTGAGGCGTCGACAAGTCGGTAGAGACGTTGATCGTATCGGATCCGATACGTTCGAGCAGTTGACAGGATGCGGGGTTGGCCGGAGCGAGGATGGCGGAGGATTTAATGATAAGGTCGCTGGGAAGCTTGCCATCCTGACGCAATCGGTGAACGACTTCGATAAGCCCGATATCGGCTAGCAAAAAGGAACGTATTCCCAAGTCGCAAGCCCTGAAAACATCGTCCAAGCTATAGCGGATCTGATCCGCTCCTCGAACTTGCCACTGGATAAGCTTGCCCACGGGCGCATTCCAAAGTCCCCCGGTGTCGAAATTCGCTCGCGGGGTGGTGAAGAGGCAAACCTCGATATTTCGATCGGCGCCAATGACTGAGAATTCGCGAATTTGATCGTCGCTGAGCATTTGAATTCCGCTGCCTTGACTGATGCGGTGAATGGGGCAGTCGATCTCGTCAGCCGCTTTTAAGGCGAGGCGAAAGGCTTCGGGCGTTTCGGTGCTGGGAATTTCGATACGGTATTGGGTTCCATCGGCGAATGCTTTCGAGGAATCTTGGTTAGCATCGCCACTGGGCAGGCCGAGCGATTGGAGGGCATCTATTGATTTTTGCATGGGATTGGGAAAGGGTGGAAGAAGGCTAAGGCTTAGGGAGTTGCGATGATCGATCTGCAAGCTTGCCAAGGCAATTCCAACGCGCCATCCCCGAATACTGCAAACCTCGTTTTCGATTGCTCTTCAAACCTCTCTCGCATTGGCGAAGAAACGCGACCATATGGATCTCGTTCCATTGGGGAGGTTTCGAGGGAGACTATCAGCGTAACGAATTGCAATACGAATTCATCAACATGACCCCCTATCGAATCCCACTCATTCGAAGCGAACGCATTGCAGCCCTTGATTTCCATAGCGATATGTGGTTCGATAAATCATAGGATGATTGGATGAATCAAGCCTTCATGCCTAAACACAGTTCTCGCTCCTACCCTTCACGCAGCTTGCACGGTTCGATCGTGCACGAGCTCGGGACTCGTATTGCGACGGGAATCTATGAAGCGGGAAGCACTTTGCCGGTCGAGGAAGCCCTGCGTGAAGAATTGAGTGTAAGCCGTAACGCTCTGCGCGAAGCGGTGAAGGTGCTGTCGGCCAAAGGCCTGCTTAAAGTAAAGACACGTACGGGTACGCAGGTGCAACCGAAGGAGAAGTGGCACTTGACGGATCCAGACGTCCTGGCGTGGGCAATGAGCGGAGACGTGGAGGAGGAGGCGATCAATTGGCTGACCGAATTCAGGCGGATTATCGAACCGGCTGCTGCGGAATTCGCCGCTCTGCGGGCGTCCGCTTCCGAGCGAGCGAACATCCGTCGTTCCATGGAGGAATTGAAATCCGCGGATACTCGGCTGGATGCCGGCGAGATGACGTTGGAAGAGTATGCCGACGTCGACATGGCTTTCCACGAGGCGATTTTCGTAGCGGCGGGCAACCCCTTCTTGCAGAACGTGACGACCAGCATCAGTAGCGCTTTGAGTCGAAGCCGTCGTATCTCAGACAGTATTCCAGGCGCGAGAAAGCGCTCCTTCCCAGTGCATCTGGAAGTCGGCCAAGCTGTTGTCGAGGGGCGCCAGAAGGAAGCTAGGGAGGCCATGCTGACCCTGTTCGATTACTTGTCGGAGGACTTGAAACGGGCTTTCGAGGAGTAGAGTCGCGATTGGCTTGGGTCTAGCCTTGTCTTTTCGAAGGAAGCTGCTGGGCTTCACCACCTAATTTTTGAATCCATCGCGGACGACGGCTCGTAATCGGATGAGTGAGTCATCGCTCGCCGCGACCTCGAATCGAATTATGAACTCTCCTTTCCTTTCAACCGCCATCATGGCTGCTACGCTCGTTTGCTTCAGCGCGTCTGGACAAACGCTTCAACTTCAATCTACCCAGAACCTGACGGATCTGGACCTAGCGCTCGGCGCCGATGCCGTTCAGATCGATTTATCCGAATACTTCGATGTCGATGGCGTGGAAGGGCAGATCGTGGAGCTGAAGTTCAACTATGGCGCGATTAATATAGAGATGCTCGATGGAGTGGCTCCCTTGACGACTGCCAATTTCCTGAACTACGTAGACGATGGGGACTACGACAATACCATCATTCATCGCCTGCTTCCTGAATTCGTAGCTCAAGGCGGGGCGTTCACAGCCAAGTGGCCGAACTGGGATTCAGTGCCAACCGACGATCCCGTCGTGAATGAATTTGAACTGTCCAATTTGAGGGGAACGCTTTCCATGGCGAAACTGGATGGCGATCCCAACAGCGCGACGAGCAGCTTCTTTATCAATCTCGCGGATAATTCCGAGAATCTGGATAATCAAAATGGCGGCTTTACCGTCTTTGCTCGCGTGTTGGGGTCGGGGATGGACGTAGCCGATGAGATCGAAGGCATTCCAACATGGACGATCCAAGACCCTGAAACCTTATTCCAGTATGCGGATGTTCCTTTGGAAGGTGGGGTTAACGACCCTATTTCAGTAGAACTCATGGTCGTGCTGGAAACGGCGAAGCGCGTTTCGAAGTTTCCTGAGGAAGGTGTGGATTCCATGGTCTCCTTCGATGTGGTTCAAGCTGAGCCTCTCGATGCATCAGTAACGCTCGAGAATTCCGTGCTCACGATAACCCCCGGCGACTCGTTCGTCGGATCCTCGGCGATTACGGTTGTGGCGATGGATACGAATGGGAACGAAGTCGAACTTTCCTTCGATTTGAACATCGTATCGGATGGACCTGGCTTCACGAGCCGCCCTCTCAGTCGGGCGGTAGAGATCGGGCGGTCGGTTACCGTTTCGGCTTCCGTAGTTTCGGATACCGAGGCGACGTATCAATGGAATAAAGACGGCACGCCTATCGCGGGAGCTACCGAAGCGACTTATACCATCGCTTCCTTTCAAAACGAAGACACGGGTTCCTACACGCTGAGCGTAACGAACGCTAGCGGCGCCAGCGAATCTCTGCCGGGCGAATTGACGGCAATTGCCAAGTCGGCTGAGCTGGTTAACATTTCGACCCGCGGATTCGCAGGCTCGGGAGAACAGTCCTTGATTGCCGGTTTCTTCTCCGGCGGGGCGACGGGGAATATGGATTTGCTGATTCGCGGAATTGGCCCCACCTTGACCGATCGCGATGTCAGCGGCGCTATGCCTGATCCGCGCCTTCGACTCGTTCCTTTGGTAGGCGACGAAGTGGTGAATGACGACTGGGATATTGGGAACGACTTGCAAGTGGTGAGCGATTTTTCCGCTCGTTCGGGAGCAGTCGACTTGGAGTCGGGGACCGCTGATGCATTAATTGTTGGGTCGTTTCCAGTTTCTGGATACACTGCAATTATATCGCCTAAGGGAGATAGTTCGGAAGGAATCGTGTTGGCGGAGGTGTTCGATGCGGACGTGGACGAACTGAATACGCCCGCTCGATTGGTCAATATTTCTACGCGAGCCTTCGTTGGCGAGGGAGACCAAGTGCTGATAGCTGGCTTTTGGGTAGTCGGAGGAGAAAAGGCAACGCTGTTGATTCGAGCTTTGGGTCCTGAGTTGGCCAATCGCGATGTGAACAGCTTTATTCCGGATCCGGAGTTCAGCGTCTTAGACGGCGAGGGTCAGGTAGTAGCGAGTTCCGACAATTGGTGGGAATCGCCCTTCAAGGACTCTTTGATTCGCGAAACGGAGCGTTTGTCGGCAACCGTCCCCGCCGAGGGAAGCTTGGACGCGTCAACGATCGTAACCTTGGACCCAGGCGGGTACTCGGTAATCGTGAGAGGCGTGAATGGATCTACGGGCGTCGGATTGGTCGAAGTGTTCGAGCTCCGCTAGTTCGTTTCGAGAGCCACTGCGATATTCCGATTCTAGAATAGGTCGAACTGCTCCGCGTCGTTGTTCTCCGATTCGGAATCGCTGGCGAAGTCGGACAGTTCCTCAAGCATTGGATTCAGCTTGCGGAGCTGCTCGCTGAGCCGTCGGGCGAAATAGGGGGCGAAAGCTTCGTTGGGGCAGTGGGCGAATAGGTAGGGACGTCGCTTTTCAAGTATCCACTTATTAATAATCGGCGCCCATTCCTTGATCCAGGGTTCATTGGCATCCAAGTCATTGCTGCCGACTAGGCGAAGGAATGGCCGTTTGCCAATGGCCGTTTGCCTAACGGGCGTTTGTGGCTTGCGGGACTGAGCCGAACGTTCGTCTTCGTCTTTCGCTTCCGAAGCGAAGAGCGGGCGACTATCGAAGATGACTTTGTCCATGCCGAGGTTCTCGAGCAGGTCATCCAATCGCTTCTCATTGTCGCCTTTGTCGTACCAGGAAACGTGACGAGGCTCGATAGCGAAAGCGAAGCCCGAGGGGAGGGCCTTCAAATAGCGCTCGAGCGTATCTAGACTGTTGGCGTTGAATGAAGGCGGCAGTTGCAGGAAACTCGGTCCAAGCCGTTCCCCATGCTGTAGCGCTTCGAGTACGCGAAGGAAGGCAGCGGTTTCATCTTCTGCGCTCGAGAGGCGGCGTTCGTGGGTGATCGCTTTCGGGAATTTCGGACAGAACCGGAAGCCGGGTCCTGATTCGGCCATCCATTTCTCGACTGTCGCCAAGGGAGGGATGGCGTAGAAGATGGAATTTCCTTCGACTGAATTGAAGCGCTTCGCGTATTCGCGAAGAAGGTCGCCCGGCTCAGTGGAGGAGGGAAATACGCTGCCAATCCAATCGCGGCATGCCCAGACGGGGCAGCCGAGAAAGTAGGAGGCTGGCGTATTCATAGAAGCGAGGGCGTAATCGACTATTTGCCGTATACCGCTTCGGGGTCGAAAAGCGGATCGCCTCCATCGTAGACCAGCTCGCCATTGGCGCTGTCTAGCTTTCGATAGAAGCAGGAGCGGTATCCATTATGACAGGACGCGCCCTTTTCGCCAATATCGGCCTTGCAGAGAATCACGTCTTGATCGCAATCGGTACGGAGTTCCTTGAGCCATTGCACTTGGCCGGAGGACTCGCCTTTGACCCATAGCTTTCCACGCGACCGGCTGAAGTAGGTAACCTTGCCCGTTTCGATCGTGTGATTGAGAGCCTCTTCATTCATGAACGCGAACATGAGGACTTCGTTCGTATGGACGTCGGTGGTGATGCAGGGAATGAGCCCGTTCTGATCGAATTTGGGCTGCAGCTTTAGTCCTTTCTCGATATCCTCCTTGGAGGAGGAACGTTCATGTAGACAGCTCTGTGACATAGTGGGACGACTGAAGCGAAGGGACCGATGGGTGTAAAGCGCCGATTTGCCAAGCGGTGGCCTCGCTCTCATGCGCCTGTCGCGAAGAGCGTTTTCAATTCGGAGAGGCGAGACAGCTTGCGAGCGCCCTTGGGCGGCGTTTTAGATGACGCGTTAATCCAAGCGGATTGAAAGCCGGCGCCCAAAGCCCCGCGCGCATCGCGATCGAAGCAGTCGCCTACATGCAGGATTCGTTGAGGAGCAGTTCGCATCGACTTCGCCACATGATTGAAAAGGAGAGGGTCTGGCTTCTCTCGTTCAAGTTCGCTGGAGACGAAGATGTTCGAGAATCGGTGGATGATCCCGTGATCCTCGAGTACGGGGTAGACGCGTCGATCCCAGTTGGTGAGAAGGGCGAAGGGAATGCTCGTCTGGTCGAGGAAGTCGAAGACTGGCGCGGCATCGCTATCGAGGCGCCACCTCGAACCTTTGGCGAATTCGGTCCATAATTCCTGGAATAACGCTTCGAAATATTGCGGCAAAGGCGCGTGATCTTGTATGGATTGGGAAACGATCTCCTTCCAGTAGCCGTATTCGCGGGCTTCGGAGTCGTCGATTGACGTATCCTTTTGGGCTGAAGCGAAGGCGCGTCGGAAGCTCGAGTCCAATTCGCCCGGATCTATTTTCAAGCCATGGCTGGCGAGGACTTCCGCGTAGATGGCGCCGACGCTTGGATCGGGAAACAAAAGCGTACCTGCAGCGTCGAACGTTACGGCTTCGATCGGGGCGCGACTCACTTCGATCCCAGTTTCCGAAGCAGCTCGTAGCTGTAAAGTCCTGTATTGTGGCCGTCTGAAAAATGGAAACGAACAGCGTAGTTGCCTACGGGGCTCCATGATTCGATGAGGACGCCAGAGTAGTCCTTGCCCGATTCGCCGCCGTATTGAGTGCCGAATATATCTCGTTCTCCCGATACCGATGCGCTGGGAGAATTGGCTCTCAAGACGTCCGAGGCGATGTAGCTCTCTGAACCGTCCTGCCAGATTATGGCGAGCTCGGTACCGATTAGTTGCATGGTCTGTGGCGCGATCATGGGCGCACGTTAGGATAGCCGGCGGCAAAATCAATCCCCACTTGAACAGGCCTGGAAATGCGTCCTTGGGACATCTTGTTCACAAAGCGGAAACGGGATCCGGAAATGGAAGGACTAAACTCCGAGCCGCGATTGGGCGCAAATCGATCGAGAGATCGAGATTGGCTTCAGGCAACTGCGAATCGACTGAAAATCTCGGGGCAAAAGGCCTTTCTTTGTAAAAAATCCGCTAAATAGGGGACTGTTAACAACTTGTTGATAAAGGAAATGGGTGTTGGTTGCGAAAGATTTTGACAAAGTGGGGGAAAGTGGGGAATTTTGGGGTACTTTTCCACAAGTTATCCCGGAAAGAAATCAATGACGTCAATTGCCAGAACAATATACGTTGGGAAGCACCAGCGTAATATGGATTCGAAGAATCGCGTAGCGATCCCTTCGAAGTGGCGCTTTGATGGGGATACGGAAGACGGGTATCTCGCTTTGCCGGATCCGAGCGGTTGCGTATTGGTATTGCCGCCACAGCAAGTGGCCAAGCTTTACGACAAAATCGAGGATCAGCAATTAAGCGACGAGGATGCTCAGGAGTTGCAAGACAAGCTCTTTTCCCAGGCGACCTTTTTCAGCTGCGATAAGCAGGGCCGGATCAATATGCCGGAAGAGCTGTTGGAGCATGCGGGCATCAAGAAGGAAGCGGTCATGATCGGCCGCATGATCAACTTTCGCATTTGGAGTCCGGAGCGATGGAACGCGATCGATCCGAAGGCCAACAACGACGATCTGGGCAAACTGATGAAGCGGGTGAATCTCTAGTTATGAATCTATTCGAGAAAAACCAATCGCCATCCCGTCGTACGGGGCTTGCTTCATTGTTAGGAATCGGAGGTGGGCGCTCGCGCTTGGGCCTGAGCCGTCGAGAGCTCTTTGGAATGAGCGGTACCTTCGGTCGCGGTCTCATCAGGCATTGCGACACGTGGGAAATCGGGTCGGACAATCCCGAGAACGCCACGGTTCGTCGGGATGTCCAGAACATCGCAGAGCGTCGGCGCCGGGAGGCAACAGAGCGTCTCGGTGGCGAGAAGAAGAGGGGCTTCTATGATTTCCTTGTCAGATAGCCTGATCGATTACGCGCCTATGGACGGACATGTTCCAGTGCTTGCCGAGGAGACGATTCGTCTGCTGGATCCGCAGGACGGCGGCCTCTACTTGGACTGCACCTTCGGAGGGGGCGGACACGCGCGAATGATTCTCGAAGCCGCCGACACCACGGTCGTGGCATTGGACCAAGACCCTCAGGCGGTGGAGAGAGCTGCTGCGCTTGAGACTGAATTTGGCGAACGATTCCGTTTTCGCCGCATGAATTTCGCAGATCTAGAGGAATTGGAAGACGGGCCTTTCGATGGCATCCTATTCGACTTCGGAGTGTCTTCCTTCCAGCTCGATCAACTCGATCGAGGCTTTTCCTTTCGAGGGGATGCCCCTCTGGATATGAGAATGAACCCGGAAGCCGGGATGAGCGCCGCCGCGTGGCTGGCCTCTGCCGATCGTCAGGAGCTGATCCAGGCGATCAAGGTTTACGGGGAAGAGAAAAACTGGCGTCGCATTGTCGACGCTATCATCGAAGCGAGAGCGCAGTCGCAGTTGCTCACCACATCGGTCCTGGCGGACCTAATCCTGTCCTGCACTCCAGCGCGGCAGCGATTCGCTTCGAAAATACATCCCGCGACGAAGACCTTTCAAGGGATTCGCATCGCGGTAAATCGAGAGCTCGAGGTTATCGAGCGCGGCCTGCCGGCAGCGTTCGATCGACTCAAGCCCAACGGCAGGCTTTGCGTGATCAGCTTCCACTCATTGGAGGACCGGATTGCCAAGAATCTGTTTCGACGTTGGGCGGGTCGACCGGAACCGGGAGACCATCGACCTCAAGACATGCGGGAAATTCGGGCGGATCTTCTGACCCGTCGTCCCGCAATGGCCAGCGATAAGGAGATCGCGGCAAATTCGCGGAGCCGTTCCGCGAAGCTGAGAGCGCTAAGGAAGGCGGACAAATAAACGCAATGAACCTAACGCACAAAAGGGAAAGCAGGATAATGAATCATAATACTACGCTTAAAGAAGCGCTAAACCGTCAATTCGTGGCATTGGCCACCTATATGCCTATCGACAGTGGCTTGTTCGAATGCAAGCGAAGCGAGCAAATAGGAGCCAACAAGCCTTCGATATCATTTAAGTCCTTCGAACGCGTGTATCCGGTATACGAGGATACGCCTTCCATGCCTGTCGATGCCAGATGAGTCGAGTTGCAAAAAGTCGAGCCGCTAACCGGATCTTGAATCGGATTATAGCCTATTCGCTGGTCATGCTGGCGATGATAGGAGCGTTTGGCGTAGTGACGGTATGGATGCGTCACCAAGCAACGCAATCCGCAAACAACCTTCTCGTAATCGAGCAGAAGATTATCGAGGAACGCCGAGAACTGGCGCGATTGGAAGTGGATCTAGCGATGGCCATGTCGACCGATAAGCTGATCGATCTGAATCGCTCGTTGGAGCTCGGTCTGCGCGAGCCTGCCTATACTCAGATTGTTCATGTGACGGAAAACGTGGAAAACCGACTTTACGATAAGAACGCCAACAGCGTTTTCACAGCATCGATTTCGACAGGCAACTAAAGGGAACCAATGGCCAAAGGCTTCGCTCCAAGAATTCGTTTCTGGATGCTCGCTCTTTGTATCCTCGCTGGATACGGAGCGATCGGATACCGCTTGGTCGAGCTTCACATCGTCGAAGCGCCTCGCCTCGTTGAGGAAATCCAGAGCAGTCGCTACCGTGTCATACCGCTCAATTCGCGAAGAGGAGATATTTTCACTTACGACCTGAATGGGGGAAGGGAGCTTTTCGCTACGAGCCAGACGTTTTTGGAAGTGGGTATCGATCCGGCGGCTTTGAAAGAGGCTGACTTGGTCAAATTGCCTCGATTGGCGCTTTTGCTTAACCAGGACCTAGCCCTGGTAGAGCGTGTTTTTGGGGCTAGGGATGGCAGGTTCTTGGGAGACGAGTCGACTCGTCGCGACCGCTGGCGTTTGCTGCGCCGCCGCGTGGACGAAGCGACTTACGAAAAAGTGTTGGAAATGGATATCGGCGGATTGTATGGAACGCGTCAATACGAACGCGTCTATCCTAAGGATTCGCTGGCGGCTCATTTAGTTGGTTTCGTTCGTAGGGATGGGCAAGCAGCCTTCGGGATCGAGCGGGAATTCGACTTTTATTTGAGCGGCCAAAGGGGATGGCGAGAATCCGAGGTGACCGCTGGACGGGAAATGGCGCAGTTTCGCCGTCGTCACGTGCCCGCTAGGGATGGCATGAGTTTGGCTTTGTCGGTCGACTCCTATGTGCAACACACGATTGAGGAGGAGCTGAAGGACATCGCCGATACGTACAAGCCGGAATCGGCCTGCATAATCGTGACGGACCCGTACAGCGGTTTCATTCTCGGTCTCGCCAACTATCCGACCTTCGATCCGAATGAGTATGCGAAATTCGAGCAATCGCGCCATAAGAACCGCGCCTTGACTGATCCGATCGAACCGGGGTCGACCTTTAAGATCGTGGCGGCCAGCGGCGCCTTGGAAGAAGGCTTGGTTGGGGTGAGCACTCAATTCGATTGTTCGATCCCGACATTGCGCATGCCGGATGGCTACGTTGCCAGGTTGCCGAAGGATTGGAAGCCCTTTGGCGTGCTTTCGGTTGAGGGAATCGTTACTCACTCTTCCAATCGGGGAGCGGCGCACATGGGTACCTTGCTGGGATACGATCGCTTCTATGATTATGTGAAGCGATTCGGATTCGGCGAACGTTCAGGTTTGGATATCGGGGTAGAATCGCGGGGAATCCTGCACCCGGTGCGCAATTGGGACGGTCTGACGTTGTCGCGCATGACGATGGGACACGCTATTTCGGCGACTCCGTTGCAGATACACTATGCAATGGCGGCTGTGGCCAATGGGGGCATGCTGATGCGTTCTCAAATTGTAACGAAGATTTTGGATACGGATAGTCGAGAGACGATCTCGTTCGGGAAGATGGCCCGTCGACGGGTTATCTCCGAACGCACTTCTCGCACGATGTCTCAGCTGCTTGTCAAGACGGCTTCTCCTGGAGGTACGGCTCACAAGGCGCACATTCCTGGTTACCAAGTCGCGGGGAAGACGGGGACGGCGCAGAAAATTGTCAATGGTCGCTACTCGACCCAGCAGCATGTTGGATCTTTTTCGGGGTTCTTTCCTGCTGACGACCCTCAACTGGCGATTACGGTCATCGTCGATGGATCGACGATTGGAATGCCGGTTTCAGGGAGCGGCGCGGCCGTTCCTTCCTTCAAGCGGGTTGCGGAGAAACTAATCCCTTATTATGCGATTACGCCGGTCGAGACCGACGAAGCATTTGCATTGAATGCGAACTCGGCTGGATTTTATTCTGGCAACTGATGGCGGTCGAAGTATGCAATCGTCATTGGGAAATATTTCGGGCGAATCGACCAGAGGCCGAATCGAGCCGAATGCGATGGGTCGCATGAAATCGGAAGGGAAAAAGCTTAGCGTCTTGCTTAAAAAGTCGGGCGCCAAATTGAAACGGGGTTCGCCTGATCCTTTGGTGACGCGTCTGGTTATCGACAGTCGACGGGTGACGCCTGGCAGTCTGTTTTTCGCATTGCCGGGACTGCGTCATGACGGAAGCTCGTTTGTCGACGAAGCCTTGGCTCGCGGCGCGGTGGGAGTGGTTTCCAGCGCCAAGCGACGCTTTGGGAATTCGAAAGCGGTTTTCGTAGAGGCGGAGGATCCGAGGATCACTTTAGCCAAGGTCGCTCGGCGTTTCTTCGGTAAGCCGGACAAGGCCTTGAGCTTGGTTGGGATAACCGGAACCAATGGGAAAACGACGGTGAGTTACCTGGCTCAACGCTTCCTTTCGGCGGATGGAGTCAAAACGGGTTGCTTGGGCACGGTTGGCTATGATCTCGTTGGGCGAGCATTGCCTTCCTTCCGTACGACTCCAGAGGCGCACGACTTGTGCGAGTTGTTGGCCCAGATGAAGAATTTCGGATGCGAGCGAGCGGTCATGGAGGTGAGTTCGCATGGTATCGATCAAATGCGAGTGGCGGAGTTGCGGTTCGATGTGGGGGTATTTTTGAATCTGACTCGAGATCACTTGGACTATCACAGTGACATGGAGAGCTATTTCGGGGTGAAGCGGAGCTTCATCGTAGGCGATCTTGGAGCTCGTCCGAAGCGTTTGGCTATCAATGTGGACGATCCTTATGGCCGTCGCTTGCGCAAGGAATTGGGCGAAGGGGAGGCAGTCTCGTTCGGGACTGATTCCGAAGCGGACATGCAAGCGGTGGAAATCGACCTGGCTCCGAACGAAACGCGGTTCGTCTTGCGTTACCAAGGTCGCGACAGAGCGGTCAGCTCGCCCTTGATTGGAGCTTATAATGTGAGCAATGCCTTGGCCGCTTTCGCGATAGCAGCGTCTTTGGATATCGATATTGATGCGTGTATCGAATCTCTGAAGACATTCGATGGAATTCCGGGGCGGATGGAACGTGTGCAGAAAGGTCAGTCGTTCGAAGTGGTGGTCGATTACGCTCACACGGGCAACGCCTTGGAAAACGCTTTGACGATGCTGCGTGAGATTACCCCGGGTCGGTTGGGAGTCGTTTTCGGCTGCGGCGGGGATCGCGATCGCGGCAAGCGGAGCGAGATGACTCGAGCGGCGCAGGAAAAAGCGGACCGTTGTTGGGCGACGACCGATAATCCGCGATCCGAGGCCCAGGAGCGCATTTTCGACGATATGCGAGAGGGCGTAGTCGATGCTTCCCGCATCGAGTTCGTTATGGATCGAAGGCGGGCGATCGAACTCGCCTTGAAGGATGCAAAGCCTGGCGATTGCGTTCTGATCGCCGGAAAAGGACATGAGCCATTTCAAGAGTTCGGCGATACGGTGGTGCCGTTCGATGACAGGAAGGTGGCGGGCGAATTGCTGGAATTGATGAAGTTGGGCGGTAGGTTCTAGGATGGGACGATTCGATGCAGACTTTCTTGCTCAGGCGTGCGGCGGCCAATGGTCGAGCGATCAGCCAGCGGAAGGCGTATCGGGCTTTTCATACGACACTCGGAGTTTGTCGTCGGGCGATCTTTTCATCGCAATTAAGACCCCTGTAAGGGATGGCCATAACTTTCTCGGGGATGCCTTGGCAAAGGGCGCCTCGGCTGCTCTTGTCGAGAAGCCTATCGATTCGGTCGATCTGCCTCAGCTGATCGTTTCGGATACTTTAGAAGCGTTTCGCGGCATCGCTCGAGCCTATCGTCGACAATGGCGTTTCCCCGTCATTGGAATTACGGGAAGTTGCGGAAAGACGACGGTCAAGGATTTGCTGTCAATTTTGCTGGGTGGGGTCGATTCGGTTCACTCTACAGCTGGGAATTTGAATAATTTGATTGGCGTTCCTTCGACTATTCTAGAAGCCGATAAGGATCGAGTAAGCTTTGCGGTTATCGAAGCCGGCATTAGCGAACCCGGTGAAATGGAGAAGCTGGCTTGGACCATCGAACCGGACGTAGCGCTTTTCACTGCGATTGGACCTGCCCATCTTGAGGGATTGGGAAATTTGGATACGATTGCTCGAGAAAAGGGTTTCTTGGCTGTAGAAGGGAAAACGGAGCGAATCTATTTGGGTCGTACTTGGAAACCTTACGCCAGCGTGGTCGCCAATGGGAATGGTTTGACGCTCGAGGAAAACTCAGAGCCTTGTTCGAAGTGGAGCTATCGAAAGCGTTTCGAGGGGCAGGGTACGCGAATTGAAGTAATGGGTCCAGATGGCCTGGAAGATTACTGGATTGAAACTCTCGGCGAAGGGAGCGCATCGAATGCCGCGTTGGCTATCGCGGTTTCGCGTGACTTGGGCGTTCCCCAAAAACGGGTCGAGGATCGTCTGAGGGGATGGCGTCCGAGCGGCATGAGGGGCGAGTGGCGGTCGATTGGACATACGCGAGCCTATATCGACTGTTACAATGCGAATCCACTTTCCATGATCGATTCCTTGGATGCGTTCAGGCAGATGTCTACTGGGCCTCGTCTGTATGTCATTGGAAGTATGGAGGAGTTAGGAACGCAGTCGGCTATGCTACACGAGCAACTGGGCGCCGAGCTGGAGCTGCGCCCGAAGGATGAAATCCGTCTGATTGGGGATTGGGCGAAAAGCATTTTCAAAGGAATGGAATCCGCGGGACACAATATGAATCAGGTTGAAATCGTAGAAAGCGTCGAGGCGCTTGAACCTCTCTTGGGGCGATTCGTAGGAGATGTTTTTCTCAAGGGCAGTCGTCGTTACCGTTTGGAGACGGCAATCGACTACATCAAAGCGGAAACGATTGAAGAAAGGGCGTCATGCTAAGCTACCTTGCTCAGTACGAGGAAGTGTTCGGTCCTTTGCGTCTTTTGCGATTTCTGACGTTGCGCATGCTGCTCGCGGCCGGTACCGCTTTGCTTATCGGCTACTTGATGGGACCATGGTTGATTGGTTTGTTGAGACGCTTGAGTTTTCAGCAGAGTTTCCGCGATGCAGCCGAGGTGGGCAAGTTGGCCGAGTTGCATTCGGGCAAGAAGAACACGCCTACGATGGGCGGTTTGCTGATATACGCATCGGTTACGGTCAGCGCTGTGCTATGGGCTCAGTTCAACGTGTGGACGCTGACCGCGCTATTCGTCTACACCAGTCTTACGGCGCTTGGCTTTCTCGACGATTATTTGAAAGTCTCCAAGCGTAACAGCAAGGGTTTCCCTTCGAGGGGCAAGTTGATCTGGCAGAGTTTGACGACTGTTGCGACTCTGGCGATTTTACTGAATCATCCTATGAGCGCGGCAAAGATCCAGGAACTCTGGTTGCCTTTCTTGAAAAGCGCCGTGATGACGCAAATGCCGCTGTGGTTTCTCTGTGGGTTCCTGTTTCTCGTTTTAGTGGGATCGAGCAATGCGATCAACGTAACGGATGGAGTGGATGGTCTTGCGGTCGGTTGTACCATTACGGTGGCAATCGTTTATGCGATTATGGCTTATGCGGCGGGAAACGCTATCATTTCAGACTATCTTCTCATATCGTTCGTGCCTGGAGTGGGCGAGCTTGGGATATATTGCACTGCCATGATCGGAGGGGGACTGGCCTTTCTTTGGTACAATGCCCATCCGGCCGAGGTATTTATGGGCGATACCGGATCGTTAGCTTTAGGAGGATTGGTGGGAGTGATCGCTTTCATGACTCATCAGCCGGTGACGTTGGTTATCGTCGGCGGGATCTTCGTAATGGAAACGATGTCGGTGATCCTTCAGGTGGCTTCATTTAAAAGTACAGGCAAGCGGATCTTTCGCATGGCCCCGATACACCATCATTTCGAACTGAAAGGTTGGCCGGAAACGAAAGTAGTCATACGCTTCTGGATACTTTCGCTCATATTCGCATTCGCTGGCTTAGCTACTTTGAAAATCAGATGATATCCCTACCGCAACGCTTGCCCGATTGGCTGGACGCTGGATTGCAGCGTCCTGTCGCCGTTTTCGGTTGGGGCAGGAGCGGCAAGGCGGCTGTCGGATTGCTGGAAAAGCTTGGGGGGAAGGCGGTCGTATACGACGAGGGCGGTTTGGGGAATTCCCAGACGGTTTTCGACGATGGGATGGCAAAGCGGCATTCTTTGGCGATTTGCAGTCCGGCGTTCGATTTGGCTCATCCATGGATTTCCGCGGCGAAGTCCGAAGGTTGTCGCTTGATTGCGGAGTTCGACTTGGGCGCCGCTCTTTGGGAGGGACCCATTGTAGCTGTGACAGGAACCAATGGGAAGACGACTTTGACGTCCTTTTTGAGCGAGGCTTTACAGCAAAGCGGCATAGAGAGTTTCGCTTTGGGGAATATTGGAAAGCCAATGTGCGAGGTCCTTGTGGAAGATGTGAATGCGGAGGCGGTAGCGGTTTGCGAAATCAGTTCGTTTCAAGCGGAGCAGATGGATTCCTTTAGGGCTGATCATGTACTGTGGACGAATTTCGATGAAGACCACTTGGACCGGCACCGGACTATGCAATCGTATTTCAGGTCCAAATACAATTTGATCTCCAATGCCCGTGGCGAAACGAAATTGGTCGATCGCAGCGTTTTCGAATTCGGAAAGCGGATCGGAGTGGATTTTCCCGAGTCGAGCGTAGTCGAAGACAATGTCGATCCGGAATCGCTGGGCATTATGGGAACGGCTTTCGAAACGCAGCCGGAATTGAGGACGTATTTGATGGCACGCGCCTTGTGGCGTTCGCTGCAATTGGATGAAGCCGATTTGGTTCGAGCGGCCCGTGACTTCAAAAAGTCGCCCCATCGGATCGAGAGCCTGGGCGAGATCGGAGGAGTGACTTTCTGGAACGACTCCAAAGCGACCAACTTTCATGCCGTCTATGGCGCCTTGGATCGTTTTCAGTCGCCGGTATTTTGGATTGGCGGCGGTAAGGATAAAGGCGGGGATTTGGATGCCTTCGCGCGTCGCGTCGCATCGAAAATCAAAAGAGCCGCGACGATTGGCGAAACGGGCGAGCGTCTGGAATTGGCTTTGAAAGTTGAGGGTGTCGATGCCTTGCGCGTCGATACCTTGGAAGATGCGGTCGACTATTTGTCGGAGCGGGCTAAGAGCGGCGATAATGTCCTACTTAGTCCTGGCTTCGCTAGCTTCGATATGTTTAAAGGTTATGAGGAAAGAGGAGAAGTTTTTCGAAAGGCCGTTGACTGTTTGCAATCGGAAAGGAGCATGAGAGATGTCTGATTTTTTAAGAAAAGAACGGAACATGAATTTGATTCGCATAGGGATAATCGCGGGCGCGCACATAGTAGTGCTTGGTATCGTCTACCTGGTAAGCGGAATTGGCGGTGGAACGCCAAACGACGATGATGTGGCGACGGCAGGCGCCAATGGTTTAGTGGCATGGTCCAACAAGGACCCTGGCGCTCAGTCGACCACAGTGTCGCCGAGCGGAGGCTTCGACTCGAGAGCGGCGGACCTCGATGGTTTCAATGCGGGCGATGCGATTCTGGAAGCGCGGACTGGCGCTCCGCAGATTTCGAATCGAAAGCGGTTCGAGCCCACACGCCCAGGCGGCTCGTCCGCCCGCAATACGCCGAGCGCTCCGACGAATCAAAGCGGCTTCGACGATGGCCCCATCTACTCGAGCGAACAATCGGGCAGCTATCGCCAACCGAGCAGTATCGTGGCGCCGCAAGGTTCGTCACAAGTGATTCGATACACTGTGAAGGGCGGAGACAGCCTCTGGGGCATCGCTTCCAGCTTTAAAATCAAAGTAGACGAATTGTATACGGTTAACCCAGGTCTCACGGTGAATATTCAGCCGGGGCAAACGTTGAATATCCCGCGCCAATCGGGGGCGGCTCCGGCGGCAGCGGCTCCCAGCCCCAGCCAGCCTCGGGTAGATGGCGTGACGTATACGGTTAGAAGCGGCGATTCGCTATCTAGAATCGCAGCCCGACAAGGCGTTACTTTGAGCGCTTTGCGATCGGCCAACAACTTGTCCGGAGATTTGATTCGGGTGGGGCAGAAACTTGTCATACCAGACGGAGGCTCGCGTAGCAGCGGGGCTTTGGCTAGCGGAGCGAGACGCAAGCAAGGTTTGCAGGTAGTGGTTGAACAAGGGGATACGATCTCATCGATCGCCATGCGCTACAACGTTTCCGCAGCCGATTTGATTCTCTACAATGATATCGAGAACCCACGCTTGATCAACCCCGGCCAAACTTTAGTGATTCCGTCCGGATCCAATGCCGGAGCTGCCATTCCAACCAGAACGTCCTCGACTCCGCCGCCAACGGTCCGTTCGACGCCGCAGCCGACGGTTACGCCGCCGCCTCAGACGCAGACGAACTTGATCCCGCGCGACGAGCCATTGCAGTTGATCGACGAAGACGACTTGATCAAGGACGAAAACCTGATTGAGCAACCTGTCATTCCGATCGAGGATTAGAGAGCTGTTTGTATCCATTCTTCCTTGTCGATAATGGCTAAACGGAAACGGAAGCAAAGCCATACGGGCCATCTGGGAATCATCGACCCAGCGGTGGCGATCGTGGCTTGCGTATTCGCCTTGGCGATGCTTGGCGTTGCGATTCTATTTAGCGCGAGCTTGCCGGTGGATGCGAATGATCCGTACCGGATTATCGAAAAGCAGGCTATGTGGATGGGGATTACCTTCGTGGCGGGATTGCTGGCTCTGAAAGTCGATTTGGAATGGTTTCGCAAGACGGTCTGGATCGTCTACGGCTTATGCGTCATTGGACTGATTCTCGTTTTGATTCCGGGCATTGGATCGACCGTAAACGGAAGTCGCAGTTGGTTCAGGTTTGGCCCATTCGGTTTGCAGATCGCTGAATTCGCGAAGCTTGGTCTCGTCTTCTTCTTGGCTCACTACTTCAGCTTGATACGGAAAGATACGAATTCCTTTTGGAAGGGCTTCGTGATTCCCTGTTCCGCGATCGGTCTCGTAGTGGGATTGATCATGCTTCAAACCGATTTAGGGACTGCTCTGATTATATCGATGGTATGTTTCTGTCTCTTGTTTCTAGCAGGGACGAATGTCTTCTATTTGACGGGTTCGGCGCTAGCTGGAATCGGAGCGGCGGTCTTACTCATTTCGCGCGATGCGGAACGATTGAGCCGATTGACCGCTTTCATGGACATGGAAGGCAACAAGTCGGGCGATGCCTATCAGGTATGGCAGGCGATACTCGCGTTTGCCGCAGGCGGTGTCGAAGGCGTGGGCGCAGGTAATGGTCGACAGCAACTGCGTTCCTTGCCCGAGGCTCATACTGATTTCATATTCGCGATCGTAGGGGAGGAACTGGGATTGATAGCGACGCTTGCAGTCGTTCTTGTGTTCATGGCTTTGTTCGTGGCTGGTCTCTTCCACTTGAGAAAGGCGCCGAACACTTATCAATTTCTATTGGCTTCAGGTTGCTTGCTGACGATCAGCGTTCAAGCGCTCGTCAACCTAGGGGTTGTGACCGGGTCTTTGCCTACCACGGGATTGCCGCTGCCGTTCATCAGTTACGGCGGGTCGAACTTCTTGGTTATGGGGCTTTGCGTGGCGTTGTTGCTCAATACGAGTTTAGCTTGGCGGGAACCTGCGTTGAACGAGTCGAAGCGACGATTGAAGGAGATTTAGCAATGAAGCGCGCTCTGATCGCATGCGGAGGAACCGGGGGACATTTGGCGCCCGGAATCGCCCTCGCCGAAGAGCTCGTGTCTCGCGGCTGGGTCTGCGAACTGCTCATCAGTCAAAAGCAAGTGGACGCGCAACTTGCGCGTAAGTATTCGAATTTCGAATATGCGTCGATACCAGGAAGCCCGTTTGGCTTGGCGCCACGTCGGCTTCTGCCGTTCTTACGGAACTTGTTCGGTGGACTTCGAAAATGCCTGCGCATTATCCGGGAACGACGTCCCGACGTCGTGATTGGCTTTGGCGGATTTCTTTCGGCCTCCGCGCTTTTCGCAGGCGCGATGCGGAGCGTTCCCGTTGCGATTCATGAGGCGAATCGCGTTCCCGGTCGAGTGACCCGCTTAGCTTGTCGATTCGCGGATCGCGTTTACTTGCCGGATGGAGTTTCCTTGGCCAAGGCGAAACCGAAGACATTGTCTGTTGGAATGCCGCTGCGAAGCGAGATCGCTCGGATTGACAAGAAAGAGGCCAAGCGCGAATTCGGATTCGATCCTCGACTCAAGCTGCTTGTCGTTTTCGGAGGAAGCCAGGGCGCTTTGTCGCTGAATCGGTGGATGGAACAGCAGCGGGAACGTTTATCGAAGGACTCGATACAATCGCTCTGCGTGACGGGCGACGGCAGCGCGGAACCTCGAGAATGGACTTTCGATACGAAGGAAGGAGGTTCGGCGAAAGCGCATGCGATCGGATTTTGCGACCGGATGGCTATGTTGCTTTCGGCGGCCGATTTGGTCGTGTCCCGTTCGGGAGCAGGCAGCTTGGCTGAAATCGCTCGGTGTCGAACGCCATCGATTTTGATTCCGTATCCGTATGCGGCGGACAATCACCAATTCTATAACGCGGAGCGAATGGTCGATCAAGGCGCCGCGCATATGTTGGATCACGAGGAGATGGAAGGACTAACGGATCAGGTATTTAGTATGCTAGGAAACGAAATGCTGTTGAAGGCCATGGAGGATCGGATGGAACGGATGGACTCAAGCGATGCGCGTTCGATCATAGCCGATGACCTGGAATGTCTCATAGACCCGGCGAATAGCACGTCGAAGGAGGAGGTAGCGTCCGCATGAACGAATTGAAGTCATTGCCGAAACGCGTCCATCTGCTTGGGGTTTCAGGGGCGGGAATGCTTCCTTTGGCTCTCTGTCTCAAGCAAGCGGGATTCGAGGTAAGTGGGGAGGACGATTCGATGACCGAGGATGCGCGAAAGAGGCTAGTTCGAGCGTCGGTTATTTTGGATTCGTTCGCTCCTGGTAACGAAGCTTATTGCCTTGTCAGGTCATCGGCGATTTCTGAAGACCACCCCCTGGTAGTCCAGGCGCAGGCTGAAGGCTGCCGAGCGATGAGGCGAGGCGAATGCTTGGCTTTGTTGGCTAAGGAGAAGAAGCTATTCGCGATAGCGGGTTCCCATGGCAAGACGACTACTTGCGGCATGGTGATCGACCTGTTTCATAGCCTGGGCGAGAAACCGTCATACGCTTTGGGTGGAAGTTTCGTCGACGATAGAGATCCCGGAGAATGGAACGACTCGGAGTGGCTAATCGCTGAATTGGATGAAAGCGATGGGACTATCGAGAACTTCCATCCTGAGGTTTGCGCCATCCTCAACGCGGATTGGGATCACCATAGTCGCTACCCAAGCGAAGCGGATTATAAGCAAGCCTTCGTTCGTCTGGCGGACCGTACGCGCTCTCGAGTCATTGCCCATGCCGAATTGAAAGAACTGCTTTCTGCTTCGGAAACTTCGGTCGAGTATTATCAACCGGGCGAATACGGTTCCTTCGATTCGAATTTGTTCGGGGAATTCAACCGAGACAACGCGGCGATTGCCTTGAAAACGCTCGCAGCTGCGGGCCTGTCGATTCGGCCTTCCGCATACCTTGAGTTTTCGCCGATCAGGCGCCGTCAGAACATTCTATATCTCTCGCCCGAGCTGACCGTGGTGGAGGACTATGCTCACCACCCCGTTGAGATAGAGGCGATTGCGACTTCTCTCTCCGAGACGCGCGCCAGTCGCTCGATCGCGGTGTTCCAACCTCATCGCTATTCGCGAACGAGAAGCATGAAGGAGGAACTGGCTTCGTCGCTCTCTCGGTTCGATAAAGTGTATTTGCTCGACGTATACGGCGCATCGGAACAGCCCATGGAAGGGGGGTTGGGCTTGGATTTGCACGAGGCGTGCCGATCGAAAATGGAAGATTGCCGTTTCTTTGAAGGACAAGACGCATTGCTGGAAGCCTTGTTGTCGGAAACGGAAGACGATGACTCCCTTTTGGTGACGTTTCTGGGAGCGGGAACGACGAACGAAATTGGAGATAGCTATGCTAAGGAGTTGGAGCGCAGGGACGTTCGTTGGGGACGCTTCAATCGTGGGGTTGGCGAACGATCGAGTCTTAGCTCGAAACTGCGGGCCCAGGAGCCTCTCGCTAGCAAAACGACTTTGCGGGTGGGCGGGAAAGCCGAACGCTACTTCGAGCCATCTTCCATAGGCGAGCTGCAGATGGCATTGCGCGTTTGCAGCGAAGAGGGAATTCCCGTCTATCCCCTGGGACGAGGTTCGAATTTAATCGTGCCCGATGCGGGAGTGGTGGGGCTCGTTATACGGCTGGCCCATCCCATCTGGAGACGAATCGAGCGCGTTGGAGAAAATCGATTGAAAGTTGGGGCGGGAACGCGAATCAAGGAACTCTGCGGTCAAGCATGTCGCGAAGGTTTGGAAGGCTTCGAGTTTCTCGAGGGTATTCCGGGGAGCGTGGGAGGCGCGTTGAGAATGAACGCAGGCGCCATGGGAGGATGGATGTTCGACGTCGTGGAAAGCGTTCGCTATCTAACTTTGGAGGGAACGATCGTAGAAGCGAAAGCGAGCGAGTTGGAAGTGGCGTACCGACGTTGTAGTGAATTGGAAACGGCGCTCGCTTTGGATGCCGTGCTCAAGCCGACTTCGGTTGGAGCGAGCGAAGCGGCTTTGCGCGAAGCGATCGACGTTTATCAGTCCAAGCGCAAGGAGAGCCAACCGAGAGAGCCCAGCGCGGGATGTATTTTCAAGAACCCAGCGAACGACTCCGCGGGTCGACTGATCGAGGAATTGGGACTTAAGGGAACGGCTATCGGCGGAGCGGAAATTAGCGAGACTCATGGGAACTTCATCGTGAATCGCGGAGGCGCGACAAGCGAAGACGTAATCCAGCTCGTTCGATTGGCTCGACGAGAAGCGAAACGCCGCCGGTCCATCGATCTCGAGCCGGAAGCCTTGCTCTACGGAGCAGTATGGAAGGAGGCGCTGGCTTGATGCCGCAACCTCGAATAGCGGTCGTGTGCGGTGGAGTATCGGAAGAACGATCGGTATCCATCGGTTCAGGAAAAGCTTCGGCCAAAGCCTTGTCGGACAACTTCGAGGTCGATCTCGTCGAATTGACCAAAGAGGCTTTGCCGGAATCGTTGGACCCGAAGCGGCACGTCGTTTTTTCGACCTTGCATGGAACGTTCGGTGAAGATGGGGCGTTTCAATCGATCTTGGACGATGCGGGCATCGAATATGCCGGTTGCGATCGCGCGAGCAGCGCCTTGACCTTCGACAAAGCCAAAACGAAGGAAGCGCTGGCGGCGGCAGACGTTCCTGTGGCGGACCAAATCGTATTTTCCAAAGATAGAATACCCAGCCCTCAAGCCGTATTCGATCAATTGGGACAATCGGTAGTTCTCAAGCCGATTTGCCAGGGGAGTAGCGTGGGGTTGGGCTTCGCGTCGAGCCGGGATGAACTGGAGGCATTGTTTGCCAATCTCGAGTTCGATCTTTGGATGATCGAACCGCTCATAGTGGGTAAGGAAGTGTCCATTGGCGTAGTGGAAGGGAAAGCCTTCGAAATCGTGGAAATCCGTCCTAAGTCCGGGAAATTCGACTACGAAAGCAAGTATACGCAAGGGCTTACCGACTACCTGGCTCCTGCTCCCTTGCCGGGAAGTGTTGAAAAAATAGTAAAGATGCTCGCAGAAAGAGCGTATTCAGCCTGCGGATGTCGCGACTATGCTCGCGTCGATTTCATGATTGACGAAAAAGGATGTCCTTTCGTGTTGGAGATCAACGCTTTACCTGGAATGAAGGGTACGAGCCTCTTGCCTATGTCGGCGGGAGCTATGGGAATCGATTTTTCGACCCTACTGAAAAAGCTCGTAGCGCCTGCAATTTTTCGATTTCAAAATAGGTATTCAATCGGTTGATATGACGACCAGAAAAGCAGCGAAGAAAGTCAGCAAATCCAAGAGCTGGAAAGATATCGATCAGGACGTCAGAGCGAAGAGCATGAGCTCGACTGCGTTTAAGCGAATGATGTTCGCGCGCTGTCGCAAAGCGATCCTTGCAGTCGCTATCTTCGCAGGCGTCTTAGCAGGAGCGAAGGCCCTTATGATGAGAGGAGACTTTTCCGAGGCTTTGACTGAAGCCGGAAGAGCCCTGCCAGTAAAGGCAATCGAAACGGCGAGCGATGCCTTGGATCGCGAGTGGATATTGGATTACTTGGATTTGAATCGTTCTAACTTGAATTTACTCAGCTTCGATTTGGCGGAGATGAAGACTCGTTTGGAAGCGTTTCCGCAGGTGCGAAGCGCCGAGTTGGCGCGTGAGCTTCCGGACACGCTGCACATCTCTATAGAGGAGCGCGAGCCGATTGCGAAGGCTCTGGCTGCGGATGTGGCGCGAGGACGGATCACATTGCTCGTGGATCGAGACGGCGTCGTCTGGGAAGGATTGGGATACGATCGCAAGCGAATCGACTCCCTCCCTTACTTGGACGGAATTCGTCTGAAACGCGTCGATGGAGGATTCGAGCGAATCAAGGGAATGGAGGTTGTGGATGGTCTTCTGAACGAGGCTCAAACGATCGCCCCGCATTTGTACAGTTCTTGGAAAGTGGTTTCCCTCGCTTCGTGGCCTAATCTCGTGGTCAAGAGCGAGTTCGCTCGAGAAGCTGTGTTCGAAGCGAATCCCAAGGGCTATCGACGACAGTTGGCCGAACTCGACTACATTATCGACCATCACAAAAGCCGTTCGGTAAGAAGCGTGGCTCGAGTAGACTTGACGATGAATTCACAGGTGCCGGTAACGCAAGCCACCGCGATAAGGTAGTCGTTTAACCCGAAAACGCATAGCTTTAGAATTCGGAAGCGATAAGGTGTACAGATCCAAAGTAATCGCAGGAATCGAAATTGGAACGAGCAAAGTCGCTGTGTTGCTTGGCGAGATCGTCGAGGGCAAAAGTCTCAACATCATTGGGCTGGGACAGAGCTCTTCCAAAGGGGTAATCAAGGGCGATATCGTCGACTTCCATGCCGCTAGCGATTGCGTCCACGCTGCGATTCTGGCAGCGGAGGAGCAGGCGGGCGTGAAGATCGACGGAGTTTACTTGGCGGTGAGCGGAAGCGACGTAGAAGGCTTTCCGAGCGAGGCCTCGGTGAATGTGACGTCTCCAGATCGACGCGTGTCGCGCGAAGATATCGAACAAGTCTCCAGCCTTGCTAAGGGGCGCGATCTTCCCGAGGAGCGAGCAGTGATTCATCATTTGGGCCGTCCTTATCGATTGGATGGCCGCTCCGTGGAGAATCCTCTGAATCTCGAAGGCGATCGATTGGAAGCGAGCTATTGGACCGCTCATGGCAACGCTCGCAAGATCGGGGATGCGATTCACATAATCAATGGCTTCAATCTGCATGTGGACGACGTGATTCTGTCGGCCTTGGCAGCGGGTTCCGTGGTAGCGACTGAGGAGGAAAAGCAAAGCGGATGTTTAGTGATCGATATCGGCCGAGGTTCTACCGATTATGCCGCGTACCAAGCAGGCAAATGCGTGGTAGCGGGGAGCTTCCCCTTGGGGGGCGATCATATATCAAATGATTTGAGCATTGGACTTCGAATGCGCCTGAAGCAGGCGGAGAGCCTGAAGCGTCGCTACGGATCGGCGGTAGTCGAGCATAAGGACAAGAGCGAAAAGGTCTGGCTGAATAACGACTTCGAGATTGGAGACCGACCGATACCGTTGTGGAGCATCGAAAAGATCATCGAGCTGCGAATGATGGAAATTTTCGAAGTCGTATCCAAGAAATTGGGCGCGTACGGTCGATCGGAGCGTCTAGGAGGCGGGGTGATTCTTTGCGGAGGCGCTTCGAATCTCAGGAATATCGAAACCTGCTCCGAGAATGTTTTCGGCGCTCCCACCCGTTTGGGCGACAATGGGGCGATGGCTGCTGGCGAACTGAAAGAGTCGCAATACAGTGTGGCGCTCGGACTGTTGAAATACGGTTTGCAATACCAGAATAAGCAGAGCGAATCGGAGGAAAAGGAAGCCGGTTTGCTCGGACGCTTGAAAGGATTGTTTCGTTAGCGAGCAATCGATCGAATCATGAGTGGCGATACGGAAATGGACGACATACGGATGAAGGTTGTCGGCGTCGGCGGAGCCGGGTCGAATATGGTAGATCGTCTGATGCTATCGAACCCGCATGGCGTTAGCCTAACGGCGATTAATACGGATCAACAGGCTCTCGGCAATTCCCCGATAATGGATAAGCATTGTATCGGGAAGAAAATTACGAGGGGATTGGGAGCGAGTGGAGACCCGGCAGTGGGGCGAGAAGCGGCTCTGGCCGACCGGCAATTGCTCGAGGAATTGGTTAAGGACGTCGACCTTTTGTTCGTCACGGCGGGACTGGGAGGCGGTACCGGTACCGGAGTAGCTCCGGTGTTGGCTGACATTGCGGCCCAGAAGGGAGTGACCGTAGTGGCATTCGTGACGATGCCGTTCACCATCGAGCGAGCGGCTCGAGCCAACGTAGCCAAGAATGGCTTGGAGAAACTGCGAGAAGTATCGAATGCAGTGATTCCCCTGCCGAACGACTTGCTGATTCAAGAATCGGATCCGGACGCGTCCCTGCTGGACGCTTTTTCCAAGGCGGACGAATGGATCGAAAAGGCCATCAAGTCTATTTGGACGATGATGAATAAGACGGGCCTGATCAATTTGGATTTTTCCCAGCTTCAACAGGTGTTCGCTAACCGGGCGGGCAAAACGCTGTTTGGCTTGGGCGAAGGATCGGGCGAGGGAGCAACGAAACAGGCGATCGAAAACCTAAAGCTATGTCCTTTGTTGCATACACCCGAGTTCTCTAAGAAAGCGGATCAATTGCTCGTTAATCTAGTCGGAGGAGCTAGTCTAGGGATGAGCGAGACGCAACGTATCATGGACAGCATTACGGATGCGTTTGGAACGGACGCTAATGTCGTAATGGGGGCTGTAATCGACGAATCGATGGGAGATCGGGTTGAGATTTGCGTTATTGGAACGAGCGATATCAGCGATGTTTCCATCTATCGCGGCCGCAAGCGATCGAAAGTCATTCCTTCTACCGACGAAGTCGTGAAAGAAGAGGAGCCTTCATCTCCAAAGCAGACTCGGCAATCCAAGAAAACGCATTCCAAGAACGTGAACGTAGAGCAGCACGAATTCTCCTTCAATGAGGGAGAACCCCGAGGCGAATTCGAAAATACCGACGGCACCATTTTCGAAGGCCAGGACTTGGATACGCCCGCATATTTGCGAAAAGGGGTTCGGATTCCTATTTGACCTCGCCTTGGTCGAATTGACGGTTTGAGGGCTCTCGCTCGAACCCGCCGATTCCATGCTCGATAGCGATTGATCCTCAAGGCCTTGCAGAAAGCGCATGCGCCTAGCAGTGGCGTTCGTTGGACTGTAGGATGCGATTGAAGGGCAATAGGAGAGGCAGCATGGTCAACCCTGGATCGAAATTAGCGATTGAGCTAAAAAAAGATTGGGTTTGGCGATGTTTTCGACCAAAACGATTGAAGCTGTTTAATCGACTATGATTTCCTTGATTCGTGATAATTGCGATTTCCTGCAGCAAGGAATCGATTTATTGGAGCGGCATACCCCGGAATCCTATGTGAATGCCGATCTCCAAAGCTTCGGATCGAGCGTGGGTTCCCACATGCGGCATGTCTTGGATCATTACCTTTCTCTGATTGAAGGAATCGATACGGGGGTGGTCGATTACGATGATCGCGAACGCGGAACGGCGATCGAAACGGATCTTGCATCGGGTATCGGCCTGACTCGGGAAACGATCGAGCGACTTGATGAACTGGAAATGAAATTGGATCAGCCGCTTCAGGTCATCGTGTCGGCGAATATTCGCGGCGATGAATCGGGTTCCGCATCCTCTGTCGGACGCGAACTGCAGTTTTTAGCATCGCACACGGTTCATCATTATGCGTTGATCGCGATTGCAAGTCGGATACAAGGTATTAGCCCGATCGATACATTTGGCGTTGCTCCATCGACGCTTAAATACATGCAGACAGCGGATTGCTGATGTGCACCGTTAGCTGGAGTTTGCGAGAGCAGGGGCACCGGCTGTATTTCAATCGCGACGAGAGTAGATCGAGGCCCCGCGCGAGCGCTCCTCGAATGTTGGAGTGGAACGGGGTCGATATAGTTGCTCCGATCGATCCGCAGGGGGGCGGCAGTTGGATAGCCTTGAATGGCAAGGGAGAGGTGGCCTTCCTATTGAACAATTATGCTGCGATGAAGGATAGCGAAGGTTCGCGCGATTACTGCAGCCGAGGAGAGATCCCTTTGAAATTGGCGGCTTGCGGTGATGAAAGGGAACGATTGGACGCTATTAGAGAGAGCGGGAGCGATCGTTATCGGCCTTTTCACATTGGAGTTCTGATCCCGGGAGAGAAGGCCGTTTTGTATTCATGGGACGGATTTCGACTGGAACAGCGAACGCCGGATCTCCCATTTCTGTCCACCTCCTCATACCGTTCGGAGGAAGTTCAATTCTATCGGAGAACCCGATTCCAAGAGTTTTTCCCGGATGGCAATACAAGCCGGTTATGGGAAAAAGGACTGAAATACCATTGCGATCGAATTCACGAGGATCCCGCTTTCAATCCTGCTATGTCGCGCGAAGACGCGGAAACGCATTGCCTGTCGCGGGTTACTGTAACTAGCGAACGATTCGAGTTCGAGTACTGGGAGCGCGATACGTCCGGAAATGGCTTCGATTTCGTAAACTCCGTTTCCTTTGGAGGAGGTTGTCCCTGACGCCTCATGAAGCGAATATTGGCTCTTGTTTACGGAGGTCTGCTCGTCGTCTCTGGAATCTGGAAGGAATGGGTTCCTGCTTCAATACCGGCCAGAGAAAGTCAATCGAGCCTGCTTATTCCGTCGCCTGACGTTGAGCAGAAATCGGTCGAGATTCGCTACTTGGATACGGCTCGATCCGAGAGCGACGGAAGACCGGTCTTGGTCTTGCTGCATGGCAGTCCCATGGCTTCGCCATTCTTCGATCCGATAATTCCCCATCTAGCTGACGAGTATCGATTGATCATCCCGGATTTTCCTGGATTTGGAACGTCTCAGCGCCGAGTCGAAGATTATTCGATCGAATCGCATGCTTCCTATCTGCGATCGCTTCTCGATAGACTTGAGCTGGAATCGTATCACCTGCTTGGCTACAGTATGGGGGGTGGGGTGGCGTTGGCCTACACGCGAATGGAGACGAAAGAGGTCGATTCGATAATATTGCTTTCATCCATAGGGCTTCAGGAATACGAGCTGTTGGGAGACTACACCCTGAACCGGGCGCTACACGCGGCGCAGCTCTTTGTCTTTTGGAGCTTGGAATGGTTTACACCGCATTTCGGATACCTGGATCGAGCTCTTTTAAATTATCGCTACGCTCGAAATTTCTACGATAGCGATCAGCGACCTTTAGAGGAGGATTTACTGGGTTGGAACAAGCCTGCTTTTATTCTCCATGGCGATCGGGATGGTTTGGTTCCTTTTCAAGCGGCCTTGGCTCACCAGGTGGCGATGCCTCAGGCAGCATTTAAGGCATTTGAAGGCCAAGGGCATCTGTTGGCCTATCGAAAACCGGAAGAAGTGGCCGAGGAGGTGAGCGAATTTATTGCGAAAGTCGAATCGGGGACAGCAGCGATTCGACAAACGCAAGATCGAGTGGAGGCGTCTTCCTTGCCTCCGATGCGTCGAAGTCATTGGTTCATGGGCAGCCTGCTTGGCCTTGCGACTTTCGCGAGCGAAGACCTGGCTTGCATAGGCGGTGGATTGCTGGCGACTCGGGGAGTGACGCCCCTGTGGGTGGCAATCGCAGGCTGCCTGGTAGGTATTTTCGTAGGGGATTTCGCGATTTACTTGATGGGACGATTTCTGGGGAGGTCCGCCTTGAAGCTGCCGATTCTACGCCGAATGCTCTCTCAAGAGCGGGTCGACCGGTGCGCTCGTTGGCTGGACGAAAAAGGCCTGCCTTGGATCGTCTCCACCCGTTTTGTTCCCGGAACTCGCGTTCCTACGTACTTCGTAGCTGGAGTCGTCAAGGCGAGCTCGATTCGATTCGCTTTCGCTTTAGGCATTGGGGCAGCGATTTGGACGCCTTTGCTTGTCGGACTTTCCTACTGGCTGGGAGGGGCGTTTTTGGACTTTTTCGAACGCCTCGAAGCCTGGGCTTTGCTGGGACTGCTTGTGGTTTCGCTGAGTCTGCTCGCTTTGGCGAGAATGGCGGCAGGGCTAGCGACTTGGCGTGGAAGGCGACTGCTTTATTCGCGTTTCCGACGGATCGTTCGCTGGGAATATTGGCCAATGTGGGCCGTCTATCCGCCCGTAATCGGATACTTGTTATGGCAAATGCTGCGTCGGCGTTCCTTGACTTTGCTTACAGCGGTGAATCCCTGTATGCCAGCGAGCGGTCTCGTGTATGAGTCGAAAAGCGCGATTCTCGCTCATTTGAGCCGATTCGGGGCGCCAGTCGGCAGATTCGAGCTCATTCCACTCGATAGCGACCGAGAGACGAAGCGAGAGGCGCTGCGAATGTTCATGGATCGCAACGGCCTCGACTATCCAGTCGCTCTCAAGCCCGATGTTGGTCAACGCGGCCAAGGCGTTTCCATCGTAAAGTCCGAATCGGAGGCGATGGCTTTCTTCGATGAGCAGAGCGAATCGACCATCGCTCAGGAGTATCTTCCCGGTCGCGAGTACGGCGTTTTCTATTATCGTTATCCGGAGCGGAAGCAGGGCGACATTCTATCCATCACCGACAAGCGTTTGATCGAAATAGAGGGCGATGGAAAATCCAATCTTGAACGGCTCATCCTCTCTCACGAGCGAGCGGTGGAAATGGCGGGCTTTTTCCTCGAATCCCATCGCGGAGAACTCCACAGGGTCTTGGAGAATGGAGAGACTTTCGCTTTGACGGAACTAGGGACTCACTGTCGCGGAGCAATGTTCTTGGATGGCGAGGACTTGCTCACCGATGAATTGAGAGCTGCGGTAGACGATATGTCACGGGACGTAGACGGATTTCACTTCGGCCGTTACGACATTCGCGTTCCCTCGGAAAAAGACCTGATGGCCGGCCTAAATATTCGAATAATCGAGTTGAATGGACTGACTTCAGAATCGACGAACATATACGACCCCAAGCATGGTCTGCTTTTCGCCTACAGAACGCTTATGCGGCAATTTCGAATCGCTTTCGATATAGCGGCCCAAAATCGTTCCAGAGGAGTGAAACCCGATCGATTGAGGAAAATCCTCCGATTAGTCGTTCGCTACTCGAGAGGACTGCCTTCCGAATAGAAGCGGCGTTTAGATGCTGGAATCGTCTCCCGCGGGAGCGGCGCTGGCCGTTTTGCTGTTCATTCCGCGTTTGATAAACTGGACGACCTCGTCGTTTTCCTTGAGGCGAACGCTTTGGTTGTCGCCGGTATCCTCGCCAACGTAGTCAGCTACGGAAGCAGCCATGATGGGCAGATACTCGCGCAAGTCGTCGTTTTCATCGTAGTTGCGCACCCGGACGCTCCAAATTTCCTGAGCGGGCACATCGCTGGCCACCGCTTCCATCATGTTTTCCTTAGCCGTCAACTCCATGTACTTTTCGTTAACGACTACGGATACCAGCCGCTCTTCGTAGCCGATCAACTCCCGGCTGCGACGACCTGGAATGCGTACGGTGTAGGTGATGATGCGTCCGGTCTTAGGGTCGCGTTGCTGGACGGTTTGAATCCTATCGGGCTCCTGAATTGTGGCGAAGACTGGTTCCTCCACGACTTTGAATTCGCGTCGAGGCGGTTCCATCCCGTAATCGACTTCGATGACCATGTCCGCGTCGAGAGGGTCAATGGCTTCATACATGCCCTTGGCCGACAAAGCGGTTTTGATGTAGTCGACAGTTTCCTTGTAGCGCAGGTCGTTGACGTCCTGCTCGGGATCGCGCGGCACGAGGACATAGGTTTCCGCATCCTGAATCTGCGGGTTCTTGATCGCGTCGACCTCCATTTCGTAGGTCGTGTTGCAGCCGGTCATCAGGAGGCTCAGCGCAGCGCCGACAAGCAAAATAGGGTAGAGTCTTCGAGGGGTCATGCGTCAGTTTTGGACAAGCTTTTTTCCGCTACGGCGCTGTGCCGTCGCTGGCATCGGCATTGTCCTCGGAGCCTTCTAGCTCAGCCAATTCCTTCTCGAGACGTTCGATTTCGGCGAGGGCTTCCTTCTCGCGTTCTTCCGCTTCGTCGAGGGCGTTCTTCCGGTCGATCGCGGCTTGGCGTTTTTCTTGCAGAACCTTCAGTCGGGCTTCGGCAGTTTCCGCTCTATCCGACATTTCGTCGAGTTCCGCGTCCGAAATTCGAAATCCTTCGGCGATATCCAGTTCCTCTTGCAGATCGGCCTTTTCCTTGTCGATCGCTCGCTTTTGCATGGCGATCGCCTGATTATAGGCTCTTTGCTGGGCGAGGGTGTCCTGACGCTTTCGCTCCTTGTTTTCTTGGATGGCGCCAATTGTGGCTCCTACAATCGCTCCTGCGGCGCCGGCTGCGGCGATTCCGCCGGCATCCTGGCCAGTGACGGCCCCACCGATGGCGCCCACTGCGGCGCCCGTTCCTGCTCCTTTTACCGTTTTCGATGCGGCGGGTCCCGCGCATCCCCATTGAAACGCTATCAGAGCGATGCCTAAGAGTGTGGCAGCTGTCCTTCCGGGTAAGTTCGACCGTTTCATGCTATCTTCTAAGTCCACTACGCAATCGCTACTTGGATTGGATTCGTTGATATGGGAGAAAATGTAGACGTTTTCATGACATTTGTAAATCCGCTTTGTTGCCGAAAATTTCCCTGAATCCGTAACCAACCTGCTATCGTAATGATTAACGTAACGAATGCTCGAAATAATGCGAGGCTCTGCGTAGTTTTCAAAGCGTTTCGCAATTCGTTCAAAGGCATCGAATAAATTATGAAAAACAAAGGGTTTCTTTCCCGAGATTTCATCATCCAGTTTGTGGGACTGCTAGTGTCGATCATCGTCGTTCTAGCCGTATACAAGGGCTATATTTGGCCGACGGCTGACGAAGTTAAGATCACCAACGAAATACGCGCCAGCCAGAATCCGGAGGGAACGTATGTCCCGGAAAAGTCGATTGCCGTCCTTCTCGAGAATGCGGAGCAATTCGCTTGTTTGGTCCTCATGATGTGGGCGACGATCATCATCGTCTTCAAATTCTTGAGACTCAGCGGCGAGCAGGCTATGGCGGATCACGCATTTCTAAAGACGGCCCGCGGCGAGCGAATCATCCCCGAAGATGCCTTGGCTCACTACAAGGAAGTCGAAAGTCAAGTGAGGCGCGCGCCGCGCTTGAGAGGCAAGATTCTGCCGGACGTTATTCTGGCGGCTTTGCATCGATTCGACGCGACGCGATCCATTCAAGACGCGGCCCACGCGGTAAGCGAGCGGGCGGAAATGGCCTACGAGCAGCTCGAATCGGATTTGTCTCTGGTCCGCTATATCGCATGGGCGATCCCGTCGGTCGGGTTCATCGGAACAGTACGCGGTATTAGCGAGGCCTTGGGACAGGCAGACATGGCTATTCAAGGAGACATTAGCGGGGTTACTTCCAGTCTCGGCCTAGCGTTCAACTCTACCTTCATCGCCTTGCTTCTGAGTATTGGGTTGATGTTGCTGGTGCACTTATTGCAGTCGCGTCAGGAGTCGTTAGTCATCGAACTGGAGGATTTGGCTACCAAGAAAGTGATTGGCCTGATGAAGACGCCCACCAACGAGGAATCCAGCATAAGTTTCAGTTAGGGAAATAATGGCGACACTAGGGATCGAATTAAGCGACGTAGCGGTTAACGCCGTTCTCATTGACGACAGCGGCGCGTCTCAAACCTTGGTCTTAAGCGGAGAGGGCAGTGAAGGTCTTCCGGCCTGCGCGTACGCCCGAGCGGGCGAACTATGGTTCGGATCCGAAGCGCAAGAAATGGCTTTCGTGTATCCGCGTCGCACGTGCAGCGAATTTATCGACGACCTATCCTTTCAGGCGACGAATCTGGATGGTCACTATCGAAAGGTAATGTATTCGCAGTTGGCCTACAACTTCTTTCAGGAATTGCTGGAGCGAATAAAGGAGGAAGCGGGATCGATAGACCGATGCATTATCGCCGTTCCAGGGCACTATTTGGAAGCGAACGAGCGTTCCGAAGAACGACTCGGCTTACTCTTGGGAATCCTGGGCGATTTGGGGATTCCCGTAGCAGGTATCGTGGACATGGCGGCTGCGGCCCTCTACAGCGAAGGCCTGTGGAACGTGCCGGAAGGCGAACGCGTCTTCCATATCGATCTCTTGGCTCACGCGACCCACATCTCGGTCTTCCACAAGCGAGGCGGGTTGGATCGCGTTAATTTCACGCGTTTGCCGCAGCACGGCTTCAGCAAAATGCTGGAACGCTTTACCGCATCGATGTCGAATCGCTTTTTAGTGGAGACGTCCTTCGATATCACGGAAGACCGCCAGATCGAGCGCGCCTTTCACGCTCAAGCGCGCGAAATGCTGTTCAACTTGGGCCGCTTGAATGAAGCCAATCTCGAGGTGTCGACGCGTGAAAAATCGCGACAGATGATGATTTCGAAGGAAATGGCCAAATTCGAGTTGGCGCCTCAGGTGAAGCTGGTCACGCAGATGATCCTGCGGGCGGTTAACGATTTCGCCAATAGCGACGATGAGATTCAGATTGCGCTATCGAGTCGAGCGGCTGCCATTCAAGGGCTCAAGGATTCCATTCTCTCCCAAGGCATGGGCGAGGTGAAGGAGCTTCCCTCGGAAAGCGGAGCCTTCGGAGCGGCCAATTACGGAAAGGATTGGGAGGCGGCGAGCGATATTGAAGAAACGAGAGTTGAGGTGGGCATTTCGCTCGAAGGTCTTCCCGAAACGCCGAAAGCGCCGTCGAAGGTAGCGTCGCTCCGTCTGATTCGCGAGGGTCGGTCCCTCAATCCTACGCACGTTGTCTGCGATGGCTTGGCTTACCGATTGGAAGGGGAGACGTTTTCGGTGGGATTGGGAGAAAGCGACCGTTTCGACTTGGTAGCCGATCGGGCGAGTTCAGGCGAGCCGGTTGGCCTATTTCGATTGAAATCGATCGAGGATCGGTGGAGTATCGAAGCCATGGAAGGGGTTAAGCTAGGGGAAACGGGAGAAGCGGGGCTCAAAGCGGGCGACGCGGTCGAAATCCGACGCGAAGGAACGCGCAAGCGCCTGGTTCTCATCCATTGCATCGAGTGAGGGGTTATTTGTCATGAAGCGGAAGAAGCGGGAAACGGAAGTATTCAGTCTGTCCTTTTTGGATTGCATTTGCTGCGGCTTCGGGGCGGTCCTGCTCCTGTTCGTGCTCACGGTGGGTAAGAAATCCGATACGCTGATAGAGGTTAAGGCTAAGATCGAACAAGTGATTGGTCAGATGGAAAATGACCTCGCCGACAAGGACAAGGAACTCAAGGACCTGCAACGGTCGCTGACGACCATTCGCAATCGCAATCGGTACGCCGAGGAGGAGATAGTCGAGAAGAAGAAAATGCAGACCGATCTCGAGGATGAGTTCGCGCTGCTGTTGGCCCAGCTTTCCTCGATGGAAGAGGACTTGGGCAAGTTGCTCGAGGACAAAGAGAACATGCCCAAGCAGGAGGAGGAGCCTCCTATTCCCATCCTCAATCCCGTGCGCCGCCAGTATTTGACGGGATTCGATATACAGGGCGATAACGTGCTTTTTCTTATTGAAGCCTCAGGTGGTATGATGGACGACTCTTCGGAGCTCGCTGCGGAGCGCCTGAACGATACGGATCAGGAAAAGCGCGACTCGCCAAAATGGACACGCGTCAAGAAAGGAATGACTTGGCTAATCGCGAACCTGAAACCGTCATCGCGTTACAAGATTATTCTATTCAATGACGAAATTCACACGATTGAAACGCGTTACGGAACGGATTGGATCGATCCCTCGGATCGCGAAACGACCAAGAACATTATCGATGAACTGGATGATGTAGTGCCTGCCAAGGGCGCGAACTTGGAAAAGGCTTTCTCGATGGCGAGCGATTTGCCCGTGGAGCCTGATCGCATCGTGCTGATAGTCGATGGCCTGCCGACCTTAGCCGACAGCTATAATCCTGGAAGCGATGTCGTTGACGACCACGACCGCATTAACATGTTTCGCGTGGCCAAAAAGGCCCTCACGGTGCAGGCCCCGGTCAATGTTCTGCTCTATCCGATGAAGATGGATCCGGGCGCCGCAGTTCACTATTGGCGCCTGGCCGATGATCAAGGCGGGGCCATGGTTTGTCCCTCCAAATCCTGGCCGAACACATGAAACGCAAACGGTCTACTCAAATTTTCAGTTTGTCCTTCCTGGACGTGATTTGCTGCGGATTCGGAGCCATTATTCTTCTGTTTGTCATTACCATGGGCAAAAAGACCAAGGAGATCACCAATCTTCGAATGGCTTTGGAGCGTATCATACAGCAGCGCATGCTTCAGCTGAACGAGTACGAGATCCGAACGGAAGAGTTGGCCATGCTCATCCAGCTCGAGGAAGAGAAGGAATATGAAAAGAAAGTCGTGGAAGAGGACCTCGATGCGGTGATCGCCAAGCTCAAGGAGCAGATCAACGACAAGGAATTCGCCAAGGACAAATTCGTTACGGACATCGAACAGCTCGAGGACGAACTAGCGGTTATGCAGACCGATCCCGAAATCGAGCAGAAGGTACTCGAAGTGACGCCGGTGGGAGTGCCGGTCGAGAGCAATCATATCGCGTTCGTTATCGATACCTCGGGAAGTATGCGTGATCCGAACACGCGTTTGGTTTGGGGTTATGTGATCCAGAAATTCGAGGAGACGCTGGACTCCTATCCGGAGGTTAAAGGCATCCAATTGCTCGACGCTAATGGTCGATTCATCATAGGTCGCGGAATGGGCAGCCGTTGGATGCCCGACAATAGGGAGACCAGAGAATTCATGGTTCGGACCCTTCGACTCTATCCCTATGATAGCGAGAGTAATCCGGTGCCGGGCATCGCTCAGGCCATAAGGCGCTTGGCGGATCCTGACGACGAGGAGATGGAGATGGGAATCTACGTCTTTGGCGACGAATTCACGGGAAAGTCGGAGCCAGTGTTGAATACCTTGGACCGACTGAACAAAGACAAGGACGGGGAGCGAATGGCTCGCATTAACGCGATTGGCTTTCCGAATCTGATTCGCAATACGCTATCCTTGAGCCAATCGGGGCTCAAATTCGCGAATCTGATGCGCGAACTGACTTACGAGCACGATGGAGCTTTCGTGGCTCTTGAAAGAGAGTCATTGCGGGCTCGCGGACGCGAGATCGATCAACGCTATCCGGCGCCCGTTCCGCGACGCGATCCCTTGGAGCCATCGATTATCTACGGTCCGAGGCGCGGCGGCATTTACGGTCCGTGAGGAGTTTGCCGGTTCTGGAGCGTTAGCGTTCCGTGAAGGCGTTCATCTTGGCCCGCATCAATGGTTTCAATACGTAGTCGAGAACGCTTTTCTTGCCCGTCTTGATGTCAACCTGAGCTACCATGCCAGGCAGGATTTCTAGCTCTTGTTCGTTCGTATGGAGAGAACGATCGCCCGTTCTTACGAGGATTCGATAGAAACTCTCGCCCTGGTCGTTGGCGAACGTGTCGGCGCTGATCTGCTCTACTTTGCCTGAGAGGCCTCCATAAATCGAGTAATCGTAAGCGGTCAGCTTCACGGTAGCTTCTTGGCCGATCTTCACGAAAGCGATATCCGAAGGGGCGATGTCAGCTTCTACCAGCAAAGTGTCTTCGGTGGGGACGATCTCGAATAGGGGAGCTCCTGGCTGAAGAACGCCCCCGATGGTTTTGATATGAATCTTGTTCACGATGCCCGATACGGGCGCTGTGATGGTTGTACGGTCGATCTTGTCTTCGAAAGCGAGCAGAGCCTGATCGATTTGCTTGAGACGTATTTGGTAGTCGTTTCTTTGAGACACGACTTCGCTCATGTATTCGGATGCCTCGCGCTCGATTTGGCCTTGAAGATCGTTGACCATGGATTCGAGACGCAGGAGCTCAACCTGGGAAACAACGCCGGATTCGGCTAGAGGACGCGACATTTCCAATTCCCGAGTCTTTAGCTCGAGGCTCTTGCCGAGCCGCCGCTGGCTCGTTTCGATCCGATCGCGGCGCGTGAAGAAGAGGAGAGACTCGGCTTCGACTAGGTCGGGATGGCTTTGTAAGAGCGATGTCGGAAAATCGATCTCGGGCGCTTGCGTGGACTCGGCTTGCAGTCGGGCGATTTTGGCTAGCAAGTCATTTCGTTCGGCAAGGCTTTCGTGATAGGTGGCCTTGAAATGAGTATCGTCGATCTTAGCCAATCGAGATCCTTGCTCGACGCGCTGTCCCTCTTCGATATCGACTCGTGTGACGATGCCCCCTTCGAGACTCTGTACAATCTGCAGGCTCGCGGAGGGAATGACCTTGCCCTGTCCTCGGGTCAATTCGCTGACCTGGGATTGGTAGGCCCAGATGAATGCAGCCACCACGAGACCGACGATGCTTAGTAGGAGAAGATTGGCATAGGGCATTTTCTCTTCGAGAAAGGCGACCTTGCAGTCCGCTACGAAGTCGAGGTCTTCGGCGACCACGGTTTCTCGAGAGGGCGCGGGATTCCCGCGTTTGTCTGGCGTTTCTTTGCTCATCAGTTGCGTCCCGTTCCTCCGGAAAGTTGACGCATGACGTCGGTCTTCGGACCGTCCGCTGCGATTTTGCCTTGATCCATCACGATAATGCGGTCGGCGAGTTTTAGCATCGATGGCTTGTGAGTCGAAAGGATGAGCGTGCGATTGCCCTCCTTGGAGTAGCGTTCCATATTGGTGATGAAATCGCGCTCCGCGTTGGCGTCCATGGCGCTGGTCGGCTCGTCCATGACCAGCAGACTGGGTTTAATAAGCAGCGCTCGCGCGATGTTGACGGCCTGGCGTTGGCCGCCCGACAGCAGTTCGCCTCGTTCGCCGACTTGCAGATCATAGCCGAGCGGGTGCTTGGATACGAAGCGTTCGACTCCTGAGAGAGAAGCGGCCTCGACAAGGGCGGATTCTTCCATCCAAGGGGCTCCGATCATGACGTTGCTTTTGAGCGATCCTTGGAAAAGCAGATTGTCCTGCCCGATGTATCCGATTTTACGGCGCAGGTCAGCAGGGTCCATCTGACGAATATCGGTATCGTTGACCGTGATCATGCCGCCCGTCGACGGATAGAATCCTAGGATCAGTCGCAGCAGTGTGCTCTTGCCTGAGCCTACGCGACCGAGAATGGCGACGCGCTCGCCCGGTTCGATATTGAAGGAAGCGTTAATGATCGCAGGCGCGCTTTCGGGAGAGTAGGAGAAGGTGACGTCGTTGAAGGCGATACGCGGTTCGAAGTCGGGCTTGCGAATGTAGTCGCGTCCTTCCTCCCGTTCCTGGGGAAGCTTGATAAGGTCATTCAGTCCGCTAAGCGAAACGAGGGATCCCTGCAGTCGCGACAACAGAGCGGCCACTTGGCCAATGGGGGCCATGGCCCGTCCGGTGAGAATAGTGCAACCGATCAACGCCCCCATGCTCATTTCGCCTTGTTGTATCCGAAATACGGAAACGACGATAATGATGACGGACACCATCTGGGTGACGAATACGGTGAAATTGGAAGCCAACGAGGAGTAGCGGCGCGAAGAGACTTCGCTTTTGGCCATCTTGCCCAAGGAGTCCTCCATCTTTTTCTGAAAGCTGCCGGCGGCGGAAAGACCGCGAATCGCTTCGAAGCCGTTGATGGCCTCGACGAGTATGGCGTGCTTCTGGGCTGAAGCGCCGTGCGCCTTTTCAGCCGCTCGTTTTAAAGGGATGTGCATGAGAGCCCCGAGCGTGAGGATCAGCGCGATTGCGGCGCAGGGAATCAGGGCTACCCAGCCTGCGATGTAACCCATGAAAGCGATGAAGAGGCAAACGAAGGGCAGGTCGATAAGCGTGGTTAGCGATGCGGAAGTGAAGAACTCGCGCAGGCTTTCGTAGCCCTTGACCTGATTGGCGAAGCTGCCTGAGGAACTGGGCTTCGCTTGCATCTTTATCCCCATGATGCGCTGGAAAATGAAACTGGACATGAGGACGTCCGCATTCTTGCCCGCTTTGTCGATTAAAACCCCTCGCAGCGATTTAAGCAGAAAATCGAATACGTAGACAATGCACACTCCGCTGGCCAGAACCCATAGGGTATCGATGGCGTTGTTGGGAATGACGCGATCGTAAACGTTCATCACAAAGAGCGATCCTGCTATGGCGAAGAGGTTGATGAAGACCGCGGCCAGCATGACATTAGCGTAGATCTTCTTGTACTTCCAAAGCGTTCCCCAGAACCAGTTTTTGGCGTTGATGCTTTCGGAACTCGCTTCGGCTCGCGCATCGAAGTCGAATTCCGGCTTAACGAAAATAGCGATGCCGGCGTAGTCCGATTCGATTTCGTTGGCTGAACTTGTTGTTTCGCCACTACCGGTTTCGGGAACGACAACGCGGCACTTCCCTTCATCCAATCGCTCGACGAGAATAAGCGCTCGATTGTCTTTTAGGATGAGAACAGCCGGAAGGGTTAGATTCGAAATCTTCGCTATCGGACGCTTGACGATGCGGGCTGAGAATCCGGCGTTGGCGGCAGACCGGAGAAAGAGCTTGGGCGTCAATCGATTGTCGACCAAAGGCATGCCTGAGATCAGGGCCTCTTTGGAAAGGGGGCGATGATGAATTTTACCCAAGGTGACAAGGCATTCGAGCAGAGCGTCATCGACACGGTCGACAGACTCGGATTCGGCGGACTTATTCGCAGGAGGGTCGATCATACCCTCAACGCGATTCTTGGGCGGCGCCTTTGCCTGGCTAGCCTCGCTGGATTGGGTGGGATTCATTACAAATTGCTGGTTAAGTCGATGAGTGACTCATGGAGTTCTTCCATTTCACGCAGCTTACGCTCCATGGCCTTCTGCTCGGTGATGTCCTCGACGATACCTTCGAGATAAATGGGCTTTTCAGGATCTTCTTTAATCGCCCAAACATTTATCTTGGCCTCCATTATGGAACCGTCGGCGCGATGGAATTGAGCTTCGAAGCGTTCCTTGTCGGTGGCGAAGTCCGAAAGGCGAGCCGTATAGGCCTTGCGAGTCGACTCGTCCATAACCTCGGGACGGAGGATTTCGACTCCCTTCATGAACTCTTGGGCTGTCTCGTAGCCGAATGCGCTGGCCAAACGTTGATTAGCGTCTAGCAGAGCCCCGTTCTCAGCGCATCGAAAGATACCGACGTGAGCGTGTTCGAAGAAGCCGCGGTACTGGGCTTCGCTTTCCCGCAAGCGTTGCTCTAGGCGGCGATTTTCCCGTCTATTGGCGGCTTCTTTCAAATGGCTCTTGATCGCGGGAACCAATCGGGCCGTGTTGCCCTTCATGATATAGTCGTTGGCCCCCTTTTTCATGAGGTCGACAGCCGTTTCCTCGCCAATCTTGCCGGAAACTAAGACGAAGGGGATGTCCAGATCGTAGCGTTGGAATACCTCCAAGGCTTTCATCCCGTCAAAGTCGGGCATTTGGTAATCCGAGATGATGATGTCCCACTTGTGTTCCTCGAGGGCCTTGACCATTTCCTCCTCGTTCTCGACGCGATCGTGAACCACGATATAGCCGTTTTTCTTGAGCAGGTTAGCGGTGAACTTCGCCTCGATCTTAGAATCCTCGACGATGAGGACGCGTAGGTCGGTCGCTTCTGAAAGGGGGGTAGCGTTGGTGTCGGACGATTCCATGTTTAGCTCGGTTGGCTGTTGAATTTAGATTGGCTAGCGAATGTTTTCGATGAGCGACCCGCTGTGATAGAGCACGCGGTAGGCCGCTTGGAGGCGGTTGTAGCGTTCTTCGGCTACGGAAGACTTGGCTGAGAAAAGTTCGTTCTCGACGTCGAGCACGTTGATGAGCGCTCGCTGGCCGAGTTCGAATTGCTTTTGGTAAGCGGATACGACGGAGTCCATCGCGTCGCGGTATTTCTGAAGCTGATACAAGCGTTCCTCTGCAATGAGCATATCGTTCCACGCGTTGGTGAATGAGGCGCCTAGTTCCGCTTCGGTGGTTCGCAATTCGCCCACAGCCTTGTCGATGGCCGATCGCGAACGCTGAAGTTCGGCCTTCCGCCGTCCACCGCCAAATACATCGTAGGAAAACACGATGAGCCCCGAAGCGTCATTCTGCATGTCGGAATAGCGGGCGCTGTCGTTTCCGCTGCTTTGAACTAAGAGGTCGAGCTGCGGATAGAATGCGCTTTTCGCTCCTTGGTATCTTGATTCGAAAGCCGAAAGATTGGCCTCGGCGGATCGAACGCGCGGATTGCGACCTAGGTCTACCTCTTCGATAGACAGAGGCAGAGCCCAGTCCGGAAAGTCGGGTTCTTCGAGCGCGGAGGGTTCCAGTCCCGTTAGTTTGCGATAGCTCGTAATGGCGAATGCGAGCTGACGGCGACGAGCTTCGAGGGTCGCTTCGGACATGGACAGACGAGCATTGACCAGTTCGACGTCGGCCTTCGGTCCTGCTCCTGCTTCGAACTTGCGGGAAGTCTTGTCGAGCGCGGTTCGATGAATGCGAGCGCTTTCCTCGGCGTAGTCGAGAAGGGTTTGATACTTGAGAATGTCTACATAGGACTGCGACAAATCGAGCGCCAGGGTTTCACGGGCCGCTTCGAGTTCGATTTCACTGAGTCGGTTTAGAGCGCGGGCCTCGCCCACGCGACTCTTGGTCGCCCCGCCATCGAAAAGCAGTTGACTGGCGTCCAAGGAAAAGCCGCCCAGTTTGGCAAGAGAGTAGCGGGAGGCTCCGGATCGGAAACGTTCTTCGCCTCCTCGCAAATTTAAACCGACCTGAGGCAAGCGGCGGCTCCGAGCCAAATCGATTTCGCTCTCGCGCATGCGAACGTCCGCCTGGTTGGAGACCAAGCTAGGGAACTGTTGCAGCATGGCCTCAAGAGAGGTATCGAGGCTTTGTCCATGAATCGGCCCCCCGAAGAGGGCTGTGACGCAAACGAGCGAAATCGCGCGGCAAGCCAGGGCTGCGGCGTTTGCGAAACGTCGAAATCTGTAGGTGTGGGAGTTCAGCGTGCCTATGGGTTTAAGCGATAGTCTCTAATATCGCTACTTAGGCCCTGAACTTGAGTCGTCAGAGACGGTTCCGGACGATTACTTCCCAGTCGCGCGTAGAAGCGCTTAGAGCCTATTGGCCCTCAGCCCTAGACTGACGATTCCCTAGGAAGGCGAAATGCCTTCTCCAGAACGAATTACGGCATCGATGACCGAATCGAATACGCCAGCGGAAGTGGCTACGATTCCCTTGTTTTCTTTCAGGGTCCTGCCAATCGAGAAATCCAGCGGCTTTCCGAAGGTATCGGAAATGCGTCCCCCGGCTTCGGAGAGAACGATGAATCCGGCGGCATGGTCCCAAATTTTCTCCTCGTATCCGGGGCGGGTGGGCAGTCGCAGATAGATCGAGGCCTGCCCGCGAGAGACAGCCGCATACTTGCATTGGCTGTCCATGCGAAACGGTTTTGCCTGAGAATCAAGGGTTTCGGCAATGACGGCCGAGCGGCCGTGAGCGGTGTGTCCCGATTCGACCGATTCGCAGAAGACAGCCGCTTTGGGATCGTCGATAGAGTCGCAACGGATGGCGGTAGCATTGGAAGGGTCGCTGAGGGGAGCCTGGAAAGCGCCTTGGCCTTTGACTGCGTAGAGCAAGCATCCCGTCTCGCTTTCTTCATCCTCAGGATCGACTGGCAGATTCGGGCAGCCAAGGACGCCAAGCTCCACTTCGCCGTCGACGATCAGAGCCAGGGCCACCGCGTATTGCTGTCCCCGGAGAAAACCTTTGGTGCCGTCGATCGGATCGAGGGTCCAAAACCGACCGACTGCTCCCCCTGAATGACCGCCTCGGTCGATGGATTCCAAGACCGTTTCATCGCTCATCGAGGGAT